>Ga0315905_10000170_pt1 | contig 71535 bp, 49 predicted proteins | sample LakEriMetagenome_5_FD_203522 | JGI IMG/M metagenome (GOLD analysis project Ga0315905, IMG submission 203522) | Freshwater fungal communities from buoy surface, Lake Erie, Ohio, United States - Buoy 4 MA121 | ecosystem: Environmental > Aquatic > Freshwater > Lake | place: USA: Lake Erie, Ohio...
TTGATGTGGACCTGTCAGGTTGGCGCGTCAGTGGCGGCGTTGACTTCGCGTTCCCGGCCGGGACGCGGATTTCGGGGAAGGGATTTCTCGTGGTGGCGGCAAACCCTGCCGCCAGCGCTATTCCGGAGGCGCTGGGGCCGTGGACTGGATCGCTCAGTAATGGCGGGGAGACGCTGCGGCTTCGCGACATCAGCGACCGGATCATGGATGAGATCACGTACGGCGATAAAGGCGAGTGGCCGGTAGCGCCCGATGGCAGCGGCGCCACCCTGAGCAAGGGCTCTCAGGATGGCGGGCCTGCGACTGAGGATTGGACCTTCAGCAGCACCGCAGGCGGCACGCCTGGGGCAGCGAATTTTCCGCCGCCACCCGCTCCGGTCACCAGTAGGGCCATCCCTCTAGTCTCGATGTGGCGCTACAATACGGCCGGTGCCGACCCGGGAGCCGGATGGAAGCTGCCTGCCTTCAATGATACCTCGGGTGCTTGGATGGAAGGCGAGAGTGTTTTTGGCTTCGGCGGTGTTCAAATCTATCAGCCGGGGGAAGCCGTGGCTCCCGGCGGTATTTGGGATCAAGCCGTGTGGACGGGGGATGCGGATTCGAAAATCAGCACGGCAAAGACGTACACTCACAAAATCGGTCTGAACCACACCGGGGCTTACACCGCCATCAACGGCGTGGTCTTTGGTTCCCCGGGGCCTAACGTGCGCAGCGGGGCCACATGGAGCCTCTCTGGCGCCGACTTTGCCTTCGTTAACAATGGCAGCGGCGCCGGTGCGAACAGTCTGCAGAACCCCAGTGGCAGCCGTCAGCTTTGCACCGAGTTCTTCTATGGTGCCAATGACAACGGGAAGTCCCGCATCACACTGTCCGGCCTCACGGCAGGTCAGCCTTACACGGCCCGGTTTTATGTGACCGGATTTGGCGGCCCCGGCGACCGGCTCACACGCATCACTCCATCTGACAGCGGGACACCTTTTCTTTGCGATGAGAATGCCACCAATTCCGGAAACGGTCTCATCGTCAGCTACCGCTATCTCGCTCCGGCGGGGGGCACGATAACGTTCGACTTTCAGCCGGTCGCCATCGGCAACACCTGGCACCATTACGCCTTTTCCAATGAAACGGCCACCTCGGCGCCCAGCGAAATTGAGGTCGCAGGCGTGACGGCGGCTGCTTCCTCCCAGCTCACCACCGGCTTCAACCGGGCTGCGGCGCAGACAGTAAACGGATCGGGCCTTGCTGCGGGACAGCATGGCATTTTGCCGGATGGAAATATGTGGCTGAGCAACGGAGTCTTCAGCACGCCCAACGACCCGCTGCCGGCGGACATTACGTGGGACCTTGGGGCGAATGTCGATCTGACATCGCTGCATGTTTGGAACTACAATGAGAACGCGCCGCCCGATCTCACGACGCGCGGCAGCCGCACGGTGGAAATCCTGACGGCCAGCGCCGCGGGCGGGCCGTTCACCAGCCGGGGAACGTGGACGCTGATCCGCGCCAGTGGCCGGGTGTCCGAACCCGGTCAGCACATCGACCTCCAGGTCCCGAATGTGCGCGCGGTGAAGTTTAACATCACGACCAACCATGGAGGAGACAATCAGTTCGCGGGATTGAGTGAAGTGAAGTTCTACAAGGCCGGCTCGCCAGGTCCGGCCACTCCGGTGCTTTATCGTGAGAGCATAGGCACGCTCTATAACTCTGGAGTCAACGACGCCGGTCAGCCATTGCAGCCGGGCCAGGCCGACACGCATTACACGAACACAACGAATGCAACTCCAGTTCTGGCCATGACGCCCAATGGCGCGTGGCTCCAGGATGATGAGGTGTCTCGCTTTATTGGTCCCAGCAGTTCCGGGGCTGATAGCGTAGCGGCGGGCACGCTCACTTATCGCACCAGTGTCGACTTCACCGGCTACAACACATCCAGCATGGTCGTCAAAGTGTACGCCGCCTCCGACAATTCGCTGGATGCTTTCAAGCTGAACGGCACCACCATCGCCGGCATCGCAGGCGGCGGATTCACCTCCTATCTCGGGCCGTTCACCGTGCCCGGTCCATTCAATGCGGGAGTCAATACCTTCGACTTCACCTGGACCAATGCCGGCACGGCGCCGAATCCTGGCGGTATCCGTATCAAGTGGGACGCCACCGCAGTAGCCGATTATACACGCACCGTGCTGGCATCGAATCCGGTGACTTCCTATTTCCGGAAATCATTCCAGCTCACCGGAACCCCCGGCTCCACGTGGACGGGCTCTCTCAGATGGATCGTGGATGACGGCGCTGTCTTTTATATAAATGGCATCGAAGTCGCCCGCGCCGGAGTGAGTGGCAGTCCGCTGCCCACGACTCCGGCGGATGCTGAAGTGCTGTATCCGATGTTCAGCAGTGTTGTGACCATCCCGCCTGGTGTGCTGCAGGCAGGGAATAATGTGCTGGCGGTGGAAGTGCATCAGGCGGCGACGGGCGTTTCGGATGCTCTGTTTGGGGCCGCGCTGGATGTGACGGCGACGCCACCCGCCGTCTCTTCGCTTTCGCTAAAGGTGGATAAAGTCTGCAGCGCCGCCGCTGCCGTGTTTAGTATTGATCTGCGCAATGATACCGCCGCAGTGCTCGATCTCAGCGGCTATGCAGTGCGCTGTTCGACGGGTGCGGTGTATCCGCTGTCTGGTTCACTCAATGCCGGGGCATGGCTTACGTTGAGCGAGACGACCCTCGGGTTCCGTCCTGCGGATGGCGACAAGCTATTCCTCCTGGGGCCTGCTTCCGCAGTGCTCGATGGCGTGGTGGTCAAGAACCGCGAGCAGGCCCGCACGGCTGCCGGGGACTGGATGACGCCCTCGTCCTACAATGCCGGCGCGCAGGCTGTCTTTGCCGTGCCGGACAGCATCGTGGTCAGCGAAATCATGTATCACCATCACCCTGTCTGGCTCCCCACGGGCCGCACGGACAATCCCGAGGAATGGGTCGAGCTTTATAACCGCAGTGCGGCTCCGGTTAGTCTTGCGGGCTGGAAGCTGCGTGGCGGCGTTACCTATGACTTCACCACACAGTCCATCCCGGCGGGCGGGTATCTCGTGGTGGCTCGCGATCCCGTTGCCCTCGCGGCGAAGCATCCTGCGATCACGATTGACGGGCCGTGGAGCGGCTCGCTGTCCAACAAAGGCGACACCGTGATCCTCGAAGACCCGAATGACAATGTGGCCGACGAAGTGCGCTATCACACCAGCGGACGCTGGGATGGGCGTGCCGACGGAGGCGGCTCGAGTCTGGAACTGCGCGATCCCGATGCCGACAACAGTCTCCCCGAAAGCTGGGCCGCGAGCGATGAGAGCGGCAAGAGCACGTGGCAAACCTTCACGTGGAGCGGCACCGGGGCGCCCTTTGCCGGCACCAATGATCCCACGCAGTACAACGAATTCATCCTCGGCATGATCAATGCCGGCGAATGCCTCGTGGACGACATCAGCGTCACCACCAGCGGCACTCCGCTGATTCAGAATGGCAACTTCACCGGCGGCACCGCTGCGGCGTGGAGGCTTCTTGGCAATCATGGAAGCCACGGGCGCAGTGTCGTGGTGGACGATCCCTCAAGCCCTGGAAACAAGGTGCTGAAGATCGTCGCCACGGGGCCCGCAGAGCACATGCACAACCACTGCGAGACCACGCTCAAGGCCGGAGCTGCCTATCACACCATCAGCAGTGCGGCCACCTACTCTATCAGCTTCCGCGCCCGCTGGGTCAGCGGCAGTCCGCGGCTCCAGGGGCGACTCTACTTCAACCGCCTCGCTAAGCAGGTGCTCCTGCCCATGCCTGAGAACACCGGCACTCCTGGCGCGCCCAACAGCCGGGCGCTGCCAAACCTCGGCCCCTCGCTCACCGGCATGACGCATCTTCCCGTCGTGCCCTCGGGGAATGAATCCGTCACCGTGCGCGTCACGGCGCATGATCCGGATGCTGTGGCCTCCGTCAGCCTGAAGTATCGCGATGCCAATGCCGCACCGGCCCCTGCCTTCACGTCGGTGGCGATGAATGTGAATGCTGCCGGCCAGTACGAGTCCGCCATCCCCGGGCAAGCTGCCGGGCATCTGCTCGAGTTTTATGTCGAAGCCACCGACGGGGCAGGGGCCATCTCCCGCTATCCGGCGAATAGTGCGCTGGTGAAGTGGAACGACGGCACCGTGCCGCCCGGTCCTGGCCACGGCCTGCGCCTTCTCATGACAAAGGCGAACGCCGATTTCATGCACCTCATGACGAATGTGATGAGCAACGACTTCCTGCCCGCCACGGTCATCTACAAGGAGAGCGAAGTCTTCTACGATGCGCAGTGCCGGCTGAAGAGCAGCGAGCGCGGCCGCCCCGCGGACATCCGTCTTGGATTCGCTGTGCAGTTCGACCCCATGCAGCCCTTCCGCGGCAAGATGCTTTCGGTGAATCTCGACCGCTCCAGCTATGGGCGCGGCACCACCAGCAGCGGCTACGGGCAGAGCGAGCTGTGGAACTGGCACTTCTTCTCCCGCGCCGGCGGCATTCCCTCGTGCTACAATGACCTCGTCTATGTCATCAGTCCGCGCAGCGCCCACACCGGCAGCGCCATGCTCACGATGTCCGAGTTCAATGACCCCTATCTCGACGGCCAGTGGGACAATGGCGCCGACACGCCCACCTTCAAATACGAACTCATCTACTACCCCACCACTACGGAAGGCGGCACGCCGGAGGGCCTCAAGCTCCCGTCACCTGACAATGTGAACGCGGTGAACTTCACCGGCATCACCGATCCCAACAAGGAAGCCTGGCGCTGGAACTTCCTCATCGGCAATGCGCGCAATGACGACGATTACTCGCGCATTCAAAACATGGCCGCCGTCATGCGGCTCACCGGTACGCCATATCTCCAGCAACTGCCCACGGCCATTGATGTCGATCAGTGGCTGCGCTGCTTCGCCGCCTTCAGTCTCGCCGGCATTGGCGACCACTACACCACCTCCACGGGCGGCTGGCACAATTTGAAGCTCTATCACCGCGGCGACGGGCGCATCCTTTTCCTCCCGTGGGACCCCGACTTCAGCAGCCTCGCCAGCAACGCCGCCATCGCCGTTGCCCCCGACCTGACAAAGATGCTCAACGCCAGTCCCGCCTGGCGGCGCGCCTTCTACGGGCACCTGCACGATATTATCAGCAAGAGCTTCAACACCGCCTACGTCTCGCAGTGGATGCCGCACTATCAAAGCTACACCACTACCGGCGGCAACTGGGGCGAGATCACGACCTATGTCACCGAGCGCGCCGCCTTCGTTTTGGCCGACTGCAATGCGCAGTATCCCTCCGTCGCCTTCGCCATCACGACCAATGGCGGCAACGACTTCTCCTCACCGGATCCGCAGGCAATGCTCGCCGGGAATGCGTGGATCAATGTCCACCGGCTGCGTCTCCAGGGCAGCGATGAGCCCCTGGCGGCCACTTGGACCAGCGGCTCTGCCTGGCAAATTTCCGTGCCTCTGCTCAATGGCCCGAATGCCATCACCGTGGAGGGCCTCGACTATTCCGGCAATGTGGTCGCCAGCGACACCATCACCGTCACCGGCACCGGCGGCGTCGTCGCTGCCGATGCCACGAACCTCGTGATCAGTGAGCTGCATTACAATCCCGCCGCGCCCAGCCCAGCGGAGATCAGCGCCGGCTTCACAGACAACGACGACTTCGAATTCGTCGAGCTGCAGAACATCAGCAGCTACACCGTGGAACTGCGCGGCATCGCCTTCACTGCCGGGCTCACGTGGAGCCGCAGCACCAGCACGCAGATCGCCCCGGGCGGCCGCGTCGTCATTCCCCGCAGGACGGCCGCGTTTGTCCTGCGCTATCCCGGCGTGCCCGCTCTAGGCGAGTACTACTCCGCCACCGGCAACCAGCTGGACAATGCCGGCGAGCAGCTGGCGCTCTCCGATGCCGCGGGCTTCGACATCAAGCGCTTCACTTACAACGACACCGCGCCCTGGCCCGCGGCTGCCGACGGCACTGGTGTCTCCCTCGTGCTCGTGGCCCCGGCGGCGAACCCGGACCACAATCTCCCGGAAAACTGGCGCGCCAGCCTCACCATGGGCGGAAATCCCGGCAGCACCGACACCACCGCGCTCCCGGCTTCACCCCTCGCCGATGACAACGGCAACGGCCTCACCAACCTCCTTGACTACGCCATGGGCGGTACCGGTCTGCCGCAGTATGCCTTCACCGGCGGCGCTCTGGAAGTCACCCTGCCGCGCGCCGCTGGCGCTCAGGTCATCCCGGAAATCGAAGTCGTCACCGACCTCGCCGGCTGGGCCGTCACCCCCGCCACCCTCATCAGGCGCGGCCCTGGCAGCGGCGGCACGGAATGGCTCACCTACAGCGTCACCCTGCCGCCCGGCACGGAGTCCCGCGTATTCATCCGCACCCGCTACCGCAGTCCGTAGGGCGTGCCCTGACAGGCCCGCGTCGGAAATGACGTGGGCTTAGGCAGGCGGCAAATCGTGCGCCGGTGTCAGGATGCGCACGGCGGGAGCGCCTGCCAGCAGTCCGCCGAGGGCTGCGCCGACGGCGTGGAAGTGCGGAGTTAGGAGGTGTGCTTCGAGGGCTGCGAGGTCACGCCAGCATTCGAAGGCCACGAAGCAGTCCGGCGCGCTCGTGCCGCGGGCGATCTCGTAAGTCACGCACCCCGGTTCCGCCCGCGTGAGGGCCACGGCGCGGGTTTCCTCAATGGCGGCAGCCACAGCGTCACCCTTTCCGGCCTGAGCCTCCAGATCGGCAATGATGCAAAACGGGCGCGAGGGATCGGCGAGGTTTGCGCGGACGAAGGTGACAACGGGATGTTCGCTCATGGGGGGAATCCGGTGGCAGCCGGATTACCCGTCCCCTGGTGGATTGGCAACGCGACAATTGGCCGGAGTGCTGACGGAAGGCTGCATCGCAAGAATGCCCGGCCGTCGCGGGGACAGCCGGGCATTCGCGGATGATACTTTGTATTGAGGCGGGGCTCAGTTCCAGCCGTGGGTGTCGCGCACTTCCATCATCCTGGCGAGGATGGTGTTCCAGGTGGATGGGGTTTCGAGCACGGCGTTGGGGAACATGCAGCCGTCCCAGCAGATGTGCTGGATGCCGCGGGAGGCGGCGTCCTTGAGCCAGTAGCCGGCGCATTTGACGATGTCGAGCTTGCCGTTCGGGTCGTCGGCCTGGCAGTGCTTGCCGGTCTTGTCGTGGCTGCCTGCGCCGTGGACGGTGCCGTCGTTTTGCGCGACGTGGAAATCGATGGTCCACGGGCGGAGGGCGTCGGTCATCTTCTCGTAGGCGGCGTAGAATTCGGCCTCGCTGTAGCCTTCCTTGAGGAGGGCGTGCTCGGGGGCGTTGTAGCCGAGGGTGTAGAGGTAGGTGTGGGCGAGGTCGGCCTGGAAGCCGAGGGCTTCGGGCATGCCGACGCCTTCGAGCACGTCGAGCATGTCCTTCCAGGAGTGCATGCCGGCCCAGCAGATTTCGCCCTCGGCGGCGAGGCGCTCGCCGTGGTCTTTGGCGATGGCGGAGGCCTTCTTGAAGGTGTCGATGATGCGGGCGGTGTTGGCCTGCGGGTTTTCGCGCCACTTGTTCACGCCGAACTCTGCGGTGTCGATACGGATGACGCCATACTTCCGCACGCCGTGGGCGTTGAAGACTTTGGCAATGCGGCAGGCCATGCGGACGGCGTCGAGGAACTTGGCCTGCTGGGCGTCGTCGCCCATGGCGCTGTCACCCACGGTGCCGGGCCAGACAGGGGCCACGAGGGAGCCGACGCTGAAGCCTTTGGAGGCGATGAGGTCGGCGATACGCTTGATTTCGTAGTCGGAAGCGTTGGGGTCGGTGTGGGGGAGGAAGAGAAAGTAGTCGATGCCTTCGAACTTCTGGCCGTTCACGCTGGCGGCGGCGGTGAGGTCGAGCATGCGCTCGAGGCTGATGGGCGGTTCCTGGCCTTCGCCGTCGCCTTTGCCGACGAGACCTGGCCACATGGCGTTGTGCAGTTTGGGAGCGGAGTGTGACATAACGTGAGGATGAGTTTGAGGTTGGAAAAAACGGGGGCTGGGATGCCCGGAAGCGGGCGCGGACTAATTGGAGCGAGGGCGGCGGAGTGTCCAGAAAAATCCCGCCGCTTTCCCGCATTCGTAAGGGCTGCGCGCTTGCCTCACAAGGCGCGCGGGTGTTGTCGTGCAGACATGATTCAGGTGAGCCGCGAAGAATTTCGCCGGATGGCCGAGGCCGCATGGCTGGAGCTGCCGGAGGAACTGCGTGCGCGGGTGGAGAACCTGCAGATCAGCATCGAGGATGAGCCCTCGGAGGAGGACTATGCGCACAATGACGTGCCGGAGGATGAGGATCTCTTTGGGCTCTTTGAGGGGGCGGCCCTGACGGATTCCATGATCGACATGGGGCACGCGCTGCCGAATGTGATCCGCATCTTCCAGTTCCCTCATGAGGAGGTGTGCGACACGATGGAGGAGCTGCGCGAGGAGGTGACGCGCACGGTGCATCACGAAGTGGCGCACCACTTTGGCATCGACGACGACCGGCTGGAGGAGATCGGGGCGTATTAGCGCGGCTCCGGGCGCTGGGCGGCTTCGGCTTCGGCTTCGGCTTCGGCTTCGGCGAAGCGCTGGCGCCAGTAGTCGAGACGCTCGCGGATGCGGGCTTCCTGGCCGTTGCCGGTGGGGGTGTAAAAGCGGCGGCCCTCCGGGAGATAAGCCTGGGGCACGTAGTTGCCGTCGAAGTCGTGGGAATATTGATAGTCTTCGCCGTGGCCGAGCTGCTGCGCGCCTTTGTAGGCGTTGCTGCGAAGGTGTTTGGGCACGGCCAGGGTGCGGCCTTCCTGCACGTCCTTCATCGCAGCGCCGAGAGCGGCGTAGGCGCTGTTGCTCTTCGGCGCGGTGGCGAGGTAAACCGTGGCGTGCGCCAGTGGAATGCGGCCCTCGGGAAGTCCGACGAATTCCGCAGCCTGCCAGGCATCAATGGCGACGCGCAGGGCATTGGAATCGGCGAGGCCGATGTCTTCACTGGCTGCGATGACGAGCCGCCGGGCGATGAAGCGGAAGTCTTCACCGGCGTAGAGCATCTTGGCCAGCCAGTAGAGCGCGGCATCAGGGTCGCTGCCGCGGATGCTTTTGATGAAGGCGCTGATGGTATCGTAGTGCGCATCACCGTCGCCATCATAGACGACGGTCTTTTTCTGGATGCTTTCCTCCGCGACGGTGAGCGTGAGATGGATGGTGCCCGCGGCATCCGGCTCGGTGGTGAGAGTGGCGAGTTCCAGCGCGGTGAGTGCCTTGCGGGCATCGCCGTCCGCCATGCGTGCGAGGTGCTCCAGCGCGGCCTCTTCGGCGACAATGTTATATTCCCCAAGGCCGCGGTCTTCATCCGTAATCGCCGCGCGGAGCAGAGGGACGATGTCTGTTGTCTGGAGCGGCTCCAGCTGGAACACCTGGCTGCGCGAGACGAGCGGGCTGTTCACATAGAAGAACGGATTGTGCGTGGTGGCGCCGATGAAGCGCACGGTGCCGCGCTCGATCCACGGCAGCAGCACGTCCTGCTGCGATTTGTTGAAGCGGTGGATCTCATCCACGAAGAGCGTCGTCGTGCGGCCGTGCAGGCGGCGCGCACTTTCGGCCGCCTCCACCGCGCGGCGGATGTCGGCGACGTTGGACTCGACGCCGCTGAGATTTACAAAGCGCGACTGCGTGCGCTGCGCGATGAGCTGCGCGAGGCTCGTCTTTCCCACACCCGGCGGCCCGTAAAAGATGAGTGAAGTGAAGCGGTCGGCCTCGACGGCGCGGCGCAGAAGTTTGCCGGGTGCGAGGATATGCTGCTGGCCCGCGTATTCATCCAGCGTGCGCGGCCTCATGCGGGCCGCGAGGGGCATAGAGCGCTGCGGAGGGCGTTGCGCCGCCTCCTTTGCGTCCTCCTCCGCCACGCTGAAAAAATCGTCCATGCCCTGCGACGGTGGTCGGGAATGCCCCGGCTGCAAGCCCGCGGCTCAGTGCCGGATTTCCTCCGTGGCAGCGGCCGCGGCTTCGCGCATGAGCGAAAGGAAGATGTGCTCCAGTTCCGCCGAGCCACCGCCGGCTCCGCTGCGGAGTTCCGCCATGGTGCCCAGGGCGACGAGACGCCCTCCATGGATGATGCCGATACGGTCCGCGAGTTCCTCGGCGATGTTGAGGAGGTGTGTGGACATGAAGACGGTGACGCCGGCCTGGCTGCGCGCCTTGAGTTCCTCCTTCACAATGCGCATGTGCACCGGGTCGAGGCCGATCATCGGTTCATCAATGATGATGACCTGAGGATCGTGCAGCAGCGCAGCGGCAATCGCGAGGCGCTGGCGTGTGCCGTGACTGAGGTGCTCGATCTGTTCCGCAGCATACGGGCGCAGGGAGAACTGCTCGAACAAATCGCCCGTGAGCCGCCGCGCGCGGGTGCGGTCCACTTCAAAGACATCGGCGATGAATTCCATGAACTCCACGGCGGTCAGCTTGTCATAAAAAACAGCGACATCCGGCACGAAGCCGAGCGCGCGCTTCGCTTCCTTTGGTGCGTCCTGCACATGATGGCCGCAGAGCCAGGCGTCGCCTGAGATGGGCTTGAGCAGCCCGGTGAGCAGTTTGATGGTTGTCGTCTTACCGGCAGCGTTGGGGCCGAGAAAGGCGAAGAATTCCCCCTGCGGAATATCGAGGCTGAGTCCGTTGAGGGCGCAAAGCTGCCCGTAGTGCATGGTGAGGTCGCGGGTGCGGATCATGGCTTGGAGGAAGCTTTGGCGGGATAGCGCTCGAGATTGGGTTTGGCCGTGCCTTTGGGGCGAAGGGTTTCGGAGAGCATTTCCAGCCCGAGGGGTGTCGCGATGCGCAGGATCTCACCGGTGTTGGCCATGTAGAGGCGGAACATCTGATCCGGGCTGGCTCCGCTGGAGAGCAGGTAGCCGACGAAGCTCTCGCCGCCGGCTTCGATGCGGCCTTTACGGAAGCTGGTGGGCGCTTCTTTGCCTGCGTTGTCAGAGAGGAAATCGAGTGGCACGCCTCCGCTTTGCAGCATGAGCTGCACGAGTTCGTTGCCGGCCGCTCCGTTGCCGGACTCAAAGACAACATCGTTGCCGCGCGTGAGACGGAGTGCCGGCAGCGGTTGTCCGGCCTGTTCTTTGATGGCGAGGCGCAACTGAGGCGTGGAACCATGCAGGATCAGTTCCAGATCGAGGTCTTCCACCCTGCCCGTGGCATAGAGGATCCCGTTGCCGGACAACTCAATAAGGCTGGAGCCCATCACTTCGTTCTTGAGCCGCAGCAGCACTTCCAGCTTCACTTTGATCTTCTCATGCCGATCGAGTGCTGAGAGCCCTGCGCTCATTGGCGAAAGCTCACACCGGCCGGTGATGCGGTTGCCTTCCCAGATATCCAGCGTCGAGCCCTCGGTGCGGGCGGCGAAGAGATCGAATGGAATGTTGGGGGCGATTTCTGCCAGCCGCGATTCCCCGGGAATAAGCACGCTGCGCACCAACAGGGTCGTCATGACGCCGCAGAAGGCGAAGATGGCAACCGTAACGAGGCGGGGAATCATGCGGGCGGGTGAGTGGGTATTTGACAGGGCCGCGGTGCAGTTCGTTCATCCGCTATCTTCTCTACCAAAGCAAACAGGGCAGCGGTTGCTGCCCTGTTTGACTTTGGAATGCTATGAACCGGTGTCCGGATTAGAGCGCCTGGAAGGCGGCGGAACCGAGGTAAGGCTGCGTGCTGATGCGGCCGCCATAGACTGTGATTTGCACCGTGGACTTATTCTTGAAGGAGTCCGTCGGGATGGTGATGAAGCTGCGCTGCGTGCCGTTTGCCGGGTCGAGACCGCCGGGGCGGGGGGTGAGGAAGTCACCGGTGGAGACCAGCGTGCGGTCGAAGTTGTCTGGAGCTTCGAGGCTTTCCCCTTCACCGAAGAAGGTGATCTCGCCCGTGCCGGAGAACCGGGGCACCGGATACTTGCGGGTGATGGAGCCGGTCCAGGAGGCGTTGGCCACCATGTGGCTGGCTTCCGGGCCGCCGGGGCTGTAGGGACCAAAGAGCGGATTGCCGGAGCCGTAGCGCACGCCGTTGAACACACCCCAGGAGGTGCCGTTGGTGCTGCGCAGAACTGCGGCCGGATTGTTGAGGTCGGTGCCGGCGGCAGTGGCGTTCACAATGCCGTCTACAGAACCGGAAACGAAATCCACAAAGCCGTAGGATTCACCGTAGTAGGTCACGCCGTTGAAGTAGACCACCGAGTCACCGAACTCCGAGTTGTAGGAGGATGAGGTGTTCTGGGTGAAGCGGGCAAGACCGGAGACGTTGTTGCCGCGGAAGGTATACTGGAAGATACCGCCGTCGAAGCCGTCAAAGGTGTTGTTGCTGTACGGGCCGCCGACCCAGGCGAATGCCTGGCTGGCGAACATCGAGAAAATGGTGAGGAGGGCAGTGAATTGTTTCATAGCTGGCGGGATAATGGTGAGGCCCCCCCCATCCGGCAAGAAAAATCTGCGCATCGGGGATTTTTTTATGCTTCCCCAGGGATGATGCCGGGGGAACGGGCAAATCCGGGGTACGCTGCATTGAATTTACCGCCGAACCTGCCAGGCTCGCGCTCATGATGCGCTCGATTCCCCTCATCGCTCTGAGTTTTGCCGCCCTTTCGCTGGTTCCGGCCGCCGATGTGCCGCTCCGGGCGGTGTGGCTGCAGCAGCTTTCCGGTGATGCCGACCCCTACGGCGCGGGAAATCACTTTGCGCTCATGGCCCGGGAACTGCCCGGCGAGGCGCGGGCGTTTCAGGCTGGCCCGGGGAATTTCAGCCGCCCTCTTCTCTCGGCGGACGGCAATACCGTCTATTTTACCGACCGCCGCGGCACTGCTTCGGAAGCCGGAACGGTTTATGCGCCTGAAATATTCGCCGTGCCTTTTGCCGGCGGGGTGCCCCGCAGTCTCGGCACGGGCATGGCGGTGGCAGTTTGGAAATCGCCCGAAGGCCCTGAGTACCTTTACGCGCTCACCAGCCTGCAGGCGAGCCGCCGGCCGGGGCTCACAGGGGAAATCCTCGTGCGTTTCGAGCCCGGAAAGCCAGAGGAGCGCGAGATTGTCTGGACGGAGTCGGCCGTGGGCGTGGACAACTTCCAGCTCTCGCGGGACGGAAAGCGTGCTGCCGGGCTTTTCCCCGCCCCCCATGCCGGAGTGGCAGACATGGAAGGCCGTATCTTCCGTGTGCTGGGGCAGGGCAGTTTCCCCTCGCTGGCTCCGGACGACAGTTATGCGCTGGCCCTCCTGGATGGCGACCGGCGGCGGCTGCGGATGTTTGTGCCGGGCGTGGAGCCGGGCTGGGATTTGCAGCCCGCGCAGCAGCTTCCGCAGCAGTCGGGCCAGATCAATCACCCGCGCTGGTCGAATCACCCGCTCTACCTCGCCTTCAGCGGTCCGCCGGCACAGGGGGATGTGCCGGAGGTGCATGTGGCGCGCCTGCGGCCGGATTTGAAAGCCATTGAGAAGGTCATCACGTTGAGCAGTGCCCCGGAGGCGGATTCTTATCCCGATGTTTGGGTGGGCGGTGCGCCGGCAGTCACAGAGCTGGCGCAATCGCCCGTGGTCGCCGCGCCGCCGGTAGTGGCGGCATGGCCGGTGACGGACGACGGCCTGCATTTTGCCTGGGAGAATGCCGCAGCCGCAGGGGCAGAGAAAGTTTTCACCCTGCGCGGCCACGCCACACCTGGCCGGATGGGCGCGCTGAATGTCAGTGCCGGATGGGCCGAAGTCCCGGCAGAGGCCACCGCCCGGCTGTCCGCGGCCTGTGCAGAGTCCGGAGCCTTCACGATGGAAGCCCTCATCACCGAGCGCCGCACGCAGCCGCCCTGCAGTGTGCGCATTCTCGCCCTGCGGACGGCCGACGGCCGCGATGCCTTCGCTGTCTATCGCGTGAACGGCGTGCTCGTGGCCCGCGTCCTCACCGGCAGCGCGGAACAGACGCCGCTCACTGAACGATTCACCCTAACGCCGCTGGCGATCGAGGACGACCGCCCCTTCTCGCTCGTGCTCACAGTGCATGCCGGACGCCTGGGCTGCTATCTCGACGGCCAGTTCATGAAGGAGTTCGCTCTCGATCAGCCGGGTCTCGCCGCCTGGAAAGACCTGCGCCTTGTTGCCGGTGACGCGGAGCCCTACGGCACGCCGTGGACCGGGAAACTTGAGCGCATCGCCCTCTATTCCCGCGCTCTGGCGGCGGCGGAAGTCACCGACATCTGGACCGCCACCGAGGCGCTGCTCAGCAACCGCCCGCGGCCCACCCGCATCAAACTCAAGGCGCGCCTTGCCGAGTCCACTCCGCTCTTCACACCCGCGGGCGAAGACGCGGCGCAGCCGTGGCTGCAGGCCTCTGCGTGGGATGTGGAACAGGTGCACCTCGGCTTTCTCAAACCAAAGCGCATTACCATTCTGCAGTGGTCGTGGCTGGATGGCAAAGCGGTGCCGCCGCCACCCGTCGCCGTTGGGCAATCCATCGACCTGTCGGTGGAATCCCTCGACGACCACCCGGAATTGCGCAGCCTCAAGACGCACAATGCGCTCGGCTCGGGCGAGAATCCCGTCTATCTCGACACCACAGCTCCGGGACGTCATCCTGCGCCGTTTCCCAGGTGAGCCTGGCGGCGGAATTGTCTGGAGCTACTTCCGCGATTTGTCCGGATGCGGCGGAGCGGGCGGCACCGGTCGCGGGTCTTTGGTAATGAGTTCCTCCAGGTGCTGCAGCGCGGCATCGAGCTGCGCATCGCTGCCGTTGAAGGTGGCTGCAGGCAGATTGTCCACCACGATGTCAGGATCCACTCCGTGGCCTTCAATGAGCCAGGCCCCCTCCGGCCCATAGACGCCGATCTCAGCGGCGCTGGCGATGCCCTGATCCAGTAACTCGTTCTCAAAGCTCAGCCAGATTTCGCCGCCCCACGTGCGGGTGCCGATGACCTTGCCCAGCCCCAGACGCTTCACGCCATCGCTGAAGGCCTCGCCGTCGCTCGCGGTGAATTCATCGCACAGCACACAAAGATGGCCGCGGAAGGCATACTGCATGTTCCACTCCGGCGCACCGGTGCGCGGCTGCCAGTACATCCATGCCTTGCGCAGCAGCCGGCTGAGAATCCAGCTGTCGATATTCCCGCCGCGGTTGTGGCGCACGTCGATGATGAGGCCCTGACGGTTGAAGACCGGGAAGTAGTCGCGCACCCATGCCGCCATGTCGTCATCGCCCATAGCGCGCAGATGCACATAGCCGATGCGGTTTTGGCTGCGGCGCTCCACTTCCAGGCGGCGGGTGTATTCCCACTCACCGTAGCGCAGGCTGGCTGCAGCCTTGGCCGTGATTGGTGTCACGATCGCTTTGCGATAAACTTCGCCGCCGGTTTTTACGGTGAGCATCACCTGCGTGTCCGCCGTGCGGCGCAGCGCCGCGGCGTAGTGCGGCAGGGTGCCGAAAGCCCGGCCGTTGATTTCGCTAATGAGGTCGCCATCCCGCACTCCGGCTTCCGGCCGTGCCAGCGGAGAGAGCAGGGCAGGAAAGTCCGGGTCGGACTTCGCGATGCTGCTAATGCGCCAGCCTCCGGCGTCGGCATCCGGTGTCAGGCTGGCCCCCAGCGAAGCCGTGGCGATGTCAACCGGCCCACTGCGCACGTCGCCATCCTCCACGAAAATGTGTAGTGCCGACAGCTCGCCGGCCATTTCGGAAATGAGGTCGCTCAGTTCCTGGCGGTCGGACACACGGCCCACGATAGGCTCATACTTCTCCCGCACTGCCTGCCAGTTCACGCCATGCATTTTCGGATCGTAGAACCAGTCGCGCATCATGCGCCACGAGTCCGTGAACATCTGCCGCCACTCGCCGCGCGGCTGGAAGGAAAATGTCCACTCGTCCAGCGGCACCTTGTGGTCATCGAGCTTCTCCGGCTTGTCCTCATGGGCGTCGATGACGTAGACCGCCTCTTCTTTTTGGAGGAGCAGTTTTTCGCCGTCGGCGGAAAGCTCATAGTGCTTCAGTTCCTCGCCGAGAGTCTCCGGCTCCAGTTCATCATTGGTTAGCTCCAGCCGCATCAGCGACTGGTCAGAATTGATGCCCGCCTCGCTGCTCAGCCAGAAGAGGTGACCGCCCGCGGTGCTCAGTTCAGAGTAGTTTCCTGCGTCCACCGGCACTTCATAGAGACGGCCTTCGAGGCCCGGGGCGATCGTTATCTTCACGGTCTCCTCCTCTTTCTTATCGTCCTCTTTCTTCGCCTTCTCTTTGGCTACGTGGAGTTCATCCGGCGGAAGAAACGGCCAGCGCGCTTCCGTGGTCAGCGCCAGCCCGTAGAGTTTCGCGGGCTTGTCGAAGAACGGCTCCGGCTGCCGCGGTCCCCACGGACTCTCCACGGCCGAGCGCAGATCACGGTCGCTCAGGAAGAAGAGCCACTGGCCATCCGCAGACCAAGCCGGGCTAAAACTTTCCACCCGGTCGCTGGTAGCGGTGAGCCGCGTGCCGTCAGTCACATTGTGCAGATGAATCTGGCGCACGGTATTCGGCGCCGGATGTGCCCATGCCACCCACTGACTGTCCGGCGACCACGTCATGCCCTCGAATTCCCCCGTGGGGCAGTGCGCCAGCAGCGTGCCGGTTTTTTTCTCCAGACTCCACAGCCACAACTGCCGGTCGCGGTCGTCAAAGATCAGCCACTTCCCGTCCGGCGAAAGGAATCCCTCGTAGCGAAAGTTCGTTCCGCCGGTGGTGAGGAATGAGGGCTGCGCATCCGCCACACCATCGGCGCGGAAGGTCTGGAATTCCAGCTCGCCCGTGGTATCCGACAGCGTGAAAACCCGCGCGCCATCCGGTGTGAAGCGCGCGTGCCGGTGCCGCACGGCCGCTTCCCGCGTCACCTCCACAAAGCGCCCTGGCTTCACCGGCGCCACAAACACCTGGCCCCTCGCCGTTAGCACCACGTGGCTGCCATCCGGCGAGAGATGCGCTGCCGTGAGGTAATCCATCGGCCTCTTCACCCACTGCTCGCGCTGGTGGTCGGAATCCGTCGCCAGTGTCACGGGAATGAGCGCGTCCTCGCCCATCGTTAGGTCGATGCGGCGCAGGTCCGCGCCGTGTTGATAGACCGCGATGTTCCCCGCCAGGGCCGGCGACTTCACATCGTAGGCCTTCTGCTGCGTGTGCTGCTTCAGGTCTTTGCCATCCGGCAGCATGGACCACAGATTCATGCAGCCGTCGCGGTCACTGAGGAAGAGCACGCGACCGCCCCACCAGTGCGGCGCCCGGCTGGTGCCGCGGAAGTCCGCCGTGAGCGGCACTGCCTCCGGCTCCCCGCGCGTCCAGCGCCACAGATTCTGCGCGGTGCCGCCCTGATAGCGCTTTGTGCTGCTGCCCTGGAAGGCGAAACGCGTGAAGACGAGCGTGCGGCCGTCCGCACTCCAGGTCCCTTCACTGGCCTGCGCCAGCGGCACCGGCTCCCACGCGCTGCCGTCCGCGGCAAAGCTCACGAGCCGGTGCGACGGCAGGCCGGAAAACAGCCGCGTGGCGCACATCACCCGACCGTCCGGTGTCCAGCCGGTGAAGGAGGGGTTCGCACTCTCCCAAGTTAGCCGCCGCGGATTTCCACCATCCGCCGGCATGACGTAGAGTTCCGCCGGGCCCTCGTAATGCGCCACAAACGCCAGCGACTTTCCATCCAGGGAAAAGCTCGCGCGCGTTTCCGCGCCCGGATGTGTCGTCAGCCGCTGCGCCTGCCCACCCGTCAGCGGCACCCGCCACAGATCGCCCTCGGCGGTGAAGACCACCGTATTCCCATGCACCGCAGGAAACCGGTAATAACCCGCCGGCCCCTGAGCCAGGGCAGCGGCGGTGAACGAAAGCAGCAGGGGGAAGGCGAAGGTCCGTTTCATAAAGCCCGCACCCTGGCGCAGCACCGCGCACTGTCGAGCCCGGAGCATCTCCGTCCATTTCGCGATGCGGTGGAATTCGCGGATGATGGCGGCTGCGGACTCTGGTAAAAAGCCCGCATGTCAGCAATCACAAACGTCACACGGCAGCGGCTCACCCGCAGCGCAGACCGCATCACTGCGGGACCGCTGGAAAATGACGCTGTCGCCGTGGAGTCGCCGCTGGAGATTGTCGTCGAGGGCCGGAGCGTGGCTGTGGTCATGCGCACGCCCGGCCACGACCGGGAACTCGCTGCGGGCTTTCTGCTCAGCGAGGGATTGATCAATTCGGTGGATGATCTGTTCGAGATTTCCACCTGCCCTGCGGCCGCGGCGGAGGGCGGGCGGGTGGATGTCATGCTGCGGCGGCCGGAGGAGGCGAATCTGGAATCGCTCACGCGCCATGTCTTCACGTCATCCAGCTGCGGCGTGTGTGGCAAGGCGAGCATCGATGCCGCCATGCACACGCATCCGCCGCTGACGGTACCGGAGCAGCCGGTAGTGGATGCGGCGCTGCTGTTTTCCCTGCCGGAGCGGCTGCGGGCGGCCCAGCCGGCCTTCGCGGAAACCGGCGGCATTCATGCCAGCGCGCTCTTTGATTGGAACGGCGATCTCCTCCTCACCCGCGAGGACGCCGGGCGGCACAATGCGCTGGATAAAGTGACCGGCGCCGCGCTGCTTGGCGGCCTGCTCCCGCTCGACCGGCACATCCTCATGCTCAGCGGGCGCACTTCGTTCGAGCTGGTGCAAAAGGCTCTCGCCGCGCGCATTCCCATCGTGGCGGCCGTCGGGGCTCCCAGCAGTCTTGCGGTGCAGCTCGCACAGGATGCCGGCATCACCCTTTGCGGATTCCTCCGGGCCGACCGCTGCAATGTCTATACCCATCCCGTGCGTCTTGCCCTCGCGTGAGACGGGTCAGTCCGTGTCGATGGACACGAGTTTCAGGCGGCTGCCGGCGCCGGACTTGATGCGCACGGCGGCTTTGGGGCAGTGAAAGGCCTTCGCCACGAGGGCGGTGAGTTCGGCATTCGCCTTGCCGTCCACGGGCGGGGCTTTGAGCTTTGCGAGCCAGGTGCCGTCCTCCTGCATTTCCAGGGAGCTGCTGCCGGCGTTGGGTTTCACTTTGATCTGAATGACGGGCATAGTGCGTTGCCGGATGCTGGGGCTGCGGCCGTCTGTCCGCCAGGCCGAAGTGTCCGGGCACGAAAAAGCGGGCACCCCGCTGAGGAGTGCCCGCTGGCTTTGAGTTTCGGCGGGGCAATGCAGGAGCCGCTTAGCGGTCGAGCACGGCATTCCACTTGTCGAGATTCGCCTTCTGTGCGGCGAAGAGATCGTCCGTGCTGTCGAGGATCTCGATGGACTTGATCTTGTCGCCGCCGCGGATGGCGTTTACGACGTCCTGGCCCTTGGTGACTTCACCGAAGACCGTGTGCTTTCCATCCAGCCAGTCCGTGGGGACGTGAGTGATGAAGAACTGGCTGCCGTTGGTGCCGGGGCCGGCGTTGGCCATGCTGAAGATGCCAGGCTTACTGTGCTTCAGGTCGGCGCGGCATTCGTCGCCGAAGCGGTAGCCCGGGCCGCCGGAGCCGGTGCCTGTGGGGTCGCCGCCCTGGATCATGAAGTTCGGGATCACGCGGTGAAACGTGATGCCATTATAATAACCGCGCTTCGCGAGGTTCAGATAATTGGCGGCGGTCATGGGCGTTTTGTCAGCGAAGATGGTGCCTTCGATGCTGCCCTTGTCAGTGTGGAGGATGATGCGGATGTCTGTCATGGAAAGTGGGTGGGTTGGGAGTGCCGTACGGCGCAGGTTACTCGACGACTTTGGCGGACTTGATGTAGTCGAGGTTGGGGAAGTCCTTTTTCAGATAGGCGTTGCCCTCCATTTGGATGCGCTGCTGGTCCGGGCCGCGGCCGCGCGGAGCGCCCTCGCCGTATTCACCGTTGATCTTGTCCACTACATCCATGCCGTCCACGACCTTGCCGAAGGGCGAAAAGCCCATGCTGTCGAGGTTGGCATTGTCCACGAGATTGATGAAGAACTGCGTGGTGCGCGTGTTGGGGCCGGCCATGGCGAAGGTCACGGCGCCGCGGATGTTGCTGCCCTTCACGGCATCGTCCTGGATCTTCGCATCGCGCCACTTGGCGGAGACGGCGGGATCCCCGTGGATGCCAAACTGGCCCATGAAGCCAGGGATGACGCGGAAGAAGGCGATATCCTTGAAGTAGCCGCTCTTCACGAGATTGAAGAAGCGGTCCGCTCCGTTCGGGGAAAGCGAGCGCTGCACCTGGATGGTGAAGCTCCCCTTCGTTGTTTCCACGGTCACCTTGAATGACTCCGGAGCCTTCTCCGTGAGCGTCGCGGGATCCGTGTAGTTGCCACCGGCGGGGGCAGCGGACTCTTTCTTTTCGGCGGCGGCGGGAGCGGCGTCTTTGGCGGCTTCCGGCTGCTTATCCTGAGCGTGGCTTCCGGCGAGCAGTCCGGCGGCGCAGAGCAGCGTAGTGGCGAGAGTGCGGAGTGAGCGTGTTTTCATGGGGAGTGAGGTTGCAGGTTTGGGAGGCGACTCTTGGCGGTCCGGGGGCGGAAAATCAAGGTGGAATCCGGGTAGCGCATCCGGCAGGTCCGGCCCAGGGGTGCCCCATGTCATCCTCCACACCACCCGCATCCTCCCGGCTCCGTCTGCGTCTTTCCCCTGCAGCAGAGAAAGCCGTGCGCAGCGGGCACCCGTGGGTCTTTTCCGAAAGCGTGCGCGACCTGAACCGCGAGGGCCAGCCCGGCGAACTCGCCGTCATCTACAGCCGCGACGACCGCTTCCTCGCCGTCGGCCTCTACGATCCCGCCTCCCCCCTCCGCGTCCGCATCCTCCACCAGGGCAAGCCCGCAGTCATCGACGCCGCCTGGTGGCGCGACAACCTCCACCGCGCCCTCGCCAGGCGCGACGGCATGTTCGACGCCGACACCACCGGCTACCGCCTCATCAATGGCGAGAGCGACGGCTGGCCCGGCCTCGTGCTTGACCGCTACGGCGACACCCTCGTCCTCAAGCTCTACTCCGCCGTCTGGCTCCCCCGCCTTCAGGAAGTGGTGGACCTCATCACCGCCGCCCTCGCTCCCGCCGGGCTCGTCCTCCGCCTCAGCCGGAACATCACCCCCGCCGCCCAGCGCGACTACGGCATCGCCGAAGGCGTCATCCACGGCCAGAGCCCCGACACCGTCCTCTTCCTGGAAAACGGCCTCCGCTTTGAAGCCGAAGTGCGCCACGGCCAAAAGACCGGCTTCTTCCTCGACCAGCGCGAAAACCGCCGCCGCGTCGGCCTCCTCAGTGCCGGTGCCGACGTGCTCAACACCTTCAGCTTCTCCGGCGGCTTCTCCCTCTACGCCGCCCGCGGCCGCGCCCGCCGCGTCACCGACCTCGACATCAGCGCCCACGCCCTCGCCGCCGGTGACCGCAACTTCGCCCTCAACCACCACCTCCGCGACGTCGCCTCCTGCACCCGCGAGACCATCCAGGCCGACGCCTTCGAGTGGCTCGCCGCCGGCCAGCGCCACCGCTACGACCTCGTCATCGTCGATCCCCCCTCCCTCGCCAAACGCGAAGCCGACCGCGCCGGCGCCATCACCGCCTACGAGCGCCTCTTCGCCTCCGCCATGAAACTCGTGAAACGCGGCGGCACCCTCGTCGCCGCCTCCTGCTCCGCCCACGTCACCGCTGAGGAATTCCACGCCGCCGTGGACCGCGCCGCCCTCCCTTACTCCGCCCAGCACCTCTGGGCCACCGGGCACGCCTCCGACCACGCCGTCACCTTTACTGAAGCACGGTATTTGAAATGCACCGCCCTGCGCCTTCATTGAGCGCCCCATCCCCACCGTCCATGCACGCGCCAAAGCCCCCCCTGCGCCTCACCCTCCAGACCCGCCTGCGCCAGACCACCCCCGAAGAGCGCGCCGCCTGGTCCGCCGCCATGCGCCGCCACCTTACCGCCAGCCCCCAGTGGCAGGCCGCCCGCAGCGTCATGATGTTCGCCGCCCTCGGATTCGAGCCCGACTTCATCCCCCTCATCGACACCGCCGCCGGCAAGCGCCTCATCTTCCCCTCCATGGAAAGCGAGCGCATCATGCCCCGCGCCGTCCCCGCCGCCACCAGCCTCCGCCTTAGCCCCGGCGGCATCCGCGAACCCTCCATCGTCAGCTGCCCCGTCGTCCCCCCCCGGGAGATCGACCTCATCATCGTCCCCGGCCTCGGCTTCGGGCGCGACGGCACCCGCCTCGGCCGAGGCCGAGGCCACTACGACCGCTTCCTCACCCAACTCCGCCCCGGCACCCACCTCTACGGCGCTTGTTTCACCTGCCAGGTCATGGACACCATGCCCACCGAGCCTCACGATGTCCCTATGCACCTCATCCTCACCGAGGAAGGCTGCCACCCCATCCCGCCCGTGGCGGCAGGGGGCATCCGCGAGTAGTGCCTCGGTATTTGTTTGGGAAGATTAAGAAAACCGCCGCCCCGCAGGGGAAGGCCAATGGCAACCTGCAAACACCTCGTTCGGATGTCCGGAAAGCCAATTGTTACTGCAAATAGCTTGTCTGGACACGCGGAAGGTCAGTTGCTACCTGCAAATAGTTCGTCCGCGTCAAAACTTACCGGTTTTTAATCTCCGTGGGAATTCCGGGACAAATTGACCCACGCAGCGTGGCTGGAGATCGCCGCAGGGCGTGTCACACATCCGAAGCCACGCTCGCACCACGTTTTGGATGCCGCAGGCCACTCGCGTTTTGCCTGGCTTACCTATCTAAATACCCGTTTTCCTACCGGCGGAGGAGGAATTCCTTGGTGTTGAGGAGGCTCCAGGTGATGTCTTCGAGGGCGGGACGGGGATCGGGGTTGTCCTTGAGAAGGGGGAGGAGGCGGGCGGACTCGGCGGCGGTGGGGGGGCGGCTGAGGGTGCGCCAGTAGAGGTCGGCGAGGATGTTCGCGGTTGGGGTGGCGCTGGAGAGGAGGCGGGCGAGGTGGTTGTCCTGCTGGCGGAGGAGTTTGTGGAGGCCGGGGCCGCTGGTGAGGGTGAAGATCTGGGAAAGGGAGGAGGCGTTGGTGCGCTCGCAGTCGCAGGCGGTGCTGCGGGGGGGCTTGCCGAATTCCTTGAGGAAGCGTTCGGCGTCGGTGGGGCGGCGGGATTTGGTGATGAAGCGGGCGCCGGGGATCTGGGTGGCGCGGGTGGCGTCGGGGAAGGCGGGGCTGTTCTCCAGGGGGGCGCCGAGGGCGGCGTGGATGGCATCGAGGAGGGACTCGGCGGAGTGGCGGCGGATGAGGGCGCGGGGGAAGTTGATGTCGTCGCCGGCGTTGGTTGCGTTGGGTTCGGCGGAGAGTTGATAGGTGCGGGAGTTGCAGATGAGGCGGACGAGTGGCTTGAGGCGGAAGCCTTCCTCTACGAAGCGGGCGGCGAGGGCGTCGAGGAGCGGGGGAATGGACGGCGGATTGGTAAAGCGGAAGTCGTCCACGGGATCGACGATGCCGCGGCCGAGGAGGTGGGCCCAGATGCGGTTGGTCTGGACTTTGGCGAAGAGGGGATGGGTGGGGGAGGTGATCCAGCGGGCGGCTTCCTCCAAGCGCTGGGGGCCGCTGCTGATGGTGGGGGCGCCGTCGCCGATGAGGCCAGGCGCGGGGTGCTTGCCGGTGCGCGGGTCTTTCAGCTCGCGTTTGTCCACGAGGTGGACGACTTGCTCGCCGACGAATTCCTGTTTGTCGTTTTCGTCGGTGCGGCGGTTTTGGAGGATGAGGGTGTCGATGCCGTCGAAGAGGGCGGCGAAGCGGTAGTAGTCGTCCTGGGTCCAGCGCTCGAAGGGGTGGTTGTGGCATTTGGCGCAGGCGAGGCGGGTGCCGAGGAAGAGCTGGGCGGCGGTCTCAGAGCGGAGGGTGGGCTCGCGGAGGGCGCGGTAGAAGTTGGCGGGGCCGTGCTGGTAGGTGCTGCCGAGGGCGGTGAGGAGTTCGCGGGCGAAGAGGTCGAGGGGTTTGTCATACTGGATGCTGTCGCGGATCCAGCGGTGCATCACGGCGGTGCCGGTGGTGTCGAGCACGCGTTCTTCGAGGCGGAGGAGGTCTGCCCATTTAAGGGCCCACCAGTCGGCGAATTCCGGGCGCTCGAGGAGGGTGTCGATGAGGGCGGCGCGCTTGTCGGGGGCGGTGCTGGTGAGGAAGCGCTCGGCTTCCTCGCGGGTGGGAGGGAGGCCGATGAGGTCGAAGAAGACGCGGCGGAGGAAGGTGACGTCGTCGCTGAGGGGGGAGGGGAGGGCGCGGACGCGGCGGAGCTTGGCGAAGACGTGGGTGTCGATGAAGTTGTGCTCCGGGCTGTCGTCCCAGCGGTAGTCGGGCCGGTGGGGGAGGAAGAGGAGGGGCACGGCCTGCTGGCGGGAGGTGTAGCGGACCATGATGGTGGTCTCGCCGTGCTGCCGGGCCGTGATGTGGCCGGTCTTTCCGGCGTCCACGAGGAGGTTAGCGGCTTCATAGACGGACTCGCGGGTGACGTCGCGGGTGGTGCCGTCGGAGAAGGTGGCGGTGACTTTCAACTGCACGGAAAGCGCGGGGGCTTCCACGGTGGCCTCCGGGGGATCGACGCTGAGGGCGGTGAGGACGGGCGCATTGTCCGGATCGCGCGGGGCTCCGGCGGCGATCCAGCGGCGGAGAAGTTGATAGTCTGTGGAGTCGGGCGCGATGCGGAGGCCGCCTTCGTGCTCGGTGAGTTTGGCGGGCTTGCGCAGGAGGAAACTGGTGTCGGGGTCGGTGGTGTTGAGGCGCTTGGACTGGCGGTTTTGCGTGAGGGTGGCGAAGTCGGTGTCGGGGTTTTCGCCGCGGAGGGAGAGCTTAAGATTGCCTTTGCCGTTCGCGCTGCCGTGGCAGGCGCCCATATTGCAGCCGGTGCGGCTGAGCAGGGGCATGATGTCGTAGCGGAAGGACGGCACTTCGTCAGCATGGCTCCCCGCAGCCATGCCGAGCAGGCAGGTGAGGGTGAGCAGACGGAGGAAATGCATGTCGGGGGAAAGCGAGGCGCGCTAAACGCCGGGGGGCAATCGGCGCTTTCATTCGTGAGCTTGCGCAGATGCGGAGGGGCGGCATGATGCGCCCCCATGCCCCCGCCTGACGAACATGCCATCCTGCTCAAAGTCCTCGCCGTGATCGCGGCCTCGGTGCCCTTCGCGCTCTACTGGATGAGTATGCGCCGCCCGCGGGCCGCAGTGCCGCCGCCGGTGCGCGACAGTATCTGGGATGCGCCGGCCCCGCCGCCGCTGCCGCCTCCGCCGTCCCCCGCGGCCGGCAGCTGGTGGGAGCGGCGCGATGCGTGGTTCGCCCTCGTGCTGGCGGGCATCGTGGCCGGGCTCATGGGGCCGCTGGCCTCGCTGGGCATGACGCCCGCGGACGGCGGCGCGGTGAAGATCAATTTCACGCCGGTCTTCTTCGCCGCGCAGCTGCTCTTTCAGGCGGCGCTGGTGGCGATCGTGGTGGCGTATCTCAAAGTGCACCGGCGCTTCAATCTGGTGACGATCTTCGGCTTCAAAAACCTAACGCCGCTCCGCACGGTGGGCACGGCGCTGCTCTGGATCATTCCGGGATTCTTTGCGGTGATCCTCACCGGCGGTCTGATCGTCGTGCTGCTGAAGCAGCTCACGGGGATGGAAATGCCGGAGCAGATGATCGTGCAAAGCGCGCGCCAGATGACCGACCCGGCCACACTGGCGATGCTGGGCCTCACGGTCTGCATCGGGGCACCGGTGATGGAGGAGCTGATCTTCCGCGGGCTGTTCTTCACCGTGGCGGCGCGCTACATTCACCGGCACTACGCGCTGCTGGCCTCGGCGCTGTTCTTTGCCGTGATCCACAACAACCTGATGTCGCTGGTGCCGCTGACGATGCTGGGGATTCTCTTTGGCATTGCCTACGAGCGCACCCGCACGCTGGCGGTGCCCATCCTGATGCACACGGTGTTCAACGGCATTCAGTTCCTGTACCTCCTCTATGGCGACGACCTCCAAAAAGCCGCCGAGCGCCTCCTGTGAGACAGTAGCCGCCGCCGGGGAAAACCGGCTGGTGCGTCTGCTGACCCGGGGATTGCCGCAAACAGCGCGCACGCTGTGCGGCCCGGGCGACGACTGCGCGGTGCTGCGCGGACCAGGGCGCGGGATCGGCACGCTCTTCAAAACGGATGCGCTGGTGGCCGGGATTCACTTCACCATGGAGACCGATGCGGCGCGCGTGGGCTGGAAAGCGCTCTGCCGCAACATCAGCGACATCGCGGCCATGGGCGGCAGTCCGCAGGAGGCGCTGGTCACGCTGGCGCTGCCGCCGGAATTGCACGTGCGCTGGGTGCTGCGGCTCTATGCAGGAATGCGCCGCGCGGCGGTGCGGTTTGGCTGCGGCATCGCCGGTGGGGAAACCACCTCCGTGCCAGCCGGCGCGCCGGTGATGATTTCTGTGGCCATGCTGGGCACGGTGAAAACGGCTTCGCTGGTGCTGCGTTCGGGCGGCAGGACGGGTGATCTGATTTGCGTCACCGGCCGGCTGGGCGGCTCCATCGGTGGGCGGCACCTGGATTTTATCCCGCGGCTGGAGGAGGCGCGCTGGCTGGTGCAGCACGTGAAGCCCACGGCCATGATGGACCTTAGCGACGGCCTGGCCAAAGACCTGCCGCGCCTCGCGGATGCTTCGCAGACCGGCTATCGCATCGACCCTGCGGCGCTGCCCTGTCACCGCGGCTGCAGCGCGGCCTCGGCCATCGGCGACGGCGAGGATTATGAACTGCTGTGCACCCTGCCGCCGGCGAAATGGCGGCGCGTTAGGGAATCGTGGCGCACGGCTTTCCCCCGCGTGCCGCTCACGGTCATCGGCGAACTCCTGCCGGACACAAATGACCGCACGCCGCTCACCGGGGGCTGGGAGCATTTCCGCCTGCCGCAGTAGCTTCATTTTCCATTGCCGCCACAGCAGCGGGCCGCTTTATAGCGCGCCATGCTCTACTTTTCCACACGAGGACAGACCCAGCCACACACGTTCACGAAGGCGGTGGAGGCGGGACTGGCGCCGGACGGCGGACTGTTTCTGCCGCGGGAACTGCCGGATATTTCCCGGCGGCTGCAGGCATGGGAGGCACTGAACTATGCGGAGCTGGCGGCGGAGTTTTTCACGATCTTCGCGCCGGAACTAACCCGGGAGGAATGGCAGGCGATCACGCGGGAAGCCTACGGGCGCTTTACCCATCCGGATGTCGCGCCGCTCGTGAAGCTGGATGACCGCACCTTTGTGCTGGAGCTGTTCCACGGCCCGACGCTGGCCTTCAAGGATTTCGCGCTGCAGCTCCTCGGTCTGCTCTATAAGCGTCAGGTCCAATGCAGCGGCCGTCACCTTGCGGTGCTCGGTGCGACTTCCGGCGACACGGGCTCCGCGGCCATTCACGGCTGTCTGGGTCAGCCGGGCATCACGATGTTTATTCTCTATCCTAACGGCCGCGTCGCGCCGCTGCAGGAACGGCAAATGGCCTGCACGGGCGTGGATAATGTCTTCGCCATTCCGGTGCCGGGCACGTTCGATGATGCCCAGCGCGTGGTGAAGGAGGCCTTCGCCGATGCCGCATTCGCACGCGAGGTGAATCTCTCCGCGGTGAACAGTATCAACATTGCCCGCGTCCTCGCGCAGTGCGTCTATTACATCTACGCGTGGCTCCAGTTGCCGCCGGATACGCGCCGCCGCGTGGAATTCGTGGTACCGACAGGGAACTTCGGTAATGTGCTGGCGGGCTGGCTCGCCGCGCAGATGGGCCTGCCGGGCGTGACGTTCCGTGTGGCGACGAACCAGAACGATATCCTGTTCCGCTTTTTCACGACGGGCATTTATGAACAAAGCAGCGTGCAGCCCAGTCACGCCCCCAGCATGGACATTCAGGCCGCATCGAACTTCGAACGCTATCTCTATTACGTGCTCGACAGCGACAGCGACAAAGTCCGCGCCGTGATGGAGGACGTCAAAGCAACCGGCCGGGCTGACCTGAGCGGTCACGCGTTTCCCGGCATGAGGGCCACGCGCATGGACGATGCCGGAATCCGGGAGGCGATTGCGCGAGTGTGGAAGGACTTTGGCTACGTGGCCGACCCGCACACCGCGTGTGCCTTTACCGGCATGGATCCCGAAGCCGTGAGTGTCGTGCTGGCCACGGCCAGCCCCGCGAAGTTCCCGGACGTAGTGACAGAGGCCACTGGCAGCGAGCCGGTCCACCCCGTGCTGGAGGCGCTGAAGTCTCTGCCGCTGAAGACATGTCCGCTCCCGGCCACTGTGGAGGCAGTGAAGGCCTTCGTCCGCGCGCACCTCCCGGCCGCGGAGTAAGCTCAGAGGGTAGTGTGCATCCCCGGCTTGCCAAGCCCGGAGGCGGCATGTAATGCGCCCGCCTTATGTCCACACTGAAAATTCTTGTTACCGGATGCCGCGGCCGCATGGGCCTGGCGGTCGCTGCGGCCGTGGCCGCTGATCCTGAAGTGACCGAGGGCGCCCGCATTGACGCCGGTGATGACCTCGCTGTCAGTCTCGCGCAGAGCGATGCCGTGGTGGACTTTTCCTTCCACGGCTTCACCGCCGAACTCGTGGATGCCTGCGTGGCGCAGAACAAGCTGCTCGTGATCGGCACCACCGGTCACGATGCCGCCGCAGAAGCGCGCATCCGCGAAGCCGCGAAGTCCATTCCCATCGTCTTCGCACCGAATTTCAGTGTGGGGGTGAATACGCTCTTCTGGCTCACCCGCAAGGCGGCGGAGATTCTCGGCCCGGACTTCGATCTCGAAGTCGTTGAGATGCATCATAACAAGAAGATCGACTCCCCCAGCGGCACAGCCCGCCGTCTGGCGGAAATTCTCTGCGAAGTGGATGACCTGTCCTATCAATCCGATGTACGCCACGGTCGCTTTGGGAATGTGGGTGCCCGGACGAAGCGTGAAGTGGGAATGCATGCCGTGCGCGGCGGCGACGTGGTGGGCGACCACACGGTGATTTACGCCGCCCAGGGCGAGAGGGTGGAACTCACGCACAAAGCCTCCAGCCGGATGACGTTCGCCCAGGGGGCGGTGCGCGCTGCCAAGTGGTTGCGCGGCCGGGCTCCCGGCCTCTACGACATGGAGGATGTGCTCGAACTCCGCGGCCGCTGATGACAGCGCTGGAATGCGGGATCGCGCTGGGCTCGAATGCCGGTGACCGTGAGGCCAACCTGCGGGCGGCCATGGCACGCCTGCGCGAACTGGACCCGCTGGTGAGCGCCTCGCGGGTTTATGAGACCGCTCCGGTGGACTGCCCGGACGGCTCCGGCGCTTTTCTGAATGCCGTGGCTGTGCTGCACTGGTGGGGTTCACCGCACGCGCTGCTGGATACGCTTAGGGGCATCGAGTCGGCGCTCGGGCGTCCGGCGCTGCGCGACCGGAATGCGCCGCGGACGATTGATCTAGATATCCTCTTCGCCGGCTCCACCGTTTGTCAGGACGAACGGCTGGAGCTGCCGCATCCGCGCCTGCATCTGCGGCGCTTTGTCCTCGCGCCGTTGTGTGATCTCCGGCCGGCTTTGGTGCTGCCGGGATTCTCCGTCAGCGTTGAGGAAATGCTGGCTGCTTTGCCTGCGGAGGATTGCACCCCGGCCAGCCTGGAGCACTGGACCTGGTAGCGGTTCTATTCGAGGGACAGCGCTTCTCCGTGCCTGGCGGGGCTGCAGCCCTTCGTGGGCAAATTGTAGAGCCACGTCCAGCATTCGACCGTTGAACCATCTTCTCGCTCCACCTTTACCACATCGTGGTGGAAGGGATGTGGCCGGGGGGCGGTTTCAAGTTCCAAGTGGAACGGGCCTCGGCTCCGCGCCCCCAGTTGCTTTTCCGGGAAAACACTGCCAGCACGAGGCGGGAATAGCGTTTTCCGAAAAAGTGACTACTCACCATCAAGAGGTTACGTGTTCCACCTATAATTTGAAATCACAGTTTCCTTTTTCGGCACGCCGTAGGGATCCATCGGACGGACCGAAACGGGGGCGCACCTTTGAGCGTGATGCTGGCCTGGACGGGTTCCAGCAGCAGCGGGGCGGTGCCCACGGCGAGGAGTTTGGTGCCGTCGTCGCTATACTTCCCGCCGGTCTGTTTGTCGCGGGCGAGGGCGGTGATGAGGATGCTGCGCGATGTGGCGAGGGGCTGGTCGTCGAGCGGAGTGAAGAGCAGACTGACAAATGCCGTCGCGATGTCGGCCTTCACAGCTGGCAGGGCGACGGGGCCGAAGGGCTTGCCGATGATGCCCTGTGTGCGGTTGGACTTCACCACGATGTGCTTCTTGCCATAGTTCCAGTCGAGCTGGCTGCTGACGGAGTGGATGAGCTTCGCGTCCACGTTCGCCTTCGCAGTTCCTTTCTCCACAGGCACGCATGTGAAGTCCACAGCCACCGGCTGCATGGCAAAGACGCTCTGCGCCACGGCTCCGGGCACTGTGATCAGGTCGTTGCCGTTGTAGTAGTCCTGCTGCCACGCAGGCTTGCCTGACATGACGGCGGCCTCGGATCCTTGCAGTGCCACGCGCACGGGGGCGATGCGATGTGGCCGCGCAGCACTGCGCGTGCGAGCGCGGGCCACTGACCGATACAGTGCGGGGTATCCATGACGCAGCTGCTGCTCCTGCGCGGCCAGCCATCGCCGAGGCGCGTGCCGTCCTGCGCGAAATGAAACGAGGCATCCCAGTCCTGGAGGCCCATCCGTAGAAGGCCATGATGGGGGGCGGCTTCCAGCTTCCGCTGGTTGGGCGGGCACATCGTCCACTCGCTCATGGAAAATGGACGCCCGCGCACTTGCTTGAGCCCGATGCTAAACAGCCAAGCGCCAGGCTTTCCGAGGTGTGAATTAGCGTAGATCTGACCCTCGCCGATGCCATGGCCGCCTGCGCTCCACCGGCGTAGTTGTGGCGGTCGATCATGGAGCCGATGGCGTCGGTGTAGATGTTCGCCTGGTCGAGGAGGCCGCTGCCGCCGAGCCAGTTGGTGGTGACCGTCTGCGCCTTGAAACCGGTGGCGCGCACGGCTTTCTCGCAGACGCGGTAATTCTCCAGCTGCATCTCCGCGAGGAAGCAAATGGTATCACCGTAGCGGGCGGTCTGGCCAGCAAAGCGCCCGCGGATGCCGCTCTGATCCATCTCCCACGGGCCCATGCTCAGGAGTTCGCTGCCAGGCTTGTCCGCGGCGTCGAGCTTGCCCCAGGCTTTTGTCAGGGCTGCAGCATTAGGGTATTTCTTCGCGGCCCATGCGGCGAACATCCCGCGGAGTTTCATCGCGTGGGCTTTCCACTTCTTCGGCTGGGGATTGGAGAGCTCGCCGGGGGGATTCCAAAAGAAGATGCTGTCTTCGTTTTGAAACTCGACGCACATCAGCGCGGGGGGGGCAGCGTAGCACAGGCCGGTGTAGGGGTTCTTGTGATTGAGCAGCTCAATGAGCACCTTAGTGCGGATTTTCCACAGTTTCGGGCTCATGCAAATCAGGCCGCAGGTGTCGCGCAGGCCTTTGTTTCCCATGGGATCCAGCTCAGCCAAGAGTTCGGGATCGTAGCCATCTGCAGCGCTGATGGGGAAGTGGCAGAAGACGCTCCATTGCGTCTAAAGCCCGGCCTTCTTCAGCTCCGCGAACCACCTGTCGTAGGCATCAAGGCGCTTGGGATCTATCTGCCCGTCGCGGCTGATTTCATCGAAGAGAGGATGCTGGCGCACGGCGTTGTTGCCGAACTTTTTCAGATAGCGAATGCGCCGAACCTGCTGCTCGCGGCAGTATTTGTCCTGCTCCAGATTCGCCCCGCAGCCCCAGAATTTCACTGGCTTCTCCGGCGCGTCTGCAAACACCAGGTCCGCTCCCTTCGCGATCACCGCGCCGTGCTTTTCCGCGGGCGATTCAATGAGCGCGCTCATACCGATCACCTGCTCGGGCGAAAACGTGTCCTCATCTGCAAGCAGCGGAAACCACCCATCCGGCGCCGCGGGCTTCTGCGGCCCGGGCTTCATCAGACCGTTGGGAATGAAGCCGTCGCTGGTGAGGACAAAGCTGTGGAGTCCGCCGTGATTGTCCTGAGTGCCGTGCATCTTGAACTTCACCGTATGCGCGCGGCCCGTCAGTTTCACCGTGCGCGCTTTGACCCACGCGATGAACCGCAAGTCAGGCTTTCCATCCGCCGCTATGTTCTGCTGCCCGCGCACTTCTGTTTTGAAATCGACGGCGCGCCAGTCACCGCCATTCAGCGCCCACGAGAGCTTCGCGCCCACCGGGTTCGCCCTCGCCCCAGAGAGTCGATGCCTGAGTAGAAGCCAGTGAACAGCAGAGGACGACAGAGGAAAGAAGGCGCATGAGGGAATGGATATCGAGGCCGCCTCAGAACAACGGCAGATTCACCGCTGCGCTCAGCATCCGTAAAGCAAGAGAGGCCGGGGATGGTGCCCCGGTCTCTCGGTTTGATTTTGTCAGTGTGTACTTCGGCTTACTTCGCCTTGATGAGGCCATGCATGAGACGCCAGTGGCCCGGGAAGGTGCAGACGTAAGGATAGTCGCCGGGCTTGTCCGGGGTGAACTTGATGATGGCGCGCTGGCGGGGGTCGAGGAGCTTGCACTTGGCAATGACTTCCGGCATGTCCGGGATGTAGCTCTTCGCGAGGCCCTGAGCATCGGTCATCATCTTGTCGGCGGCGGCACCGATGATCTCGTAGGTGCCGGGCTTGCCAACGATGACGTTATGCTGGAGCGCATCCGGGTTTTCATAGATGATGGCGACAGGCTTGCCGGCCTTCACTTCGAATTCCTTCACATCGTAGTTCAGCGTCCCGATGGTGGACTTGATCTTGAGGATCTGGTGCGTCTTTGCGAGCTGCTCTTCGGTTTCCTCCACCACTGCGGCCGTGGGAGCCGTGCCGAGGGTCTTGAGAACGGAAGCGCTGAGCAGCGACTGCTTTTTGGAAGCGGCCTCCTTCACCGCAGCAATGGCGGAAGGACCACCGAACGCCGCTAGATTCTGCGACACCACGGCCACGGCATCCACTTGCGGGCCGCTCTCGCCACCGCCCTGGCTGGGGCCAAGGTCGATGAGTTCGAGATCGTCCCACCAGGTCTTGCCGGTGGCCTGTCCCCAGCCGCCGTAGAGCAGATTGATGCTCACCTCGCGCTGGCGGCGTGTGCTGAACTTCAACTCCACGCGCGTCCAGTCTTTGGTGCCGGTAATCGGCCGCGTGTAGGGCTGGCTGCCATTAAGCTGGTGAATCTCCAGCATTGCGCCCTTGCCTCCAACACGAGTCTTGAGGTCCTGCGTCTTGATCCAGCCAGCGAGCAGATAGTCGTGCCCGGGAATGAGATCCAGGTCGAAGTGAAAGCTCGTGTCCGAACCAGTAGTCGATTCGATAAGGAATGCGTTCTTCCCGCTGCGGCCAGGGCTGGCGGCGCTGTGTTTGGCCTCGCCATTGTAGGTCCGCACGCGCCAGTTCGCCGGGAGTGTACCGCTGACTTCCTCTGCGCCTGGATTCAGGAAAAGGTTCTTCGCATCCACTTTGGGGGGGGCCTCCTTCTCCGGCGCACTGGCAGCAGGAGCAGCTTCCAGGGCGGCTGCGAGGAATCCGGCACCATGACGCACGGCGGCAAGCGTGCGGGCCACTGGGAGCCAGCGGTCGCTCATGTTGGCTTTATCCTTCTCTATGGCGTGGATGGCTCGGCCGGCGGTATCGCTGGCAGGCAGCGAACAGAGTTCGTTCAGCGCAGTGAGGCGAACGAGCAGCTCCTTGTCCGTGAGCAGCGGGAGAATGGCGGTAACGGCTTCGGCATCGCGCGGCAGGACTTTCGCCGCAGCGCGGCGTACACCCTGCGAAGGATGCTTCAGCGCGGCATTGACCGCAGCGCGCACATCGGCTTCCGCCGTGAGACTGAGCCCCTGCAGCGTCCAGAGAGCACCAATGGCCGCGCCATTCACCCCAATGGCGTCCACTGACTGGTCGGCGATGAGCTTGAGCAGGTCGGCCTTCGCACGGACATGCTTGCCTTCGATGAGCAGTCGCTGGGCGTGAAGACGCCAGCCAAGGTTATCGCTCTTGAGAGCAGCGAGCAGGCCGGCGGCATCGTTCTTCTTGAGCTTGAACTGCAGGGAGGGTTTGCCGCCTTTGTAGGCCACGCGATAGAGACGGCAGCGCTCGGTGTCGCGCAGATCGGAGACGAACGCGTTGCCCTTGCCGTTTTCGGCCCGGAAGCCGCCGCGCTCAGGGCTCGGCGTCGGATTGTGCTGCACGAGGAATGAATACCAGTCGCTGATCCACACCGCGCCGTCCGGTCCGGTGAGGGCCACAACAGGAGCCACCCACTCGTCCACGCCGGCGAAGAGATTCCAAGCATTGTCTGCGGTGAAGTCGGTACCCTTTTGATTGAGCATCGCCTGATACACCACGTGCCCCGTCGGCTCTGTAACGAACGCGAGGCGGTTCCACGCTTCCTGCGGATAGCTCCGCGCCGTGTAGATTTCATGACCAGCCGCCGCCGTGAATCCGCCGAACCAGTCCACCTGCCGCAATTTGTCCATAATGGTCCACATCTTCTTGTTGGTATCAATCCCCTGCACGCGGTCGGCGATTTCAAATCCATCCACGCCTTTAGCGAGCGTCCATGGAATGGGGATATACCAGCTACTTTGGCCGTTCGCGGTGCTGCCGAAGATATCGCCATTCTCACCAATGCCCATGCCCCAAGTGTTGTTCGATGTGGGACCGATGAATTCGAGTTTCGTCCCGTCAGGCTTGAAGCGGAATGCTCCCTGCCCAAAGCGCAGTTGCTCACCGCCCACAGTTCCGTTGAAGCCGCTGTAGCCCACAGTGCCCCAAATCCAGCCGTCGAAATTGTAGCGGATGCTGCTCGGGCCGGCGTGCGTGTCTCCCTTGCCCCAGCCGGTAAAGAGCGTGACGCGCTCGTCGGCCTTATCGTCGCCGTTCGTGTCCTTGAGGAAGAACGTATCCGGTGCGGCGGTGACCACGACGCCGTCATTCACTACCGCGAGCGAGGTGGGGATGTTGATCTTGTCAGCAAAGACAGTGTGCTTGTCCATCTTCCCGTCGCCGTCCGTGTCCTCCATCACACTCACACGGTCATTCCCGCTCGGGTGATCGAGGATGACATTGGGATAATCCTTCGTCTCCACGACCCAGAGGCGGCCGCGTTCATCCCACTTCATGTCGATGACATTGTAAATCATTGGCTCCGTGGCGATAACACTCATCTCATAGCCCGCAGGCACCTGAATGTGCTTCTGGCTTTCCTCCGTGCTCAGTGGGTGCTGGAGCTTCGGTGCGGGATTGCGGCGCTCATAGTTCGGAATGCCCGGGTGGTCGCTGTAGGCGAGCGGCGCAGGCTTCCAGTCATTGAACTTCTTCGCCCGCCCATCGCCCACCGCCCACAGCGTGCCGCGGAAGACGAGGTCGTGAAATCCAGGATTGGTCCAGGTGCGGAAGTCGTGCCCGTAGGCGGTGTAGAACACGCGGCCAGGACCTTCATTGCGCGTCCAGGTCCACGGCTCGCCCTCACGGGTCTGCAGGATAGTACGATCCGGCGCGTGCATGTGGTGCACGTAAGTTTCATCCCAAGTCTCGAAAGGCACGAAGCCCTTCATGATGGGATGATCCGGCGCTTCAATCTTCGTCTGGAATACTCCCGTGCCGTGTGATTTGAACTGCCCGCCGACCAGCGCCACATACTTCATGGAATTGCGGAAACAGTAGCTCGCACAGTGCAGCGGCACCAAACCCTTGCCGCCCTTCACATAATCCAGCATCGCCTTCTCCTGCGCAGGCTCGATCACGTCAGTATTGGCATAGATCATGAGCGCATCGTACTGCGCGAGGTTTGCAGGGTTCACGTCCGCCATGTTGTCCGTGTAGGTCAGGTTCACGCCATATGGGCTGAGTCCCTTGAGCAGTTCCGGAAACCGTTCCACCGGCGTGTGGTGGCCTTTGTCCCCAAGGAACAGAACCTCAAGCCGCTGGGCCTGAGCCGCCCCGGTGAAGATCAGCGCGGCGGCGAGAGTGAGAAATCGGGCGTTGTGCATACGAGTGAGTATAGTCTCTCCCATACTGCCGCGCCAAGTTCTTCCGGCTACATAATGCCGTGCATTTCATTAGGTTTTGCGAAAGCCTGAAAAACTTTCCACCCGCAGCCGCCAGCAACTACTCACCGCGGGTGATGACCAGGCTGTCGATCCACCATTTGTAATTCGCATCCGCGGTGCTGACGAAGCCGATCCAGCCGCACTCGGTCCAGCCTTTATCGCAATTCAGGTTTGCCGGTTCCGGCAGGGGTTCATCCGGCGGTGTCATGTTCCACTGACAGGTGCCTACGCCCATGCGGGCGGTGATGGTAACGCGTGTCCAGGCCCCCGGCTTAGGTCGTGTCTGCACAGGATTCAGCCGGGCATCGATGACGCCTTTATCGAACCTGATGGATGGCTCCGTACGAAGAGGATGTCCTGATGTGCGGCATTCGATGTAGTCCTGCGCGCCTTCTCTGTGGCGCAGATCAAAGGAAATGCGCACGGTGCCGCTGGTGTAGCCGGGGGCAAACTGCAGCAGAGGCAGCCACACTGGGGCAAGGCCGGGGGCGTCGGTGAACTTGAGGCTCCGCTTGCCGGTGGACGCAGCGTCTTCCGTCACTGCGATGCTGTCCTCCTTGATGCGCCGGTCGATGTTTTGCCGCGACAGCCTGGGCATACCGATATCCAAAGACTCAAAGTTTCCGCTAATGGCAAATCCAGGCTGCAGCCATGGCGTCGAGTGCTTCCAAAAGTCACCGTAGTCTCCCTCTTTCGCTATCGCAGTCCATGCGGCATCGCCCCGCACACCGGCCTTTGTATGATCGAACGGCACAAAGCCCAGCGCCTCCGCCGGTGATTCAGGGGTGTTTCAAGTTTCAAGGGGAACGGGCTGGCGGAGAGTATCCGGGAAAGCGGGATGACTTGGTTTGAAGTCCACACCTCGTTCTCCAGTCTCCGGGCAAGGGAGAACTCCGATTGCGTTAGGGGTCGCAGCGGGGGGCATGCCGACCGGTCCCGACTCACGCGTGCCACCTCCGCCGGCGTGCGGCAGCCGAGCAACCGGCGCGGGCGCACGTTGCGTTCCGCATCCACTCCACGGAGCAATGCATGGTCCATCTCCTCACAGGGAAAGCTGTCCCCTTTGTGCAGATAGCGCCGCCGCAGCCCGTTCATGTTCTCCACGCCTCCCTTTTGCCAACCGTGACAGGGCAGGCAGAAGTAACTCTCCGCCCCAAAGGCCGCGGCGATGGCCCCGTGCCGCATCCATTCAAGGCCCCGGTCATATGTCAGGGAGAGCACTGCTTCCCTGCTCAGCATGGCCGCCAGCGCCCGCTCCACCACCGCCGCCTCCTTGCTCTCCAGCGCCCGTCATCCAACCATACGGCTTTGCCGCTCCACGGCCACCAGAAGCACGCCCTGCTGCCCGGCTCCGATCATCAGGTCCACTTCCCAGCCGCGGGCCCGCTTCCGCTCATTGATTTCCTCCGGGCGTGCTGCGATCTCCTGTGCAGGCGTCACTTTGAGGCGGTTGCCGTGCCTGCGCCTGCGCCGCCACATACGGCACCCCTGCCAATGGCGGTGGGTCCATGCCCCTGCTTGCGCAGAAGCTCTATCTGTGTTCTCTCTGTGATTGTGAGGTGTTCGTAGTTCTTTAAAGTAAGTGGCCGGTTTCGTCACCTCCCTTCCTTGTCCTGCAAACTCCCTCATACCAACCACGTTCCACCTGGAACTTGAAACCGCCAGCGGTATCAGTGGAGAAAGACGGGATATTCCTGGTCGATGGCCGCCACAGCGCCTACTACTACGAAGTGAGGGGCTGACCCCTGGGCGGGGGGGGGCGAATCGGGGCCGTTGAGCCAGTATAAATGGCAAGTCTTTGCTGGCTGGGGGGGGAATCGTGGGTATGCAGCTGGCATGATGAAGTGCCTGATTTTCACACTGTTTGCTGCGGCTCCTTTTTTTTCATTGGCGGGTGACTGGCCGCACTGGCGCGGGCCGGACCGGAACGGTATTTCGCAGGAGACCGGATGGCAGGCGGAGTGGTTGGGGGACGGTCCGCCGGTGGTGTGGAAGGTGGAGGTGGGCACGGGGTTTGCGTCATTTGCGGTGGCGGACGGCCGGGTTTTCACCACGGGCCATGCCAGCGAACAGGATACGGTGTTCTGTTTCGAGATGAAGACTGGGAAGATGCTGTGGAAGCACAGCTATGCCGCAGAGTTGGGGGATAAGTATTACGAAGGAGGCACCTCAGCGATGCCCACGGTGGCGGACGGGCGGGTCTATCATTTGAGCCGCTGGGGGGATACGATGTGTTTGGAGGCGGCGACGGGGAAGGTGCTTTGGCAGCGGAACATCCTGGAGGAAACCGGGGCATCGGTGCCGGACTGGGGATTCGCGGGTTCGCCGGTGGTGAGTGGGGACCTTGTGCTGTTGAGCGTGGGCGAGCATGGCACGGCTCTCGCGAAAAGTGACGGCGCACTGCGCTGGAAGTCGCCGGAGAAGGCCGCGGGTTATTCCACCCCGCTGCCGCTGGGGGATGGGACGGCAGTTTTCTCCTCCGACAAAGCCTGGGCCGGAGTGGAAATGGCCACGGGCAAGAAGCTGTGGGCGTTCCCCTGGAATACACGCTACGGAGTGAACGCCGCTGATCCCGTGTCGGGGCCGGACGGGCAGTTGTTCATCGCGTCGGGTTATAACAAAGGGTGTGCGGTGATCCGTCTGGGCGGAGAGACGCCGGAGAAGGTGTGGGAGAACAAGGTGATGCGCTCGCAGTTCAACTCCTGTGTGCTCATCAATGGCTATCTATATGGTCCGGATGGGAACGACAGCGACAAGGGCACGCTGCGCTGTGTGGAGATGAAGTCCGGCGAGGTGAAGTGGGAGCAGAAGGGATTCGGAGTGGGGGGCGTGACGGCGTCGGACGGGAAACTGATCGCGCTGAGTGCGCAGGGTGAGTTGTTCATTGCGCCGGCGAGCCCGGAGAAGTTCGCGCCGCTGACGCAGGCGCAGGTGCTGGGCGGCCGCTGCTGGACAACGCCGGTATTGAGCAACGGGCTGGTATTTTGTCGCAATGCGGGCGGGGAAGTGGTGTGTTTGCAGGTGAAACAGTAGGATTCATCAGCTGTAGAGAGCGCTTCATCCATCCAGACTGGCTTTTGGCGGGTGTCTGGGATTTAAGCGCGCCCTCATGCAAACCATCCCCCGGATTTCTGTAGTTTGGGCCGCCCTGACTGTGGCTGCCGTCGTTGCCGGCGCTCCCGCGGCCCGTGCTCAGGGCTGTGTGGCGGCCCGTTGTCCTGTGAATCTCTCCCCCGGTGAGATGGCGCTGCACGCAGAGCACGGGGAAGACACTGGCGGCTGGCAGGCGACGATCGGCTACCGCTGGCTGCGCTCGGCGCGGCATTTTGTCGGCACACATGAGGAGGCGATCCGGCGCGAAGAGGGCAGCCAGGTGGTGAATAACTCGCACTTTGTGGACTTTGCGCTCTCGTACGAATGGACGCCGCGTTTTAGCATGTCGCTGACGCTGCCATTTGTGAATCACGACCGCTCTTCGGTGGTGCGGAATACAAGCCGTGAGATCATTGAGCGATTCCATGTGCAGTCGAGCGGCATCGGCGACATCCGGCTCAGCGGCAGCTACTGGCTGATTGATCCTAAGAAGCAGCCGAAGGGAAATGTGCTGCTGAGCATTGGCGTGGACATGCCCACGGGAGACGATGATGTGGCGGATGTGCACCGCCGCTTCAATCCGGCGACGGAAATGGTGGAGGATCAGTGGCGCACCGTTGACCAGTCCATTCAGCCCGGGGATGGCGGCTGGGGGATTCCCATAGACCTGTTTGCCTTCTACAGCATCAACCCGCGGCTTGCGGCTTACCTGAGCGGTTCCTATCTGATCACGCCGGAGGAAACGAACGGTGTCATGACCGGGCGGAGCAATCCGTATGAGTCCGTGATGTCGATCTCTGATACCTTCGCCGTGCGGACGGGCCTGGAGTATGTGCTGAGCCCAAAGCACGGCGTCAGCGTGAGCCTCGGACTGCGTGCGGAAGGCGTGCCGGTGCATGATGTGTTTGGTGGCAGCGATGGATTCCGCCGGCCGGGGATCGCGGTGTCTGCGGAGCCGGGTATTTCGTGGATGAAGAACGGGTGGTCGGCTTCACTGACGGTGCCCATCGCATTCTATCGTGAGCGGTTTCAAAGCGTGCCGGACATGCAGCAGCAGGCAGCCACGGGCATCCCGCGGCATGGAGATGCGGCCTTCGCTGACTACCTCGTGATGTTCACGGTGGGCCGGCGGTTCTAAGCGGGCGGGGGCTCAGGCCTTGGCTTTGCCGGTGCCGTGGACGCGTTTGTGGAGTTCCGCCTTGAGCACGTCGATGCCGGTGCCGTCGTGTGCCGAGATAGGGATGATCTTGATCTTCGGAAAGCGGGCCTTGAGGGCGCGGAGGTTTTCTTCGGCTTCCGGAAGGTCCATCTTGTTGGCGAGAATGAGCCAGGGACGCTTGGCGAGATGTTCGTCGTAGAGTGAGACCTCGGTGCGGAGCACGGCGAGGTCGTCGAGCGGATTGCGGCCTTCGCTCCCGGCGGCATCCACCACGAACAGAAGAATGCGGCAGCGGAGAATGTGGCGGAGGAACTCGTGGCCGAGTCCCACGTTATCGTGCGCGCCTTCGATGAGCCCGGGGATGTCGGCGACACGCACGCGGCGGTATTCCGGATACTCGATGACTCCGATCATCGGGTGAAGTGTGGTGAAAGGATAGGGCGCGATCTTGGGATGCGCGGCGCTGAGCAGGCTGAGGAGCGAGCTTTTTCCCGCGTTGGGGAAGCCGACAAAGCCGGCATCAGCGATTTGGCGGAGTTCGAGATAGAAGTGCCCCTGCTCGCCTTTCTCGCCGTGAGTGAATTCGTAGGGTGTGCGGTGGGTGGGCGTCTTGAAGTTGTCGTTGCCTTTGCCGCCTTTGCCCCCGTGGCAGAGGATAAACTCTTGCCCGATTTCTGTAAGGTCGGCGATGAGTTCCAGGTCCTGACCGTCGTCGATGCGCTGTTTGAGCGAGCGCTTCATGCTGGCCTCGGCGGTGTCGGCGGGTTCTTCATCATCAATGAGGAAATCGTCGCTCTCCGTATCGCATTCGCCTTCCGGGGCTTCTGTTGTCTTCTCGCGGTAAACGAGCGTGCCCTGCGGGACGCGGAAGATTTTGTCCTCCCCGCTGCGGCCGGAGCGCAGGCGGAAGCCGCCCTTTTGACCGTGCTCGGCCTTGAGGTTCGGGTCGTAAAAGAACTGCTTTAGGTTGTCGGTGTGGCTGTCCACTTTGAGGATAATGGAGCCACCCTTGCCGCCGTCGCCGCCATCGGGTCCGCCGCGAGGGATGAATTTTTCCCTGCGGAAAGAGACGGCGCCGTCGCCGCCGTTACCGGCGCGGGCGTGAATGCGAATGTGGTCAACGAACATGAATGGGTGATCAGGCTGAAGTTTGTTTGGGCCGGAAGGCGGCGAAGAGCCAGGAGAGGGAGAACAGCTTCATGAGCGGAAAGCTCACACGGATGAGCGGCTGAAGCAGACGCCGCACGCTGCCATCGGCGGAGTAGAGGAGGGCAATCCACATGAGAATGAGGATGCCGGTGAACTTGAAATAAGCGGGGATGTGGAGCGCGTGGCCGGAGATCATGGGCCACACTTCCTCGGTGAGGAGCAAAAAGCCCACATAGCCGATGAGCACGAAAGCGGTGGGCTCCAGGATGGGGTAGCGCTTCAGGAGCCTGACGGCATGCGGGGCAATGGCCTGGAGGGCCAGAATGGCAAAGGCCACGCCGGTGTAGATTGGCCACATGATCGGGGAGCCGTCGGGCTGCTTTTCGGCCATGCCGACAGCGGCGATGACGTTGTCGATGCTGAGGCTAAGGTCCATGAGGCTGATTTGAAGGAGCACTCCGGCGAACCCGGCGCGGACGGGGGGCACATGGCCCTCTTCGTCGGGGATGCCGTGCTTCGCCAGGTGTGAGCACATGAGCCAGACCAGATAGCCGGCTCCCAGCCAGCGCACCCACGTATTGCTGACCAGCCATGAGGCCAGAAGGAGGGCGACCACGCGGAAAAGATAAGCGCCGGCCAGCCCAAGGCGGATGGCTTTCTTTTGCTGCTCTTCGGGCAGTTCATTGGCAAGCGCTGCGATGCCGAGGACATTGTCCACGGAAAGCAGTCCTTCGATGATGATGAGGCCGGCGATCACCCAGAGACCGGCGGTAATTTGCTGGAAGTCCATAAAGCAGAGCAGAAAAGCGGGGAGCCGTCCAGCAAGGATGCCGGACGCCTGCCGCGCAAGGGAAGTTCCGCATTTCCGCAACCGGCAGACCGGCGCTACTCCCGGGCGTCGGTGGCGCGGTTGGGCGGGGCGTCGATGTGACGGGGTAGGGGACCCATCCCGGCATCTCCACGGGCAGACTGTTCCCAGATGGAGTCGGCAATGGCGCGGGCGGCTGGTCCCGGCAGGCGGGATCGGCTCACAGAGGGGCTTCTGCGGGATTTGACAGATAGCCGCATTCGACGAGGACGCAGGGGATGGAGGAATTTGCGCGTCAGACGCAGGCGGCGCCGGACGAGGCCGCGGTTGCCGCTTTCCCCGGGAATCGCGGCGGCGGGATGCTGCTGTATGTGCTTCGCGATGCTGTAGTTGTCCACTCGCCAGTAGAAAGTCTCCGGCCCGCGCAGCGAAGAGTGGCCGGAGTTGAAGGGAATACTGACCAGGACATCGCCGCAGCCATTGGCCCGGTGCGCGCGGTCGTCCAGATCCACAAATTCATCCCCGCTGCGGATGTAACCGAAGCTAAAACTGCTGCCCAAATGCCCGCCACCCGCCGGGCGACATCCATGGTGAGGTCTTTTTCCCGGTTTCCAGTAATCCGGCTTATCGCGCCGGGGTCGTTCCCGCCATGCCCGGCATCAATGACAACCGTGCGAAACCCGCGAGGGCCAGGCCGTTTGCCGAGGTCGCTGTGGCCGCGCGAGCCGGGGTCGGCGCAGGAGTTCAGCAGAAAAACGGAGACAAACAGGAGCAGATACCCGGTTCATAGACGCTACATCTCCTAGTCGCCCAGGGTAGAGGGGCATGGTGAGGTTTCGAAATACATGTGGCTGGAACCAGAAGAGCTGGCTGGCGTGGCCCGGGATATGCTTTCACCGGGCTGCCCTTTATAATGACGGTTTCTTCACTGTGGCGGCGGTTGATTTGCCGCCGCTTTGGCGTAATGTCCTGCAAACTCACCTTCCATTATCCATGAATGCCTCCTTTGCCGCTCTCGCCGCTCTCAGCTTCGGAACTCTGATCGCTCAGGGGGCCGTTTCATACACAACCAGCGGGCAGGTGGTTGGTACGGATTTCAACAGCCTTGCCAGCAGCGGGTCTTCCGCGGCCTGGGTGAATGACTTGACTGTCAGCGGCTGGAGCTTATTTAATTTTTCGGGGGGCGCGCTTGCGACGATTGCGGTTGGAAATGGAGTTGGAAATGCCGGAAGCTTCTACAGCTTTGGCTCCACGGGTTCCACTGACCGGGCACTGGGCGGTCTCGGTTCCGGCGGTGGTTATTACGGATCACCGGTAAATGGGACCACCGCTGGCTACATTGCCGTCGCGCACACTAATAACACCGGTGGCGTGCTCACGGCGGTCACGCTTTCCTACGACGGTGAACAGTGGCGTAATGGAGGCAACGCGACCGCTCATACCTATGTTCTGGAGTATGGTTTTGGCGCTACCTTCGCTGCTGTGCCGGCATGGACAGCCGCTGGGGCCGGGCTGAATTTTACCGGCCCCATCGCGAGCACTACAGCCGCGGCGGTGGATGGGAATATTGCGGGTGTTGTCCCTGAAATCAGCGGGACGATATCGTCACTGACCTGGAATCCGGGGGACACCTTCTGGCTTCGCTGGATTGAAGTGAACGAAGCAGGAAACGACCACGGGCTTGCGATCGATAATTTCAGCTTTTCTGCGGTGCCGGAGCCTTCCGCTGCTGTGACCGCTCTCTCTCTTCTGGCTGGAATGCTCGTCCGCCGCCGCTAAGTCATTTCTCCGGGTTGCAGGTCCTGACGCGGACTTTGTGCCTGGGCCTTCCCGAATATACGGCCTTTTCAGCTGCATAGCACATTCTCCCCAGTGGATCCTTTCCTGCCCTGCCGCTGTGAGAAATGCTTTCTGGGCGGGAGGGTGACCAGTGGATTCCGGTGCGGCAGGCGATAGCCGGCACATTGGAGTGGCGCTTTGATCCGGGTTAGGAGCGGTATTCCCGTCCGAACGGAGTGGGCGGGGAATCGGGTGATTTGCTGAATTTGCCGTGCTTCCAGGAACTCAGTTGTTGACCATATTGATTCGCCGAAATAAAAGTCGCCGGAAATTCCTCACCCTCTCGAGTTCCCCCCCATCCCTTTTTGAGTTTCTATGAATAATCGTGACCGCAAGTTCGGAGCCGCCATTGTTGCCGCTCAAATCGCCGCCGCCTCCACTGCTCTGGCCAATAACATTCAGGTCAGCAGCGTCACTCTGCAAAGCATTGACACCACGGCCAATACTGCGGTCGTGCAGTTCAATCTGAGCTGGGAAAACTCCTGGCGTGTGACCACCGGGCCGGCCAACCATGACGCGGCCTGGGTGTTCGTGAAGTATCACACCGGCGATCTCAACTGGAAGACTGCCAGCCTCGAAATCCTTGATTCCGCCCACACCGTGCCTGCTGCGGCGACTCTGGATGTCGGCGTCAATGGCACTCGCGGTATGGGCGCGTTTGTTTACCGGGCGGCCACCGGCAGCGGGAACAACGCCTTTAACGGCATCCGGCTGAAGTGGAACTACGGTGCGGACAATGTGTCTGACTCGGCCCTCGTTACGCTGGACGTACATGCCATTGAAATGGTTTACGTGCCGGACGGCGCGTTCCAGGTGGGTGATGGTGTCGCCCGCGCTGGAACGGTCGATACAGCCAGCCTGATTGCTGGCGATGTCCCGGCCAACGCGGCGCCTTACAATATTTCCAGCGCTGCGGCGGTGAATGTTGGCCCGGTGGCGGGCTCACTGGCTCACACCGGCCTCGCCGCCGGCGCCTACAAGCAAATCCCGACCACATTCCCGAACGGATTCAGCGCCTACTACATCATGAAGTATGAAGGCAGCCAGGGACAGTGGGCCGCTTTCCTCAACACGACCTCCAAGCTGGGCGCGATCACTTATCAGTATTTCGAAGAACTCGACGCGATTGTTCCGGCGACGGTTCCTCCGCGCGATTTTCTGACTGGCCGCCAGGTCTTCTGGAGCCCGGATCTGCCGAATCCCAATGTCATTCCGGGCCCGATTCCGCCGAATACAGCCCCGGCGGTTCCGACCCGTCCCATGGTGCAGTCGATGACGCCGAACCGTGCTTTCGTCTCCAGTGAAGCCGCCACTCTGGCCTACCTCGACTGGTCTGGTCTTCGTCCGATGACTGAGTTTGAATTTGAGAAAGCCGCCCGCGGTCCAGTGGCTCCGGTGGCGGGTGAGTTTGCATGGGGCACCGCGGATGTCGCCATGCTCACCTACGGTGGCCCCGCCGGGTCCGCCACAGCGCTCGCGAACGATGGATTGCCGGCTGAAGCTCCGATGGCCAACTACAATGAAGCCGGAGGTAACGCCTATGTCCGCGCGACAGTGCTGACGCTTCCCGCTGGCGGCCCGGTTCTCGGCCCCTGCCGCGTGGGCATGTTTGCCAAGGCTTCATACAATCCGCCGACTCCTCCGCGCATCCAGAGCGGTGCCGGATACTACGGCGTCATGGACCTGACTGGCAACATCTCTGAACTGGTGGCCAAGTGGAATTTCCCTCTCGCTACGAGCACAGTGGCCACCTTCAGCGCGGAACACGGCGACGGCGTTCTTGCCACCACAAGCCTTCACAACGTTCCCGGCTGGGCTCTGGTTCCTGCGGGCGCGACCTTCTATGGCCTCCGCGGCGGCAGCTTTGCTGAAGCCGCCCTGCCGATGTCCCAGCGTTCACTGCTCACGGGCGGGACGATGACTAATCCCGGCATCCGCGGCGTGCGCACCGCTCCCGTGGCAGCCCCCTGATGGGAATCGGACTGCTGCTTCCTGACTTCGCTGCTGTTTCCAACCCTCGTCTATGGATTGCATTCCTGACGCTCGCCTCCGTTCCCTGCTAATTGCATCGGTTGCGGTGATGGCATGTCCGGCTTTGCCTGCTGCGGCACAGTTTGCGGGTGGCGTTGGGGATGGATTCGGTCTCAGTGGGCAGACCTTTGTGCCGCTGAACGGGGGGACTCTCCCTGCCGTGGTGTATTCTGCCACAGCGCCAGGGGGGGATGGTTATGCCGGTGCCGGGATCGCATTCGTGGCGCTGGCACCCGTGAGTTCGGCGACAGCCGTATTCACCGCGACTGCTTCCGGTGGGGATGGGTATTCAGGTTCGGGGTTGGCCTTTGCTGCTTTTTCAGGCAGTGCGGTCCCCGCTGTTGTCTATGCCGCCTCCCCGACCGGTGGCGATGGCTACGCGGGTGGCGGGCTGGCCAATCTCTTCCTCTCCGGTGCCCCTGGTTATCTTTCTGCCTACTCCGGCGGCACAGGTGACGGCTATTATGTTACCGAGATGCCGCCCCGTGTCATAGATCCGGTAGCCGTGTCGTTCGCCCTCTACAATGGGGGGAGCGGTGATGGCTATGACGAAGCGGGAGTGCTCTATTCACCTGTCGGCGGCGGCGTTGAGGCGTCCGTGCTTTATACCGCTTCCGTGGCCGGCGGGGATGGCTACGACACCCGGGGCATTCAGTTTCAGCCCGTGACGCCGGGTGATTTCCCTGTCGCTGTATTCACCGCTTCAGCGACCGGCGGGGATGGCTACGATTCCTTGTCGGCTCAGTTCATTTCTATGGACGGAGGATCGCTTCCTGCGGAGCTTTTCGCGGGCACTGAAAGCGATGGCTATGCGGGAGACGGCCTGAGGCACTCTCCTTTGAGTTCACCGCTGAATGGTCCCGATGTTCTTTTTGCCGGCTCTCCCGGTGACGGCTATGACGTGAAGTCGCTGCCATTTGTCCAATACCTCGGTGGGGAAGGTGCAGCGGCTGGGATTACTTTTGCCGGGTGGCGCTTCTCCCGGTTCACGGAAGGCGAGATCGCCTCCGGTCTCGCAGAGGCTACCGCCGATGCAGATGCCGATGGGCTGGCCAATGTGGTCGAATTTGCCATCGGCAGCGACCCCCGCGTTGCCGATGCCTCTGTCTTCGGTCCCCAGTTTCGACTGTCAAATCTCAGCGACTTGGGCTTCGCTGCATTGCCGCAGCGCCATTTGACAGGGGTAGTGGTGCGAAATCAACTCGCCCTGGATGCTTCGCTGGAATTTGAAGTCACCAGCAATGTGGCCGCGGGCTGGAGTACAGATGATATTATTGTCGTCGATTCTGCCCCGTCGGCACTCATTGTACGCGATGCATTGAGTGTGGGGGATGCACCTGTGCGCAGTATGCGGCTGCGTGCCACGCTGAATCAGTAAGGCTGTTCCGGGACTTTGGAGGAACAGGCTCCGGCTGTTTGATCGCCGCAGCCCGTGGCCGAGTGGGATAGCCGTCGTTTTACCTGTGGTGTGCTGGTTCCCTCCTGCCGAAAATTAGCTTCAATCCGAAGGATTGCCTGTCCGGTGCCTCTAGCGGGGGGAGTTCCAAATGGGAGATGAATGGCCTTAGTGAGAATGGTCCCCGGGCGAAGAATTGTCGGGACATTTACACGCCGGTCTGATTTTCTCTCAGCAGCCCCTCTCCGCCTTATGCACCTACTGTCCACCCGTCTGCATTTGCTGGCTTTGCCGGCGCTCATGATTCTGCCGGCTTTCGCTGTTCCTGTAGCCGTCAATGATTCCTTTACCACTCCGGAGGACACGCCCGTCTCCGGCAACAGTAACAGCACCCCCATTCTTGTAACCAATTTCGAGTCTTCTGCCGGGGGCTTTGTGCTGCCGTCCTCATGGGACTATCTCGATACCCTGCTGGCCAGCACTGCCGGCGGGAACAATACTTACCCGGTGGACGGGGAGAGTGTGTCCTGGAAGGCGGCAGGATTCGAGAAATCGACCTCCACAGTGGCCGGATGGAAGACGGACACCCTTCCGATTCAGGGAGGGGGTGTTGATGCCTGGCCGGCGGCCCCAAACCTGTTGGCTGGAATCGCGGGCGGCGGCGGTGTGAATACAGTAAACACCTACCTGTTCCGCACCACATTCACGATGACCGCAACTGAAGCGGCTCAGGCTTATGCCGCGCGTGTGCTGGCTGACGATGGGTGCATCATCTATATCAATGGTATTGAGGCGGGCAGATTGAACTATCCCACTGACGTGCCGGTGAATCCAGATGCCCTGGTGGGAGGAAATGGTGGCAGTGAAACGAACTACACCAATGTCGCGCTCACGGTTCCGTTTGTTGCCGGCACGAACTGTATCGCCATCGAACTGCATCAGAATGCCAACAACAGTTCCGATGCCGGCATTGATCTATCGCTCGTTCTTGCTTCCGCGGATCCGCTCCAGGGGCTTGCCTACGCAGACAATGTGGATGGAACCAACCGGGGCAATGGTGCCAACGGAGACCTTGATTCCGCGACAGGCAATCCCGGGACTTCGATCAACGTGCAGTTGAGCCGGGGGTTTGGCGGTGGCGGCAGCGGGAATTTTGTCTCGGGAGGCTGGAGAAAGACGGTTACGGTGCCCGCGGCGGGCACGCTGCGCATCGCTTGCGATGCCAGAGCCAGAGCAGTGAATGGCCTGGAGGATAATGAGTATGCGGAAGCCATCGTCATGCTCAATGGAGCGCGACTCAGCCTTTCCGGGCGCAATTATCTGGTGCGCCAGACCGGTGCCAACCCCGCAGGCAGTCCTGGTGGCAACGGCAATGCAGACAGCGGCTGGGCAAATTATGTGATTGAAACACCGGTTACTGCCGGATCCCATGTCATTACTTTCGGGGGCTATGGGACACGGCCCGGCGCGGAGAATTTCGACTTCGATGAAGGCGGGCTCGTGAATTTTGATAACATCGACGTCAGCATTCCTGGCACTGGTGGCTCGCTGCTCGACAACGATACCGGCGCCGCCGCTCCCGTGACGGCTGTGAAAGCATCTGATCCCGCCCACGGAACGGTGACTGTGCAGTCGAATGGCTTCTTTACTTACACGCCGGCAGCAAACTACTTCGGCACGGATTCATTTACCTACCGGGCGGTGGATGGCTCCGGTGAGTCCAATGCGGCTACGGTGACAATCACGGTTACTCCCGTAAATGATCCGCCGGTGGCAGTGAATGACGGGCCATACAGCACCATCCAGGGGACGCCGGTCACGATAGATCCGGTCGAAGGGTTGCTCATCAACGATACCGACGTCGAGAGTTCTCCGCTGACAGCGGCGATCGCAACTGGATCCGCTAATGGAACGGTCCAGCTGAATGCCGACGGCAGCTTCACATTCACGCCGGCCGCCGGGTTCTCCGGCACTGCGACATTCACTTATCGTGCCAGTGATGGCACCGCGCAGTCGGCCCCGGCAACGGTTACTGTTACGGCAGCTGATATTCCGGACGCCCCGGTGGCCGCCAATGATTCCTATACTGCCCTCAGGAATACTCCGCTGACCGTCAGTGCCACGACAGCGGGCAGCACCACCGAGGAAATTCTGCCCTACAAAGCCGCAGGCTGGCACTACTTTGACTCTCTCGTTCCCGCTGAACGGAATTTGGGCACCAGCTGGCGGACTGAGGAATATGTGGAGACCGATGCATGGAAGACTGGACCCGCAGAACTTGGCTATGGCGACGGAGATGAGGGGGCTGAGGTCGCAGATAATCCGGACCCGGCTTTCAACTCGGGCGCGGGAGACAAGTTCGCCTCTTATTATTTCCGCAAAGCAGTGGAGATACCGAACCACCACACCATCACGGGTGTGGAAATAAGCGTGCTCTACGATGATGCCGCCGCCTTTTACCTCAACGGCGTGAACGGCTGGCGCACCAGCAATTTGCCCGATCTGGCTACCATGCCGGAGCTGGCGTGGGATTTCTTCCCCTCCACCAACGTGGCGGATAATTCGACCCAGACATTCAACCTGCCACCGGCAACGCTGCGTGAGGGCTCGAATTTGATCGCTGCGCAAGTTCACCAGAATGGGGCGGCTTCCTCGGACCTGTCTTTCGATTTGAGGCTGCGTGTCACCCGCGCCATTCCCGCCGGAGTCCTCGCAAACGATACCGACTTCGATGCCGGGCAAACTGCCACCCTGACAGCTGCCGTGGTGAGCCCTCCCGCGAACGGCAGCGTCACCCTCAATGCCAACGGCACATTCACCTACACGCCTGCCGGCAACTTCACCGGCACCGACTCCTTTACCTACCGGGCCACAGACAGCACGTCCCTGACATCAAACACCGCGACAGTTTCTGTCACGGTCATCCAGGGCCCGAACGTTGCTCCCACGACAGTTCCGGACAGCTTTTTCACGCAGGAGGATACCCCTCTCAGTGTGATAAAGGCCGTCAACGGTGTGCTGGCCAATGACACGGATGCAGAGGGTGACCCGTTCACCGCTGTGATCCTTGCCCCGCCTTCCCACGGGCAGTTGACGCTCAATCCGAATGGCACTTTTGACTACATTCCGGCTCTCAACTTTAACGGGGTCGATTCATTCACTTACCGTGCCGTGGATACAAAACCCGGAGCCCCGGCGACTGTCACGATCACCGTCGAGCCGGTCAATGATGCCCCGGCCTCGCTCGCCGACAGCTATGCGGGAGACCCGGGGGTGCCGCTGGTGATCAGCGCCGCGCAGGGTGTGCTGGCCAATGACTCGGATGCGGATGCCGGCACGACTCTCACAGCGGCTCTGGTCTCCGGCCCTTCCGGCGGATCACTGACTTTGAATGCGGACGGCTCGTTCATTTTCTCCGCACCCGCTGGTGGTTCGTACAGCTTCACTTATACGGCTTCCGACGGAACGGCTGCTTCCAGTCCCGCCATCGTGACGGTGGCACTCAATGCCGTCCCGGTCACGCTCCCGGAAACCTACAGTGTGGACGAAGATCAGCCGCTGTCCCCTCCGGTGGGAGTGCTTGCCAACGACTCCGATCCCGAAGCGCAGCCCCTCACGGCAGTGCTGGCGCTGAACGTGCAGCATGGCGTTTTGACGCTGAATGCGGATGGGACATTCTCCTATCAGCCGGCCTCCAACTTCCATGGCGCCGATTCGTTCGCCTACCGCGCCACTGACGGCGTTCGCACCTCTGCGCCGGTAACCGTTTCTCTCACAGTGAATCCTGTGAACGATGCCCCGGTGGGTGCGGCGGACATTTATTCCGTGCGTGTGGATACGCCGCTCACGGTCGAGCCCCAGAATGGTGTGCTCCGTAACGATACCGATGTCGATAATGGCAGTCTGACGGCTCTGCTGGTATCCCCGCCTGAAGACGGGGAGCTGATCCTTAATGCGAACGGCTCGTTCACCTACACACCCGTTACCGGCTTTTCCGGGGTGAGATCCTTCACTTACCGCGCCAGTGATGGCAGCCTGCAGTCTGCTGTGATCACCGTGACTCTCAATGTCACCGCTGCGCAGGATACTGTAATGATCAGCGAGGTCATGTATAATCCCCCGGGAGCTGCCGGTGTGCTTGAGGAGTTCGTCGAGGTGTACAACTTTGGCGATGCGGCCGTGGATTTGTCAGGCTGGAGGTTCACCAATGGAGTGAACTACGAGTTTCCCGCCGGGACTCTGCTGGCAGGGAAAGCCTATCTGGCCATTCCGGCCAACACGGCGGCATTTGCGGCAAAATACCCCGGCGCGACAAACGTTGTGGCCACCGGCTGGGGCCTGGGCTCTGCACTGGCCAATGGCGGCGAAACGCTGCGGCTCAAGAATGCCGCCGACGTGACGGTGGATGAAGTGTCCTATTCAGACTCCGGAGACTGGGCGACGCGAAAGATTGTCAACGTCTGGGATGCCACTAACACACCGGGCCGCACTCCGGCCAACGGCCTGGATACCGATCCCGGTCTCGAGTGGGTCACCGCAGCGGATCCGGATGTTGAAATCGGCAATGCCGGGGGAGCCTCCATCCAACTGGTGAATACAGCCCTTTCCAACAAGGCCGGGCAAAACTGGGCGGCTGCAGCCCCTACGCCCGGAGCTGCCAACGCTGGCGTCGTACAGACTAATAGTGCGCCTCTGATTCGGGATGTCGCGCACTATCCGCCGGTACCGAACCGCACCGAACAGGTGTATGTAACGGCCCGCCTTACAGATGAACTGCTGACTGGCTATACCGCCTCGGTGTTCTACCGTATCTGGTTGCCCAACGGCACGACTCCGGCTTCGGCGTTCGCGGAAGTGATCATGGCGGATAACGGGCTGCGCGGAGATGGGCTGGCTGGAGACGGCGTTTTCGGGGCCGTGATCCCGGCGCAGGTCGTCAATAATGTGGTCGAGTTCTATGTGCGGGCTCAGGATGCGGGTGGTAATGCCAGAACCTGGCCTGCCCCCACACTTGATCTCAACGGTGCTAATCCTGCGCAGAATGCCAATTGTCTCTATCAGGTAAATGAGGAGACCTGGACGGACCACCGCCCGCTTTACCAGCTGGTACTCACGGGAGCGGACAATGTGGCTTTCAATGCCGGACTCGGGGACCGCCAAAGTAACGTGGCTCCCAATGCCACGGTGATTTTCCGTCAGGGCGGCAAGTTCGATATTCGCTACCGGAGCAGCATCCGTACACGCGGCAACAGCAGCCGCAGCGATACGCCAATGAATCTGCGCATGGATATTCCCGGCGATGCCCCCTGGAATGGCCGCACCGCGTTTACCCTGAACTATAAGTATTCCTACAGTCAGTTCCTTGCCAGCCGGCTGTTTGAGTGCGCAGGGGTTCCCTGTGAAAAAGCCGGTGTGGTGGGAATGCGGCTCAACGGCGCCAACCGCCTCCTCGATGCCAATGGGGTGCGGACTTTCGGCTACTACTGCGATCTCCTTCCGCGGGGTGGTGACACCATCAAAGAGTGGTTTCCCGATAATGATGACGGAAACGGCTACGGCAAAATCCGGGGCAATGTCCGCTGGGGTGTTTCCACGCTGCCGGTGATTGGTGCCAACGGCTGGGCTGAAGGCGGCTACGTAAATGAAGGCTACAACAAGCAAACCAATGCCGTGCAGAATGACTGGACCGACCTGCATGCGTGGATGCAATCACTCAATGCCGGGACAGCAGAAACTTTCCACACCACCATCGCCAACACAGTCGATATTGACCAGTGGTGCCGGTTCCTCGCCATGAGCACCATTGTCAATCATGGGGAGACTAACATGGCGAATGGCGATGACGACGACTATTCCGTCTATTTTAGTGCGCAGGACAAGCTGTGCCGCATTATCGCACACGACCTGGATACCTGCTTCAATCTCCGGGCGGTCGGTCTGGGCGATGAAGACGCGCCGGCCACAGTGACGATCTATCAGTGCACGGATCCATCCTACATTGATAACGCGACTCTGCCACAGATGGACAAGTTTTACCGGAATCCGGTAACCGGGCGGAAGTTCAAGGCGGCGCTGCGCCACTATCTGGATACCGTTTTTGCCAAGCCCCGCTTTGACGCCACGGTCGATGAACTGCTCGACAGCCAGTGGATGGGCACGCAGTTTACTCCAAATGGCGATGCCATCCGCGCACACATCAAAGCGTTTATGGACACGCGCAGGACTACGATTGAGACTTTCCTGCCGCGAACATTCACTGCGGCCACTTCGCTGACCGTGCAAAATGGTTATCCCCGAACCACTTCAGCCACTGATTTGGGAAGCCTTGGCGGCAAGATCGACCCGGCGCGCACAGCGGAGGTGCGGGTGAATGATGTCAAAGTGACCACCAACCCCTACGGATCGACCGCTGCGGCGGACAATTCATGGAGTGCCGGCACTGCCATCACTCTTCAGCCGGGACTCAATAATCTGGTGTGCACGGCACACGATGAAAGTGGCTCCGTGTTTGCCAGCCAGAGCGTTACTATTTGGTATGATGCCGCCGGTGCGAACCGAAGCGGGACCCTCGCCTCCAATGAAATCTGGACCGCAGCGGGAGGACCCTACAATGTGACGGCATCGCTCACGGTCCCGTCCGGAGTCGAACTCGTCATTGAGCCCGGGACGACGGTCTTCGTGGCACCGGGTGCTGGCATCAGTGTCAGCGGCGGCGGCCGTTTGGTCGCGGCGGGGACGGCGACGGCGGGCATCACCTTCATGAGTAATCCCGGGGCGTCCGGCACCTGGAATGGCATTGTCATCAGTGGTGCCACCGCGCAGCCTTCCCGTCTGAGCTATGTCACCTTCGCCAATAATGGCGACACCTCCGTTCACGCCCGGAATGGAGCCAATGTGGAACTGGACCACCTGACATTCCTGAATGCCGGAGTTCCTTTCATCGAGGTGGACGCCAGCTCTTTCCGCATCAGTGATTGTATGTTCCCGGATTCCACAGCGGGATTTGAACCGGTGCACGGCAGTGGTGGCATAGCCTCCGGCGGCCGCGGTATCATTGAACGCTGTGTCTTCGGCAAAACACAGGGATACAACGACACGATCGACTTCACCGGTGGCAACCGTCCGGGACCGGTGTTGCATGTGCTCAACTGCACCTTCGCCGGTTCTGATGATGACATCCTGGACCTCGACAGCACCGATGCCTGGATCGAGGGCAATGTGTTCCTCCACGCCCACCGGAACGGAGCTTCGCCGGACAGTTCCAGTGCAGTTTCCGGCGGTTCGGACAATGCCGATTACAGCCAGGTCACAGTCATCAACAACTTCTTCTATGACTGCGACAATGCCGTTACGATGAAGCAGGGCAACCAGCCCAACGGCGGATCCGGTGTCCTGCTTTACAACACTATCGTTCGCACCACGAAGGCTGGCGGCATTGATACCGGCTCAGGTGTGGTGAACTTTGACGACGAAAATGTGAACGGTGAGGGCAAGGGCTTCTACCTTGAGGGGAACATCATCTGGGATGCGGAGAGCCTGACGCGGAACTATGATTCCGCACTGAGCCAGCTGACGCTCGTCAATAATGTGCTGCCCGCAGCCACGCCGGCCGGGGCTGCCGCATCCGGGAATATGCTGACCGATCCGCTGCTGAATCTGAGCCTTATCACGGCACCGGCTACCGCGACGGCAGCGCAGGTGATTGCGGCATTGACGCCACAGGGCTGCTCTCCCGCGCTGCATCTTGGTGCCCGCTATGGGCGGAGCACGCTGCGTGTGCCGCTCCCGCCTGCCTCCGTTTGGCCTTCCAGTATTTCGCTGACGGCAGGCCCGGCGGGTTCCTTCACGCCGATGGGACAGCCGGGCTGGACCTATGGGTTCACCCACTACCGGTACAGTCTTGATGGGGGCGCGGAATCGGAGGAAGCCGCGATCTCTTCACCGCTGGCACTGACCGGGCTGACGCCTGGCGCGCATGTGCTCCGTATTCGTGGCCGCAGGGACACGGGAGAATGGCAGGAGGCGCCGCTGGAGATTCCTTTCACCTCTGTGGCGCAGCCGCTCACGGTTTCGCTGAGCGAGGTGTTGGCGGACTCACAGACTGCGCAGGACATGATTGAACTGCACAACTGGGGGGCTACTCCGGTGAACCTTAATGGCTGCACGCTGTCTGATGATCTGTTGCTGCCTGGAAAATTTGCCTTCGATGCAGCGGCAGTCATTCCCGCCGGCGGTTATCTCGCTGTGGATGCGACGCAGCTTGGCTTCAGTTTGAACCGCAGCGGTGAGACGGTGCGGCTGTATGCGGGAGGCACGCAACTGGATGAAGTCACCTTCGGCCCGCAGATCACCGGCATGTCGATTGCCCGCACCCTCAGTGGCTGGACATTGGCGACACCGACAGCAGGGGTCGCCAATACCGGAGCCTGTGAACTGGGGAGCGGTGCCCTGGTGCGCATCAATGAGTGGCTCGGCAACAACGACCTCATTTCCGGCGAGGACTTTGTGGAGCTATACAATGCAGAAGGGAAACCGGTGAATCTGGCCGCGTGGCGCGTCAGTCAGGACTTCCGCAACAGTCCGCTCGCCAACAGTTTCCCGCCGCTCAGCTTTATACCCGCCAGCGGCTTTCTGAAGCTGATCGCCGACGGGGATCGCGACGCGGGGTATGATCATCTGGATTTCAAGGTTTCCAGCATTCACGACTCGCTAACGATCCTTGATGCCTCCGGTGGTGTGATGGATCACGTCTTCGTCAGGCCGGGGAATCCAGACGTTGCCCAGGGCCGCATTACTGACGGCGGGAATCTTGCCGGCTATCTGACACTGCCAACGCCCGGTTTTTCCAACGGCAGTGATCTCAGCGCAGACAGTGCGGTCATGAATGGACTGCGCATCACTGAGATCATGTTTGATCCGCCCGGCACAGGTGCGGAATACATCGAACTGCGCAATATCGGGGGCAGTCCTCTGACGGTCGATAATGTGCGGTTTAGCAGCGGCATCACGTTCACCTTCCCGGCGCAGTCGATCCCGGCCGGCGGGTATGCCGTTATCACCGGGGACCTGGTGCGGTTTGCGCAGCAGTATCCTGCGGTCACCGCAGTGCAGTGGACCAGTGGAAGGCTGGACAATAACGGAGAGATGATCCGGCTGGAGACCGGCACCTATGGCCTGGGGATACTGGATTTCCGTTATGAAGGGGACTGGTATCCGGAGACCCGGTCCGGGGCCTCACTGGAAATCGTGAATGCCTCTGCCGCGCGCAGTTCCTGGAGTGATGCGGCAAGCTGGCAGCCCTGTGTGCCCAGCCCGGGCGGCCCCAGCGCCTTTGGCGTCCTCGCTCCGGCCGACCTCACGGCTGTGGCTGGCGACACCGTCATTCTGCAGGGCTTCGTCTGTCCCGGGGCCTACTCCAGTGCCGCGATCAGTGTGGCATGGACGAAAGTATCGGGTCCTGGCACCGTCAACTTCTCTGCCCCTGCCAACCGCATTACCGATGTGATCTTCAGTGCTGCGGGGACCTACGAACTGCTCCTCACCGCTACACCGCCCGGCGGGGATCCGTCTGTAAGCGATAGCGTGACTGTGACCATCACGCCGAACTTTGAGACCTACGCACAGTGGACGGCCCGCACCCTGGCGGCTTATGCGCCGGCGCAGCAGACGGCGGATGCAGATGCCGACGCTGATGGGGTGCCCAATGGCGTGGAGCACGTGCTCGGCACTGATCCGGCCATGCCTACGCCTGGTCCTGAGTTGATCGTGAGCGGGGGGCACCTGGCTCTGCGCTACACCGTCAGCCGCAATATCGATCCGGCAATTCAGGTGATCCCGCAGATCTCCGACACGACCGCTAACTGGCAGGAGGGCTCCGCAGTGATCCTTGACTTCCTTCAGTCGCAGAATGCTGCAGCCTTCACGCGCGTTGCGGAGGATGTGGGAACGCTTGGTGCTGCGGCCCGCCGCATGATGCGCCTGAAAGTGGTGATCCCCTGACAGCCGTTGTTACAGCCCTGAGCGGGATGACCGCTCAGGGCTGGATCTTCGCGCCGGGAATGCAAAGCAGGCGCTTCGCGGTGCGGATGATCAGCCGCCCGCCGGCTACTGCCGGGGTGCTGTCACAGGGTTCGCCCAACTGGGTGGTGCCCAGTAGCTTGAAGGAGCTGCTGCTGGCTTCGGTGATGGCGACATTGCCGCTGCGGCTAACGCAAACGATCCGGTCGCCGGTCAGTACCGGGGTGCTGTAGGCCTGGTCCTGGAAGAGGCGTTCACTCCATTTTACTGTGCCGTCGGATGCCTGCACGCTGCTGAGGATGCCGCCGTCGTTCATAAAGATGAAGTGGTCTCCCAGAGCGACGGGGGTGGGCACGTATGGCATCGCCTTTTTACCCTCCCAAACCCGATTGGCACTGCCTTCTTTCAGTCTCACCGCGACACTGGCTTTGGCCGTGCCCCCCTGGCCGATGGCCGCAAAGATAATGTCGCCGCATTTTGCCGGGGAGCCGACGGCGCGAAGTCCGGGGGATGGATTGTCCACCTGCCAGAGGACCTTCCCGTCGGCGGCATCGAAGCAGGTTAGGGCGGCGGGATTGCTGGAGACGACGATTCTCCATTTTCCGGGAGTCTCTTCATAGGTCAGCGGAGTGGAGAATGGAGTGCGGTCACTGCTTCGCGGCGTTTTCCAAAGCGTGCTCCCGTCGTCCGGGTTGATGGCGAGGATGCCGCCGGAACCCTTTTCACAGTCTGTGCTGACAATAATTCTGTTGCCCGCCAGCACTGGGGATGAGCCACTGCCGTGTTCTTCGGAATAGGGGCCAAGGTCCGTTTCCCAGAGTTTTTTTCCGGCGTGGCTGACGGCCATGGCCTTCATAGTGCCGGCGCTGGTCCAGGCGAGGTAAACGCGGTCTTTGTCGGCGGCCGGAGAGCTGCTCGCAAAGCTGTTGAAGCGGTGTTTCCCGTGAGGCTGAAAGGTGTCTTCCTGGCGCCAAAGTTCTTTGCCGGACTGCAGGTCATAGCAGAGTAGCGCCCGGTGGCCGGATTCCGGGAGTTCAGCCGTCATGAAGATTTTGTTCTCCCAGGCGACCGGTGAGCTGACTCCGGTGCCGGGCAGGTCGGTCTTCCATGCGTAATCACTGTCCTGGATGACTGAGGGCAGGCCTGGGGCCGTGCCGGTGGCCGTTCCGTTGGTGCCTAGAAAACGGGCCCATTCCTGGGAGTGCGCGGGAAGGGTAAGGCAGAGAAGGGCGGGAAGCAGGTGTCGGGCTTTCATACCCGCACTTTTGCCGGACAAGCCGGGGAAGCGCCAGGTTTTTTGCATCCGCAGGCATGCATTCCGCAGCTGGCAACTTTTCAGATGCACCTTTGAACTTCTCTACAGGGCGCATAGCCTGACGATATGCCTGATCCCGGCCCCTCTCCTGCCAGACCCAGCCGCCGCCGGCGGTTCTGGAGGCGTGTCGCCGTGGCTTTGGCTTTGGCGGTTGTCCTGTTGTGGCTCATCCGGGTCCCGCTGCTCAACTGGGGCCTCCGGTTTCTGCCGGGAGATTACAAAATCACCGTGACTGGTTTCTATCCCGGCTTCCATGGCGTGACGCTGTCAGGTCTGCGGGTCGTGCACTGGCCCACGGGCCGCCAACTGGCTCATGCGAAGGAGGCGGTCGTCACCGGCAGCTGGCCTCAACTGTTCGCAGGGCGGCTTCAGGAGCTGAAACTCATCCGTGCGGAGGTGCACTGGAGGGACGAATTCTATGTGGAGGAGCCGATCCCGGATGTGATCGGTCCCCCGGCATCAGTGATCGCATCGTGGGAATCCGGCATCGTCGAGGATGGGGTGTTTTCCTGGTATTCCACAGGTGAAGAAACCCCGCGTCTGTCGATGCAGATTGAATCCCTGAAAGGTGGGCGGTTCGCCATTTATAACGATGCCACGGTCGAAGCCGCACCCCAGGAGCTGCGCCTGAAGGAGGTGGTCAGCCGTGAAACGGCACTGGATGGACAGCTTGAAATCCTGACCCGCAGTGCGGCGGCGGCCGGAAAAGTCACTGCCAGCCAGAAGTTGAATCAGTATACGGTGGAACAGGTGGCGCTCCAGGAGGCGGCGCTGCAGTTGACGCTGCACCGCAAAAGCACGGCACCACAGCCGGTGGAGAACGCTGCTCCCTCATGGCCGGTGCCCGCGTGGTATAAGCCGGTGGAGTTCATCGTGAAGGAGGGCACTGCAGCGAAGGTGCCGGTGCTGCTGTCCCTGCATCAGACTGATGCGGCCCCTGTGGACTTCTCCGGTGCCATCAGAGAGTTGAAAGTCGCCGGCCTGCGAGCCGGTGGCGGTCAGCCCTGTGTGATAGGCAGGATTGACGCCGGGATGGAAAATCTGAAGTCCCCGGGAGCCGGCATGGAGGCGCGGGAACTGACACTCCGGGCTGCACTCGATGAGAAGACGCGGCTGCTCGTTTCTGCGGCCGCGATCAATGGTGCGGTGGTTTCAGACAGCAGCCATTTCCTCGCGGCGCTTGGGATCAGTGAGGAAATGGCGGGGACACTCCCGGTGTGCCGGACCGGCCTCGATGCCAGGTGCGTCAACCTGCTTCTCGACGGCAGCGGACTGACCTCGCCGGATCCGCAGCAGCTGTTGCTGAAGGATTTTGAGGCCCGGGAGGCCGCCAGCGGCAAGCCGCTTGTCGCTCTGGGCAGCGCCGAAGTCAGCGCCGTGCTGGATGAAGTATTCAACGACAAGCGCCTGCGCGAGGTTTCCGTAGAGGCACCGAAGCTCTGGCTCACAGAGTCGGAACTGCCGGACGGACTCAATCCACTGTCCAGACCCGCTCCGCCGCAGGGTGCAGCCGTGCCCTCCACTGAAGCAAGGCCCGGCTGGTATGGCTGGAGGGCCGACCGGCTGACGGTGAAGGACGGGAAAATTGCAGCCAGCGACCTTGGGCCGGGAATTCCCAACGCAGAGGGGCAGTTTCGCATTGAGACCTCGCCCCGGGAACCCGGCGGCGATCCCTTCTACCGGGTTCGGGTGGAAAATATCTCCTTCGACAATCCACTCTTTCCGGCGGTGAGGCTCCGCACCGGCGGGGTGATGGATTTGGATCTTCACCCGATCCGCCTGTGGACGGATGAGCAGATTGACGAAGTGAGGGTCAATGGTCACAGGGTGGAACTCAACGACGTGTTCATGAAGCTCTTCGAGGCCGGTCCAGCGCCGTCAAAGGAGGATGCCCCGCCTCCGGCCAGTGATGCCAGCCCGCCAAAGCCGGGAACTGCGGCCAGCCGCCCGTGGAAAATCCGGCGTCTTCTGATCGATGACAGCGAAGTCGGCATAGATGACGTTGGGGCAGGGAAGCGGCTCGCCATCCCCATTCAGGACCTTGTTTTGGAGAACGTCCCCCTCTCAACGGTCGGCCTTCAGGATGGCGATGCCGCGAACCGGGTCCACAAAGTGGAGGTGCCTTCGGTCTTTCTGTATGAGCCGATCACCGGCGGCCAGACGGTGGTGGAGCTGCCGGTGAACTTCATTCATTTCAGCTTCGCCGGTCTGCTTTTCCGGCGGCTTGAACGCGTGGAACTGGTAGCTCCGAAAATCAAAGCCGGCCGGCCGCTGTTCAACTTCATCGAATTCGCCAAGGAAAGGTTTGCCGCGGCGGCTGCCGCGCCGCCTGTCTGGCCTCAACTGGTGGATGCCGGGCCGGCTGGTGCCGCTTTGGCTGAGGCTTTGGCCCCGCAGGCGGAAGTGCCGGGCAAGCAGAAGAAGGAAGTCTGGGACATCCCCTTTTTCACTGAATCCGGCATCGTCATCACCGCCCCCCTTGGGCGGGAATGGAAACAGATTCCACGGCTTCCCTTTCGCAACGCCCGGGTCCGCGAAGGGCCAAACAAAGGGCAGCCGATCCCCTTCAAACTTCATGGGGAGGAGGTTCATGGTGAACTGGCCATCGTGCCCGGCTGGTATGATTTTCCTGACTACAAACTCCGTGTTCGCATGAGTGATGAAGGCCGGGTCCTCTTTAACTTTCCGCTCAAGGACAAAGACAACAACCTCGTCGAGGTGTTTCAGAACAACGCGATTCTCTACCGGGGGCTCCAGATTGACAGGGTCTGGCTCAGCGTGACCTGCGATATGGAGGGAATCTACATTGGTTTTGGCGGCGAGACCTGCGGCGGTTACATCACCGGCAAGTTCAACCTGTATCTGGATCAGGTCTATTCCTGGGATGCCTCTGCTTCCTTCACGGGCATTAACATGAAGCCGTTGACCTCAAAGCTCTCGAAGGACTACGTGCTGATCGACGGAATAGTGGATGCCCTGAATGTGAACGCCTACGGAGACATGCAGGGGCTGTACCAAACCAGTGCGGACCTCACCATGTCCCGCCGCGGACGCTTGCGGGTGAAGTCCATGGATGACCTCCGGGAACGGTTTGTGATCCGCCGTGAGAACTGGAAGGATGATGCCGGCCGTGTGCTCCTGGATATGCTGCGTGATGTGGAGTTCACCTCCGCAGCCGGGACGGCCCGGCTTTTTGGACAGGAGGGAAAAGTGTCGCTCAAGCTTCAGGGCCGGGACGGTGTGAGGGACATCACTGTGAATTTGCATGACTACCGCAACCGCCCGGAAAAGGCCGTCATCCGATTTTGATCCATGAGAACCGTTCGCCTCGTCTGCGCCACCGCGCTGTTATTTTCCGCTGCCGGCTGCCGGGTATCCGAATCCCTCGAAAATGCAGCCCGGAACATCACGCTCAATACGCCGGATCCTATCAAGGTGGATATGAAGATCACGCTGGATGTCTATCAGCATGATGCGGACAAAAAGGAGCCCGAAAAAGACAACGACAGGGAGAAGGCGGATGCGGATGCCGCCGAGTTGAACCGCCGCCTCTACAACCGGCAGAAGGAGATTCAGGATTTGAAAAATCAGCGACTCGTCGCTGAGACACACCGGGGACTGCTCTTCCTGCGGGAGCAGCCGGCAGGTGCTTACGGAGAGTATGTCCGGGAGACCGTGGAAAAGGAAAACAGCGACCGGCGCGACCTGATGATCGGTGAGGCGGCCCGCACGCGCCGGGAACTGCACGACATCGAAAAAGAGCGCTGGAACGCCGCCGTCAAAAATGCCTTTCCCGGTGAATACATTGAAGTGGCCGACCCTGACCGGCATGACGCCTACAGGATTGTTCAGAGGGTAAAGCCGTAAAGTGGAGGGTGGATCATCCCGGCACCCCGGCAGGGGCTGAAATGAAAGAAAATGCCGTCCGGCTCTTATTCCTTCCTCAATGACCATGAGAATCTATTGCCCTGCCTGCCGCACTCCATTTGATGTGGATGAATCGCTTGCCGGCGAGAAAGGCATGTGCCCCTCCTGCAATGCCAGGTTTACCATTGTGCGGCCGGATACCGTTCCTGCCGGCTCTATGGGCGGTCTCAGTGCCGTGCGGGAACCATTGACGCTGCCGGTGGAAGGCAGGTCCTGCGGGCTGGGCGTTACGCTTAGCATTACACTGCTTGCCGCTTACGGCGGAGGTCTTATTTGGGCCTTTAAAACCTATCCTCAGGGCAGCGAAGCCCCCCGGTTGCTTGAGGTTGCCGGCATGTTCCATCCGGCGCTGCTGCACATGCCTATCGGGCTGCTTTTTGCGGCGCTGGGGCTGGACTTTTTCGGTGGCCGCCGCAGGGCGCACAGCGGTGCGGTGACGGTGCTGCTCTGGCTGACGCTGCTTTCCGGCATCACCGCCGCTTTCGCGGGATACTTTTTAGGTCTCAACGGGTATTCCAGTTCCCACTTTACCTGGCATATGTGGTGCGGCATCGCCGTGCCCATCGTATCAGGTCTCACTCTCATCGCAAAACTCATCCACGAAACCAAACCCACTATGGCTACCGGCATTTACCGCATCCCTCTGCTCACCACCGCTGCAGCCATCACGATGGCCGGCCATTTCGGAGGGGAACTCTCCCACGGTTTCGATCTTCCGAAACAGATCCAAAGTCTTTTCGCCGCGGAGGAGCCTGTGATGACGGTGCCTGTTGAAGAGCGCTCAGTCTATGAAGCTGTGATCGCCCCCATGATGGCCGGCAAGTGCAGCGGCTGTCATGGTGATAAGAAGCAAAAGGGGGAACTGCGGCTCGACAGTCTTGAGGAAATGCTCAAAGCCGGGGAAAGCAGCATGGCCAGCATTGCACCGGGTAACTCGGCTGAGAGCGAGAGCATTAAACGGATCGTTTTGCCGCAGGATCACGACGACCACATGCCGCCAGGCGACAAAGAGCAGCTGACCGCGGATGAAGTGGAGGTGTTGAAGTGGTGGATCGACAGCGGAGCCAAGGGAGACGTCAAGATTAAGGACGCCGGTCTCAATGATCCGCTAAAGACCAAAGTCCTCATGCTGGCTGCAGCCGCCAAACCGGCCGCGGCTCCGGGAAACCCGGCACCGGCTCCTTACGTGCCGGCTCCGCAAGCGACTCCGGCCGCTGATGACGGGAAGGCTGCCGCTATTGAAAAGGAACTCGGGATTACCCTGCTGCCCCTCGCCCAGAATGACACGGGCCTAACTTTCAACTGCGTCAATGTCGCCGACAAGTTCGGTGATGCAGAACTCGCAAAGCTGGCGCCGGTGGCAGAGCGGATGATCGACATCAACCTCTCCCGCAGCAAAGTGACGGATGCCGGACTCGTGGCCATCGCGGGCATGAAAAACCTAAAGCGGCTGAATCTTGCCAATACCGCTGTCACTGATGCCGGGCTTGATCAACTCGCCTCCCTCACGGCTCTGGAGTATCTCAATCTTGTAGGCACCAAAGTCACTGATGCTGCGCTCGCGAAGCTCGAAAAGAATGCTGCCCTGAAGAAACTTTACGTTTGGCAAACCGGCGTGACCAAGCCGGCCGCGGAAGCCTTGCATCAAAAGCTGCCAGCCATCGCCATCAACCTGGGCTGGGACAGTGAGGTGAAAACAGCAGTGGCACCACCGCCTGCCTCGGTGCCGGCCCCCGCACCGGCCGCACCAGCGCCGCTTGATCCGGAAAAGACGGTCTATGCCGGATTGATCGAACCCATCTTCGCCGGCAAGTGCTACAGCTGCCACGGGCAGGAGAAGCAAAAAGGTAAACTCGCGATGCACACCCTGGAGTTGCTCATGAAGGGCGGTGACAGTGGTGAAGCGATGGCCGTGTCCGGTAAGAGTGGTGAAAGTCTCCTCGTAAAGCGCATTATGCTGCCCGTTGATGAAGACGAGCACATGCCGCCGAAGGACAAGGATCAGCTCTCCGAGAAGGAAGTGAAGATCCTCAAATGGTGGATCGACGGTGGTTTGAAGAACGACATTAAAATCAAGGATGCTGGCCTGCCGGATGATTTGAAGTAGGGGGCGTCCCGGCATTTACAGACCGTCGGTTTTCCACGGACGCGGCACAGGGATTCGTAACGCCCGGCGCCCACTTTACGGCGCAGCTAAGCCATTCGCCTGAATGAGCGGGAGGTTCAGTGAACTGCAAGTGACGGTACAGGAGCCGGTCCAGTGGCGGGACGCATGCTCAGTGCGGCTCCGTGGCTGGCGTCTGCACCATCAAGCCGGCATTACAGGCCTGAGATCACGTTCGAGTCTTGCGGGCGCACTCCAGCTTCCCCGGTTGTGACCGCTGGGCCGTGGAGCAGGCTGGCCCTGATCGTTGCGACTCTGTGGCTTCTGCCGTATTGAAATCCGTGCGTTTTACTGTGGATGTTCGGTGACAGGATCGAGGGGCGGGAAGCTCTCCTGGTTTCAGACTTTGGAGCGAAAATTGTTGGGAAAATTCCGAAATTAGAGGTTGCCATTCCTTGAGCGAATCCCCTAAAGTCAGCTCACGATTTCAAATAATCATGAAAAAGCTCCTCATCATTTTCCTCACCGCCGGAATCGCCGGACTCAGCGTGGCTGATATTCAGGCTCCTCCCGGATCGAAGTATGGCAGCCTCCGCAAGTTGAGCCGTGCTCTGGCGAATGTGGTTTACGGAGTGACCGAAGTGCCGGTTCAGTGGGCCCGTTCTGAAATGGAAGGTGGCACCAGCGAGCAAGTGGCCTATGGCACCGTTTACAGCGCCGGGAAGACGCTGGCCCGCTTGGGATATGGCATCTACGAACTGATTACCTTCCCGCTGCCGACCTACAAGGAAGGCTATCGCCCGTCTTATCACCCCAAGATTCGCGAAGCGACTCACCCGAGCACCGGTTTCCTTGAGTTCCCACCTGAAGTTGGGTTCATCTCCGGTGTGGAACACACCCGCAGTCAGGTCCAATAATTAAGTCTGACATCATTTCGAAGAGGCTTTCCGGCGACGGAAAGCCTCTTTTTTGTGATCTTAGCGGAAAGCCTCTTTTTTGTGATCTTAGCGGAAAGCCTCTTGCCGGAGCGTCCGGCTGACCTACCGCCCGGCATGATACCCGAAGACATGAATGCCGGAGTGCAGCCGATCGATGCCCTGATGGAGGGACACGGCCTGAAGAATCACGACGTGGTGGCGGCGGCTGGAGAAAGCGGATTGACGCACAAAGAGGTCGCCAAAGCCCGCAAGGGCCGCCGTCTGACAGCGCATACGCAGCGAAGGGTTTTGGCCGCCGTTAACGCCTGTCTGAAGGCGAGGGAGCTGCCGGCGGTGGCGCTTGCTGAAATGTTCAACTACCGCGGCCGGTGATGTGCCTGTAGGTGCTCGGAGATGGCGGGAATTAAGCGTAAGATTTGCACAGTCTTAACCAAAGCGTGCGGCGACGGAGGGTAAATCATTGCGTAATTTCCCCATGACCAACATGAAAACGAAATCACTCACTACACCGATTCTCGCCCTTGCTGCTGCTGTTGTCTCTGTCGCCCAGGCCGGCACGCCTGCTGCGTCAACCCCTCCTCCTGTTAGCACTGGTGACTGGCTGGCGGAGACTATCTCTCCGGTGACCAACCCGATCTACTTTGAGGATCCGGCCATCCGCAGTGAAGTGCGTCCGATTTACATGCACCACAAGATTCACTCCGGTTTTGCCACCGGTGAGGCGGATGTGGATGTGTATGCGCTCCAGTTCCGCTGGGCCATCACAGAACGCCTTGCCTTCATCGCGACCAAGGACGGCTACGTGGACACTGACATTGGTGCCTTCGGCAATCCCAGCGGCTGGGCGGATATCTCCGCCGGTCTGAAGTACGCCTTCATCGATAATCGTGCGAGCGAGTTCATCTTTACAGGCGGCTTCACTTTCGAGATTCCGCTGGGTGATGACGATGTCTTCCAGGGCAATGGTGACGGAGTGCTGAATCTCTTCGTTTCCACGGCCAAGGGCTACGGCAAGCTCCACCTCACTGGGCAGGCCGGTGTGCGCATTCCCTTCGACGGCGATGAAGAGAGCGCCATCCTGGATTTCAACGGGATGATCGACTGCCGTGCGCATCAATACTTCCAGCCTTACGTGGCCGTGCACGGGCTGCACGTGATCGACAGCGGCAACGGCAGTTCCTTTGGCGGTGTCGGCGCTGCGGTGAATACCGAAGGTTATGACCTGATCAACTTCGGTGCCCCGCAGGCGGACGGCGAAACACATGTGACGGTAGCTGCCGGTTTCCGCACCCACCTCTCGCCGAACTTCAACCTCGGCTTTGGCTACGAGTGGGCCGCGACATCCCCGGAGGGTCTCTTCGATGACCGCATCACGGTGGACGCCATCTGGCGCTTCTAATTTTGCGATAAGTGCCTGAACCGGAGACTTCGGTCTTCACTAAAGGCGGCGCAAAAAACGCGGCGGACGCATCGGGGGATGGCGGTCCGCCGCGTTGTTCTTTCAACGGTGCCCCCGGGATTTCGATTCCGGGGCACCGCTATTTTCGGAGGCAGGTGCAGAGGAGCTTGCGTCCGGATGGAATCCCTCCATGTCCAGCAGCCTCCATGAACCACACGTCTATGCACGATCCTGAGCGCATTATTGAGTTTGAATTCATCCGGGCGACGGAGAACGCGGCGCTTAATTCTGTGCACTGGCTGGGGCGCGGGGAAAAGGAGCTGGCGGACGGAGCCGCCTGCGATGCGATCTACGGAGTTTTCGATAATGTGAACATCTGTGGCCAGGTGGTCATCGGGGAGGGGATTAAGGACAATGCCCCTGGCATCTTCCTCGGGGAGCAACTCGGCACCTGGTTGCCCGGGAGCCCGGTTTTTGACATCGCGCTGGATCCAATCGACGGCACCAGCAACATCGCCAACGGCCTGCCGAACAGCATTTCCGTCATTGCGGCGAGTGGAGTGCAACCCGGGGCTCCGGGTGGGCACAATATGCGGAATTTGCCGAGCTTTTACGCTCACAAGCTCGCCTACGGTCCGCAGATTGTGGACGCGATGGCCGCTGGAATGAAGCCGCTGTCGCTTGACGAGCCGCTGGGGGAAATGCTTCCCAGACTGGCGGAGGCACTTAACAAGCGGGTGCAGGAACTGGTCATCGTGACCATGAACCGTCCGCGGCATGCCTCCTTCATTGATGCCATCCGCCAGTCAGGAGCGGCGCTCCGTCAGATTACTGACGGCGATATCGCGGCGGCCGTGGCGCCTTCTTTGCCTGACAGCGGGGTGGACCTTTATGTCGGCATTGGCGGGTCGCCCGAGGGGATTCTCACTGCGGCAGCCCTGAAGGCACTGGGCGGCGGTATGCTCCTGCGAATGCACCCGCGTGATGAAGCTGAAAAGCGCGAGATTCTGGAGGGTGGAGAAACGGAGTTGGATCGCGTCTTTTCAGTCGATGATCTCGTGCGGGGGGACAGTGCGATTTTCTGCGCCACAGGGATCAGCGACAGCGCCCTCGTCCCGGGGGTGAAACTGGTAGGCACCAAAGCCATCACGCACAGCATCCTGATGCGGGCCCGCAGCCGCACGGTGCGCTACATTCGCGCGGTGCACGATCTCAAGACCAAGACAATCCACCTGCGCAGTAGCCGCAGGGAACAGCGGCTTTAGCACAGGATCGGCAGACAAAAATGGCCGAGGCAGTTTATCGCTGGCCCCGCCGGCGGCGCTGCCAGAGCGCGAGCCCGGCGGCCACACCCACTGCACCCATACCAGGTTCCGGGACGTTGGAGGCGAGAGCCGCAGAGCCGGCAACGGTCAAAGAATACGTTCCCTGATGGCGGGATGGCTGTGCGGCGGAGCCGCTGGAGTAGAAGCTGTCCACCACAAAGAAATAATCCCCGGGCTGAAGGAGGGGGGAGGTGAGCACTTCAGCGCTGCCAAAGGATGCTCCGTCACTGGCGCGAATGGCATTGCTTCCTGCGGAGCCCCCGGCCAGCAGGTAGATGGCGGTGTCATAGCCGGGTTGTGGCGTGACGGTGAAGGTCAGTGTGCCTGCGGTGGCGACAGTGAAGCTGTAAAAAACATCCGGCCCGGACACTTGGGTGTAACTGCTGCCAATGCCGCCGTTAATCGTGGAGATGTCACTCACGCTTCCCACGGTGGTGCCGGTATCACTGAAGGGCAGCGTGCTGAAGAAAAAGCCGGGAGCGGCGTCAATGGATGCGGCTCCTGCAGTTTGTACAGCACCAAGAAGCGTGGCGCTGATGCCGATCGCACGGCGGGCAAGGTGGGTGGATTTCATGAATGTGGAAAAGGAAATTTTGGCACTGAGTTGCGGTAATAGCGACACAATTCTGCTCTGCGGCACAAATGGCGGACACCGCAGCTGCGTAACCGGAGGATCGCGTGAGGCTGGAAGACGGAGTTTGACAACCAGCCGGCCCGGGCGGCAAAATCACCCGGAAAACTATGAATGCACTTCGACTCACTACGCTCGTCGCCGGTATGCTTGCGTTCCTTCTGCCCGCGGTGCCCGGTCGCGCCCAGGAGGATGATTTCGATGACGGCAACGATGGTGGCTGGAGCCGCTTTGCTCCGCTGGGACCCTTAGGGGGCACCAGCATTGCTGTCAGCGGCGGCAAGTATGAATTATCCTGCAGTCCCTCGCTCAGCACGGCATTGTATGGTCCTGCGCGCTGCGGTTCACTGCGGCTGGAGCAAAGCTACACCAACTTTTATGCTGCGGTGGATATTGTGAACTGGAATCCAGCAGAGGATACTTCCATGGGGATACTTGGCAGGATTCAGCCGGGAGCAGCAGCGGGTAATGTGAATGGCTATGCGTTTACTTATCAGGGCCAGGATCAGGATGTGGAGATCAACCGCATCACAGGGGAAGTGCCCACGAATCTTGGAGGCTCCGCGTCCGTGTCTCTGACGCCGGGGCGCAGTTATCGACTGGTGTTCTTTGGGGTGGGCAGCTACCTGGAGGGGCTGATTTTCGATCTGGAGAATCCCGCGGCGCCGCTGGCGCGGACTTTCGCCTATGACGCCACCTATGCTGCGGGGCATTGTGGCCTCGTGGTTTTTGCCGATGCGAATACGCGGGCGTTCGCCGTATTCGACAATTACCGGGTGCGGAATGGCTCTCTGCCGCCGCCGGCGACAGGAATAGTCTCCAGCACGCTCTCCGTGTCCTGGGATGCGGCCAGCGCCCTTGGATATGCCCTGGAGGCGAGTGATGATCTGCAGTCCTGGCAACCAGCCCCGGGTGCTGTGCTGCTGGGCGGTGAAATGCGTTATCAGGAGCCTGTCCTTCCCGATGAAAAGCCCGCCCGGTATTTTCGCCTGCGTCTGGGTCCGCCGCCGCTATTGCAATAGAGGCTCTACTGACTGACTGAAATACCAGGCCCCACCTTCCCATGAAACCAGTCCCCGCAATCCTGCTGAGCCTTCTTTTGCTGTACAAAATGGCGGTGGCCCAGACTCCGTTGCCCGGCTGGTCCCTTGATGATGTGAATATCACGTCCGCCCGGCGGCGGGCCACCGCTGCCCCAGTGACTCCTGCTGACTACCGGCATGTGATCAGCACCTGGTATTTTGGCAGAGAGAGCTGAAGTATCTGCCGGACCCAGTTTGGCGTCCTCTCAGAAATCTATAATGAACTAAAGGGAACCACCTTGCTCCCGGTGGAGATCATTGGCATCAATGAGTCCGGCTATAGTCCCGAAAGCCTGATGTATGCCGGACGGCCGCTCTCGTGGGTGCGGGATACCGCGCAGGCCGATGTGGAGGCTTCGTGGGCACTCCTCTACCGGGACGTGCTCATCGCCGGTCCGCTGGGAGAGAAAATTGAAGTGTATAATGTTCTGGCTAATGACCTCACCATCGCCGCGAACCGTGCTGCGCTGAAAAGTAAACTCCTCACTGCAGCCACGCCGGCCGACAGTGATAACGACAGGCTGCCGGACTATTGGGAGCGCTGGGCCTTCGGCTCGCTCAGCTGGAATGGAGCGTCTATCCTGCCAGAAGGCACCAAAGTGCTGAGCCGTTACGCACACTGCGGAGATGCCATGCAGTCTGGTGGGTTGCCGCGACTGGTGGCATTGGGCTCGGGCGAAACGCTGGCCTTTTCATTCGTGTGGACACAGCGGCGCGGCACGGCCATGGGCCTGAGGCTGACTCCGGAATTTGGTCCCTACCCGGGGGACTGGGTGCAGTCGGGGCATGGTTTTGAGGACTGGAGCGTGCGGTCGCTCTATGACGGCAGCGGCGGGGAAGTGGTGGAATGGCGCTCGACGACGGCCCTGCCGTATCCTTTTGCCCGGGTGAAGGCGGTGCTGCCTTAAACCGGCCGGACGCATCCTGTTGTCCTCTGGTCCACTGGTGATGACCGTCATGAGGGACTTTCATAAGCGCGTGTATTGACACTCCCGCTGTCCGTAGGGGTGAGCCTGTCATGTAGTTGCGGACACGAAAACTCAAAGCCAATGAGTATCATGTCCACGACCTCCGGTTCCGCCCGAAAAGCTGCTGCGCGAAGCAAGCGCTACGATGAACAGTTTAAAGTTGATGCCGTCCGGCGGCGTCAGCAGACGGGAAGGCCCGGGCACAGGTCGCCCGC
>Ga0315905_10000171_pt1 | contig 71508 bp, 84 predicted proteins | sample LakEriMetagenome_5_FD_203522 | JGI IMG/M metagenome (GOLD analysis project Ga0315905, IMG submission 203522) | Freshwater fungal communities from buoy surface, Lake Erie, Ohio, United States - Buoy 4 MA121 | ecosystem: Environmental > Aquatic > Freshwater > Lake | place: USA: Lake Erie, Ohio...
TGTAGTGACATACCCATCGCCCATGATCGACACACCAATGTCAATCTGTTCATCAGTATAAATCATTTAGCTTGCCAACATAATTTTTATTGGAAGATCATATCCGTGTGGGTTTCTTAGCCAAAGAGATTCAAGGTAAAGGTAATCAGTGTCGGTAACGTCTTGCGCAGTGGTATGAAGATAGAAGTCGCCAATCTTTCTCCACTTTACCGAATTTGGTGAGTAAACGTGATTCATTGGTTGTTCACTGCTTAAGTCACCTACTATAGTATCTGTTGCAAAAAAGTAGCCTTGAACATCGGATATGATACCACGAAGTCCATTGCTTGTTGAGTATGAAGTTAGATCACCATTCTTAAAATGATAACCAAAATGGTCAACACTTGTAGAATCCCATAACCATTGTTGCCCTAGCGGCTGCGAGTTTAAAACCGGTGAAGTGGATATTGGTGTAGTCGGATTGTTAATCATTTCATATTGATCAGCGTATGCATACTCAATATATTTCTTATTTGACTTCATATCACCTGATGTATCAATGCAGCCACAGTTTGCAAGAACGCTAGCCTTATAATAATCAGGATAGACCATAAGAATTTTAACTCTTGGCTGATCGTACTTTTGATACGGGGTAATAAGATTTCCCGGATGTATATACGGAAATGGATAATATCCGCCAAATCCTGTAATATCAAACTGAAAAACGTGGCGATATTTGATACCTTTTGCGGAAGCGGTTACCATAATCTCTCCTGATTCTCCGGTAAACTTTGATGCGTCAAAAGAAGCAGTGTTCTTAATTTGAGTGGAAGTAAGCACTGCTGCCGCAAGAGCTTGCGCAAATGTAGGATTTGTCGAGTTCACTGTAAAAGTGATACTCTCAATCAATGTGTTATTGCTATCAGAAAGTGTGTATGTATGGCTTGTGCCTAATCCACAATTTGTTGCATCGGCAATGAATTGGTATTTTTCTTGCAGAGGCCAATTTACCCCTAATGAAGAAACGTCTATCTTTTTTGTTTCTCCGCTTTTTAGAGTCATTTGCCTCTCTTCATAGTTTGTTACAGGAACAAAAAGATCTTGCAAGTCAATTGCAAGTTGAGTAGAGATACCTTTGACAATTCCAGCCTTCTTACACTCAGTAAGTCTGAATGCTAGAATGCTATAGTCTGGTGGACATTTGATTGGTGGTTTAATTGACATCTTTCCATGACGGTTCTTTTAGACTCTTACACCTGGTATTATATGGAGCGGCGTGCCTCCAGCTTGATCGTTTTTGTTATTAATTATAGATCTTTTCTTGTAAGTAGCAATATCTTGTGGCGTAAGTTCTTGTCCTGATTCAATATGAGGAATCAAGTCTATGTCTATTGTCTCAATAGGTTCTTCTATTTCTTTTACCGTTTCAATAACTTCTGGTGGAGCAACAGCTGTCTGTTGCATCAATGTCTTTGCAGGTTTAATGTAGTCAACCAATGACTTAATAAATCCTAAAGCAACCAACGGTAGTACAGCTCCGCTAATAATAGATAGGATTCTTTTCTGATAGATAGGCTCTTCTTCAGTTAGTCCAAAGAGATCAACCCAACCTTGATAATCATGTAGATTGGTAAAAGCATAGTATGTATTCCCCATCATCTGCATAAGTGTTAAAGTAATGAACAGGCCCCAAACCAGTGTCTTGCTCATTTTGTCTAAAGCTATCAGAGAGGCCAAAGAAGCAGCGGCTCCGACCTCAAAGGCGATTGCCAATGAGGTCGCTAACCAGCTGGGATTTGATAGCGTAAAAAAGTCTATCACGTGAATTGTAGATATTATGCTAACAATAAAGTACAGCGTAACAAATGTTCCAATGATAAAGTATCTTAAACCGTTTTCTTTCATTTTCCTTCTAGGTTAATTATTTCTTTTTCAATGTCCGACTGACGCTGAACATCAAGAATTTTTCTATCAGTTGATTGGATTAGTCTTTTCTCTACTTTCAAACCTTCAATTCGGATTTCTTTTGCAAAATCTTTACTTGTAGGTAGAGCACGAAGTTCGATTCTTAAAGAATCGACTTCTTTTTCCAATTTACGAACAGCTTTAGTGTTTTGACCGGTGTTGCAGTTATTCATAAAAGAAATGAAGAACAGGGCAAAAAAGAAGCCAATACGAACATTTTTATTATTGATAACTTCTTGCATGATTAGATTTCTTTTAACAATTCTGCTTCAATTTCGGCTACTAAGCTATCTTCATTTTCAAGGTCAGCACCGGATTCAATAGCATTTTCTAATGTACCACGATCACGCATTAATTGGTCAATCTCTTCACGGTCATTCTTTGCGCGGCTAAGAGCGTCACTGATAGGCTTTAACAGATTGTTTACATAATCGTTTGCTTGTGTAATACCTACACCTTCCACTTTTGTTAAGAAGTAATAAATTGCTTCCAATGCAAGAGATGGAATTAAGAACTGTTTAGTTTTCTTTTTTGTGATATTTGCTTTTGCTTCAGTTACTTGACGAATGCATTCCATGATTCCTAAAGATTCACTGAATTTCCATTGTGCTTTGTTCTGTATAAAGTCAATAACAGCGTCAGCAACTTTCTCTTCGCCTTCAATTAAGTAAAGCTTGGATACGATTGTTTTTTCTTTCTGCTCAATCTTTTCAGATAGCATGTCTACCAATTTTTGGCGTTGTTCATTTTTTTCAGCAATGGCGTCTTTCTTTGAAACCACCTTGAGTGTTTTTGGTTCTGTTGTTTCCATATTGATTGTTTAGTCTATTGTATATATCTTGTTGTTAAAACATGAGATTGATAATGTGTGAAATGTATGTAAAACTTTTCTCTAATACTCCATAAAGAAATGTATCAATTTTTGACGCAAAGAAGGTAATAACAGCCGCAATAAAAAGTATTGACCGCCACACGGTTATTACATTAAAAATGGGATAATAGACAAAAAGGTATGATGCAGATTCTTCTACTTTTTCGTAAGCAAGTGTTACCGACTGCCCTAAACCAAGGCTGTCCAAATAAATGCTAATAGGTTTAAGACGTTCAGCGTATTTTAGTCGCATGACTTCATCGTTATCCCCATCATCACCTGGTAGCTGAGGGTTGAGAACTGTATAAATTCTACCTATCCAGTCAGCACGTAAGTTATATTGCGCCCAGTCAGCAGTCTGTCTGTGCTTGCGAATTATTCCAAGAACATAAAACCAATTAGTGATTTCGTAGTATGCCACTATCCAGTTTCGAAAAAAGTTCTTAATCCAAGTTATCATAATGCGTCTTGATACATTTTTAGAAGTTGCGGTTCTTTTTCTTGAATCCCGTAACGAACCAGGTTACGAGCCTTGTGAATACGGGTTCTTACCGTATTTAGTTTCCATCCTAGCATATCGGCAATTTCCTCGTATTTTTTCTTATCTACTTCGCGAAGAGTTAAGACGGTACGATACATTTCCGGAAGGGCGCTAATCTCAGAGATAACCGCGTTGGCAAGCTGATCAATTGGTGAGCACTCATCGATTTCATCAAGTTCATATGATCCAACCTTAGCCTCCATATTGATTCCCATTTCTTCCATTGCATTGTAGGAATAGGTTTTTCTTTTACCGCGAAAAAAGAGTAGAGCCTCGTTGCGAGCAATTCGGTAAACCCATGTACTGAAATTGTAATATGAGTCATACTGATGAATCTTGGTCCAGACTTTGGCAAAAGTAGTAGCAATTACTTCATCGCGATCATCAAAATCCGGAAGCATATCTCGTAAATACATGCTGATACCGGGCTTCATGCGATGGTACATTGTGGTAAAATCTTTCTCCGACCGTGTTGTGTAGAATGCTAGTCCGATTTCTTGTAGGCTTTTTTCTTTTATCATGCAGAGGTTTATTAAATTTGTTAAGTATAAAAATAACCATTTTTTCTATACCGAGCAAATTATTGTTCTAAAAGTTATTAACATTGTTATGATTGTCCAATGGTTAACTGATAATCCTTGTACAACTTTTGCAAGTCGCCATACAGAATACCTTGTGACTGCAAGATTGGCAAATGATTTGTCTCACGGTAGTAATCCAGCCAATAGATATACTTAAATCCAGCCGTCATGAGAACTTTGGTACAAATCGGACACGGAGAATGTGTTAGCAATATTATGTAATTCTCCGGATCATATTCCCGGAACTTGGCAATCATATTTACCTCCGCATGAATAAAGCCAGAATGACCTGGCTCTAGTGACTCTTCTTCGGTTCCTGTTTCTGAATTGGCGGTTGCCCCTGGATAACTTCCATTATAGCCAAAAGAGGCTATCTTTTGAAACTTCTTATGGACAGCTATCGCTCCTACCTTAAGACGAGATGAAGCGGACAGCTGCGAGATCTCCTGTAGGATTCTCGCAAACGTGTCCACTTTTTGAACGATTCTCTCTGTCATTAAGCGTTTTCTTCTTCCGCTTCTACAGGTTGAAAACTTGGTGCCTCGCTGCCAGTTACAGTGTTTTCAGTAACTTGCTTAGAAATTGTTTGGAAGAATTCAGCAACTTCGTTATATGGAAACTCGCCCATAAACTGAATAAGCTGATTCAGCTCTTGCTCATTAAATTCAAACCCATCACGGTTGATAAGGTTCATAAAAGGAAACACCGAAGTGAACTTTTTTGTTGAAAGAATGTTTGTTACGTGAGTTTTAAACTCGGGTGATACTGTGTAAGTACGCATAATGAAAATGATTTTGTTTTGATTTATATATATGAAGTGGAAAATAGTTCTTAAAAATGTATATCATTTTTTTCATCAGGAACCTCTGTTGAAATTTGTCTACGAATGACAAGAGTCCCATCGTTCTCTATGTAATACTTTTTGCGTGATGGAAAATTCATATATTCAATGAGAATTTTATAGACATCAATAATCTTATAGTAAGGGTCAGAAATTTTGACATCGTAATCTAAGAAATCCACAAAGTCGATTTCGTCAGCCTGCAAACGTCGTTCAACACTGTCTACATTAGCCTTTCTTGCGTACATGCGTTCACTTCTTTCTTCTTTAGGAATGTCCAAGAAAATAACCAAGGATTCTTCCCTGTCTTCAGATGAAAGGTGTGACAGGCCAGACGGCGTCATAATAAAGACAGAGTTTTCTGTGTAAAACTGTTCACGCGTGGTTCCATAGTTCCAGCCGTTGAATTTTACATGCTCATACCACTTGTCTTCGTTGATCATACGATTAAAAACACGCATGGGAATAAAGTGGTAATCTATGCCATCTTGTTCGTCTTCACGAGGATGACGGGTTGTGTATGATATTTGATATGTTAGTCCAAACCACTGTTCACACATCTTACGGGCATAATCTTTGCCTGCTCCGCCTTTTCCTACTAGGATTAGTCGTTTTTTCTTTTCCATAGTTTGCTCCAAGGTATAAGAGTTGCAACAAAAACATAAAAGATAAATGCGTCTTTTAATGAAAGAGGCGCAATACCTGCTTTAGTTAAAAGTAATTCTTGGACATAATAAAATAGATAAATCTTAGCAGCTGCCATAGCAAGACCGGCTATTGCTACTACGATTACTGTAAAAATTGATTGCGATTTAGACTTGTCTCCGTCACCTTTTAATTCTTGCAAACGCTGACGGAGTGCATCTGTCTTTTCTTTGTCTATCATAAGGTTTTTTACTTATATACACAAAGATATAATAGTTCTTTAAAAAACGTGATCATTAGATGTCATTAGATGTTAACAGAAAAAAGGTATGAGTTATATCCCATACCTTGTTTGTCATACCTTTAGATGTATTCTATTATTAATCGTTTTCATCGAGATCTTTGTTGGTACTCTTAATACCTGGAGTATAATAAGATTTTTGATCGTCAAAGGCTTTCTTAAGTATTGCATATCCTTTATCCCCTTTTGCAGGTTTAACCAATTGCGTAGGTGGCGGATAGTCATTGGTTGAAGATTTCTCAAAATCTTCAAACGTTTGGGTTTTCTTTTTATTGCTCATTGGTTTTTCCTTCGGTTCTGCGTTTTGACGCAATGTCTTTTGCGCCAACTAATTGCTTTCGCTTTTCTTTCAGTTCGTTTTGATCAACTTCTAGCTTTAAGATCTTAATCTCTATCTCTAAAATCTGTGCTTCAAAATCTTCAGAATTCTTAACGTGTGCTTTTCTTTTTGCTGTAAGATCAGCAATCTGCGCAAGGAGTTCAGCGTTACTTTGTGACGTTGGCACTTCTTGTTCCTCGGTAACCGCGTTTTGTTTTGCGGACTCCCAATCTTTAAATTTTGTAAACTTTTCCATACAGTGTATATATTTGCCAATGCTTTTGTTTTTAAGAACCTGTAATGATCTTTCCTGTTCTTATTGTTTCTATATTTAAGTTAAGGAATGCATTTTTGATAGCTGCCTCAATACCTTTGGTATCAATTGATGCCTTCTGTGGTTGTGCTGCAGCCGGTTTTCCTGCAGCAGGTGCCTTCTCGTTTTGCGAATTAATTGCAGCTTTCTTATCCCCCGCTGAATAGTCCTGTGGGGATTTTTCCGCGCTGGTACTCGATGTACCTCCGCCAAATGCACCATCAACAATCTTATTAACAAAGTCAATGATAGCCGCACTTTTGTTAATATCGACTTTAGAGATTAGCACCATAGAATCCGTCCAATCTTTAAATGCCATGATGCCATTTGCGTCCATCACACTAAAGTTTTTCGCAAAGACACCCATGTGCTTGGCCATATCACCAAACGATTTAACAAATCTTTCAAACGGTGAAGCTATTACGGCTAACCGCGTCATCTGTGTATTAAAAGTAGTAAATTGCTTTAATGTTTTATCGTTCATCCTAGTAGATATTGTCAGTCCAAGCTTATCCATTGATGAAGAGAAAGCAATAATCATATCCGCAGGTTTTTGCGTATATTGCAATGTGCTATCAAAAAGACCGGCTGCTTGCGAATATTTGTCGGCTGCTGTTAAGAAGTCATCCATTGCTGGCACTATGATTTCAGACATAGTTAATGCAACGGTACTACCGCTCAATGTCATCATCTTGTTGACAAATTCAATGATAATGTCCTCTGGTGTTGTTTTAAATGCACTTAACTTAGCTAGCGTTTCATTGGCCTTAACATATGTCTCAATAGCTTTAGACATCATTTCAATCGAAGGAACTACGCTATCTTCTAATCCTGCTCGCATGGTATCAATTCCTGCAAGGCCGGATTCAATACTATCGGAAATGGTTTCATACTTCTTGCTAAAAATAACTAACTGATTAGGTAGAAAGTTTAGCATATCTGTCAATGATACCTTTGCTGAGGCTAAAGCTGCTTTAAAGTCTATTACCTTCCCGGGTATTAGCATAGGAGCACCTGTCTTGGGATCCGTGTGTACAACTTTTTGTTCTATCTGACCGCCACCAATTTTAATTATTAGGTCAGCTAGTTCCACGAGTGGAGAAGATAGCTTAGCCATACCTTCTATACCTTCTCCAACATAGCCGCTAAAATAACCGTCCATTTCTCTGCCAAACTTATCTAGCGGTTCAACTAATGCATTCAGAATTGTGCCAATGTTGGCAGCTGCCGCTGCAAAATGCGTTTCATTTAACTTCGTTGATCCAGTAGGTACAAGCTTAGCATCTTTAGTTCCTGGTGCAATAATCCCCATGGTAACAACTTCCAGAGAAGCCATTTTGTAAACACCGTCTGCAAGGTTGGTCAGAGATCCAGAGATTTTTGATAATCCTTCAATTCCTTTTTCAATGTACCCTCCGCTAAATATACCTTCGCCGGCGGTCATGCTTCGACCAAATTCGGTTAAGACATCAATCAGACCGTTTCCATCACCTCTTATACCAAGAATCGCTTTAATGTTTTCCGCGGCTGCTTTAAAATGCGTTGCATCCAGCTTCATTGACCCGGTAGGTACAAGCTTAGCATCTTTAGTTCCTGGCGCAATAACCCCCATAGTAACAATTTCTAGAGAAGCCATCTTGTAGACTCCTTCTGCTAGGTTTCCTAAAGAAGAAGATAACTTAGTGAACATATCAAGGCCTGTCTCAATATAGCCGTTTGAAAACCAGTTGCTTCCTTGGTCAACAGCTTTACCGAAAGCGACCAATGTGTTGATTAATCCGTATTCCCCTTTATCATCAATTCCTAGTATTGCTTTAATGTTATCAGATGCTGCCTTAAAGTCGGATTCTTTTAACTTACGACTACCTTTAGCAACAAGCTTTTGATCAGGGGTTCCTTTATTAATGACCTCGTATTCAATGACTTCCAGATTAGCCATTCTTCCTACACCTTCCGCAAGTGCCGCAATTGCACTACCCATTTTGGTTAGCATGTCAATGCCGTAGGAGATTTTCATCCACTTGGCAAATGTAAGATCTTCAAAGGCATCAGAAAACGCAACAACCACGGATTTAATTGCGTCTTTTATTAATACACCATCTTTTTCTGTGTATTTAACTTTCTTAAAATCCGTCAGTCCAGAAGACAGCTTAATGATTCCATCAGACATAACATCAACAAGTTGCGCTGTTGCAGCTGCGTCAAGCGCATCAAGAATGCTGGTATTCGCAAACCCAGAAATCACCGAAGATATAGCATGACCTATATTGTCACCGTCAGTTTTTGTAAATTTGACTTTCTTAAATGCTGCTAAAGAAAACGCGAGAAGAATTAACGGTCCTGCAAGGGTAAGCATAGCAATCGCACCTAGCACTATCAAAGGCGACATGAATCCCATTACAGCCGCAGCACCTCCTAGTACCACAAATGTATATCCTATAGAATCAGCCCACTCTTCCGTTACTTTTACTTTACTTAAGATTAAGAGAGCTATGGAAAAGATTAGAAGAGATGCTGCTAAAACAACTAAGACCCCTGCTCCTAATATGGCAAAAGGTTCTACTGTTGGTTGGCCAAGCACGTAAGCAGCAAGACCTAGTACAACGATTGCACCGGCAACTGCAATTCCACCTAATAATACGTTGTCCCAATCTTTTATTGTAGACCAGACAAAAATTGCCGCGGTAAAAGCAAGAAGGGGAATAATTAATTCGTCTAATGCTTTTGCGCCTGCAGAGATTTCCTTTTTAAATTTACCTACGCCATAAGTAACTGCACTGATTAGTCCGATTGCTATTGAAGTAACGATTGCTCCTATTGCTGCTTCTTTGGCAAAATAGCCGGTTGCTATAAAGACCGCCATCAGAATAGCAATAGGTTTAGCAATATCTTCTAAAACTTTTGCCGCTACCTTTATATTTTTACTGTCTTTACTAACAAACTTTAAAACAAGTATCAAAGCGCCAATTGCTAAAATGGTAACCAATGCACCTACTATTGCTCTTTCGGCAAAAAAGCCGGTTGCTATAAAGACCGCCATCAGAATAGCAATAGGTTTCGCAATATCTTGTAAAACTTGTGCAGCGGCCTTGGCAGTAGTGAGTTTTTTACCAACTAAATCTAAAACAAATATCATACCCGCAATGGCCAGTATGGTTACCAATGCACCAATTGCGATTTCTTTTACAAAATAGCTAGCAACGATAAAGGTTAAGACAAATATTGCTGCACCTATTGCAATCTTATTCAGTGAAAGAAGACCCGCATCAATTGGACCAATAAACTTGTTAATAAGAGCAAATGCGGCAATCATACCGCCAATAGCTAAAATGGTAACCAACGCACCCATTGCAATTTCCGTTACAAAATAGCTAGCAAGAATAAAGGTTAAGACAAACAAGGCTGCACCTATCGCAATCTTATTCAATGAAGCAAGACCCTTATCAATTGGACCGACGGCCTTATTAATCAGTCCAAATACCATAAGCATTGCTCCAACAACAAGAATGAAAACCAGAGCACCCATTGCGATTGTTGGTCCAAGCAAGCTATAAAAAATCATGGCTAATCCAAAGAGAGCTGCGCCCTTTGCCATATTAAGTACCGCTTGAATACCTTCGGTGGTTTCCGGTTCTAATGTTGCAGCTTGAGATAAAACCGATGATATTCCTCCAACTATATAAACAAACGCCAACGCACCTAGTGCAATTATTGGAGCAGCTATGCTATAAAAAATCATGGCTAATCCAAAGAGGGCTGCACCCTTTGCCATGTCAAGCACTGCTTGAATACCATCGGTTGTTTCTGGTGCTAGCGTAGCTGATTTAGCTAAAATGCTTGTCATTGCTACAATGGTAGCAGAAAATAGCATAGCGCCAATAAAAGAAATTGGCGCGATAATAGCAATAAGTGCCATCTCAACCATAAATTTCCCCGCACCTTTTGTAACAACCTCTATCATTTTACTGATAGAATCAATTTCTTTTACCGTTGCATTGTTTGCCGCTTCTTTAATCCCTTCTGATATGTCAACTATAATTTTTGCTATGTTTTTTCCCAGATCCTCATCTACATCTCCAGACTTATTAATTGCTTCTATTAACGGCGTCATTGCCGTTGCTAATGAACTAAGATTTTGTACGTCTTCTGCATTGGTTTTACTTGCTTTACCACCGCCTTTTTCATCCTTTCCCTCCTTCTTACTACGATCAGCAGCCTGCCCTTTTTCCATTAACTTTTCCATTCGTAAGTTAATGTTAATTAGCTGGTCCAATTTTTGGGTGACCGCTGCTGCTCCTTGGTTCATTCTATATAAGTATGTTTTTGTATATATCCTTTTCTTTAATAAATAGAAAAAACAACACTACTATGAAAGATAGACAAATAATTATTGTTGGCGTGATATCTATGGCAGTAACACTCATTACAACTATTGTAGCGGTAATAGAAGGTATTACGCTGTCTTCTTTAGCAGGTACTGTATATGAGCCCTTGCTTTTGCTATCAAGTGCTTCTACCGCACTGTCATTTTTCTTGACTAAAAAATGGGTAATCCCTTCACTATTTATTACTGTGTTAGCGTCCTTTTCGGTTCACGTGTTTCCTACTGTACATAACGTGTCAGCAACACTTTTTTACGTATCAGCATTTATAATTATCTTTTTAGATAAGCATATACGGTGGTATAGGTTTATGCTATTAATACCATTTGCTTTTGCTATTTATAGTCTTTTAGCATTTGAGGTTGCTTCCAATTTGATATTGGTTATGTATCACATTTATTATGTAATTAAACGTCTACAAGCAAAATAAGAGGGCCGGAGCCCTCTATTATAATTTGAATCCTCCAAGATTAGGTAGAGACGGTGTTGGAAGTTTTCCACCCGCGCCTTTCATCATCCGGTTTGCGTCTCTCATCATTGATGATTGATCAAACTTTGGCATGTTTTCTGATTGGTCTTCTTCTCTTCTCTTGTTTTGATTGTTTTCTTTATCATTCCAATCTTTAAGTTTTTCCATCAAGATTTCTGCTCGATAAAACTCCATTGCATCGAGTTTATCAGGCGGTAGACGTAGAACTTTAAGAAAGATAAACTCAACATCAAACCAATTCTCCAAAGATATCTGAAATAAGGAAAATAGACTTGATTCCTCCGGGAAAGTTGAGCGGCGCGGTAGCCTCCTGACCACCGCTGTTGAAATATCTTACCTGAGGTTTAATTGAAGAAGACAGGATTTCAATAAGTTTATCCATCACAGATATTTTTATTAGAGACCAGGTATATGAATCTTGTACTGCTTTATCGTATGTTGTTTGATTAACAGACTTCCAATCAGGGAAAAGAAACGAAGCGTATTTGGTAAATGCCTTGTCAAACGTTTGCCCTGCTTGTTGTTTGCTTTTTAAGAAATTCTTAATAAACATTACAGTACCTAAAGACGGCATGTAAATATTAAAGGCTTCCCCGTTTTTCATATTAATTTTAAAGCAGCGTTCATCTGAACTATAATACTTCATTAAACGATCATCTGGATTAAAATAGTCAATGACATCTTTGTTCACTTCAATTTTTTCTTCAATACCATCGTCACCCGATGCGTTAATAAAGATACGGTTTTCGCCGTTCTTGAAAGTAAAATCACGAATTGCAAAGATTAGATAGAATCGGTCAATCTCAATGATATCCTTATACGATCCAGGTTTACCTGGCACTTTAATTTTACAGCATTTCTCAATGATAAAGTTTAGCATGTCATCAATACCAAGAAGGTCATTTTCATCAATCGTAGACCAGTGACGAATCTCAGCAACCGTAGCTGCACGAATAGCAACTTGTGTACCTGAATCGTAAAAGAATCCTTGCGATGGTAAATTTTCTAGTGGCACGTTTTTCCAACCTAATTCAGCGGCTAGATTTGTAGTATCTTCGTACACTTTGTATTTTTCTGCTTTGCCTATTGAAGTAATGGTTGCAGCATCTTCAGCCGCGGCTGATGTTTTTACAGTACTAAATAACTGTTCTTCTTTTTCCGCAAGAATCTTAGACTCTTGTTCAAGTTTATTCTTAAAGTCTTCGTTTTCTTGCGTATTCATTTCGTTTGACATAATAAAGTTATTTTTTCAATTTATATATCGCACAAAGAAAAAGGTTCTTGGATTTCTTAAAAAAACAAAAAGAGAGGCAATGAGCCTCTCTTTGTAAATTTGTTAAAACAGTTCTTAAAGAATCGTTTCTTCCCAGTAATCGCAGCGAAGAGTGAATCCAGTAATACGATAGATTTCGTTATCGCCGTAGTCACTAGTAATCGGCGTAAGTGGTGTTGTAGGAAAGCAGACAGGAAACTTCAATTGACGGAAGATATCGCCATTCTTATTAAAATAGTTAATGATCATTGGCCCACCTGTATAGTCTTTCTTTAATCCCATACGTCCAGTAAGTGGATCATAGATTAAATCGCACCATTTACGAAGAGCTTTATAGACATACATGCTGTTTGCTTCATTCAAGTTAACTTCAAAATCAAGAGCAATATCACAGGTTGTGTTATCAACCATACCACCAGCAAACGATCGCTTAGCTGATTTATATTTTTGCTCAACAATTTCAGGTAAACGATTTACGTCAACGCCATCAACTTTAAGAACGTTTTCCATAACTAGGCTCCAGTCAGATACTGCTGGGGGTGGTTGCAAAGTAACTTCGAACTGTGCGTTATACACAGGCTCGAATTTGTTCATTGCAGCCTTGGAATTTCTATAATGCGGTAGTCCTGCCATTTCAGATTTCTTTTATTTTCTTTGTATATATCTTATTAAACAGATGCAAATCCACCTGTTGCGATAGCTCCTGTCTTAAGAACAGTTATACGATTAATGAATTTCTGTAATCCTCGAGCAGGTTCGATTCCTATGTCAAGAATACCGAAATTTTGATCGATGATTTCAGGTGTGTTATTAGTTTCATCCATAATTACTGAGTAATCATAGATTCCTCCGCCGTTACGAACCACATCAAGATATGTTTCTACCAGAGTACGGATCTCCAAACGAGTAGATGCGTCGTTGAATTCAAACAAGTAGTTTTGCAAGATTTCAATTACCGCTTCTTCAATTGTAATTAACAAGTCCCTTACGTGTAAGTTATTGAAAGCAGAGATAGTTCTTTGGTAAGCAGTTTGGTTAGCAAAAATCATTGGACCAACATTACGAACCACCACGATAGGGTTAAGACCGATTGGTTCAAGGTATTCGCGATCTTTAAGTAAGAAGTCGTATTCCATACCTACGAACTTTGGATTCGAGATTACACCGCGGCGAGGGCCAGCAACGATTGCATAAGGTTGACCGTTGATAAACTTACGAATAAAGTTGTTTGATACGTCAGCGGCTGGCGGAATGCTCTTGTTCTTGCCATCTTCACGAATGATGATGTTAGGAGTAAATACACCAATAAATTTTGCACCTTGTTCTTCATCAGGTAAACCCCAAGTATAGCTTGGTCCTAATGTAAGATTACCGCCGGTTGCGATATATTCAGTGTTAAGCACTGGTTTCGGATTCCCCGTTTGCGCATCAGGTAGTTCAGTGAATCGTGGATCATTGCTTGCCTGAAACTCTGCCATTGAAGGAGCGTTTAAGATTGCCATACACTGTAAACGATTCTTAGCCAAACGACTGAGGTATTGTTTAGGTCCCATTCCTGGTTCAAGACCTCCGTTGAATGTATCTACAATATAACGGAATTGAATTACGTCTCGGCTAGAAAGAGTGACACCTACTTGTGTATTCTCCAGAACTCCTAAGATTTTCTCTAGTTGTGCTGGCGATCCAGGTAAGTGATATTCTGTTAGCTTAAACCCAGAAAGGTTAGTAAATTGGTAGCGATCAACGAATTTCTGAATTGGAGTAAACTTGGTTACGTAATTGATACCACTTAAAGTAGTAACACCAGGAACTTCAAGAACTGAATACTCAAAGAAAGGAGCACCAGTTATTGGGTCAAGTTTTTTCACCTTTGCAGTAATACGAGTTAGCTTAGGGTTATTGATATCATTGTTAACCAAGAAGTCGCCAATGTTAATCTTAGCACCATTAGCATTTGTTAGCTTAAAGGTTTTTCCACCGCCATAAATTCCAGGCGCTTCAATAGCAACGTTTTCGCTGATATTCTTTGCAAGCGAAGAGTAAATAGCAAAAAGGTTTTCACTAATCACCGGCGCAATCTGTACTGCAGTGTCAACGTATGTTGCGTTAAGAGCAGCAAAAGATTCGTTTGCGGGATTAAGAAGTTGCGAATCCGCAAACTCACGAAGTCTAGCACCTACTAAACCGTAAGCAAGCTTAGAGTATGGATCTTGCGATTGACTCCAAACGATGTCGGAATTAAGGTAATTATACTGAGAAGATCCTACGCCGTATTTTACTCTGTCACCGTCAACGACCAAACCAGCTACAATGTTCTTTGCAAGTTTAGCGCCAGGGAATGCTTCAATATAAGCAAGAGTAGTAATATCGGATTGTTCCACATTATACAGAGCAGGTGATGCTGCAATAGAAAGAACCTTTCCGCGGAAGAATTGTCCTCCAGGAAGTGTAAAGCGAATTACATCACCAACTGCAGCTCCGTTTAACAAGAAAGGATTCCCTCCTGTTGCGTTGTCCACAACATATAATTGACGGAATGTAATACTTCCACTGTCTAAGTCAACAGCAGGAGTACCAAATCCTGGGTTAATGATGTTACCCGCAGAATAAGCGTTGTCAGCAGTTTCGTTATAGATTTCTACAAGGTTTGATGCAGATGCTGTAACGGTTTGACCTAAACCTTCAATGCTAGTGAATTCAGCAGCTGGTTCAAAAATGTAACCAAACTGATTTCCTGGGAAGATGTTAAGATCAGGAACTAAGAATAAGTTAGCGCCAGCAACAGATGCTTTATAAAGAGAAACTTTAATATCAGAAGGCTGTACAAATGCTGAGAATTCATCAGCAGCAAATCCACCTACGCACCATTTATTAAGGAAGAGGGGTCCTCCTGTTGAAGGTGATACGCTGATTACAATTCTATCAACACCCGCAGAAACTGCTGCAGTGAAAGATGCCACTTCAAAGTACTTAGCATATCCAGCAGACTCTACCAAGATAACATCTCCAGATGCAGGTGTTAAGTTTGTATAGCTAGAAATATCTAGCGTGTTTGCTGTCACCGGAATTGCTGCAAGAATAGTTTCCTCAATATAATCTGATTCCGCGCCTGTACCGTATGAATTATAGTAAGCGTTATTGGTATGAAGTGGAGAGCTAAGTTGAACCTGTAACTCTGTACCAGTGTCAATTACATTTTCCACTTTAACATAATCATTCGCCAATGTACTGTTAATGATATTATCAGTACCAGCTGTTCTAATTAAAGAGTTCTTAGTTAAACCGTCAAGAATTGCTTCCCATTGTGAAGGTGTGAAAGTAGTATCACCAGGAATTGGTTTTGGAAGAACAAGAACGTTACCAAACTTACCGCTAGTTCCTCCGTAAGGGTATGATTTAACGTAAGGTACCGCAGAGCCACTAGCTGGATCGTATGATTTTAAAACCAATTCTGTGTTATCGAGATTACCGTCTTTACCAGTGAAAGACATAATGCTCTTAATTGGAGTATTGTATGATAAGAAATCAAGAGTATCATCGGTTGTGTTGATAAGATTGTTGCCAATCATATCTACCTTATACTTAGAGTTTGCGTAATCGCTTAGTGCATCTTCATTAAGATTAAGGAATAGGCCGGTTAATGCAACGTTTGAGTTAACGATAACATCAATTGATACGTTTGAACCGTTATTGTCAAGGAAGTTTGGAATGATACACCCAGTGAAAGAACCTAAGAGGGTAATTCCATCTGCGGATAAGAATGCGTCAAGACGATCAACTCTAATTCCACGATTATCAAAGAATTTGCTATAAGTAGGATCTTTAGCCAATAGAGAGTTTTCCGTCCAATTGCCTTTTACGATGTAAATGTCAACAAAGTAATCTGACATAAAATCTTTAGGATAAACGTAAGGTGGGATTTCATTTCCTCCGTAGTATTCTTCCGCAGTTACATTATACTGTGATGCGTTTAATGACTTGCGAATAATGATACTAACAGACTGCTGCGCTAGATTGACTACGTTAAACAGACGTCCGCGATTTGATGGCTTGCTATCAACGGTTGCCTGTAAATAATCTACATCTGGGAACCAAAATCTTTCTTTATTATAGAAAGATGCGTAGAGAGCACGTGTTAAGTTTCCGTTTTGCTCGTCAGATGCCAAAGCAAAAGAACGGTAATCTATTGCATCGCCACCTTCATTAACCGGTACATTATTTAACGGTAAAAGGTTTAATGCAAAGATAGGTCCAGTTGACAAGCAAGTTTCTACCGCTCTATGGAAAAAGGATCCACGTGCTTCGAGACCTAAGTCAATATTTCCGAAGATTCTTCTTGCTGAGCGAATGTCTCTTAAAAAAGTAGGAGCGTTAAAAGGGCCTAGCCTTGAAAACCCTACCACTAGACGTATAGTCTGTGTTGAAACTACGATCCTTTCAGATGCATCGAATTCGATAGTGTAAATACCCGATGCTTTAAATCTATTCAGATCAAGTGTTAGTTTAGCCATTCTTTTTGAATTATTTTTCTGGACAACTTATGTATCCTTACGATCTATATATCTTCTTTATGTCAAGTAAATTGATAAGACGGTTAATAATTTCCACGTTTTCCTTTCTTTGATACATTCATTCCAGGATATTTTGGCTGAAAAGATTGTGCTTTATTGTCTATATCCCGAATGACTTGAAATAGGTCAGATAGCCCTTCCTCATTAGCATCGCCGGCAGACATTCTTTTCTCTACTGCGGAAACAACATATTGATTAACGCTGTCGTAAACATCTTCTACCATTTCATAAAAATCTGTAGAGTCAAAGAAAGGTACTAAGTTAACACATGTCATAGCAGTATCATCATTACCAGTTTGTGCTTCATACCGACCAACATTATTTATTCCAAACGATGAAAGTTCTTCAAAGGTTTTATACTCATTAACAACTATCTTTCTTGTTTGTATCAAATTGCGTAGTTCACGTGCATAAGATTCTTTATTATCCTTTTGAATCTTAACACCCAATTTAAGAGTGTCATTTGCCATTGAATGCTTAGTAAAAAGAAATATCTCTGGGTAAAATTCTCGGTTTTTTGAAAGACGTTCAAATACTAGGTTACCTTTAAAGTTAACCTCCATGACTATTTTGATCCGTTCTGGCTGATATATGTCAAAGACAAGGATTTCTAAAGCCTTTGACATATCTTCAACTGAGAGAACATTTGATCGAAACATACCTACTTGCTTTAGTCTAAAGAAAGAAGATTCATCATTCCAATTCTTTGTCTTACGAATCATTGCCGGCGATTTAGGCTCTAGCTTCATAATATTAATCACTGAATAATCTCGACCTACGCCGTCTCCAATATCAACAACAAAAACTATGCTTTCTTTTTTTGCGGCTGATGATGTAGGGTCATAGTCAGGATGCCAGGTAATTGCTTCAGACAACTCAGAATAATCTATAAAGTCATCAATTTCCCTCCACTTATACTTCTTAGAAATTCTTTTCATGTAATGCAAAGTAGATGAAGGTAAGAGCAGTCGAGAACTTGCTAAGAACTGGTTTCCATATTCTTGGTTAAACAGCTCTTCACTTCCTAAGTTGGCAATTTCTTGCCGTTTCCAATTATCATCGCGCCCGGGGACTTGCCACCAATCAACTCGTATTGAATGATACGCATTCTTTCCTTCTAATGCACCTTGGTATATCTCGTGAAAGAGATTCATGCCATTTGGTGTGGAAGAAATAATGATACGAGATATCTTGGATGAAGACAGCGTAGGATAAATTGAACGATAGAAAGACGATAAAAAGTTATTGTGAATATGCGCAAACTCATCGGCGTATAACAAGTGGATGGTAAATCCAATTGCTGCTGTTTTAGTAGTTGCTTGTGAGAATAGACGATTCCCATTATCAAACTTCATACCGGTAACTCCACCGGTTGCTGTTCCCGGCTTCATAAAGAAAGGAAGATTCTTTAGAATCGTTTTAATCTTATCAACAATTTCATTAGTAGTTGCAAGTTTGTTGGCAACTACCATGACATTTCTATCATAGTGAAAACACAAGTACCATGCAATAAAGATCGACGATGTTACTGTCTTACCAATCTGTCGAGAGGCAAGCATGACATTAAACCGGTTTTCCTGAAAGTTTTTAAGCATTTCTTTCTGATAATCACGAAGCGTGATTCGACGAATACCTTCATCGGTCATTGAAAAACAATACTTTTCACCAAAGTAGACCACGTCATTGGCACACTTTGCTAATTCCTCAATTTCTTCTTGCGAGTATTCAAAAACAATGTCTCCCGCTCGCATGTCTGTCTTGCCATCAAAAAACGGCGAGTAGTCAGCGGGTAGTCCTGCGTCTATGCGAACGACTTCTTCCGCTATTTTTTTGCTACTCCAGACTTTTCCTCTATTACTCATTCTTCTGTCTCCTCATCTTTTATGCTAGCATCGCCTTTTCTTTCTGGGATTGCTTGACGAATCATATCCATCAATCCTTTAGTACCACGAAACTGCGTGCTGTTTGGTGAATCGCCAGATTCCACACTGTATTCGCCTGGGCTTAATTGCGTAGGCTCTTCTGATTTCTTAAGTCGGTAATCTTCTTTAAGATTCTTGTAATTGTTCTCCATGATGACCATGAATTGAGCAAGATGCTTAACGATTTCCATTTTAGATCTTTGCAGAGATGATAGCACCTCAAAAGTTCTAGGATGAGTATTTCCATTGTCAATTTCTTCAAGTAGTTTAATGATAGCGTGTTCCGCCGTCTTCATTTGGAATAATAGGTTTGACACTGTTATTTTGTCAACCGCGTTTTTTTGTCTAACATAAGGTATTTCCGATATGATTGACTTATCTAAATAAAATTCCGCGATTGAGTCGACAATACCAGTTGCGGTGCCGTCTGACTCAGTTTTTACTAATTCGTAATTTAGAAATGTTGAAGCTGATCTTTGCGGAAGAACGGATTTTGCTTGATGTACTAGAGAAGCTACTTCCGTAACGTCCTGGTTAATCATTTTTTCCAATTCTTCTTTTAATTGCAATTCTTTAACTCTTTCTTCTGTAGGTTTTCTCATACTTATTTGGTTTTTCCGAAAAACGGCAGATTAAGACGAGATACTGCGTTATCAATTATGATGGCGTATTGCGCATCCTGAACAATAGTTTGATTCAGAATAGTCATTTGTTTGACTAGGTCGCTCTCTGTCTTATTGAATAATCTAATGTTTGTGTACATGAGATTGCTTGCTGGTAGGCGGTATAAATAATCACCATCACCTGCTGTTCTGTTTACCGGCTGTGCTATGTATGTCTTTGAGTATATATTCTCTAGATCAGTCGTCCGTTGCGGAGTAGAATCACCTTCTGACCATTTTCTAACCCAGACGTCAAGAGACACTTGCTGATAAAAATTATTTATGTTTAAGAAGAAAGCATACCAAGATCCTTCAATTAAGTTATTTGGCAAGATGAATGTAAGTTTTTCACTTGTCGACTTAAATACAAAATACCGGCTTGCATATATTGATAACTTCCAACCACTCTGTAATATACTATCATAGCCATCAAGTAAAACGGTTTCGTATGCAGGCTCTAGATGATAACCCGATGTCACGCTAGCGCTAGCCCATCCTGAATAGTATGCGTCCAAGAATGCTATTATTTCAGTGTCAACCTCCATTGTGATTAAGAAACCTCCGGCAATTGGAGTAGTACTTAAGAAAGTTCCATATAAAGAAAGACCGTTAAACCGTGTTACTTTTAATAGATCACCTAGCTGATAGCTACGTTTCATTGTAATAATAAAACTTATTGCAGTCGTAGTGGTGCTAACAGCACCTTTTTGTATTTGCCCACGGATGACATCCTTAGGCAATGTCAATTTTGGTTTAATTTCTTTAATCCATCCAAGAAGTGAACGTTCTTCCGTGCTATCGGCAGGAAACACGGATAATGCGCGATATGTAATAGCAGTAGGATTATTGGCGGTTGCAAATATTGATCGTAAATCGTACTGAGTTTCGGCAAGAGTTAGATTATAATTTCGTAGGTCTTCTTGGACTATAATTAGGTCATCATTTACTGAAAGACGGATAGGATCGTAATCGCGCGATCCTAGCTTAGGATCATACTGCTGTGGTTTAGTAATCTTGATTTCATCTTGACGAACTTCTTCGCCAAACCTTTCTTCGGAATTCCAAGAGATAGAGTCAAGCTCTTCACGTAAATCTTGAGGCTCATAACGATTAGACTTAGGAGCATACTTCTTAAGAGAAACTTTCCAATAAACCTCACGTTGCATGATATCTTTCCAGAGGTAAGAACTTTCTACTTCATAGATACGATTCGCTAATGGGAAATAGATAATGTCTCTTTTTTGCGGAGCTGTACCTATTCCAAATACTTCTTCAAAGTAATTCTTAACAATGTGTACCTCAAAAGGCATCTCAAAGTCAAGACCCATTGGCGTGAATTCTATCTTGCTATCAGGAAATTCATTATTGGGAACTAACAGTTTGACTATGCAAGGATCGTCTACATCATATAGCGTCCATTCATGAAGCGTGAAGTCTTTTCCTATTGCCATAGGAACTGCCCGCGCATATTGCACGTCGTGACCAAACAGCTTATTAATAGCGTATGACAATTCTTTATACAGAACAACCGCCGGATTAACTTCGTACGGTCGAAATGTAAAGTTTTCGATTTTTGTAAGATTGCTGATATTTCCTTTTTCGGAAACAAGGAGAGGCGGACGGTAGCCTAAAAATTTATCAGCAGCGTCAGCTGATTGCTCATACTCCAGATAGACATCATTAATTATGATAGGTCCTCCGCCAGTTAGCGTATACCGAAAGTCTACGTAGAGATCGTTTTCTGGATTAAGAATAATTTGGTTTAAGTTTTCTACGGTTAAGTCAATCCAAGAAGCCCGCACTAGGTTAGTCACGCCCCATCTAAATTCCCTTTTCACAGTTCCTACACCGGAAAGATCTTCAACCCAGTTAAGAAGTTTAGTTACGTAATGGTAAGGCTCTTGCTGTGTGAACTTGGCAAAGTCGCCAACATTCGTTAGTGTTGCTAACATTAAAAAGGATACTTTTTCTATATATCCTTTTTAATGCTACAGTATTACTTAAGTAGTTCGGAAAACTTTTTTATATCGTTAATCATGCGGTCCCCTAGTATTTCTATTCCGTCTTCAAGATTTCTGCGGGAAATTTTATGAACCTCGCAGTAAGTTTTTAAAACCTCTTCTGTTACCGATAGCGCAGCAGCTTTCTTTTCTTTCTCTTTTTTTGTTTTGACATACATCCAAGACGGCGTTCGGTTGTACCTCTTACTTAGGAGTTCCTGCCAAAAAGTAACAGCCTGTGCTGGGTTAATCTTAATATGATTGAAAGCTGCTGCTTGGACAGGAAAGTTAATACTTGACAAACGATTGACCATAAAGAAGTGTCTTGCTCGTTCATGCATTTTAGTTTTCTTAAACTCTTCGGGTTTAGAAAACATTCCGTTGATGAATTCGAATAGGTCAGGTGCTGCCATATATTGTTTTTATTCAGCTTTAGATTTTAGTTCTTTGCTTATTTCGTCAAGTCTGTTATTAATTCCTTTGTACTCTTTTTCAATCCACATGCTAAAGGTGAAGAAAGTAACCCACATCTGCCAATTAAGGCATTCTTCAAAAGGTATTGATTGAAAAGTTGATCGCGCAAGAGAAGAAACAATTATTATGCAGATTGCTATGAGAATAACTATTTTAAGTATGATTCCAATAAGTTTCATGGTTACATTTTAAATTGTGAAAAGATATCTGCTTCAAAGGTTCGTCCACCGCTAATGAAACGAGTACCTTCAAGAATAACGCTCATATCGTATTTCTGTGCACTTAATTCTTTTGTATCTTCTTCCTTAGAATAAGCAACAGTAAATGCTTCTTGAATGTCAGTAGGAATAATTCGTTTATCCAAGTAAACCAATTTAAGATTTCTTTCCAATCGCGAGCGGATTGCTTCAGCGGGAGCAACTTGTTTACACGCAGCTGATATACCATTGGCAACCTCGATGCAGCGTGATGGCAAGTCCATAACATCATTAATAGGATTTGACATTTGCATGATTTCATAAATCCTTGCAGCTTTGGATCCTGTCACGCGGTATGTCTTACCTTTATTTTCCCATGTCCAGATTGATGGTACTGCGTCTCCTGCGTCTCCAGTAATTACTTTCTCAAAGATCATATACGCTGCGTCAATTTCTTCTACAGTAACTGCGGAAAGAGCTTCTGCAATAAGATCCTTATTACGATTCATAAAGGTTGATGCGTCAAAGAGATCGTATTCTTCTGCTTTTAACCATTGTGAAAACCCTTGCGGAGCAACAATCTTGCGATTCTTAGAATTAGGATTATAGACAACGATAAAGTTTTTTCCGTTAAACTTAACGCACTGTGTTAAATCTTTATCACCGGTAACAATCACGCTATCTTGGCCGTCTTGAAAGAAGCGATCAGCCCATAGGTACATAAGATCATCGCCTTCGGCGCGTTCCTCTTTGGAAATGATAAAACCTTTCTTGGCAAGGATTGTTCCAAATTCATTCATGCATTTATAGAAAACGTCCCAATCAATAGCGGACTCATCTTTCTCACGATTTGACTTATAGCCGCCTTCTTCAATCTCAATGTCTTTACGCCAAGAACGCGAGTCAATGGTAAAGATTACACGTGATGGATTGCCAAACGTTCGAATGGCGTGTGAAAGGTCAGTGGCTACTTTACGCATGAACATCTCTTGATCTGTGTTTGAGCTAAGTAGCTTACCACCTTTGGAATAGCCACCAAAGATAAAGAGTGTTTTGTAAAATAGGTAATTTCCGTCTACGATGATATTCATGTTTTTAAGATTTAAGTAAATTTAACCAAAAGATTTGACATATGCAAATTTATTTTACACATAATGCCATTTTTGTAAGATGGCACGAACATTATTTTCAAAAGCTTTTTTCAGTGCAGGAAGATCATTAATTGCTGGCAGGTTTCCTTGAAAAACGATTCCTCTTTGAAGGTTTCCTTCTGTGTCTACCAGATAAATGTATGTTCTTACTCCTATCTTAACAATATCAAACTTTTTTTCGTTTAGTCTTGGATAGTTGTTTTTGATGTATTCTTTAACATCACTTACTCGACGTATCTCCATCTTCTATTTCTATTTTTGCGTATGGTTTTTTTCCACGCAGTTTTTGATTGAAAAATGCACCTTGCGATTCAGCTGCGCAGAATTCATTATATTCTTCTTGAGTTACTTCTCCGTACAAATACATGTTGCTGTTTGTCAACTCAACATACAGCTCTAGATCATCAGGATTGTACTCAGTTTTTTTAATAACGGATGAATTCCAAATTCTTCCTTCAGTAGTGATAATTTTCATATATGTATTTTAAGAATTAAAAATCATTTGACATTCATAAACCGCAGCAAGCATTGATATTGTAGGATCAATAACTGTCACACGTTGTGATTGGTAATGAGCTGTCTTGATAACAATTTGCGGAATTTTGGATACTTTTGTTGGATGGTTTTCTCGGATGTACTCCGGCAATTCACCTCCTAATGAAGCTAGCACTTCATCGACTTTTGAACCGTAATTTGTCATGAGAAACTTATAGTTCTCATGAGCATCACCGGTCTTAGTACAGAGCTCAAAGATATCGCGGAAAGAATAGTTTAATTGCTTAATGTCTTCAACTCGGATTTCTTTAACACCCTGAATAATAAAGTTTTGTGTCTTATTGAGAATTGAGCGCATGTCAGGAAAGTTTCTCTTAACGAATTCAATGACTGCGTCTCTCTCAATTGCGATTCCCGCATTCTTAAGAATTGACCAAGTTCGCTTAATGAACTCAACCATAACTTCTTTTTCCTCTTCTTTAGTAACAAAGTCAAAAGATAAGCAAGTAAATCTTGACTGTACTGGCTCCGGTACTTTATTGATATAGTTGCATGTGCCAATGAATCTTGCAGTGGAAGCAAACTTTTCAATGGTAGCGCGAAGTGCTTTATAGAATTGGTCGCTGGCGCCGTCCATCTCATCAAGAATAACCACTTTATATTTTTCTGCTCCGTCTAGGAGAGATATTGTTGAACACCAGTTAGTTATCTTATCACGAATCACATCAACCGAACTTTCATCAGAAACATTGATATAGAGATAAGGATAGTTGCTTGCGAGGACTTTAGCAAGAGATGTCTTACCTAGGCCAGGGGATCCATAAAAAAGATAATTTTGATGCAGCTCGCCTCCTCCAACGCTCTTGCGAATCCTGTCGGGTAGGATCATTTGCTCCAGAGTTTTTGGACGGTACTTTTCGGTAAATAATTCTTGAATCATTTTATGATCTTAGGGATTGGTTAGAAAGTTTTGCTTCAATATCAGTAACCGCTGTGTGCTTATCTTTAGCATCAACGTACTGTTGAACAAGTTTGTCCATCTCCTCGGTAATCTGCGGATGTTCTCCAATTCCTACTGCGTTGTTTGCATAAATTGAAAGACGCGCGATTGCGTCAAGTTCGTCTGCTTTATATCGTGCTTTCAGAGCATCAAAAAGTAATCTATTCATAGAGGGATTTTTCTTTATTGGTTATATTCAAAAAGTATACTATAGTTTTCTATTAATGAAAATTTTCTCCGCCAAACCAAGCAACTAGGATTTTCTTAGTACCGCTGCTGACTTTTTCCACCGCGTTAACAACATATCCAGGGAAAGCTGTTATTGTTCCCAATGATCTTGATGTAGTCAGTAGTTCTCCGATATTAATGACCAGCTGTCCTCCGCGGTATTCATCGCTAGAAGATAGGTTGAGAATCATTACCAGCTTTCTACCAGAAAAGGGTATTCCTGTTGCAATATCACAATGCCAGTCCAAGTAATCTTCGGTAGAGAACTCATAGTACCACATATGTTCCACCATGTCAAGCGGATCAAACTTATACATTTCCTCATTAATCTTTAGAGCAAGATCATACATTTTTCCATAGATCCACGCTGTTGTATCGTCATAATGTACAAAAGAACCCTGAAACTTTCCATGTTTCTCAGGCTCAAATGTTTGAAGTGATAAGTTAGATGTAATCTCTAAAATCTTGCGGCTGTCTTCGGTATCAAAGCCTTCTTCAATACAAGAAGGAGTTATGGGAGCTACAAGGTCAACGGTTTTGTGGTTTCCTATGTCTATCATAGATTAGAATTTATTAACAGCTTTCCAAATTTCGTCAAGCTTTTTTTCAGAGATCTTTTCCGAAGAGCTTTTAGTCATTAAGATTTGTTTGATAAATTGCAAACGGATTGCTGCAGTTTTAGGGTTTAACGTGGTTTCAATAATTGCATCCGATAACTGGGATTGAATAACAAGGCTGACAGATATTTTCATAGTTAATTAAATTGATAGTTAAAAATAACCAATCTATTTGAACCATGCAAACTTTTATTCATAAAGTTATTAACAAAAAATCCCAGAAGGTTTATACCCTCTGGGACTGTTAATCTTTTTGTTTATTAAAATCCTCCCATTCCTCCGTCTGACTGCTGTTGAATCTGCTGTGCAAGTTTCATGTCAGCTAAATCTTTCTCTGCCTGCTCAGCCTTCATTCTTTCATTTGCCGCAATGTCATCTTGTGAAAGCTTGAGGTATTTCTCTATAACAAATCGTGGTGTAAAGTAAGGAACATCAACGTCCATGCCGGTAGCGTCCTTTTTCTTGTCCATGATTTGCATCATATTGGAAGCAAAGTCAAGTCGCTTACCTAACATATCCATTTGCTTAAGCTCTTCAAATATGTTATCTTTATTGTAAGTAATTGCCAAAGTAGATTTAAACAATTCATCTTCTGCAAGTTCTGGGTAAATAAGGCCCATTTGAATAAATAGTGGCTTGAGAACAATTTCTTGATAGATTGAGCGTAGTCGAGTAATAAACTTGAAGAAACGAATTTCTTCTCGGTCAATACCGTCGGCTGATATTGAATACTGGCCGCCGCCGCCACCTCCCATACCTTTATCAAATCTTGAACCAGGTATCTTAGAATCCTCAATTAATTTATCTTTAAAGTATTGTAGCTGTGCAGGATCGCTTAGGTCAAATCCTTCACCTCCCATAACAGATATGTCGGGTGACTCACCGTTCTTAGATGGAAACAAATAGTTCTTGTAAAATTGCATTGAAGGAGAGCCGTTAATTGAAAGCTCACCTGAATCTTGGTTAAGATTAACGTCTTCTTTATAAATGTTAATCATTTCCGCAAGAGCCTCTTTAGCTTTTTGCGGAGACTTGGTTCCTATAGGTACCACCATCTTCATGCGGTAACTGGCGTTCATGATGTTCCAGATGACCCGGCTGTTTTCCATAATGCGCAATAGATTGAATGAACGTACCATTCTCTCCACATACGAAACACGGCCTGTGAAGTTACCTTTAGCGTATGATATGTAAATTACTTGTGAATCAAGGAGAACTCGTTTCATCGCAGGAATATCTTCATACTGTACCCAGATTTTTTTATATGTTCCGTCACTTGCCTTTTCTACACCAGGGCGTAAAGAAATTGGGTCCAACTCTTTAAAACCTACAATGTTTTTTCCATCTGGGTCAAATATGATTTCAAACGAAATGAAACCGTCAATTAAGAGCTGACGAAAATACGCCCAAGCATCGTGCCCACCGGAAAAATGAAAGTGTGCATAGATTTTCTTAAACTGTTGATTAAGCTCGGATATGACTTCTTTTTGATTGTCCGGAGAAAGCACCTCTCTTACTTTACCGATGTCAACATTACAAAAGTAATTGGAGTCATCATAAACAATTGCTTCATCGGCAATGGTATCTACAACAAATTCTATCTCAGGGTTCATTGCAAATTTTCTAAGATAGTCGCGTCTTGCTTTATAGTCTTTATCAAAAAACGCAATAAACTTTTTCTGACCTACATCAGAAAGAGCTAATGAATATAAGAATTCTTCAGGTAAATATCCTTGGTTACCAAATTCTGCTTCTGTAACACCAATCGCTCTTGACTGCTTTACGACCATATCTTCGTATCGCATACCAAGATTGGCTAAATTCTTTAGACTTTTTGAAATCTGTCCAAACACGGGATTCACCCCAATTCTATCAATAAAACCTGCCATGTATTTTTCTTTTTGTATATATTCTTACTTTCCAGGACGGATGTATTTCTTCTTATCTTTTGCTGTCTTAACTTTGTCAGGTACTTTTTTGTTTAACAGCCCCTTTACTTGAATGTACTCTTTCCAAACAGCTGCAGGAGGTTTTCCATTAAATTCCTTTGGCATGAAATACGGTATCATTTCCCAATCTTCCAATTCAATAATAACCGGCTGCGTGATTCGGGGGATTATGTAATTTCGATATGCCCATTGATAACCAATCTTTCCTTGCTGATTGAATATCTTTATTGTAAAATACCAATCGGTTAAGAACTTCCATGCACCTCTTAAACGTCCAATTGCTCCTTCATTTACCAGTTCCTCCGCATCTTTGAGATCATTCTTATAGATATCATAAAATATCTGCAATGTTTGTACTCTTTGTAGTTCGGGTAAAAAATTAAGGTTCAGCCCTTGAACTATCATATTACCTTCTTTAGAGATAAACTGAGAATGAACAAGAACCATAGGTCGCTTATCGTAAAAGTCCAATACATCTTTATAGAGAGGGTCGTATTTCCAAGTGTAAATTCTGCCAGGAAGAAAAAACTTAAGTTGCTTTACACTACCTCGTTCAAAAGTTTCTAGAAACCCGGTATCTGTGTACGGTTTTTTAAAATACTTGTCGTTAAAAAACTGATAGCCGTTCTTGCGAAGTTGATCCTTTCTATCGGCTTCGCGGTATGCTTCAAGAGGTGCTTTCATCTGCTAAACAAAAAATCTTCGGTAACTATAACAAACTTATAACCTCTTTCAGCAGCAAAAAGTTTTGCAGCGGAAAACTTAGCACGATTGACTAGCCAAGTCTTAAGAGCATAGTTATAGTTCTTGATTTTTTTGGTGGTTATTTTCTGTCCTTCAAGAAGAGGCTTTGTTAAAGATGCCTCCGGTTTTACTTCAGCCAAATAATCAACCTCGTTCTCTCCTTCTTTAACCCGCAAATAAAAGTCTACATAATAAGTATGTGTCTTGTTACCTGCTGGGTTGTCGAGAGGACTAACATATTTTATACCAACGGGCTCCGATGACCATCGGATAACATTTTCATTGGTATCGCAATACACGCAAAATCGATGCTCCCAAGAAGAACGATATATGATTTGCGACGTATCACCAATGTACTTTTCCGTGTTAACTAATTTGTAATATCCTTGACGAAACCCGCTTTTGTGACTGGGTTTATTTGACTTAATATCACTCACAATGATTGCTTTATTATACATTAATGTCTTTTTTCATCATAATGATTACTTTATTATACATTAAATACTGTAAAGGTTTTCGTTACTTAAAGAGATTTTTGATGTTGCACTTAACGGATGAAGCTTACGCCATCCTTTAGCAAATCCGTGTTTTATAATCTGCGTGTAATACGCAAAAGGATAATTTGATTTTTCTGGGTTATAACTTCTCCAGTATTTAATAACATCCATTAAAGCAAAAGCAATGCAATCTTTGCGATCCTCTTCATCTTTATACTTTAGTTTTTTTGATGTTTCTTTTGCCATAAGCATGAACATTTCCACTGCTCGTGGAGTAAGCTCGTCGTTTTCTTTTGAGATAAGAATCTCTTTCTTAAGCTCTTCTGGGTTTATGTAATTTGCCATAGTTAGTATTAGTTAGTGTTTGCAGAAGATGATACTTCCGATTCGTCATCAAGACTCTTAACATACGATTGAAGTTCTGCCATGCAAACATTTAATGAATCAAATGAAAGCTTGCTGTTTTCTTCAACTGTCTTTTTTAATTCTGCAAGCTCTCCTATGATTCCATTAACGGAATCAGTTAAGCCTGCAAGAAATCCTGTGAGTTCATCGGGTTTGTTTTCCCCTGTTTTGGGGTTAGCAGCGATATCATTCTCTGAATTATATACACCTACTTCATTTAGTTCTAGGTGCTTCTTTTTTACCCGTGACTTTCTTGTGCCATCAATAATAATTTCGATATCGTCATTATCGCCTTTTGATGTATAATCAACTGCCTTGATTAAAACGGGGAAACCTGCTTCTTTACCTGGATAAGTTTTACCTAAAGATCCTTTAACAAAACCATAGGCCTCGCGAATTCCTACCGTTGCTCCGTCTCCCTGAGATTGTATCTCAAGGTCGTTTCCTGGTTTGGATTCTGAGGCCTTCTTGGTTACTTTAATGTCTGCTGGTTTGACGGTTTCTGTTGTTCCGTCGTCAAACTTAATTACAATAGTTTTTCCTGCTCCGCTTAAGCTAGTGACTACTGCTTTTTTTTTAAGTATTCAACTTCGTCACCTGCATTTACACCTAATCCTTCAGTCACATGAGTGAAAGCATTTATGGCATTCTTTGCATTGTAGTATTCTTCTCTAACAGAGTCAACCTCTTCTTGAATTGCGGCAATAAGTTCTTTTACTTCAGAAGATTCGCGAACATCTACATCTGTAATGGATTCAAGAATATTCTTTCTTTCTTCTAAGTAATTGATTGCGTCCATACATTCAGTAGCCTTTTCTTGAAGATCAACAATTGTTTTATCTTCTTTAGATAGAAGCTCTTTAAACGTTAATCCTAAATCATAGCTAGCAAACTCCATAACAAGATTTCTACTTTGCGATGCATTGCAATTAGGATAGAATCGTGTTTCATTCATTAGGTTGTCAGCAGTGAAGATAAAAGTGTTTTCGTTTAACTTAAAAACATCAGCACGACGATGAGGCATTCCTTTTGGATAAATTGACTTCGTAAAGTCAAGCTCAAAGATAGCATCCCAATGTTCAACCAATTGGCCGACTGCGCTAATTACTTCTCTTTCCTCCATACGGAAAACACCGGAATTAAGATACACACGGTGGAATTCATCTTTAGTTACTTTCTTGTTATTAACAAAGATAGCAAGACCTTCGGATTCTTCGACAAGTTCCACCTTTTTATCACGAGAGAAAACCTTAATGGAGTTTTCTAAAATCTCTACATTATTTTGCGATAAGAAAGATGAGATAAATGTAAAGTAAGAAGGGAGTTTGGCATTTTCATCTTCGGTTAACGGTCGCATTTTGTTGCCGTTCTTTACGTAGGCTACACCGTTTACCGCAAAAATTTCGTCGTTCTCTGAAATGATTACCGGTGAGTATGATTTCTTGACAATTACGTCAGCACCAGTTGCTTTAAGTTGAAAAGAATTTTCAGATTCTATTACAACATTATGTAAATTGCGAATTGCTTTGTCATGCAAGTATTTACCAAGCGATTCGATTAGAGCAACACGATTTGTTGGTGTTCTGTGATTAAGATATTCATTGATATGTTTTTCAATCCCTGTCATTAAGAAAGCAGAGCTAGAATTGTTTTTTGCTTCGTGAACAGCTTTATAAATCTTGATGTCTTCAGAATATTTCTTGCTGTTTACGGTTAATTCATCAATAGCTTGTTTTACCGTAGGATCCCACGAAAACGGTGCCAAAGATTCAAGTACGTGATCAACGATCAGCCACTCAGGAAGGCTTTCTACTTTGGAAAGTTTTTCCAACATGTATAATGCAGTAGGATGTTTTGCCAGCTCAGATTCTCTAATGCTCTTAAGCGATTTCTTTACACCCAAATTGTGCATTTCGGTAATACGTGTGATTTCCGTAACGAAATTGACTACATCGCTATCATTGATGTTTTCGAGATCGCTAATCAGTCCTTCTGAGATTTTCATCTCAATTTGCTCAACAGCTTCCGGTGAAATGTTGAAGATAGAGTATTCGGTGCACTTCTTGAGAGCCTCTGTACAAACGTTTTTAGCTTCTTCTGAAGAAGTAGAGGAGATTAGCCCTTCAATTCTTTTTCTCAAATTTGACATCTTTTATATGTTTATTTTCTTGTTTATATATCTCGAGTTTACTCAAGTTTTTATCACTGTATGTAGATTTTTCCAATCGTTGATGATGTAATATAAGACCCACCAGTGATTTGCGCGTTTACATTATTATTTATACCTAATCTGTTTTGGATAGGATCAGCATATGTAATCGTTGATCCTGGTGGGACACCTATACCTTCAACGGTTAACCCAATAAGCAAAGACTTATCAAGTAAAGATGATACAGCAGGATTAACATTTTTGATATATGCGTTTCCTGGAGCAGGAAGCGTACTGTCCACATCTCCGGTAAAACTTAGCTCTTCATTAAGTTCTTTATATGTAAGTTCAGAGTTAGCGTCTTCTATCTTAAGTTCAATTTCAGTTAAAGATGAAGGAGTAAATCCTGCGCCTTGATTAACGATTGTGTAACCTACAACTTCTCCGCCAATGACGTTAGCCTGGATCACAGGTTCAATAAAATTGGCAGGAAGAACAGGAGGCGTAGGGAAGATACCCACTTCTATGATATCAGTCGAGCCGTATGAAAATCCTTTATCAAAAATAATGATTTTTTCGACTTCGCCTAATGCGTTAATGATAGGCCGCGTTTTTCCACCTCTTCCACTAGATGTGGTTATTGAAGATCTTTGCGGTTCAAATACAATTTCGTTTCCGCTAGAATTAAAGAACGGTAGTTCCCAATTGTAATATCCGTTGTTTACTTGATTCTTGGCAATGGGAATCCATGTGTCGGTGCCCGCTATTCTATAATAGAGGTTAACTCGCAAAATAGGTCCGGTGTTTGTCCAAGTAATTGGTAGGGAGCCGCCGGAAAAGAAAGTTTCTTGTGAGATTGGTGATTCAAAGGAAAATGTAGAAGGCTTTGGGCGCCCAGGAAAGGTTTCATCAAGTGAAGCTGAATTTCCTCCGATATCCATTCGGTTTGCGTTACTTCTTAATGTAGTAGAATCAAGTACTGGGTAATATGTTTCTACTTCAATATTAAACTTGACTAGGATTCTTTCATTTGATTGATAGCTAAATTGAAAAGTTTTTTCTACACCAAATTCTTCAGAGAATCCTGCTTGACACGGAATTCTAAATCCTCGAAAATTAACAGAGAAAACTTGTGTCTTATAGAAAGTTTCCATAAGAGCCTGCTCAACCTTAAATGCGTCAAGATTACTATCAACTTCTACCTCAATAGTAAATGTCATTGAGAGAGGAAGAGAATTTATGAAAGCGTTAAATTGCTGTATCTCACCATTGACCTCTTTAACAAAAGTACCACGAACAAACCTATGAGTTAGTTTTGAACTGTCAATACTTTTTGAGTCCATTGTTACAATACCACGGGGTATGACATCGTAATTCCCGTCTGCATGCCGAGGATGAATGCAATCATTCCACTGTAAAAAGTAGTCCTGTAAAAATCTTTCGTCACCTCCCATATTGTAGAAGAACGGAACATAGACAATATCTATGACGCTGTCTGACAAAACATTTTCAAAGAAAACCTTGCTATTCAGTAGATTAACGATTCCAACAATGACAGCTCGTGAGTGTACATTATCTGTGTTGTACTTGTGGAGGAAGTTTCCCATCTAAGTATATATCATTGTATTTTTTCCACGGTTACATTAGAGAATCCGTTGTTTTTTGATATTTCTAATCGGTAATCAAATATTTCGGTAGGTAACTGACTATGATTAATCACAAATATGTTTAGGTTAAGGTCCTTACAAGTTTTGTGAAGGACTCCTAAAATATGATAGATACCATCGCTATCAATGGATGAAAAGATTTCATCTAAGAAGACTAAGTTAACGCCAGCAAATTTCATCTTCATCATTCGGATTAATGCTATCAATGCAGCAAAGTCAACTTTCTTTCGTTCACCGGTGCTTAGTTGCTCAGGTGCTACCTTAAATCCAAGATGTTGAATGTCAGCTTCAAACTCTTCATTAAAAGTTACTCGGTAATCCATATTAAGATCAGCAAGAACCCTTTTAATTTCTGAGTTCAGCAATGGCAAGATTCTTCGTAAAGCAAGAAGCTTAATTCCTTTATCGCCAAAGATGTCTTCCACTATTTTGTAAAAGTTAGCCTTTCTCTCTTCTACATCTTTACGAGTCCGTGCCTCTTCTTGTTTCTTTTGCGAATCATCAATGATGTTCTTTAACGATGATGTTTGCTCATCGCTGCCGTTAGACACATTCATCTTGGTTAGCTCTGCATGAATTCCGTCTATCTTTGCCTTTGCGGTTATCTTCTTGCGATTGGTTTCATCGTATAAACCCTTTAGATGTTTTCTTTTTCCTTGTAGATCTATTTGCAGTACCTTTATTTCATCAATCTCTGCTTTTACATCAAGGTTTTGTTTTTTGTATTCTTGTAAGATACCTTGATAATAATCAGTGGTTAAATCAGATTCGCAGGTAGGGCACTTTCCTTTTTCATAAAGACTTATTTTTTCTGACCGATGACGGCATTCCCATTCTAACTTTGAAGTACTTTTATTCCAAGTCTCTAACGATTCGCTTAAGTCTTTATCTTTATCTTCAATTTGTGATAAGTGTGACTGCGCTTTTTCTATATACCCATTTAACTTATTTAAGCTTTCTAATAATTCTTCCCGTTTTTCTTCACCAGCAATCTTTAGTTTTTCATTAAGCGAATCGAGTTCTTCGTTTGATTTTTGAATAGTTCGGTCAAGAACAGATATCTCAGTAGTGATGAGTTCTGCCTGTTCTTTCAATAGCTTAACCTGATAACGAACTTTCCATTTAACAGCGCCAATAATCTCTAAGCCAAAGAGTCTATCAATTATCATCCTCTTATCATGAACACGCATGCTGATAAAACTTTTAAAATCGTTGATTGAGAGGCTGATCATATTATTGAACACATAGTACGGAATACCTAAGATTTCCTCTTCTAGGAATTCCTGCATATTTTTCTTTCCTGCTTGGTCGTATTCAATTCCATTAATGAAGAGACGAAAAACGCTAGGTGCTAAACCTCTTTCAATAGTTACCAGAGTTGTAGGATTCTTTTCAACTACAATCTTGACATGTGCGTTTCCGTTAAACCTATTAGGTATGTCACGCAACGATTTTGAATCAACCTTGCCGTAAAGTCCAAACTTAATAACGTCAGAAATTGTAGACTTACCCGCTCCGTTTGAGCCTACAACAAGAAAGAAACTCCCTTCTTGATCGTCAAACGTAATGTTCTGTGACTTATTTCCGTATGACCCAAAATTCTTAAATGATATACTACGTATTTTCATAACTCCGTTTTTCTTCAAGTTCTTTAGAGGCTTCGTGATAGAAACGAACGCTGACCTCTTTTAGTTTTTCTTTTACCTGTTCGCTGTAAGGTAAGCCTTCAACATAATTTTCAATCATACTAAGAATGCTGATTTCCTGGCCATCTTCTACATCCTGTTGCGTATCGTCGGCAGATTCTTCATCCGTTATGATAATGTGATTAATTCTTCGATACCCCGTAAAGTTTTCAATAAAGGTTGAGAAAGGAAACTTCAAAGCCCACTGCGGACTTATTAGTATATCAACAAAATTGTTATTGAAAAGATCCTGCAGTTCTTCCACATTCTTTTCCAAAATCCATTCTAATCGGTATCGCAAAAACTTAGGTGATACGGTATTTTCCCAGCAACGTTCTTCATTGGTTTCTAAGTCAAGCAGCCAAATTGCTTTCGTGTTTCCCATGTCTGACCGAGTCAGTTCATAAGGTGCACCTAACATCCGTACGTTCTTTTTCTTTTGTGAGTAGTGGATGTGACCAGAGTAAACACGTTCATATCCGCCAAAAACATCAATATCAGCGCCGTGTTCAATTTTGGTGTAACGATTAAATGAAAGACCGCTAACGTCTGCGTGGCAAAACAGAATGTCCGCCGAATTCTTTGGGTCCTTAATGATTTGCGTTAGCTCATCATGTTCCTCAACCCAAGGAAGAAAAAACATTTTCTTACCTGCATGATTGGTTATCATTTGCGGTTCTTCAAACACATGAAAGTTGGATAAGTGTTTGAATATCTTCATTGAGTTAACCTCATTGGAATACTTCATAAAGATATCATGGTTACCCACAATCGTATAAACCGGCATAATAGCTGCAATGTCTTCCATAATAGACATTGCACGGTTCATCACATATAAGTTAATTGACTGCCGTGAGTCAAATGTATCTCCGCAATGGACAATGATATCGCCTGGGCGCCCTTCAGTTTTTAGGAGAGGAATAAACTGTTCGCGAAAGAAGCTTTCAATAATGTCCATCCACTCTCGTGAATTTGAACGTACACCAAAATGTGTATCGGTTATCAGCCAAACTCTGTTTGCTTCAATCTTCATTAGAACAATCGTTTAATTTTATGTTTGGTAAAAATTGCATACTTACCGTCAAGTTCCCGGAGAAGGGTTTCTTTATACGTAGGAGCAAGTTCTTGATACAAAACTTCATATGCAATGGTCATAAAGTCAGCAATACTAATAAATTTGTCAATAGCAGTTATTTCTGCGCTTTCCGGTAAACGGGAATCAAAGTAATAAAAGATTTCAGCAACTTCACCTCTTGGAACCTTTTTGGGTTTGTGATATTCATCGTAGTACTTAGAAGCTACAAATATCTCGTAGATGTCTTGTTGCATTTTGCTTTCGTTGTATTCATCAAAAGCATCGGGTGAAGTAAACTCATCAACTATGTTAATCTTGCCAAAGACTTCGTATTCTAAGTCGCCTGAGTTAAACTTGTTGTTAAAAATTTTATCATCTTTCATCATTCATTGATTATTGGTGAATCAGGGTCTTCAGTAATTCGCATAAGATCATAATTGATCATAAACTTTTTCCTACTGTTTTTATACCCGTCGTCCCTGTTTGCGATGAGTTTTAATATGTACTCTCGATTTGCATGCATGACTTCATCTTGTATGATACCAAACATGGCATCAACCGTATGTCCTAATGCAGCTGATTCCGAAATGTTATTTGCGGATAAATCGGTACTTCCAAAACCAGAACGATTAACCTGTGTTGCTGTGATAATAGCCCAATCATTCCTCATTGCCATAGCACGTAGATCTTCGGCAATTTGTTTGATCTTCATGTAAGTATTCTCTGTGTTGGGATTTCTCCAGTTCTTAAGAATGTTAACATAGTCAAGAACAATTACTTTAAACTTAAATCCTTTGAGCTCTTCCATCTTCTTTAGCCATCCTTCAATATCGGGAACACCCGCGGCAGAAGTAGGGAATTCTTTAACATAAAGTTTTCCTGGTATCTGTAGAGAATCATATCCAATATCCGAAAGTTTCTTTTTCATAGAGACATCATCATCGGCAACACTGCCATATTCTTTCATGTTGATTCCCATTAAGTTGGCACCTAGACGTTTAACCACCTTGCGATCTCTCATCTCTAATGAGATAACCGCGGTATTGTAACCCATCCGAACACTGTTTGCCGCAATGTTTGCCAGCCAAATTGACTTTCCAATTTTCATTTCCCCAATAAAACAGAAAAGTGCTTTTGAATAGAATCCTCCACCCAGAACAAGATCAATGTAAGAATACCCAGACGAAAAAGTATCGGTGGATAGCTGAGTATGCGATTGTGGATTAAAGAAGTCAAGGCCTTCATCAAAGCCAAACTGAATGTTATTCCTATCAGAAATAATAGACTTTGCTGTCTGTACAACTTCGCTAACATTTTCGGTGTTAATCTTGGTTGTCTTAAGATATGCAATTAGATCATAAACCGAAAGGTCAAGATTTTTATATTCAATCCAAGAGCGAGCTGATTCTTGTAGCCAATCATTATCGTATTCTTTCAGATTGGTTTCGTATAATAGGTCTAGCTTATTACTACTGAGTTCTTCACCTAAACCTCTTTGTTTTGCAAGTTCCACCAATTGTGATTTTTTAGGTGGAGACCCGTATTTTTGAATGAATTCAAGTGAAAGCTCATAAGACTTTTTAATGTCTTCTGACTCAAAGAACCGCGGCTTGACTATGTTAGTCAGTTCTCGGTTATCCATTAAGTAGTGATAGAATATTTTTTCTAAGTGCGTGCTGACCATATAGTTATTTTATACAAAAATGAGAAATTAGTTTCACATCCATTCATGTGATTCTAAACGGTAGGAATTTGCGGAAGTCTTATTACCTTTAAGGTAAAAACTTTTTATGTCGGATAGATCATCTGGATGGAATAAGTACTCAAGGAATCCACGAAGGTCTTCAAGAGTACCTAAACAGGTTTTCATCCCAGGCCAAACGTTTTCTGCTGTAAAATCTTTTTCCAACAGGTCTCTGTCTTGCAGCGTCCGTAACAGGACATACTGCAAGTCAGAGTGGCTGGGATAACCTGGTACCTCTTGATAGATGTCAAGATAGTACTTAACAGGAAGTTTCTTGGTATTAATCCTCATTTCCTGTTACGTCTTCGTCAAGTTCAAGATCATCGGCAATTTCGCTTAAATCATCCATAGAAGTTATGTTAGGTAACATAAAGGTTTTCTTAATGACCTTTTCATCGATTTCTCGAAGAACATCTTCGGTAATTACTTTTGAAGTAAACAGTTCTGCAGGTTTAACAGTAGCACCTAAATGTCTAACTGCTAAAGATTTTGCCGTAGGCTTATCTTCAAAGTAAAGGAATGTTTGTTCGCCAGCTTCTTCTCTATGAACAAATCGGTTCTTTATCATGCCTTCGCGTTTTTCGCTGCCTTCAGGATACCATTTATCAAATTCTTTTTGATTAAGTAATTTCCCTCTCTGGATTCCGCAGGTTTCCCAGTTAATGTATTGTTCTAACCCAACATACGGATTCATACCTCGGTAAAAGCTAATATGAAACTTGATAGTAAGTGGACGAGCGAAACGATTCTTAGCAGGTTTCGAAGTAACCACGATTCCGGTTTTCATAGCAAATCCGTTAGAGCCAACTTCGCCTTCTTTCAATCCTGCCTTTGATAGCTGAACAATAATAGATGCGTTGTAAATTGCTCCTCCGCCACCAGATATGGTTTGTCCAGGAATGAATGAACCAATACTTGCATACGTATGGTTAGTAAAAATGAAAGGAATCTTAAATTCAGCAAGATCCGTGGTAATCACTCGGAAGAGAGAACGAAGATCTTGTTGTTTTGTCATATCTTTCTTTTCACTACCTGATGCTGCGTCAGCGCGTTCTTTGGTTGTTGCTAGGTTTCCTAAAGAATCTAAGACTAACATAATCTTAGGAACTTCAGCACCTTTTGCGCGTGCTGTTTTTAGCTGATCACAGAGGTTAGAGACAAAGTGTCGAACTTCCAAAGAAGTACCTACTGGTTGGTAACGAACCCGGTCAGGATCAATCCCAAAGTTCTTCATGGTAGTTTCGTCAACCGCAGCTTCTGAATCACAATAGATAATATAGTAGCCCATCTTTTGTGCTTCTCGACAAGCATTCAGAGTCAAGAATGTTTTCCCAGTTCCCGATTCTCCTGCAAAGCAAATAGATCGGCTGTTAGGTATACCTCCAAAGAGTGATCCTGTTAACTGTGCGTTAAACATGTAATTCCCCGTAGGGATGTACTCATCGACTTTGGAAAAGGTATTAGATGTAATAATTGATCCCTTTGGATTGATCTTAGTCAACGCAGCATCGAGATCATTAAATGAAAATTGTTTTGCCATTTTCTTATTGGTGTTTTTAGTTGTTTCTGCAATGGAAACTGCAGTAGCGTCTTCTTCTAACCATGAAGACATTGGTCCGATTTTTTTTATCATATGAATCAGAGTCATCCGTCCATGATGATCCAAACATTGCCATATTAAAAAAGTTGAGTTCTAACTATTAGTTCAGGCGGAAGAGGAGGAAGGCCTGTTGCAGCAATAAAACGATTAATAGGATCAATGATACATTTTGCAAATTGCGTATCATAATCAACAGGCGGCGCAAACTCAGATGGAAAGTTTCCTGGAAGGTATGCAAAAACATTCTGCCCACCTTCTTCTTGTCTTGCATAATAGTACCTTACCTTATCACCGCTTTTAATTAATTGATATTTTGACTTCCACTTTGAATTGTTTAAGGTATAATTATAGTAACCTGCTGCGCGAACATGCATAGGGCAGTGTTCATTAATCACAAACTTTTTTCTATCTTCGCCTATACCTTTTTCATAATCGCTAATACTTGATGACATTGAAACGTTTTCCACATTGTCAAGCATAAACGATTCTTTCTCTTTCTTTAAGAGGTCAGCAAACTTTCGCATGTTAAGCTTACCTCTTTCTTGGAAGATTATTTTTAGGAGTTCCATCAGTTTCTTTCGAGCAAATGCAGGAGTGGAAGACTGTACAATTTCCACTCCTTTTGCATCAATTTTTTTCTGCGGCTCGTAATATGTTCCTCCACCAGCACCTGATTTCCAGGCTTTATCCATCACATACTTTTTCTTTTTCAAAAAGATAGCACTGTGCGATATGGTTTCCATCTCCAGATCTTGAATGTTTTCTGTCCCAGCTTGGTTTGCCATTGCTGTAAAGTTTTTATCCAAGTAATCCTTTAAGCGATGTTCATATATCAAATGGATAAGTTTTCTCGGATCTTCTGTCCAGTCGGTTCCTTTGACGACGTCTTGGAAAGATACATAGCAAGAATCGGTATCTCCGTAAACCGCAACCTCATCTTTGATTTTAGTGGCTTTGGTTATTCCAATTTTTTCGTGAAGCTGTGTGTCACGATACCAAAAATCTGTGAAGTAGCGATTAATGATCTTGCTTACATACTTAATCATTTCTTGCCCTTGCAAGGTAATGGCTTCTGCAACACGAACATTGTAACCTACGAAATACGGAGACGCAGTAGCACCGTAGACCGAGTTGATGAAAATTTTGATAGCCTGCTCCTCATTCTTTTTCAGATTCATCAACCAGGTCAGTCGATTGATCTCCGCAACGATTTCTTCTTTGCTTGCTGTATTTGGATCAATCTTACAGTACTTCATTAATCAGCTTTTCCGATTATCATCTTGGTATCAGTCTCAATTGAATGGAAGATCAAACGATCTTGATTCATATAGACCATTGTATCTTCTTTATCGATGTAAGCAAATTGCGATTTGTAAACTGAAACGTTTACATCCGCTGATGCATTACCTACACTAAGAAGAGAAAGATCATAGCTCTTACCGCTAGCTTTTACTTGACCCTCTTTAACGCTGATGGTTAAAAGTTTTTGATCTGAATCAATTCCAGTTAGTGAATTAATTCGGCCTTGTAATTCTTTGGTTAAAACAAAGTTTACTTCAGAAGTACCAGTGTCGGCAATACGATCCATCATTTCATCTGTGATATGGGTGAAGAGACGTAAAGATGCACACTGAAAGTTAATCTTTAACGATTCATTGCGAAGGATGAGGTCAGTACCTACAGTTCCTTCAGACGTATTTTCCATCTGAATGATAAAATCAAGAGCGTATCCTTCAAAGTGTGAGAACGACTTAATCAATTTATCAACCGAGTATACACCAAAGATGATGTTGCTCATTTCCGTTGCATCCGGGTCAATGTTAAAGACACGATTAATTTCGATCTTTGAAGACTTAACCACACTTCTTTCAGGTGTATGAGTTTTTGCTTTCAGATAACCGTCAGACATTTCTATTAGTAGACTACCAGAGATCGATGAGAATCGCTTTAAGAAGTTAACAAACTCAGCAGCATCGGACATCTGCAGAACCATTTGTTTTTGTTTTGTCATTTCTAATGTTTCCATTTTTAATTGATTTGTTTTTGTTTATATTAAGTTTGAGAATAAAAGTTCTAAATTATTTGATCAGCTAAACCATGTTTAACGCAGGTCTTTGCATTCCACCAAATGTCTCGTGATAAGATTTTGTCAATTTCTTTTTTTGGTAGCTTTGTCTTTTCACCGTACCAATCCTTAATTGTCTTCATGATAGTTGTGTTACTATTATGATCATCAGTAAGATCGGTATATGCACCCCATGTTCCAGCTCTTAGCTCATGAACCAACATAAATGCGTTTTTGCGAATAAGTCTGCGTGTTGCTGCAATTGACATAAAGGTTGCACCTGATGCAGCACATCCTTCAACAATGGTTATGATTGGCACAATCTGGCTGATTCTTTCAATAGTATCCGCAACAGCAAAAGAAGAGAATACTTCTCCGCCGTATGAATTGATGTGTAACCAAATAGGTGCAGGTGTTCCTACTTCTTGCATTGAACTAAATGCGGTAGGAGCAAGTCTCATTGATAAGTCCTGTAAAGAACGGTTAAGGCTCATTGCTGATGATGGCGTAATTGGCGAATAAAACCAGATATGATCACCGAGAACGGTAATGCCTTGCTCCCCTGATTCTTCCCCATCATCACTGTGCTTCCCTCTAACGGGAGGTACTGTCATAGACAATAATCCTGGATTAGTTGTCTGATTAATTGTCGTTTTCGGTTTCGTGTTCTTCTTCATGTTTATTGTTATTGGTGCTATTGGTGAAAACTTCAATTCCGTCAATTTCTTCTTCATCGGAAAATAAGTCGGTTATACTATTACTGCGATTTTGTGTTGCTCTTTTTAATGCGGTATCTTCCATTGAGTCAAATACTCGTCTTGCTTCTGTTAATTCAATTTCTTGGCGGGCAACCTCAACTTTAAGTTCAGCAATCTTTTTTCTTGTTCTATCAAGTTCTTCTTCGGAAAGTGAGCGTAAGAGAATTGCGTCAAGTCTTCGTTGAACCTGTTCGTATCCTTTTGTTAAATCTTTCAAGAAGACGCTTATCTCTTCATCAGTTCGCATGCGCTTACCTTTTGTTTCCAACATGAAAAGAAGATACTTTTCTTTAAACATTTGGAATAAGAGCTCTTCATCATTAACACGCTTAAAGTAATCTAGCTTACGAACTTGTAAATCAGCTAAGCGATAGCGGTAATCATTAACATAATCTTCAATACGGTCGTATTCTATAACAAGGCCGTCTTTAATAAAGACAGGTGTTTCTGTAACCAAGATCTTATTTGAGCGATCTACCTGCATGACAAACGACTGCCATTCTTCTAATGATCCGCGGAATCTTAAAAGAAGATCTATGTTGGTAGAAGAATTGTTGGTTAAAGAAACGTTAGCATAATTTGACATTACGCTATCCAGCTTTCTGAGAAAGCTGCCGTACTTCATAAGAGGAGGTATCTCTGTAATATGGATTGTACGCTCAGAATCGTTAACCTTCACAACCCCTTCAATTAGCCAAGTCTTATCCATTCCTTTGTACCGTGTGATCTTGCCGGTAAACCCGCGAAATTTGGGATGTACTTCTTTAATCTTTCCGTTAAGAAACTTCTGAATGTCATCGAGACTTCTTGGCAAAACTGTCGTCTTGTAACCTACGGCAATACCCACAATAGTATTTGTTAGTCCGATGGGAAGGTCAACCCATAGAGGATTCCATGAGCCTTCTTCATTTTTCTCATTTAAGAAATTGTTCTTGCGAATGATTTCCGCAATTTTTGGATTGATCTTGATTGATGTGTAACGAGCAGCAGATGCTTCGTGATTGATTGGCGTACCAAAAAAACCATCGCCTAATAGTAATTGATCGCTGTTACCAAATGGTCTTGCCAACTTATTGATTGCTCCGGTTAGCGATTTATCACCGTGATGATAACCGTCGCTGATACAAGAACCTACAAGAGAAATTGTTTTATTGTAATTCGTTGGAGCGTTTATCATAATGAAACGCTGAACATTAGTCAGACCATCATAAAAGGACGGAATCCCACGGTTCTCTAAAACATAGAGAGCGTAGTTTCGGAAGTTCGTATCGATCTGCCGAGAGATGTTAAGAGGATAAGATTTATGTTTCAAGATTCTCAGATTATTTGTGTTTATATACACAAAGTAATCGCGAGTTCTTAAAGCCTGATTAGGCTATTCTGCCAGATGATATCGGCAATTTTCTTCGATATTAAAGTATCGGATGGATAGTGAATTCCCGTAAGTTCTCGACTCTCTGCTATTCTTTGTCCTAGCGCTTTAATGTCGGATGCAGCATCGGGATACTTTCTTGCATAGTGTTCACTCATAACATACGCGGTTAACGCGTGACCACTAGGATACGCAGCTGACATTGCATCAGTACGTATTAAGGGATAAAGAGGGTAGTTATAGTACTTTGCAAGTTGATAGGGGCGAGGACGATTGATGACATCTTTCAGAAAATGTAAAAGTCCTTCTGTCTGCTGATCTACTCTAAAGAAACTTCCCATGTCTTCTTTATGACCCTTTTCATCTAATAGATCAATGAAGGTTTGCGCAAGATTGCTAACATCATCAACATGACGAGCAAATGTAATTTCTTCTGCGGTTGCCTTTGCGGTTCTGTCTACCAAATACTCCAGATCTTTTTTTGTTGTGATGCTGTCATTAACCGGGCTTTCTTCTTTGATCTTTTCGCATAGTCCTTTCTGCACAAACCAATCTTTAATATAATCGTCGGGCCGCTCCATAATTTCAATGTATTCACGAGGAGGATTACCGTAATTTACTTGATTGATGTCAAGACTAGAATCTAAAACACTCACCTGTGCTTCGTAAAGGTCCGTCTTCTTTTTCTTCCCTTTGTCAGGACCGCCTTCATGAGGTATCATTCCTTGGGCAATAAGAGAAGTCTTTACGCCAAAAGGAATGTCTTTGCCTTCTTCATACTCTGCCTTGTACTTTTGCAGAGTTTCTTCTTTGTAAGGAGACTTTTTCTCACTGATGAAATCTTTATAGTTTTTCATTTAGCTTTATGTTATTGTTCATTATTGTGTTTGCATTTGTGGCACATGTAAGGATCATTTCCACCGGTAACAATATCCCATTGCCACCCACAGCCATCACAAGTAATAACACCATCTTTAATACTTTCCATTAAATCCTTTCGTCCAAGTTGTTTGTAAACTTCTTGTCGAACCTTTTCCATTTTATCAGCGTACTCCGGATCTTCTTTTCGATTAAAAACAATTTGTTGAGTAATGCTACCGCTAATCTTTTTCACATCTTTATTGCGTGTTTTAATAAGCCACGCAGCTAAGTCTTTAATTCCTAAATCACGGAAACGTCCTTCAGCATCTGGAGCGTCGCTATCTTTCCAATCAGGAGCACCTGCAGGTTTCTTTTCAATTAGCCAGTCTTCAAATAGTTTAAGATGTTTCATAATTTGCAAACTTTAATTATGGCATAGACATATACTCATTGCACATCTTCTCAACAACTTTCATCATTTCTTTAAGCTTTTCGTTGCATTCAGCTTTGTAACTTTCTGCAGTTTTTTCTGTTTCGTCTTCGTGACAAGCTTTCATTTCTTCACACATAGCTTCACACATTTCATTACATTTTTCCATCATGGCTTCTGACATGCATCCGCCTTCTGACATAGTAGATTCGTGCATACTTGTAAATTCCTGGAATGATTTAAAGTTTTTCATGGTTTCTTGTTTTTTATTAGTTTATAGTTTTGAGTCGTGACCTCCGTCTCTTACTTCTTTGGCAAGATCTTTATCAGCCTTGCCCCATGTGCCTTTACCTTTGGTTAAAAAGCTATTTACTCTAGCATACGCCCATTGTGCTTGTGGAATACCTGGACGGTGCCCACTTTTCCAAGCAGCCATTCCGCGTCTCATTACAGCTCTAAGAATTCCTATAGGAACACCTGTCTCTTCTTGTTTATTCTTAAGCCCAGCTTCCAGCTTTTCATCATCAATAGGTGTACGGTCGGTCGACTGCTTATCTTCATCATCAGCTTCAAACAGAGATAGCTCATCTGCAGCTTCCCACATAAAGTTTTCATCTTTGCTAAACTTATCATGGTAAGTATTGGTATGCTTTGACTGTTTTTGCATTGACTTTCCTTTAGTGTCTCCTGGCATTTCTTTGTATGCTTCAGGATCATCATCAGCCATTGCAGCTTGATCTTTCATCTGTGCTTTTTTCTTAGCCGCAGTTGACTTACTAATTCCTTTGAAGTAGTCTTCACTTAAAAAGCTTTCAAATGTGTGTAGATGTTTCATCTTCCTTGAAATTTATTTATATTTTGGTTAATAACAACCCCTGATTTGATGTCTATTGAGCCGGCTATTACAGGCTCGGTTTCCCATTTAGTAGAATCCATAATCGTACTTAAATACGGCAGTAACGCATTTGAGATTTCTCGTGATGCTGCGTTCCACAGATATGTTGGTGTGTGATCTACTGAATAGTAAGAAATACCACGACCCATATCAATAAGAGGTTTTTCAAATGTGGTTGGCTCTGCAAAATAGAAACCCATACCTTTATCACAGCTAATGTCAATAATTGCTGTGTTGTTCTTTAATGCATTCAGTTCCACTTCATTTTTGATGTGCATTAACGGTGCATTTACATCTTGAAGTACTCCGTTAAAAATAATGTCAGCGCCCATTAAGTCTTCCATTAAATCGTCAGTGTTAAAGGACTTGTACCACACGTCCGGATTTTTATCGCCTACCATGTGTGAAGGCCTTTGAGTATAAACTGTGATATTGTTAAATCCTCGGCCTTGCAGAGCATAGATTGCTCCGCGACTAACTGAGCCATAACCTAGAATTACCACCTTTTTGCGTGGACCATAGTGTCCGTCCATTCCTTTTAACTCCAGAAAATGTAAAACTCCTGCATAACCAGCCAACTCGTTGTTGCGATAGAATGTATGAAGCTTTCCGTGTTTATTGACAATGTTCATTTCTTCCCACGCTAGTAGAGTCAGTTTCTTTTGTATTGCCAATTCCGCAATGTCTCTTTGTTGAACCGCGTGTGTCCAACCGCAAAGAGTTGTTTCGTCTCTCATCTGTTCCAAATCAGCAGCTACTGGTTTTGGTAATATGATTAGGTCGCATTTTTTAAATAAGTCTTCTCGCTCTGCAAGGGAACATCCCCATTTTTCTAGCAGCTCGTCTGTGTAACCATAGTCTTCTCCATAGCCTTTTTCAAAAATAAGTTCGGAGAGTAGATTGCGGTCAAGTGTACGAATTGCATCTGGATATATTGGAACCCGCTTTTCGTTTTCTTTGTATGATGTTTTGAATATTCCTGTTTTCATTTAGCGTCAAGATTAAAAAAGTAGCGGTATCCGTCTTTAGCTTTTGGGTCTGTAAGTATTTCGTAGTCCATTGGCCATTGCGATGACTCTATTTCTTTTTTGTATTTTGGATAGTAGTTTTGGTGGCCAGGCACCGTGTAATTTTTGTATATGCTTTCTAAGAATTTATCTGGCAGCGGTTTACCGTAAAAGTCTTCATAGATAGCTTTATAAACTTCAGTCATTTTAACGCTACCTAGCCCGGTTGCAGATGAGGTTTCCATCACCCAGAGTTTCCCTTTTTTGTCTACCACCACATCAAGACCCCAAAGATCCAGGTCAAGAAATGTTTTAACATCTTTACAGATTGAGGTTACTTGTTTAATAAATTCAGGGTCAACTTTATTTTGATCTTGGTAGACGTAGGTAAAACTAATTTTTTCTTTTGCCTTTTTTGTACGAATTGAGCGGTTGTCATCAATTGTTGGTACTCTTTCGTTAATTACAATAATCTTGTCTCGGCAAAACATAACACGGTATTCTCTGTCAAAATCTATAAATTGGCAAAAGAGATCAAACTTTTCTTTGCTCTTTTCTAATTCTTTAGCGTCATCAAACTTTTGAATACCTAAACCGCTGTGTCCGTCTTTAATTTTTGCAATTACAGGAAAACCTACTGCGCCATCAACAGCCTCCTTTTTTGAAAACACGGTTTTTGGAAGCCAGCTAAATTTATTTGCTTTCTCGGCAAAGGTTACTTTGTTTCCTGAAAGAGGAAGAAGTTCTTGTTGGTTATATATGTTCTTTTTATTAACCTTTTTGTTTTTGATAAACAGCGTAGATTCTTCATTGCTTGGACCACCTCCATACCAAAGAATTGGAATGTCATTAGGAACTACCACATCATCTTTATCGTATTCGTCTTTTGTTGAAAAGTTTAAGAATAGATTACCTTTTGCTGCAACGTTGTACTTTTTTTCCCGAGAGTTTGTATCACCCGATGTTGCGTGGATATTATGTGACATCATTACCCAAGCCACGCGTTTTGCGTTTGTATCTTTTAGATTTTCTTCGTAGATAAATTCCTCAAACAGTTTAACGTGGTTCATCTTAGTTTGTAATGGATTTTTTATGATCTATATATTTGAAGATTTTAGCCAATTCTTCTTTTATGCCATCAGAAGATTTTTCTAGATGCGGGCTGAACAGACTTACACAACCACTTCCAAAAAGATTAAACGTAATAGATGGAGTGCCTTTCATATCATAATAGCCGCCTTCTGCTATAAAATTGCTATTGTATCTAGCAATTATTTCCACATTAGGATTACCATCCAGAGTAAAAACCGGACCGTTATGATAGTTTACCGTATGATCTATTCCATGCATTTGTATACTAGCCTCATGCAGACCACGCTCCCAAGCTTTATCTGGTATAGTAAGCGGTGTAATCATTAAGTGGTTTGCTGCTAAATATGCACCCGCGCAAACACCAATGTAGGATCCGCCATTGCGCACCCATTCAATAATATTTGCAGACATATTACCTAATCTTTCATAAAACGCTGATCCCGAACCGCCGGGGAAAAGTACATGGTCGGGATTACTGTCCAAGATTTGCTCGGCATTGCATAATCGCAATTCCCATTCGGGCAGGTATTTGGAAAAAAAGCTAATCCAAATTTGCGTGGTAGGAGAACTTTCGTCAGTATGAACGTATAGGTTTACCGTCATCTTAGTAACTTACATTATTCATTAAAAGGCTTAATCCAATCTTACTTAAGAGTCAATAGATACTTTAACTTCATTAAGTCTGCGCGGATTTCATCGCGGATGTTTGCCAATTCGCTGTCTTGTTCAGCCATGAAAGCACCTGCCATAAAATCATCCATGCTTTCAATGAAAGAATCAATCTTTAAGTTTTCATAGTCAGCAAAACTAATTTCTTTAACTCCGCCAAATTTCGGGCGCTTATACTTTCCGCTGTAGACTTCAATGATTCGATCAAAACGATCAGAGAGACTTTCATAAATGTCGCCAAACGCATTATGTTCTGCAAATGATTCAGTTTGCCAGTGAAGAACCTTCATCTGCATTTGAACTTGAACGATGTTTGCCAATAGTTCTTTTTCCATGATATTGATTATTTGTGTTTTTGTATGGGCAGTGTCGGCAACCGTTATTACAACAGTAGCCTCTTTTTAAATGATATTTTTCCGTAAATACACGGTAGCCATTTTCTTCATAGTAATCTTCTCCTTCAAGTAAAGGCATGTTAACTTCTCTGTTTAACCCAATCTAAGAAAAGGCCTATCTTACGAATTGTGTACATAGAAAGATTTTTTCTAGCTGCGGCATAATCCTGAGAAAACTCCACACCGTCAATCTGTGCTGTTCTCCACTCATTAGATGTATCTTGAGCAAAAAGCGGGCTATCGCGGAGATCACGAAGAAGAAGTTTCATTGCCTCATCATCGTTATTTTTTACTGCGTGATCAAGTTTTTCTTTCTTTTCCTCATACATTTCTGCCCTTGCACTTTCCCCTCGCCAGTCCTCTTTTTGCGGATCAGCATACACTTTAATGTTTCCTGCTTCCATCTCAATAAAGATAGGACTTGACAGATCACGCTCTAAGAGCCAATCTTCAAAAAGTTTTGTGTGTTGGTATCGCATTACATTTATATATCAATCATGCAGTATAGGTTGTAAAGGATTAGGAAATGGTATTACCACAATAGGTAGTTGAATTGAAGTTAGGCAACCGTTAAAGGAAACCAGGTTTAGCTGATATGTTGTACTTACTACCGGCGTAACAGTGATACTTGTTGTTGTTTGATTTCCAGGTAACCACACATATGACTGATATCCCGAAGGAACGGTAAGAACTACCGATTCACCAATGCAGATCGTATCAGGAAATGCTTGCAATAGCGAAGGTGCACAGTTAGCGTCAATGTATGCGTATCCGTAATGCGCTCCTTGGCTGCAGTCACCAGTGGTAAATTCCGCAGTGACTTTCTGACCTATGTAATTAGTGAGGTCAACGTTTACAGAGCTCCAGGGTTTGTATCTAACGCCGGTGCAAGTTGGCGAATTAAAGAAACCTGGTAGGTTTCCTGCCGCAGATACCGCAAAGTCAGAGCAAGAAATGATTGCGCCATTTTGGTCTCTTAACACGGCACGAAAAAAAGGCTGTTCATTAGAATTATGGCCAGGATCTTCAAAGACAACCGCGTATCGATATGTAAAGCTGCTGTTGGAAGGAGAAACCATAAAGGTTTGTGTCAGCTGTTCTGCTTGCGAATTGACATCATTGTTACCTAGACGAACAGAGAAAGGTGATCCTGACGGATCGACACGAGGAAATCCTCCGCAAGGATCGTTTCCACCTCCCATGATTGTGTGTCTTCCGTTAACAATTCCCAGTGTGGTTGAATTGTAATTGGGTGTCTGTGATCCAGCGGGTGATATTGTGGAAAGGCCCGTCGTGCCAAACCATCCTACGAAAGAGTTTGCATTAAAGTTAATGTTGGTACAGGAAGGCTGTGCTACAACCGGCGTAAATTGCATGCTGAGGTCAAACTGATAGCAGTTGGGAAAGAAGTTTGACCAAGTAAACGCATCAACTAAAACATAATAGGTCTGTCCAGCTTCTACGTGTCTGACAAGCGATCCGCCTCCTTGCGTAGGATCGCATTGAATAAAACCTACGCAGGCGCCGGCAGTACCGGGGCATGCCGATAAAAGAGAAATTGTAGGATAAGCAAAGCCGGCGGATACTATATCGTTAAGAACAACGTTAACATATCCGTCTTGACTCGGAGTAAAGCTGTATAACCAATCTTGTCCTCCATAATAGTTTCCAGTACTTGTAGCTATGCAAGGATTAGCTCCCGTATAATCATTTCCATCTCCACAAGTGGATTGGTTGTTACCAAAGAATGGAAGTGTTATAGGATTAGCAGCAGCTCCTGCACAGGTATTAGATCCTTGTGCGCTAAGTTTAGAACAGAAAATCAGGAATAATGATATGTACTTAAGTATTTTCATTTACTGAGTATATATCAAAAAGAGGAGGCAAGCGCCTCCTCACAATTAGATTGATTAGTGTTAGTTAGGTAGATTTAATTCAATTTAACATTTAAGAATTTCTTTGCAGCTGCAATTAAGTCATCAGCGGTTTGAATATATTTTGGAGGTTGATTACGTTTTCTTTGAGTATCGGTAGTAATTTGCTCGTTGTCTTTATACAATTCAACATATACACCGTTTAGAGGGCTATCTACAATTCTTATCATTACATTTTTCTTTGCAGAGTTTTCATAATCAAAGTAACGAATAGTTCCGCTTGGATAACCAGGTGAGTTTCTAGTGCCGACTTCTTTCCAATCGTTTTTGGCTAAAATGTCATCAAAAAGACTAACATCATTTGCCTCGTTTATAGATTCACTCATCCATTCATAACCGTACGCTTTGTATTTACTATGTACTTCTTTAGGAGTTTTATCTTTATGCCAGGCTGAACCAATTGCTTTGGCTACGCCCATTTTAACTGCCTCGCGTTCAATAGCATCCAATTTTTTAATTTCAGCCATGTTATAGTTAGAATCCTTTACTTTTTGACTTTGTGCATGTAACTCATCAAGAAGTTTTTCCACTTTCTTGGGGTCTAGGCCTTCGTTTAAGAAGCTTTCAAACGTGTGTACGTATTGTTTCATGGTTTTACTTTGGGTCTAATCCATATTTTTCAGGGTCTTTAGTAACAGCTGCTTTAATATGAATAATCATTTGATCATACTGGTCAGATGAGCAAAGCGATTCGCCATTTAATGACACGATATCATAGTTACCTTTGCTTTTAGCACCAATTTTTAAATCAGCTTGTTTAACATCATAGCCAAGTTCTTTAAGAGCGGCAACTACGGTACTTTTGTAAAAAGAGATGTTTCCTTCATCTAAAAAACTTTCAGCCATATTGGAAATAGCTACATCAGGAAGATCTTCCCAATTAGCAGTAACATATTGTTCGTAATCATCAGGATCTTTAATCGCTCCGCTTAACCATTCTTCTCGCTGATCTTCACTAGCTTTATCCCACTTTTGTTTTGTTATAAGTTTTCTTCCTTCGTTTATGCTTTCATTCAGAAAACTTTCAAACGTGTGTACGTATTGTTTCATTGTTTTGCTATGTTTTTATTGTTTTGCAGAAAATACAATACCAGAACTGCCATTGTCCGAATCAACCTCAGTAAATTTTAATCCGGCTTTGTTAGCTGCATCACGCACATCTTCGGCAGACCCAACTGCGTCAAAGAAACAAACAATTGCTTCTTTGGCGTCAATATTTAATGATTTAATAGCCGAACCCCATTCTTTAGGAAGGTTTTCTTCGCCCCCATTTGCATCAGTAAACCAATCCCATTCATCTATAATATTGTCAAAACGTTTTGTTTTAGGTCCAAGCGCAGTGCTAGCCTCATTTAAAAAGCTTTCATTCATAGAAACTAAAGCTTTTAGTTTTCCTGTTGGATCAAAGTTTTTTAGATAGTTTTTTATTGTAGATGTAAAAACTTTAGCATCAGAATCTTTAACACTTAAGTCGCTAATCATATCTGCAATTACAACCGTAAAGGCTGTTTTTTTACCAAAAGATGTAATTTTTGTATTAATGTAATCTTCTGGATTTGCTGGATTTGGAAAATAATTTCTAATTTTAGCCCATACATCAGATTCGTTTAATTTTACCTCATTTAAGAAGCCTTCAAATGTTTTAAGGTGTTTCATTGTATGCGTTTTTTTGTAAAGTATATATCCACAAAGTTCTACACTGTTCCTGCCAGCCAACGTTTTCTCTTGTCAGCAGAAGCGCCAAAAGCTATGTCAATATACTTGGCTGCTGAGCGATCAACTCGTATCTTAAACATTTTTCTTTCACCCATTACTTTTTCCCAATCTTCAATACTTAGAGATCCTAGACCTTTAAGGTAGCGAACATTTTTATAAGCAGCGCCACTTTTCTCAAACTCTGCCCATTCATGCATTGAATAAAAGTACTGACGTTTGTTTTTAACCTCAGCAGAGACAAGCGGCGTAATTAGAATACTTAATTTTCCGCTTTCAATTACCTGCGGAAACCACTTATAGAAAAGATTAATGACTAGAGAAGCAATGTGACCAATTCCATCCGGGTCCCAATCGGTAGATATAGCAATATTAGAAAAAGAACATTTACTGCCATCACGAGGTTCCAGGTTAAGAATGTTCATTAAGTCAATAATCTCGTTGTTGGAACTTAAGTCCGATAGGCTACGAGCATTCTTAATCTTTCCTTTTAATGAATAGACTGCATCAATCCGTGGATCTCTCTTCTGTAGAATTGAACCCATTGCTGATGATCCTTCCACAATAAAGAGGGTTCCTTTACTTTGCGATGGTGGAAAGTACTTATCGCTGATTTTCTTAGCGGATGCTTTCTTTTTATTCTTAATGTTATTTAGATGTTGCTGTGCTGTTCTCTCTTCAATGATTTTCTTAACGTCTTCAAAGAATTGCGTTCTTGGGATTGAACGGTCAATCTTTTTCTTAAACTCTTTTTCCAAGAGTGGAAGAATTTCCCAACGACCTGCTGCATACTTGGTTTTATTTTGATCACCAAACTTAACTAGCTTAGATGGAAAATTAAGAATGATAAAGGATTGATAAAAGTGATGCGCGTATTGGTAATTAAAGAGTTCATTAATCCATTCGGTAAAGATTCTTTGATGTGGACCTGTACAGAGTGCACCATTAATGAAGGAAGCACTTGCCGCGTTTTCATATCCTTTCCACACAGCAATCATTCCTAATTTTGAAGGGATGACTACCGCATCTTCAGGAATAAAGGGAATCTCCAAGTTCATTAGCTGTCCGTCAAAGTAGAACTCAATAATTAAGTTGCTAATAATAGGATCTTGCTTTTTAAGAAACTCACGAAAGATAAAAGTAGTATGCAAGTATTCTTTATCCCATGTACATCCTTTAAAGATATCCTTTCTTGGGATGTATGTAACCGCAGTTCCTGTTGGTAATTTTTTATTGCGGACTTTATTGTATTCGTCTTTCTTAACAAACCTCTCCCACTCAACTCCATACTCAATGTCTTTATTTACGGTAACGATTGAGAACTTATCTGATAGCATGTTAACTAATGCAGCACCTACACCGTTAGTGCCAATCAGGGTATCTTCCGATCCTTCGTTGTAAAAGTTGGAACCAGCGCGTAACATTGACATTGCGGTTTCCACATTTGATGCGCCTGTCTTGGGATTTGGTTTTTCGGCATTAGTAAATCCACCACCTGTATCAATAACAGTTACCTCATTGGTTTTACTGTTGATCTTTACAATAATCTTTGGCATAGCGCCTTTCATTCTCTTAGCTTCGTCAAACGCATTGTCAACAATTTCGTTAAGCATCTTATAGAAACCTACGGAGACGATCTTATTTTTTTCAATGAGTTTCCCAGGCTCAACAATTTGTACCTTTTCTTCCGATTTCTCGACAGAACCGATATACATAGTAGGCCGGTGGAGAACGTGTTCAAAATCGCTTAGGGCGACAATTTCCTTGTTACTTTGTGTCATTAGAATACTTTAGAGGTTCTTTTTTAGTTATGTAATAATTATATTAAGATACAAATAAAAAGTTCTTTAGAATCATTCTATTTATATCTCCGAGTAAAGTATGATCTTTACACCTAAGGATCTTGCTTTATCCATTTTTGAACTGGCAGAACTAAGATCATCAGTAAAGAGCACTTTAGCTTCTTTCAGTCCTGTGTGATAGTAGCCTTTCGACTTTGCATAGGCAAGAAATTCTTCCTTGGTCTTGTAGCCAGCAGATTTTGGAGAACCTGTAAATTCGCAAGGAATTGCATCTTCAGCAATTTTCTCCGGCATGACGATCCGCAAGTAGCCTTGCAAGTTTTCTACCAATTTTTCGTAAGCAATTCGTTTTTCACCAGTTGGTTCAAAACCAGCAATTACAGATTTCTCTAGACCAGAGAAGTTATGCGGTACGCCTGATATGTAATTTCCTAGCTGTTTTGCAGTAGTGGAACCCATACCTTCAATTCCCATAGTTGCTATAATAGCCGCTGGAGTAATTTCGGTAACTTTGGTAAGTTCCTTATAGAGGTTATCAAGAACCTTCCCTCCTTTAACACCTAAGCTAATTAACCTGTCACGGTTCATTAACTCTGGATTAAATAGCTCCAAAGCATTACGGAATCCTGCATCCCAGAATTGTTGAATTAATGCACCGCCTGCTCCGTCAAGATCGAGCGAGCGGACACCTAAGTAAAACTTGTACCATTCTTTAACCGTACAATCATTTGCTGGGCAATGTAAATGGATTCCATCAATTACTAAGTCAGTACCGCACTGACAGGTTTTAGGATGTTCAAGAGCCTCGGTACCCGGCGTAATTACTCGGGTAATTTGCGGAATGATATCACCAGATTTGGCAATCGCCACGGTAGCTCCTGGATATGCGCCAATTGCTTTGATGTAGCCGTAGTTAAAGAGAGATGCCCGAGAAACTGTTGAACCGTCAAGATCAATAGGTTCCATGATGGCTACCGGGCAGAGTTCACCGGTTTTTCCATACTGCCAAGATATACTAACAATTTTGGTAATTGCTTCTTTTGGTGGAAACTTAATGGCAACTGCCCAGTTAGGATCGTGGCTATTTTCGCCCCAGACAGGACGGATTCCTTCGGGTGCTTTAATTACAAATCCGTCTAATTGGTAATCGCTGTTTTTGCGATAGTCAGACATATTTTGGTAGACCGTTTCGAAAGAATCCAGTCCGCAGTAAAAGATATGCGCTCTGTGTAAGAATCCTGGAATTAGTGGAGCAATGTAAATAGTTTCGCCGTCTTGTTGTTGGCGAACTTCCAAGGGAATAAAGTCAAGACCAGCCAATACTTCCGCTGGATTCTCATCTCGGTTAAGAACACCTGCAACGTAATTTCTAGGGTTCTTGAAAGATGAATATTTTTCGTTAAATGTAGAAATCTTAATAACTACTTCTCCGCGAACTTCCACAGTACCAGCAAGATCAATCCGTTGAGGTATGCTGTGTCGTACCTTGTCAGTAATATCACGGCCTTTGGTTCCGTTACCACGAGTTAGCACCTGTAATAATCGTCCTTCTTGATAGATTGCATTAGCCGCGTTACCATCATATTTCGGAGTAATCTCAAACGAGGTAGCTCCAAACTTTTTCATCCAGTTTGTTGCAGATTCCGTAGGAGGAATACCGCTAACGGAAGCCTGAAACTTAGCAAGAGAAAGCATTGGACTAGGATGTGAATACTTAGCCTTGCGATCATCGGCACCTACAACGTGAGGTGCATCAGATCCAAGAGTTATTAATTCTTTTTCCAATTGGTCGAACTCATCATCATTCATAATGGGTTCACCTGAGTAGTAAGCCTCCTTGGCTGTAAAATAGAGCTGTTCTAAATCAAACCGTTTACTCATATAGTGTTTTTATTAATAGAGTAAAATTAACCATTCTATTCTTACCAAGCAAATATTTTTTCTTAAAGTTATTAACAATTACGTTGCTGGAATGTGGTCATCAACTTGCACACGATTTCGAGTGGACATAATATCTTCCAACTCTTTTAGTGAGTAGGGACGAAACTCCGGATGTGTATCAATACCTACATCAAGTGTCTTGCCGTTTGCATGTTGCGTAGGATGCGAGCCTTCGGCCAGCTGACGTAGTTCATTAAAGCGTTTCTTGTCTAGAAGTGCTGTAATCATGGGTCCAGGTACCATTGGACTGAGAGAACCATGGCTATGACCGTGTAACATCCAAGAACCGCGATGTGATTCGTTCCACACACGAAATCCATAATGTGACAGTATAATTTTTTGACCGTTCAGATTAATTTCCCGATAGAATTCATTGGTTTCAAAGAGATCTTGCAGATCAGATTCATTGGTATAGATCCGCTTATCATGGTTCCCATAAATAAGATGGACTTGCTTACAGCGTAACTTATAACGAAATTCACGGTAGCCTTTTGGATCGCCAAAGGCAAAGTCCCCTAGGTGAAAAAGAATATCATCTTCTTTTACTACTCTGTTAATTCCATCTACAATAGCAGTGTTCATTTCCTCTATTGTGTTGAAGTCACGACAGCCATCTTTGTTGGACCAGGACGATACACCACGAACTATGTTTTTGTGGTTGTAGTGGGTATCTGCGGTGAAGAATATTTCCATATCTATTTTATACAACAAAGGCCCGATTGTTTTCGGGCCTTTGGTTTGTGTTAATCTTCAAGAACTTTTTGCAAATGAGCGCACTTTTCATATTCTTCTTGAGCAATGAAATACTCAATCATTTGTGTTATCATCTTGCGTTTATCCTCGTGACTATCAATCTTTACTAACAGTTGTGCATCAGAAAGTAAAACGTTTTTCTTAAAGTCTTTCGGGTTATCTTTTAGATAATCATAGACTTGCCGGTAAAAATCCTGCGTATTCTCATCGATTGCATCTTTGTCTGTTGGTTTGTAAGTCCATTCTTCAATGGGCATAAAGCGGGAATTAAGTTTTTCTACGTTCTCATCACCACCGCCTGAACCAAAAACTCGGTTATGAATTAATGCTGTTTGCAATGATAGTAAAAAACCATTATCAATGTCGTCGGATGTGTATCGATAATCCTCAGGTTCTAACAGATCCCAATCACTAGGAAATTGATGAGGAGATACCACAAGAACTGTTCCGTACATAGGAACACCAAAGAAAAAAGAGGCAAGCTGGTTAAGCGGCTCGCCGGATTCTTTGGCTTTTTCGTGGTACATAATCCACACTGGACCTATTTTCAAGGGTTCAACAAAACCATTAACGTGATCGTTTAATTCTTGCAAATTAAACTTACGTTCCACTGGACGAACCATCCTTACAATACAGTCTGTTGAAATTTTGATAGCCATAGTCTTAATAATTAGATGTTAATTTCGCATGCATTCCCAGCGCAAGCAGCTTCTCCTTTTAGGTCAGTTGCGTCGTCATCTTCATGAATACTTGTCAGATTAACATTGGTTATATTTTCTGCCAACTTATAAAACTCTTCTTCGGTAATATCCTCAAAAGGTGCTTGAATGTAAGATCCGCCATCATATGGAAGAACGCTTAACCCATTGTAGCAATGTTTGTTTTTCCACATCCATTCACCAACCGTTTCCCAATCGTTTTCTTTAATTGAAATTGTTGCAGAAACATTGTGCGTATTACTTCCTGTAATATGTCCTACTTTAATCCACTCCAAATAGACTTTCTTAACACGCTCAAGTAATTCCATTGAAGACTCGGTGCGTAAGATTGCACCAGCAGGTGCTTTAATTGGAATCTCAATAACAGCAGTAGTATGAGGAGAAAAGTATTCGTCTTTAACCAACTCTGGATGCATAACTGAAAGGTATTGGTAAATTGCTTCATTCTTACCTACACGCATGCGGCGGATATAGTAATCATTGTGCCAAGCATGAATTCCAGAAGAACATCCTAGAACAAGCGAAGATGTTCCGCTAGGTTTTACCGTGGTAGTACGAGCTGCTTTATTAATTCCTATGATTGCAGCAATTCTAACGTTTTCTTCTTTAACCGCAGTTGCTGCTGCTTTCATATCAAGCTCAAGAACTCGGCCTGAACCGATTCCTGTCATACCTACACCAATTAACGCATCCTTTTCGGTATTACGTTTCCAGATAGGACGAAGGTAATGGAAGTCAGTATAGCCTGCTTGTAGCGTTCCAATGAAAGATGCTGCCCGGCAGCGAGCCTCATAATCTTCTTGTGATTCCAAATCATCAACATTAACTTCCGTTAAGTTACAGAATTGATTTGGACGAAGAGCAATTTCGCAGCAAGGATTAGTGCCCCAGTCTTTATCGTTATTAAAATAGATGCCTGGCTCGCCCGATCCGCTAGCTTCAATCTTTTTCCAGAGATCCATGAAATCTTCTTTCTCAATACGATTTCTCAAGATAACTGCAGAGTTATTAGAACGTCCTCTTTGCGGATTCAATTCCCACCAGTTACCAAACTTACAAGTAAGCATATCTTCATCATCAAACGAAAAGAGTGAGATAAGAGCCGCTCGGCGAATACCGCCTGCAAGCACAGCATCGGCAATAAAGCAGACAACATCATGAACCTCAATAGCTGTTAGCTGTTCGCCGTTATTCTTACGCTCCATGATAAGTTCAATGTTCATTAAACATCTTTTCAATGGTTCTGGACCGGGTGCCTTTCCACCTGATGTAATTAGTCTTGCACCTTTAGGACGAATGTCGCGAAAATCAAAGTCGGGTTTAACACCGCCAGTGAAGTACGACTTTATTAAATATTTTACCGCGTCTGCCCAGCCTTCAATTGAATCTCCTACTAGGTAACGACGAGTCTTTTTAGGTTTGTTTATTTCTGGAAGTTTTTCTATGTGGTGGCTCTGTACACTGTAACCTACGCCAGTTCCGCCAAGAAGCAAGAACATAATCTCGCCAAATGCACGCCAGTCATCAACAGGAAGGTATGCGCAGTTAAAGACGCGGTTTGGCGACATCTCGATAGGTTTTCCACCAAACTGTAAAGATCGCATAGAAGGAAGAACCTTCTTTGTCTTTACAAAGTTATCATAGACATTGGTAATTTCATCAGCAAGCATCGGATACTTTTTGATGTGCATTTCTTTGTTTCGGTCGACTATCTCTTCCCAGTTTTCTCTGCGGTTTTTTTCTGGTAAGTACTTTGCATACTTGGTAAAAACTGTAATTTCACTTAATACATCAATTGATTTGTCCTTCATATTTAAAAAATGTTTTTGGTGCTTGGTTTGATTTATTGGTTCGTAAAGTATTCTATTGCCTTTTCGATACGTGTTGATATTATGTGGGTACGATATTCCTCGTTAAGATAAACCTGAATCATAAAGACTGGTTTAAAAGTTTCCGTATCAATCCACGTATGAATGTCAAAGTCCTCGTACTTACCTTGGTGTTGTTGAAGGTATTCAGCAATTTCCTTCAGGCGGTCAGGATTGTCTTGGAGTTCTTCAATTGAGAACTTAAAGAACTTATATAGTGACGGCCGGTCAACGCTTTGCTGCAAGCGTTCTGTAATTTGGTGGTATATGGTATTCATTTTGGATTGTATATATTCATAAAGTGTTCATTTTCGCCTTCAATTGTTCAATTTCGTCCTCAATTTCTATATAAATTTTCTTGGATGCCTTTCTTTTTCCGTAATACTCAGAAAGAATGGTTCGGAAAACACTGTCTTCGTCTTTCTTAAATACTGCGCCCGACGAACAATAAATTTCGGTTTCAGGGTTTACCTGTGCCTGGTCTTCCACATTTCTTAAATAAGATTCAGGTGATATGTTCCACTGGCGCATGATTGACGGATATAGCGAAGCAAAGTCAAAAGATACCACCCACTCATAGAGGCCTGTCTTAGGTTCTACAACAAACGCTCCTTCATAAGATTCGCGCTTTTTCTTAGCAGCGTCTGACTTAGGGAATACTTTCCCTCTTCTTTGAAACTCTCTTGCCATCGCAGCTTCTGCCATCCAAATAGGGCTATATGCTCGGTTAGCTTCCACTTTGGTAATGTTTCCTAATGTTAGGAAAGTTTGCAATGTGTTTAGCTTGCGGTCAATCATTTCGACAAGTTTGGTATCGACTGCATTGTAAAAGATGTATGATTCAAAATCGTTTTGATACAAGTCTTGGAGCGTTCCGTTGTACTTTACTTTAGGAATTCCTAAAGCAGCGCTAGCAACAAAGTCAAGCGTATTGTTTTCTTTAATGTCAATGACACGATCCCATTTCTTATAGACATCAAGATAATCGACTACCATGCGGTGCATAGGTAATTGTGCATCTCCTACTATACGATTAGATATTGAGCAAGCGCTAGGATCAATGTTGAGACGTTTACATCGATTCATTAGGTAAGCCCAGTCATATCCGACAAAATTCCACCCAGTTAGCAAAGGCATCTTAAGAACCGCTTTATAGAAAAAGCTAACCATCATATCATACTCACTCTGAAAGGGAAGATACGTAAATTCCACTTCTTCTTTTAAGTGTTCTTCTATTCTTTTCTTGATGCTGGCAATTTGCTTTGCCGTCAGCGGGCGGGTTGCCATTGAAAAGATGCGGTTACCATTGCAAAAGGTTATTGCGGTAACAGGAAATTTTGCAGTGTCAGGCTTTGGCCATTCATCGCCAACCTCAACCTCAATATCGAGAAAAAACTTTTTGGGTGCATGTGTTGAATAAATGTTTCGTGTCCTTTCTTCAGGCAGTGACCCAAGAAATTCCTCAATTCTCCACTTACTTAAGTATCGAGCCCGTCTTTTTCTAACGGGCTTGCCATCCCATGATTGAGCGCCAGGATGCGGTTTTTCTCCTAATGCACAGTATTCCCACTCAAACATTTGGTCAGCAGGAATATCAATCTTATCAATTGCAATTTCACCGTTTTCATCAAAGTAAGATATCTTGAGCGATGAGTCGTGTTGTTCTATGTCTATCATATATTAGTTTTCGCCGGTTGAACCAAATCCTCCTTCACCACGTTGAGTAACTTCTCGGTATAAGTTGTCCATGATTACTTCTTGCGGTTCTGCGTAATTAACAGGAACAAGAATGAATTGTGTTAGTTTATCTCCTGGACGGATTAGTTGTCCAATGTCAGATGTGTTAATCATATTCAAATGGATTTCTCCTTGATAGTCTTCATCAACTACGCAAGCACCTACAATCATTCCTGTCTTGCTAGCAACACCGCTCTTGTTAAAAGCTATTAGTGCATAGCCATCAGGAAGGGAAACTTTAATTCCGCTAGGAATCAGGGTTCTTTGATTTGGCAGAACCGTCATTTCGATAAAATCATTAGGTACAAAAAAGTCGATCCCTGCGGATAGCGCAGTGCCACGTGACGGCGACTTTACATCTCTTACTTTAGAAAATTTCATAATACTTTTATTGTTATATTCTCTATAAGATTTATAGTTTCTGCCAAAGTTTAAGAACTATTTTTCAAATTCTGAATAAAACTATCATGGGATGGTTGTCCGAGGACTACTATTAGTCGACACGAGATTATTGACACAATGACAACCCGTTTGTCTTAAGAGTGACAAGATGACCTCTTTTGGATTCTTTCCGTGAACTGGCATACATATTGGGATAATAGAAATAAAAAACAATATGTATATGAAAAGATCAAACTTTTTTAATCTATTTGATGAAATGACAGGATTATCACATGGACTTAACCGTAACATGGAAGTCAAAAAAGATGATGATTCTTATGTGGTTACAATGATGTTACCTGGATTTGCTAAAGAAGATATCGCTATTGACACGGAAGGAGACATGCTGGAGGTAACTGCTAAAACAGACCGTCCGTTGCCATCTTTTGTCAACAAAGAGTTTTCACAACGTCTTTATCTAGAAAACCTAGACTCGGAAAGTATAAAAGGAAAATTGGAAAATGGTGTGTTAACATTAACTCTAGCCACTAAAAAGAAAAAGGACAGCAGAAAAATCTTGCTGTCCTAAAAAAGTAATTGTTGTAAAGTATTTTAGAATTTCATGGAATACGATTCAATTCTTCCATCTTGTATCAATCGATGTAGAAGTCCATCACTAACTTTAAAAGCTTTTTCAGCACCTATCGGTCTGACCATAATAGTATCGCTGCCGACAAGAATACCTATACTTGGACCAAATACTTGTTTTCCACCCGCCCAAACAAAATTGGGAAAGTACATGAAAGACGTATCAGACCAGGTGTATTTTTCTTTCTTTAAATAATCTAAAAAATCAGCAGCGGCTTTTTTAATCTCTTTTGCGTCTTCGGAGAATTCGGTTTCTTTCTTAGAGAATACAAATGACTTTACCATTTCATTTATATTTTCGTTGACAAAGCTGTCAAATGTATGTATGTGTTTCATATCTTTGATATTTTGATAAGTTTAGCAGAAGCTTGTCCCATCTTATTTGTAATAGTGACTTTAAAGTCAGAATCTTTAATAAAAGGAAGCTGCGCTACTATGGTAAAACTTTCGTTTTCTAAGCTTGCTTCATTTCCTCCGGATACTGTTAGACCATTTGGGAGGCTCTTGTTAGACATCCAATAATCAATTAACGCTTTTGCTACCTTAGCTGAATTTTTATCAGCAATAATCATTGATGCAGGAAACCCTGGTAAATCTACTGGGCTATATGTAGTATCTCCATTACTAGATTTCCAAGTTTCTAGTTTGCCTTCATTTAAAAAACTTTCAAATGTATGTATGTGTTTCATATTACAATTCTTTATTTACTTCATCGCTATACGGATTCGTAAGATCGATTTCCCCGTTAGCTAACATTTGTTTTACTTTTGCAACTTCATCCGGACCAATGACAGGCATCTCTACTCTTGGCGGAGCACCTGGCATAATTTTCTTTGGTAAGGAATCAGCGTTTTTCATCATCAGAGCTTTGCCTTTTTCAAAATCTCCATTAGCACCTGGCATATTACCTAAGCTTTCTTTAACCTGTTCAGGCGTGATAGGGAACTTTCCTTGAATCCCATTTTCCAAAAAGTTGTCTAACAGGGCCCCGATGTTTTTTCCAGTAAAATCTTTAATGTTACCATCTCCGGAATTACCACCGCGATTAAACATGCCAACAGTGATTGTATTTAATGCTGTTACTAAAGACTTGCCCGGTAAGTCAATTTGTGTTGCTTCTACTTTAGCGTTCGGATCACATAAAAATGTAGCAGCCCATCGATGATGTCCATCCATAATGAAATTATCTTCGGAAACAATTGAGCCTAAATCACCACCAATTTTTGTAGGTTTGGCGTTTAACATGGTACCAATAGCCATCCCAATAGCCTTTTCAGCAATAATCTCTGTTTGTGCAGCTTGAAGATTTTTAACAGCAATGCTTGCTTTTTTTCCACCTACTACGTCATCTTTTCGATCTCCGTCATTTCCACCTCTTCCAATAGAAGCATTTGCTGCTCTTTTGTTAATCCGGCTCAAGGGAACAACATCACGCATTTTAAGAATCTCTATTGAGTCTTCTAGCAAATAACTTTCAAAGGTTTTTACATACTTCATTTTACTAGCCTTTATATTTTTTTAGAAAGATCTCTGTAATTGGCAATTGCGGTTTCTAATTCTTTATCACCTTTATCTTTAGCCAGCTTTTTAATTTTTTTCCAAGAGGTTTCCGGAATGTCTCTCCCTATCTTCCCTAATATGTTGTTTGGACCAGTGTAATAGAGTTCCGAGTAGTTGTCTTTTATGTGATTCTTAACAATGTCTTGAAGCCCACCTAATTCCATAGCCTGTCCGTAGTTTAATGAAGCCTCAGTCAAGAAACTTTCAAAGGTGTGTATGTGTTTCATATTATGAGGATGTTTTTACCAATTCAAATACTACTCTGCATTCACTAAGAAAAACCTTGGTGTCAACCCAAATTGATCCTAAAGATTTGTTTTGACCGTTAGTAATATCAATCACGGTTAACAGTGTTGTGTTAACCTCTTCCTTTGGATCTTTTCCTTGCCATCTTAATTGCGTATCGTTTAACCAATACTGGCTTTGATGCAAGCGATATGTTGGTCGATCTTTAGCGTTTCCGTTTGGCATAACTTCAAAAGATTGACCGTGAACAAACATGGTACCTCCTTCAAACTCCCAAATTCTCTCCATTGCTTCATCGGTAGTTTTTGCTGTTTTTGGCATTAACTTAGCAAAGAGCTTTTCATCAAGAGAATTTCCTCGATCTAATATGGCAGGCTTAAACGCTTTGTCCGTCCACTCATTAAGAGTGTTTTCATTTAAGAAACTTTCAAATGTATGTATGTGTTTCATAACTAGTTTGCAGGCGTGCTCTTTTTTGGTTTACCCATTTGAACCAGGGCGGTTACCTCGTCATAAAGATCTTCAGCTTTCTTAACATCAGTCTTCATTATTTTGAAAAGACCATGTTTGCAATTGATCATAAAGTGATCAGCTGAGTCATATCCTTCAACAGAGAAATGTTCAGGTCCTGTCATAAAAGGAACACCGCGTCCTTGCACTGCCCATGACCTAATAGCTACAGTAGCACTTGGCGCATGAATTAACTTGGCAAACTTATCAAGAATTTTGTTTCCGGTAACCTTAACACCTTCAGGATAAGAATAGCCTTCATCAATTGATTCTTTAACAAATTTCTGCAATAGTTTCTTATTGGAATTAGGATCTTTAATCAAATCTCTGATATCGTATTTCTCTTTTGAATTTCTATGCTGTACCAGGTAGTCCGCTAATTTTTTTGCATCAATATTATTGTCATCAATAAAATCTTGCGCGCCGTTTTGACCCGAACCTGTAATGTTGTGTATTAAAACCGCTTCTTGCGAAATTCCTTCATTCATAGATTCATTCATTTCAGTATCTAAAACTTTCTGAAACGATTTAGCATCGGTAACCTCTTCTCCAAATAACTCAATAGTTTCGTCATCTAGATTAATGTAGATTTCCGAACCTTGATACTTCATGTCAAGAATGATAGTGCTATAGTTTTTGCCAATAGCAGTTCCTCCGCTAATTCTTTTCCCAGCTTTTTCTGCCCAAGTAGCAGCTTTCTTAACCAGTGAAGTTGCGGCCGGTCCTTTTCTTTTTGCAAAGTCCATTACATTAGATGGTACTGATGCAGCTTCATTTAAGAAGCTTTTAAATGTATGTAAGTGTTTCATCTTTCGTTAGCTTTTTGATTAATAATATCCCCGTGTTCGTCTGTTAGTTCATCTAACTGCTTGTCCGTTAATTTTTTACCGTCTTCAAATTCAGCGTAAGATGCGTATGCATCTGCATAATCAGGGTGATCCCATTTATGAACGTCTTCCAATTCAATGCTATTATAGTTTACTGGCTTGCCATTAACCATAATGCCAGAGTTTCCTTCATTTAAGAAACTTTCAAATGTATGTAAGTGTTTCATTGTTATATTGCGGCTAGCATGTTTTGAATTTCCGGTGTTCTTAGCTCTGGTTCTTGCCCAAACTTCCATTTTATGTTGTCAATTATTTCAACAAAATTTGAACTAGGATCGATTTTTTGCATGGCAGCAAACTTACGGATTTCGCTTGCTAGCTTACTGTTTTTAATCTTTGATAGAAGTTTGTCAACAAAATCTTCTACCTTAGCCATTTCAACTTTAAGTAATTCGTTTACTTCTGACTCGTTAGCCGAGTTTCTGCTTTCTTCGTTAAGCTGCTCATTTAAGAAGCTTTCGAATGTATGTATGTGTTTCATGTTTATTTTTATTTTTTATAGTTCATTTACTTCTTTGTGTGATTCATAAACATAAACCACCGAGTTTTCACTGCCGTCATAATCTACATCAAAGCCAGAAGAATCTGCAAGATCAATAAATCGGTCAAATGCCTTTTTATTCAATACGTAATATGAATCGCCTTTAACATCTTTATAATCAATTTCTTTGCCAAATTTTGCTTGTAGCAGTTGATCTAACTTATCGTCATCAATACTAAATTTAATTTCATCTTTACTTTCATGTAGAAAGCTTTCAAATGTATGTATATGTTTCATAGTGGAATATATTTTTCCGGGTGAGACGAAGATGACAGTTTTCCATTGTGAATAACAAACTTATCATTTTGGATATCAGCTGTCCAATTCCCTTTTAAGCGGTTTCCTTGCTTTTTTATATATTCTAAATAAATTCTCCCTCTTTTGGTTTGTGCAATTGGTTTTCCTTCATCAGCGTCTTCCAATTTAGGAGCAATGTAAATATCTTGAACTTTAATCCATTGGATTGCTTGCAGTTCTTTCATTACTTCCTCTATAATGCTGGAAACTGTAGAAATGACTTTGAACTGTTCTCCAAAGTTAGTTATAGCTTCTTTTTCACTACCAACCACATCAAAAGAAATTCCGATGAATACATCGTAATCTTGTGGCTTGGCTGCGCCTGGACGTTGAAATGCTGGGATGTAATTGTATTCTTTAAATGCACCACCTATCTTAACTACATAAGTAGCTTTATCACTCTTAAATTCGTATGTAATAATTGGTAGACCAACAGAAGCACTTGAACTCCCTCTTTCATATGTTGCCATATCAGACATCCAAGTGGTAACTTTAACAGAACCTGTGCGTTTCCACATAAACGGGGTAACACCTTCGCCAATTTCATTTAGAGATTGCTCATTCAGAAAGTTCTCGTATGTCTTGACGTATTTCATTTTCTTTACGAATTATTTTGAAGCAATCATCTAACTTTGCCAACCGATAATTAATAAAGCGATCATCTTCTCGCTTAATCTTAACGTATATGTAGTTTTCTTCGGTTATCCAAAATCCTACTACTTCAGCTTTTTTTCCATCAACAAGAACACATGTATCTTGAATGTTTATACCGTCTCTCATGCTAGATAGCCAGATATAAATTTTCCTTCTTCAACAAAGTGGGCAAACTTGTGAATGACTTCTTCATCAATATCAGATATGTTAAATCCAACAAGAAACCCTACTAGATCTCCTTTTATACAGAGAATGGGAGTAGTAATTAACTGCTGAATTCCTTGGTCATGAAATTCTTTGCGATCTTTATGGTTAAGATCATCTGTTCTTGTCTCAAAACAACGGCTCTTAACCATCTTGCTAACCCACCAAGGATACTCGCTGGCTAAAATGTTTTGTGAATATCTCTTAGTCTTTTCGTAACCCGGTGCCGTTGATTCGTAAGTCATTGACATCTTTTTCATTGACTTACCTTGAAAGAACTTTCCTCCGTTATGAAACTGATAGATTGCGGCTCGCTCAAAATTATTCTTTTCCCGAAAAACGTCTAGCCAATCTTGGATGGTAACCATCATTCCTAATTCTTCAGCTGTCATTTTTTCTTCTTTGACAACTTCATTGGACTTTTTCTTGCGATCCAACCAATCTTTAACAACCACCGTAATGATTGCCACCGTGATTGATGACACACCCGCAATAACCGCTATGACAATGGAATCGCTCATCTTCCTCTACCTTTGTTTACTTTTTCATTAGGCTTTCTTTTGAAGCATCTTTCTTCTGTACTTGTTGTTCTTGCCATTTCTTAAGCCACTTTCTGTAATCTTCATAGCTCATAATGCCAAGTTTTCCGTCATCATCTCCGTTATCAAACCGGTCTCCTGATCCTACGTTTCCTGCAGAGGGAGGTGTTACATTACCCATCCCCGGTGTTCCTTGCGGAGTTGCTACGCCCGGCAGCCCTAAAACAGCGCCTTCATTGGTATCTTCTTCTTCCTTTTCTTTGTCTTCTTTCGTTGAAATAAAGTCAAGAAACGACTGTATCATATTGTCTTGGCGATCACGAAGAGTTGATACCCATTGTGTTGCAATGTTTTGCGGATAACTGTTAAGACGTGGAAAAGGACCAGCACTGAGAAACCCAGTAAGTCCGCTTTCTTTTACTTTATTAGGTAAACCTTCATGTGAAGTTGCCGCATAATCATGAAGTTGTTTCAAGGTCATACCAGCTGCCAAATCTTTTACTTCTTGGCTAGCTTCAGTAGATTTCATTTCGCCTTTCTTTAAGGCGTAGGCCATAGCCATAAGTTGTTGTTGCGCGACAGATTTTGATGGCATGTTAAACGGTTTTTTGTTTCATTATAGACTCATGGACTCTTCTTCCCATTGCTGACAGTCTATAAATTTTTTCACCGTTTCTTTCAGCAATCTTAAAATAAGCAGTGTTTTTGTTTAACCATTTGCGGCTAACATTTCTTCCGGATTCTTCATTAACTGTCTTAAAAAAGTTTATCATTTCTTTGTGAGAAACACGCCCTTTTTCATTAACAAATGAGAGGATTTTTTCTCGCATGGGTGCTCGGTCAGAAACCGCTCGCTCAGGATACGCTTCCGTGTATTTTCGTTTAACCACCACGCGGCTCTCATTTAACATGAATTCTTGAAAAGATAATACTAAATTCATTTATCTTAAAGATTTTTTCTCGATGTATATATCAACGATATGTGAACTGATCAAAGGAAGATTTCATTTCCATCCAGTATGGGTGATACTCTGACGGACAGACGTTGCAAAATTCTTTATACGAATCCTTTTCCAAAGATGAAAGAAACTCGCGTTTGGTGTTCTTATGGTAAACAACTTTCATCTTAGGAAGCTCGTCTAATTGCGATGCCTTTAGAGAAAGAAGGTCTTTTTCAAAAAAGTCACGTTTTTCTGATGCAATAGAGACTAAGGCTGGTGAGAATCCCGGTTTCATCTTCTTTAACATATAAGAGATAAAAGGTTCGTCCATAAAGTAATATCCTATGAAGAGGTCATCGCGTTCAGCAACTAAGCTGTCTAATATTTTTCTTAAAGTTGGCTCGGAAAGAGAGAACGATCGCTTTGCGGAAAACACATCATGAAAAAGAATAATTCGTTGACCAGTTTCTTGCTGTAATCGTTCAGCTTCTTTAATGATATTATTAGTCATTTGCGAGCAATTAGCTATAATGACATTAACTTTTTCTTTTCCGTCAAGAGGTTTTCTAGGCCCGGCAAAAAAACTTTGTAAAAGAATTACTGCTTTTTCTACATCAACGGTTGCCAGCTTTTCTGGGATATCTTCATCATTTTCTTTTAGAATGCTATTAAATTCCAAGAAGCTAAAATCATCAGAAACCACGCGGTCAATCTCTTCAATTTTGTTATTAAAACGTGTGGTTACTGCTTCTGTTAGCAGACCGCTAGGATATTTAGGTTTCTTTAAGTTGGTTAAGAAAATTGTTAGAAGGTATGAATACTTACTGTTGTTTTCAATAAGAGCCTGTGTCTTAGGATTCTTAATCCACTTCTTATTAATTCTTCCGCTATTTTTTAAGAAATCTGGACGGTCAAGCTCAGACATAAGAAAGTCAGATCCTCTCTTTTCTACAAAGTCATTAAATATTTCGGTAACAACTTCAATGTATGCTTCATCAGGATGCAATGAAACGCTTTTCATTCCTGCTATGTTATAGCTTGCAATATGTTCGCAGATCTCTAAAAGTAGAATATCAAATAAGTGACTGCGTTTATCTCGGGTATCTTCATACGCAACATCAGAAACTTTAAAGAGTGTGTTTCCGCTCTCAAAGACAAGAGCCTCAATTTCTGATGAAGATTTATTTAGAAGTCCTTGCGTGTAGACTTGTGATTCGTTTAGCGACTGCAGAGTGTAATCATGCTTCGCCATTTCCAATAAAGAATCTACGGTTTGACTATCAAGTACACCCGTAAAGACAGGCTGCGATGATTCGGCTAAAAAAAGATTTGACCAGCGATCAAATACAATTTGCTCTTTAACTTCATGTGTAACTTCCCACTGGCGATTACGAATAGTAATGTCCGTAAGAATTAATCCGTTTCTTGGTTGGCGATCATATTCGGTATTAAGAGGTTTCTTATTAGGAAACCATGAAAAGCCAAAGCGATGACGAACCGGCATCGCGCGTTTTACTTCCGCGGGCAGCGATTCAATATGATTAATCGCTGCTTCATAGAGATCGCTAACTGTGCGATCAATTTTGGATAAAGGTGTTTTACCGTTCTTACCATAGTAGTAGATCTTGTAGTCGTGTGGGTTCTTTTCAAACGCAAAGCGATATGCATCGAACTTTTCTGTTACTCTAATCTCTCCACTTAGTACCTCACGGAGACCTTTTTCTCCGACCTTTTTGTAGAGGTCCCGAATGTTTTTGATTCCGGCCATTTATATATGTTTTAAGTTGTTTATCTGTGTTAGGTTTTTCTGTTAGCGTTATTCAGTAAGGTTTTAAAAATCAAATTTTACCTTTGCGTCTGGGAATAGAGGTTTTAGCAGTTTAGGTAGTTCTGTCTTAACATTTTTCTTTGCCTGCTCAATGTCTTTTAATGGCTTGCCAAAGTCGGTGATTACATCAAGGTACGGATCTTGATAAACAAAACCAGCCTTTTCTATAGATTGATTAATGTTCTTGATGAATGCAGTTAACTTATTGAGATCATCACCTCGCACACCTACAAAATCTCGACTTTTTCTTGCTAAGACTTTACCATCATTCAATTTAATTTCTATATCAAATCTTACATACGAATAGCCAGCTTCAAAATATTCTTTGGCACGAATTCCTTTGCTTTTAATAAACTCTGGATTTGAAAGAATAATTTCAGCAGCAACCAACGGTGTCATCTTTTCCAAGTTATCCGCATAAATGGTTAAAGCCTTTTTTACTTCTTTGAATTCTACGGTATTAGGCGTGTCAGAAAGTATCGTCTTTTTGCTTGTGTAGCCTTTTTCCATTACCGTAATAAAGTTTCTTACGCTTGCTGGATCATCAACATCGATTTTATTTGCTGCATTATAAGGGTCTTCTCGGCTGTCAAGCGCAATCGATAGTTCACTCTTAGAATCGTCAAGATCGCTATTCCATTGGGTATCTGCTTCATTACGATCCTTAATTTTTTTATACTTCATGTAGGCTGCCATCTCAGCATCTTCCACTGTACCCCAAACCCAATTTGTATCAAGGACACCGGTATTGCCAAGTTTTTCATTTAAGAAACCTTCAAATGTATGTATATGCTTCATAGCTGTTAGTTTTTATATGAATTCAACTTTGCTAAATGGTTCGTTAGCTGTGTCACGATTAATAGTACCGGAAATTAGTTGTGCAAGATGTGCTTCAGCATCTGATTGCAAACTTTGGCCTCTATTCCCT
>Ga0315905_10000172_pt1 | contig 70723 bp, 64 predicted proteins | sample LakEriMetagenome_5_FD_203522 | JGI IMG/M metagenome (GOLD analysis project Ga0315905, IMG submission 203522) | Freshwater fungal communities from buoy surface, Lake Erie, Ohio, United States - Buoy 4 MA121 | ecosystem: Environmental > Aquatic > Freshwater > Lake | place: USA: Lake Erie, Ohio...
GAGGAAGTCGCGAGCGGGATGTTATTTCGACCTTCATTTACTGAATTCCGCAACATTTCGCTGGGTTGCCGGCCTGTGAACTGCAGGGTCTGCTGAATGACGGTCCGCTTATGTACCGCCCATGTACCGCTCAGGTTTCGTTCAAAATAAAGCCGCGTCAGCGCGCTAGGTGATGGCCTGGGATAAATACCCCCCTCAAGGGGGGTAGGTCGCCTGTAGGTCGCATGGACGTCTCAGCGCTGGATCGGCTTTGGGTGGCGCAGCGCCCTCCCCAGCAGCGCTCTCGGCGATAGGGCGCTGGCCCTGGAGGTGGCGCCTGCTCTGGTGAACTTCGCGAATCAGCAGCTTGGTGGCCTCGATCAGCTGCTTGCGGCGGTCGTCGAGATCGGTGTCATGGGATCAGGCAGGGCGATCGAGGCGCTGCAGGCGCAGCTCACTCACCGCGGCGATGGCCTCGAAGTCGGCGTCGAAACTCACCAGCACCGCGTTGTGGTGCAGAGCCACGGCGGCCACCAGGAGGTCGAGGCTCACGACGGTGCGGCCGATCTGGCGGCAGGCCTGGCCCAGGACGATCGCCCGGTGCCACAGATCTGCCGGGGTGGCGAGCGTGGGCAGGGTTGCGAACTGGGCCTCCAGTTGACGGCTCTCATCCGGCCGGGCTGAACGCAGCAGCTCAAAGCGCACCGGTTCCGCCAGGTGGGCCTCAGGGTCGAGCACGAAGGGCGCGATGAACTGCTTGAGGGAGGCCGGGCTTCGGGCACGGGTGAAATCGATCCAAAGGCTGGAATCGAGCAGCAGGGTCATGGGGTGTACTCCTGGTTTCGCTGGCGCTCGCGCTCCTGGTCAGCCTCGTAGCTCTCCAGCTGCACGCCCCACTCGCCGCTCAGAAATCGCTGGGCGATCTGGGCGCGACGGCGCTGCTGGAGGGCCTCCTCCATCAGGCGGCGGATGGCGGGGCCCTTCTTGCGCTCGCCCGTGAGGTTCAGGATTTCGGCCATCTCGGTTTCCGAAAGCTCAACAGTTATTTTCATGCTTTCGGCCTCCCCAAGTCGGACTCTTGAGCCAGCATGCCAGGCCTCGGACGCCGGGGCGCCAGCGGCGAAGGCCAGGGGCCGGCCGCTGCCTGGGTCCCTCTGAGCCGGGCATAGCCAAGGCGCATAGGCTGCCGGGCAGTGGATCAGCCCTTAGCGCAATGTCTTCCTTTTCCTTCGATGTGGTGAGCGACTTCGATCGCCAGGAGCTGGTGAACACCCTCGATCAGGTGCGCCGCGATGTGGCTCAGCGCTACGACCTCAAGGACTCGGGCACCGAGATCGAACTGGAGGAGGGCAGCCTCACGATCACCACCGCCAGCGACATGACCCTCGATGCGGTGGTGGATGTGCTGCGTCAGAAGGCCACCAAGCGGGATCTCTCGCTCAAGATCTTTGACTTCCAGCCCGCCGAGGCGGTGGGGGGCAACAAGGTGAAGCAGCAGGTGTTGCTGCGCAAAGGCCTCAGCCAGGAACTGGCCAAGCAGCTCTCGAAAACCGTGCGCGACGAGCTCAAGAAGGTGACCGTGGCGATCCAGGGCGACAGCCTGCGCATCACCGGCAAAAGCAAGGACGACCTCCAGCAGGCGATCCAGCTGCTCAAGGCCCAGGAGGTGGAGCTGCCCCTGCAGTTCGAGAACTACCGCTGAGGCGACCGAAGTTCAAGCCGAAGTTCAAACTGCTGGCAACCAGGGGGCACCAGACCACCTGCGCGATGATCGCCCCCACATCGCTCGCCACCCCACGACCGCCATGGCGTCATCGGGTTCGGAGGGTGGCCCTGGGGGCTGGCGGTTCTGGATCGACCGGGGCGGCACCTTCACCGACCTGGTGGGCCAGGCCCCGGATGGCGCCCTGGTGGTGCGCAAGGTGCTCTCGGAGCGTGTGGGGCCGGTCGCTGAAGGAGCCGCGGTGGCCGCCATCCGCGAAGTGCTCGGCCTTGCGGCAGGCCAGCCCCTGCCCGAAGGCCTGGTGGCGGAGGTGCGGCTCGGCACCACCGTGGCCACCAATGCCCTGTTGGAGCGGCGGGTGGAGCCGGTGCTGCTGCTGGTGAACCGGGGTTTCGCCGATCTGGCCGCCATCGGCGAGCAGCACCGCCCCGACATCTTCGCCCTGCAGGTGGAGCGCCCTCCCCTGCTCCCCTATCGGGTGCTGGAGGTGCCGGGTCGCCTGGCCGCCGATGGGGGCGAAGTGGAACCCTTCCAGCGCGATCCCGCGTTGGAGCACCAGTTGCGGCAGGCCCGGGCCGAGGGGCTGAGCAGTTGCGCCGTGGCCCTGCTCCACGCCGTGGCCGACCCCTCCCATGAGCTGGCGTTGGGGGCCTGGCTGGAGGAATTGGGCTTCGCTCCGGTGCTGCTCTCCCACCGGGTGGGCGGTCTGCCGCGGCTTCTGCCTCGCCTGCACACCACCCTGGTGGAGGCTGCCGTGCGGCCGGTGCTGCAGTCCTACCTCGCCCAGGTGCGTCAGGCCCTTGGGCCCACTACGAGGCTGCGGGTGATGACCTCCGCCGGAGTGCTCCAGCCCCCCGATCAGCTGCTCGCCAAGGACACGGTGCTTTCAGGACCCGCCGGGGGCCTGGGGGGCGCCGTGGCGGTGGCCCACGCCGTCGGCCTGGCCGAGCGGCCGATCCTCGGTTTCGACATGGGCGGAACCTCCACCGATGTGTTCCATTTAGAAGCGGGCGCTTTAGAGGCGGGCGCTGGCATCGAGCTCAGCCCTGAAACCGCCGTGGCCGGGCTGCGCCTGCAGGCCGCCACCCTGCCGATCCACACGGTGGCGGCCGGCGGGGGATCGGTGGTGCGGCTAGAGGGCAGCCGGTTGCAGGTGGGGCCTGAGTCGGCCGGAGCGGTTCCTGGGCCGTCCTGCTATCGCCGTGGCGGGCCGCTCACCATCACCGACGCGAACCTGCTGCTGGGGCGTCTGCCGGAGGGGGCCTTGCCGCCGGTGTTCGGGCCCGCTGGCGATCAACCCCCCGACGCCGCGATCGTGCGGCGCGGCTTCGAGGCGCTGGCCGCCGAGCTGGTTCAGGGGTCTGTGGGCCCATCGGCGGCGACTAAGGCGGCGCACCATGCGGTCGGTGGGAGCGATCAGGCCGGGGAGGAGATCCAGCCCCCTGCTCGGCCCGAAGGACCTGGGGCATGCGTTTCCGGGGTGGAGCCGAGGACTGTCCTCGGGCCAGAGCCGATGGCTCTCTCTGGGGCGCCATCGCCTCTCACCCCGGAGGCCCTTGCCCAGGGCGCCCGCAGCATCGCCCTCGAGCGGATGGCCGACGCGATCCGACGCATCTCGATCCAGCGCGGCCACGACATCCGCACCGCCGTGCTGGTGAGCTACGGCGGCGCCGGCGGCCAGCACGCCTGCGCCCTGGCCGAGCGACTCGGCGTGGAGCGGGTGTTGCTCCATCCCCTGGCCGGGGTGCTCTCGGCCTATGGCCTCGGGCTCTCGCGGCAGGAGGCGCTGCGCAACGAGGCGGTGCAGCTGGCTCTGGAGCCGGCCCTGCTGAGCGAGCTGCGCAGGCGTCGCGATGGCCTGTTGGCCGAGGCCAGCCAGGCCCTGGAGCAGGCCGGCGATGGCTACGGCGACCGTGCCTCCACCCTGGTGAGCCTGGAGCTGCGGCCCGCGGGCGGCGAGCGGGGCCTGGAGGTGCCCTGGAGCGACGCGGACAGCACAGGCGATCTGCGCACCGCCTTCGAAACGCGCCATCGCCAGCGCTTCGGCTATGTGGTGGAAGGCGAGGCGTTGGTGGTGGAGCGGCTGCAGGTGCTGCTGCCGGCGGGCGGGGATGGACCGGAGGACGCGGGTTCGGCGGCGGAATTCAATGGGCGTGTTGGGACTGCTGCTTCCCCACCGGAGCCCTCCCACTGGGTGCCCCTCTGCTTGCCGGATGCCGCTGCCGGCCAGGGCTCGATGGGCGGCTTGGCCTGGCGTCCGGTGCCCTGTTGGCGCCGCGAAGAGCTGCGTGGGGGCCAGCGGCTGGTGGGGCCCGCCGTGGTGCTGGAGGCCACGGGCACCACCGTGCTGGAGCCTGGTTGGGGCGGCCGGGTGCTGCCCGATGGCGCGCTGCTGCTGGAGCCGCTGGCCCGGGGGGTGCCAGGGGGCGACGATCCGGGCCAGCCCGATCCGGGCCAGCCCAATCCGGGCCAGCCCGATCCGGTGCGGCTGGAGCTCTACAACCACCGCTTTTCGGCCATCGCCGAGCAGATGGGGGTGCGGCTGCAGCAGAGCAGCCGTTCGGTGAACATCCGCGAGCGGCTCGATTTCTCCTGCGCCCTCTTCGATGGGGATGGCCGGCTGGTGGCCAATGCGCCCCACATCCCGGTGCATCTGGGGTCGATGGGCGAGAGCGTGGCGGCCCTGCTGGCCGCGATCGCCCGGGGGGAGCGGCCCTCCCTGTCCCCCGGCGACGCGGTGGCTTCCAACGACCCCTACGGCGGCGGCACCCACCTGCCCGACATCACCGTGATCTCGCCGGTGTTCGCGCCGCAGGCCGCGGCAGCCCCTGCGCCAGCTGGTGCGGGAGGCTCGGAGCTGGTGAATCCCGGCAGCGACACCGCGGCTTCACCCCCCCTCTTCTATGTGGCCTGCCGGGGGCATCACGCCGATGTGGGCGGCATCACGCCCGGTTCGATGCCGCCCTTCAGCCGCTCGATCCTGGAGGAGGGCCTCCGGCTCGACAACGTGCCCCTGATTCAAGCTGGCCACCTCGATCTCGAGGCATGGCGGGAACGGCTGGCCGAAGGCCAGCACCCGGTGCGGGATCCAGAGCGGCTGCTGGCTGATCTACAGGCCCAGGTGGCCGCCAACCGGCTTGGGGAGGCCGAGCTCCATCGCCTCATGGCCCAGCAGGGAGCCGCCGATGTGGTGGCCGCGATGGGGGATGTGCAGCGCAACGCCGCCGAGGCGGTGCGGTCGGTGATCGATCGGCTCCGTCCCGGTCGCCATGCCGTGGAACTCGACGACGGCTCGTGCATTGTGGTGGCGATCGACCCCGACCACAGGGAGAGGCGGGTGCGGCTGGACTTCAGCGGCACCTCCCCCCAGCAGGCCGGCAACCTCAACGCCCCGCTGGCGATCACCAAGGCGGTGGTGCTCTACGTGTTTCGGGTGCTGGTGGCGCAGCCGATCCCGCTCAATGCCGGCTGCTTCGAGCCGATCGACCTGGTGGTGCCGCCCGGTTGCTTGCTGCATCCCACCTTCCCCGCAGCGGTGGTGGGCGGCAATGTGGAGACCTCGCAGGCGGTGGCCAATGCCCTGTTCGGCGCCCTGGGGGTGCTGGCGGCGGGCCAGGGCACGATGAATAACCTCAGCTTCGGTCATGACCGCTGCCAGTACTACGAGACCGTGGCCGGGGGCAGTGGCGCCGGGATGTTCGCCGATGGCAGCGGTTTCGCCGGCTGCAGCGCTGTCCAGAGCCACATGACCAACTCGCGCCTCACCGATCCGGAGATCCTCGAGGCCCGCTTCCCGGTGCGGCTGGAGCGCTTCGCCCGGCGGCGCGGCAGCGGTGGGATCGGGCGCTGGCGGGGCGGCGATGGGGTGGTGCGGGTGTTGCGAGCGCTGGAGCCGATCACCTTGGCGATCCTCTCCAGTTCGCGGCGGGTGGCGCCCTTCGGCCTGGCCGGCGGCGGCGAGGGCCGGTGCGGCCGCAATGCGCTGCTGCGATCCGATGGCGGCTGCGAGGAGCTGGGGGGCTCGGCCCAGGTGGCGATGGAGCCTGGCGATGTCTTTGTGCTGGAGACCCCCGGGGGTGGGGGCTGGGGAGTGGAACCCGCGCCAGCCCCCACCGCTGTCGATGGGGAGCAGGGCGTGGAGCGGCTGAACAGCGGATCCGTCCCCGGCACGAGCACTGTTGTCCTGCAGTCAGCTGTGCTGCAGTCAGCTGTGCTGCAGTCAGTTTCGCCGCAGGCGGGAGCGCAACATTGAGTCGCTTCCCTGCTTCCTCCCGGGGGCCGGTGCGGCTGGCGGGCCTCCAGTTGATGGCGGCGCCCCTGATCGCCGTTCCGTTTCACGCCACCCTGTTTCAGGTCGCGCCGTTACATGCCGCGCCGTTACAAGCCGCCCCGCTTCACGCCGCGCCGGTTCAGGCATCACCGTTTCTCGCCGCGCCGTTTCAAACCGGGTCGTTTCAACCTGTTCCATGGTTGCCGCAGTCACCGCTAACGCCGCAGTCACCGCGGGGCGCGCCGTTCAGGCCGTTGGCCCTCAGCGACGCATCGCACCTCTGGCCGTTCAGGGTTGCTCGCCAGGATTCAGGCTTCCGGTTGGCTCGTTCCCCGTTGGCGCGCCCTGGCCACCGTGATGGTGCTTCTGTCGTTGGAACGATTCGGTCTGAGCCCCAAAGGCCTCTGGTTGCCGGTGCCTTGTCCACGGCCGCCGCCCGTCCCGTCGCTCCGACCCCAGCACCAGCCCCCAATGAACTCCAGGAGGCCCGCCAGCGCTTCCAGCCGCTCTGGTCGGCGCGTGGGATGGTGGCCAGCCAGGAGGGGCGGGCTTCAGCGGCTGGGGCGGCGATCCTGCGGCAGGGCGGCAATGCGGTGGATGGGGCCGTGGCCACAGCCTTCGCCCTGGCGGTGACCCTGCCCCAGGCCGGCAATCTGGGGGGAGGGGGCTTCCTTGTGCTGTGGCTGCCGGGCGAGTCGCCGGCCCGCGGCAGGGGCTGCTTGGAGGCGATTCGGGCTGAATCGGCGACACCGGCGAATGAAAGCTCAGCCGTGGCTGGGCCCGGAGTCCTCCCACCGCCCAGGGAAGACCTTCGCGCCGGCGACGGCCCCGAGCGGCCGATCGGCCCAGGCTTCGCCGTGGCCGTGAACTTCCGCGAGACCGCGCCCGCCGCCGCCCGGGCCGACCTGTTCCTGCGGGGCGATGGCAGCGTCGACCGGCAGCGGGCCACCCGCAGCCTGCAGAGCACGGCGGTGCCCGGCAGCGTGGCGGGTCTGCTGCTCGCCCAGCGCTGCTATGGCCGCCTACCGCTGCAGGCGGTGATGGCGCCGGCCATCGCCCTGGCCGAGCGGGGCGTACCGGTGGACCGGGAACTGGCCGATTCGCTCACGGGCGCTCTGCCCCTGCTGGCGGCCGATCCCACCTCGCGGGCGCTTTATCTGAGGCCGGCGGGGCGGGGCGCTGAGCCGGCCGCGAGCCCCGATGCCCCGCAGCCCCCCGGCCCCCCTTCAGCCCCGCTCGCTCTGCGGGCCTTGCAACCGGGCGAAACGCTCCGACAGCCTCAGCTCGCCGCCACCCTCCGGGGCATCGCCCGCCGGGGGGAGGCCGGCTTCTACCGGGGGCCGGTGGCCGCCGCCCTGGTGAACCTGATGCGCCAGCGGGGCGGTCTGATCCGTAGCTCCGACCTCTCTGCCTACCGGGCCGAACTGGTGCGTCCTCTGGCCGGCCGCTTCCGCGACCATCCCGTGCTCTCCATGCCGCCCCCCGGCGGCGGCCTCACCCTGGTGCAGCTGCTGGGGCTGCTCGATCCCGCCGATCTGGCCGCCAGCGGTGCCGGCAGCGCCGCCAGCCTGCACCAGCTCACCGAGGCGATGAACCTCGCCTACCGCGATCGCAACACCTGGCTCGGCGATCCGGCCTCGATGGCGAGCCCGCCGCCCGATCTGCTCGATCCCACCTATCTCGATCAGCTGCGTCAGAGCATCGACCCCCGCCGTCATCGCCCCGCCGCGGCGATCGCTGCCCCGCCGCCGCCGCGGCGCGAAAGCGTGAACACCACCCATCTCTCGGTGGCCGATCGCCACGGCGGCCTGGTGGCCCTCACCACCACCCTCAACTTCGCCTACGGCAACGGGGTGACCGTGCCGGGCGCCGGCTTCCTGCTCAACAACGAGATGGACGACTTCACCGCCGCTCCGGGCAGTCCCAACAGCTTTGGTCTGGTGCAGGGCGAAGCCAACACGATCACGCCCGGCCGCCGGCCGCTCAGCTCCATGGCTCCCACGCTGGTGTTCCGCCCCGACGGCACACCCTGGTTGGCGACCGGGAGCCCGGGCGGCAGCCGCATCATCACCACCGTGGCCCAGGTGCTGCTGCAGCGCATGGTTTGGGGCGCCAACCTGGCCACCGCCGTGGCGGCGCCCCGCATCCACAGCCAGCTCTGGCCGGATCGGCTGGCGCTGGAGGAGGGCTTTTCTCCCGACACCCGCTCGCTGCTGGAGGGGATGGGCCATCGCCTCCAGCCCAGCGCAGCGATGGGGGCGGCCAACAGCGTCGAGGTGCTATCGCCGCTAGGCAGCGGCAATCTCGGGGCGGTGGATCCGCGCCGGGGCCGCACGCTGCCGGTGGGGGAGTGACGGCCTTGGGCTCAAGACTGCCGGCTTCAGTCTGGGCCGGTTGTGGTCTGCTGCACTTCCTGCCCCTGCCTGTTCTGGCGCAGCCGCTGCCGGAGGCGGCGGCTCCATCCCAGGGCCGCGAGTCCACCCAAGAACGGCATCGGAGCCGGCACGGGGTCGTAGGCGACGCCGTAGAGCTGCTGGGCGAGGATTTCGTGGGTGCGGGTGGTGGGATGCAAGGTGTCCCAGAAGAGATAAGTGGAAGGATCGCTGCACACGCCCATATTGGTAAGGCAGGGATCGGTCACGTTGGTGAACCCGTAGTGGCTGGGGTTGGCGGTCAGGCCTTTGAGTGCGTCGTCAACGTGAAAAAGCTCAATATCGAGCTGCGGATTGTTGGTGGCGAACTCGTTGAGATTGATTTCAAGTGCTGTATTGAAGCCCTGGCTCAAGGCAGACACTGTGCCCTTAAGGGGGTTGCCTGAAAAGGCTGGTGATAGTCCAAGGTCTGGCGAATTCACCACAAGGAAATTGCGTGCTCCGGCGGTGGCCAGCGTGTTGATCGAGGCGATCAGGTTGCTCACCGCCAAGCCGGGAACCAAGGCTGTGGCATGGCCGCCTTGCGGAAGCCGCCTTGCGGCCGGCCGCCACCATCAAGGCCCACCACCGTGAGGGTGTCGGTTAGCCCCAATCCGGCCAGCCTCGCCTCAGGCCTCGGTGCCCGGCGCCGGCGCTGTGAGCAGGTTCAGCGCCGAGAAGGCCAGGCCGATGCCCAACATGGTGCCGATCGCCCAGGTGCCGCTCAGGGGCCATTCGGCGATCAGCAGGCCGCCGAGCACCGCGGTCACGATGCCATCGGCGAGCACCAGCCAGCGGGCCGGCCCACCCCCGGCAGCGGCCGCCGCCAGCTCCATCACCCCCTCGATCGCCAGCAGGAAGCCGAGGAAGAGAGTGAGGCTCAGGGTGCTCTGGATCGGGAAGGCCAGCAGGCCGATGCCCCCCACCAGATAGAGCAGGGCCGATAGGCCACGAAACACCTTGCCGCGCTTCCCTTCGGCACTGGTCAGTCGCAGCAGCTGGGAGATGCCGGCGGCGATCGCCACGCCGCCCAGGGCGATCGTGAGCAGGGTCGACGACACGAAGGGCAGGGCGATCGCAAGGACTGCTGCGATCAGCAGCAGGGCAGCGGTGATCCAGCGGAGCTTGGGGGAGGCTGGAGCGGACACGGGGAATGGTCGATGGAGTGGGCCCTAACCGTGGCCGCTGCGCTGGCTGTGGGTGTGGGATCACCCACAGGGCTGTAGTAATCCATCACAAGCCGGTCTCGCCTCGCTGAGGATCGGCCAATCTTGTCGTAGCCGCTGGCGGGTCACCGCCATCTCCTGTGCCGTTGCTGCCACCGCTGAACGAGCACAACCTGCCCTGGATGGACACGATCCATCCGATCGTGGTGCACTTTGTGATCGCCATGGGCCTGGTGGCTTTCCTGTTCGATCTGATCGGCTATTTCGGGCGCCGCCCAGCCCTGTTCGAGGTGAGTTTCTGGAACCTGCTGTTCGCCACGGTGGCGATCTTCGTGGCGATCCTGTTCGGTCAGGTGGAGGCGGGCCTGGCCAATCCCTATGGCGCCTCCCGCGATCTGCTCAATCTCCACAGCACCCTGGGTTGGTCGCTGGCGGGGGTGCTCTCGCTGCTTTCGGGCTGGCGCTATGTGATCCGCAGCCGGGATTCTCAGGTGTTGCCGCCGGCCTTCCTGGTGGCCGGCGGTGGCCTGAGCCTGCTGATCGTGGTGCAGACCCTGCTGGGCAACCAGCTGATCTGGATCTACGGCCTCCACACCGTGCAGGTGGTGGCGGCGATGCGGGAGGGCCGGCTGTGAACGCCCCGTTGATCGCTGAAGCCTCCCAGGCCTGGAGCCTGCTGGCGCCGCTGCGGCCCTCCGGCCTCGGTGCCAACGATCTCCCTTACACCCTGCCGATCCACCCCAACCTGGTGCATCTCACGATCGGCCTGTTCGTGATCGCGATCGCCTTTGATCTTGTGGGCGCCCTCTACCCGGTGGAGAAGCGCCTGTTTCGTTTTTTGGCCCTGCCCGTCACCCGCGGCGGCTTCCACGACGTGGGCTGGTACAACCTGCTGCTGTGCGCTGGCATCAGCTTCCTCACGGTGGCGGCAGGCTTCTACGAGATGCTGCTCGCCGATCCGGTGTCCGGCGTGCGCAGCGCCCTGGGGCTCGATGCCACCACCACCTTGATCTTGCATGGGGTGGGCGGTGTGCTGCTGCTGCTGGCGATCGTGGCGATGGCCGTGTGGCGCGGCTTCCAGCGTTTCGTCTGGCGCCGCGACTACGGCCGCCAGGTGCAGTGGTCATACCTGCTGGTGGGAGTGCTGCTGTTTGCGGTGCTCGGTCTGCACGGCACCCTCGGCGCCGAGCTGGCGGCTGAGTTCGGCGTCCATGTCACCGCCGACCAGCTGCTGGCTGATGGCCTCGATCCGCGCCAGGTGTTGCCATGAGCGCTTCCAGTTCCACGGCATCGGGGTCCGGCCCGGGCCCGGCTCCGGGCTCCGGGTCGCCCGGCCGGGGCGGCCCCGGCATCGACCGGGGCGCGGTGCTGCTGGTGACGCTTGGGGTGGGCCTGGCCCTGCTGGCCAGCCGCTGGCTGATGGCCCAGGTGCCCCGCTGGCTGCCGCCCCAGGCCTCCACCGCCGCCCCCCTGGTCGACGATCTCTTCGCCCTGGAGGCGGGTATCGGCTGCTTCCTGCTGCTGGGTTGCACGGCGGTGATCGCCTGGACCCTGCTGTTCGACCGGGCCGACAAGTATGACCGCGACGATGGCGAGCCGATCGAGGGCAACCTCAAGCTTGAGATCACCTGGACCGTGATCCCCCTGGTGGTGGTGCTGCTGCTCGCCGCTCAGGCGATCCGGGTGAATGGCCAGCTGGCCAACCTCGGGGGCAAGGTGCGGGTAGCGGGCGCCGCCGAGGCCCTGCAGCTGGTGGGGGTGGACGGGGTGGCGGGGTTGCCGGCGTCTACTTCCGTTCCGTCTTCACAATCCTCTCCGTTGTCCCAGACCAGCGCGGCCCAGGCCTCGAAGGCTTCGAGGTCAAGGCCCCCCACGGGCCCATCCCCAGGGCTTAAGGTCAGCGCCACCGAGCCTGGCGTCGCCCCAGTCACCGAGTTGGGCCCGGTCGTGGTGATCGCACGCCAGTGGTCGTGGGAGTTTGTGTATCCCGATGGGGTGCGCAGCGCCGAATTGCATCTGCCCGTGAACCGCCCCGTGCGCTTCCGCCTGGTGTCGCTCGACGTGTTGCACGCCATGTCGATCCCCGCTTTCCGCCTCCGTCAGGACGTGGTGCCCGGCAGCGTGATCGACTACCGCCTCACCCCCAGCCGCGAGGGCCGCTACCGCCTGCGCGATTCCCTGTTCAGCGGCGCCTACTTCGCTTCCAATCAAACCGACGTGGTGGTGGAGAGCCCCGAGGCCTTCGAACAATGGCGCCAGGCCGCCCGCCGCAGCCCCTTGGTGTCGAGCCCCAACGCCGCCACTGAGCTCTGGAGCCAGCGCCAGGAGCGGGGCAACCGCGGCTGGGCCACGGTGCCGCCCGGGCCGCCGCCGCTGGTAAACGTGCCCCTCGATCTCAACGCTGCCCACGAGGGCTGACCATCCACCCCGACGAGCATCAGCCGATGAGCACCACCCCGATCCCTTTTGATCCTCGTGCCCTGCGCGCCCCCCACCCGGTGCCTGGGGCTCCGGACAACTGGCGGCGTTTCTTCACCTTCAACACCGACGCCAAGGTGATCGGCATTCAGTACATCGCCCTGGCCCTGCTCTTCCTGCTGGTGGGCGGTTTGCTGGCGATGATCATGCGGGGGGAACTGATCACGCCGCCGGCGGACCTGGTGGACCCGAGCGTTTACAACGGCCTCTACACCATGCATGGCACGGTGATGCTGTTTCTCTTCCTGTTCCCGATCCTCAATGGCTTCAACAACCTGCTGATTCCCCCCATGATCGGTGCGCCGGACATGGCCTTTCCGCGCCTCAATGCCCTGGCCTTCTGGATGTTCCCCGTGTTCGGCGTGGTGCTGATGGCCAGCTTCCTGGTGCCCGGCGGACCCGCCAGTTCGGGCTGGTGGGCTTACCCGCCCCTCAGCACCCAGAACCCCCTGGGCCTGCTGATCAACGGCCAGTTCCTCTGGATCCTGGCGGTGGCGATCTCAGGGGTGAGCTCGATCCTGGGGGCGGTGAATTTCTGCACCACGATCATCCGCATGCGGGCCCCGGGCATGGGCTGGTTTCGGATGCCGATCTTCTGCTGGACGGCCCTCGCCGCCCAGACGATCCAGCTGGCGGGACTGCCGGTGCTCACCGCTGGGGCGGTGATGCTGTTGTTTGACCTGAGCTTCGGCACCAGCTTCTTCAAGCCCGAGGGCGGTGGCGATCCGATGCTCTATCAGCACTTCTTTTGGTTCTATTCCCATCCGGCCGTCTATGTGATGGTGCTGCCGGTGTTTGGCTTCTTCTCGGAGATCTTTCCCGTCTATGCCCGTAAACCCCTGTTCGGCTACCACGTGGTGGCCATCGCCTCCTTCGGTATCGTGCTGCTCAGCCTGATCGTGTGGGTGCACCACATGTTCACCAGCGGCACTCCGCAATGGATGCGCCATGTCTTCATGGTCACCACCATGCTGATCGCTGTGCCCACCGGCATCAAGGTATTCGCCTGGCTGGCCACCCTCTGGCGCGGCAAGCTCTGGCTCACCACGGCGATGCTGTTCGCGATGGGGGGTGTGTTCAACTTCATCTTCGCCGGCATCACTGGCATCATGTTGGCCACGGTGCCGGTGGATGTGCACGTGGGCAACACCTATTTCGTGGTGGGTCATTTCCACACCGTGATCTTCTCCACAATCACCTTCGGTGTGTATGCGGCTATCTATCACTGGTTTGCCAAGTTCACCGGCCGCATGCTCTACGAGGGCCTCGGCAAGGTGCATTTCGCCCTCACCTTCGTGGGCGCTCAGCTCAACTTCCTGCCGATGCACTGGGCCGGCCTGATGGGGATGCCGCGCCGTGTCGCTTCCTACGACCCCGAGTTCGCCCTAGCCAACGTGCTCGCCAGCCTCGGCGCCTTCCTGCTCGGGGTGGCCATGATCCCCTTCCTGCTCAACCTGGTGAGCTCCTGGGTGCGGGGGGCGCCGGCCCCGGCCAACCCCTGGCAGGCGATCGGCCTGGAGTGGCTGCTGCCCTCCCCGCCGCCGGCCGAGAACTTTGAGCACGACGTACCCACGGTGATCAGCGGCCCCTACGGCTACGGCCTGGGCCATCCCCTGGTAGCCGACCAGGGGCGTTATGAATCGCGCTTGAAGGAGGCTTGAGGCGATGGTTGATTCTTTTTCTGGTGGCTCCGCACCCGCTCTCGATCGTGCCGGCGGCTCCCACGGCCCCGGCCCGGAGCTCGAGCCTGGCCCTGGGTCTGCTGAGCACGCCCACGGCGGCTACAACCTCACCGGCTTTGTGATCTTCCTGGCCTCCGAAAGCCTGATCTTCGCGGCCCTGTTTGCCGCCTACATCGTGCTCAAGGGCTCGGCGCCGCTCTGGCTGCCGCCGGGCGTGGAGGGGCTGGAGGTGCGGGAGCCCCTGATCAACACGATCGTGCTGGTGAGCTCCAGCGGCGTGGCCTGGCTGGCGGAGCGGGCCCTGCACCGCCGCCAGCTCGTGCGTTTCCGCCTCTGGTGGCTGCTCACCATGGCGATGGGCACCTGGTTCGTGGTGGGGCAGGCCCGAGAATGGCTGGGGCTGTCCTTCGGTCTGGGCGATGGTGTGTTCGGCGCCAGCTTCTACCTGCTCACCGGCTTCCACGGCCTGCACGTGATCACCGGCGTGCTGTTGATGGCCTTGATGCTTTGGCGCTCCTTCCGCCCCGGCAACTACGACGGCGGCGAAGCGGGCGTCACGTCGGTGGGCCTGTTCTGGCACTTCGTGGATGTGATCTGGATCGTGCTCTTCGCCCTCCTCTACCTGTGGCAGGGCCGATGAGCGGATCCCCTTCGGCAGTCGACACGGGCACCGTGCAGACCCCTGACGTGCAGGGTGGTTCGGTACCGGGTTCGAGCCTGGCAACTTCCGCGTTGGCGGGCCGTGCTGCTTCAGGCCCGGCGCCGTTGGGCGCTGGCGGCGCTCTGCTGATCGAGGAGCGCGAGTTCGATGTGCTCGTGGTGGGGAGCGGCGCCGGCGGCGGCACCCTGGCCGGCGAGTTAGCCGAGGCTGGCCTTGCGGTGCTGCTGCTGGAGCGGGGAACGCCCCTGCCGCTAGTGGATCAGAACGTGGCCAACATCGATCTGTTCCGCCGCCGCCGTTACCACCCGAGCGAGGAGTGGATCGGCACCGATGGCGACCCCTTCGCCCCCCAGATGGTGATGGCCCCGGGGGGGAACACCAAGATCTGGGGAGGGGTGCTGGAGCGGATGCGGGAGCGGGAGTTCTGCCACCTGCCGATGCAGGAGGGCCCCGGCCCTGACTGGGAGCTCCGCTATGCCGACCTCGAACCCTGGTACGAGCGCGCCGAGGCCCTCTATCGCGTGCACGGCGAGGCCGGCTCCGATGCCACCGAACCACCCCGCTCCGCCCCCTATCCCCTGGAGCCGCGCCCGCTGGAGCCGTTTCAGGAGTTGCTGCGCGATGACCTGCGCCGCCAGGGCCTCCACCCCTACCGGTTGCCCTTGAGCGTTGGCGAATCCGCCGAGGATCCCAGCGGCGATGCCGAGGGTTTCGGCCTGGAGCGGGCCCGCCGCTTTCCGGGGTTCGAGCTGCGCAGCGGCGCCGAGGTGCTCGCCCTGCATGGCTCCGCCAGCGGCCGCGAGGTACGCGCCGTCGAGGCCCGCATCGATGGCCAGCGCTGGTTGTTCCGCGCTCACCAGGTGGTGCTGGCCGCTGGCGCTGTCGCCAGTGCCGTGATCCTGCTGCGCTCCGCCACGGAACGGCACCCCCGCGGCATGGCCAACGGCTCTGATCAAGTGGGCCGCAACCTGATGCGCCCGCAGCTCACGGCGATGCTGCAGCGCTCATCGATCGTGCATTCGGGCCGCTACGGGCCGGGCCTGGGCCTCACCGATTTCCACGACGGCGACCGCAACGTCAACTACGCCCTCGGTGTGGTGCGCGGCGGCGGTGGCGTGCTCCAGGATCCGCTCTTCGCCGAATCGCCGCCGGTGCTGTCGCTGGTGAGCCGGCTGCTGCCCGATCCAGCCCTGGAGTGGCTGGCGGACCGCTCGGTGAGCTGGTGGGTGGCCAGCGCCGTGCGGCCCGATCCGCAGAACCGGGTGAGCCTGCGGGGCGAGCGGGTGGTGGTGAACGACCTGCCCAACAACCGCGAGGCCCACGACCGGCTGGTGTATCGCTGGCTGGCGGTGATGCAGCAGGTGGAGCGCGATCCAGCCACCACCGTGGTGCAGCGGGCGCCGATCTATCCCCGCGGCGAGGCGCCGCAGAGCGTGATGGGCTTTGCCTGTGGCACCTGCCGCCTGGGCAGCGATCCGGCCCGCTCGGTGGTGAACCTGGAGGGTCGCTGCCACGAGGTGGCGAATCTCTGGATCGCCGACGGCTCGATCCTGCCCGGCTGTCCCTCGGTGGGCCCGGGGCTCACGATCGTGGCCAACGCCCTGCGGATCGCCGCGGCGATTCGGGTGGAGCTGGGGCGGTAGCTGAAGCGAGGGCCCCGGCCTACTGGACCTCAGAGTCCGTGGAGGAGGGCCATTTCGCTGGCTGCGCGGAACACCAGCCCATGGCGCTCCACCAAGGGGTTGAGGTCGTCGTAGCCGCCGCCGATCACCGTGGCCACCGGGATCCGTTGCCGCAGGCAGGCCTCCAGCACCAGCCGGTCGCGCTGCAGCAGGCCGATGTCGCTGAGGCAGAGGCGGCCCAGGCGATCGCCGCGGTGGGGATCCACGCCGGCGTTATAGAGCACCAAGTCGGGCTGCACCTGCTCGATCAGATCAGGCAGCACGGCACCGATGGCGCCCAGATAGGCCTCGTCCTCCAGGCCATCGGCGAGGGGTAGGTCGAGGTCGCTGGCTTGCTTGCGCAGCGGGAAGTTGGAGGCGGCGTGGGCCGAAAAGGTGAACACGCGCGGATCGCCCGCGAAGATCGCCGCCGTGCCGTCGCCTTGGTGCACGTCGAGGTCCACCACCAGCAGCCGGCGCACCAGGCCTTCGGCGAGCAGCACCCGGGCGGCGATCGCCACATCGTTGAAGATGCAGAAGCCGCTGCCGTAGTCGGGGAAGGCGTGGTGGGTGCCGCCGGCCAGGTGGCAGGCCAGGCCGTGCTGCAGCGCCAAGCGGGCCGTGAGCACGGTGCCGCCCACCGCCAGCCAACTCCGCCGCACCAGGGGCGTGGTGGCCGGCAGGCCGATGCGGCGTTCCTCGGCCGTCGTGAGCTCACCACGGGCAAAGGCCTGGTGGTAGGCGCGCCCATGCACCAACTCCAGCCAGCGTCGCGGCACCGGCAGGGGCTGGTGCACCTGCTCCGGCCGCAGCAGATCCTGCCGGCTGAGGTGCTCCGCCAGCAAGCGGAACTTGGCCATCGGGAAGCGGTGGCTGCTGGGCAGCGGCGCCGAATAGGCCGGGTGGTAGACGAGCGGTGGACGCACCGGTTGAGGCTAGGGCGGCGGCGTTCTGTTCAGAGTCGATGGGCTCTAGTCAGAGTTGATGGGTCTGTGGCGTCGGCGGTACTCGGCGATCGCCTGAGGGGTCTGCGGGGAGTTGCGTTTTCTGTGGGTTGGATTGCGCTGATCTTCTGTTCCGTGCTGAGGCGGGCGTCAGATTTGGAAAATAAGTTAAAGAGTCTTCCTGCCGCAACAGTTCCGCTCGCTTCTTCTTTCCTCGCTCTGGCACTGCCTTCCGGGTGGGAAGCGGCGCTGGTTCGCGCCGATTGCCCTGATTAGCTTGTTTTCAAGCCTGCAACTTTCGCGCCCTCGATGCTGCGTCACCTTCCTTCCTTGCCCTTGGTGATTGGGCTGGGTCTCGCCCTGGCCCCGATCAGCGGCATCGCCGCTCCTGGCGGGGCGGCCCCAGCGCCCGCCGGCGGCACGGCCACCACCAGCGTGACCACCCGCCTGGGCGCGCTCGACCTGGAGAACGGCTACCCCACCAAGGCCACCGCCAAGAAGCTCTACGACGAACTCGACCTGCAGCGCGCCACCCAGGCCTACCTCTGGGCCCTGCCGGCGGTGGGCTTCAAGGCCCTCTATGACGCTCAGGCCAAAACCATGGGCGTGCGCAACGGCGACGTGCTGCTGTATCGCACCCTCCAGGACAAGGCGGGGATGCTCACCCCCAACATCACCACCCTTTACGCCTTCAGCTTCTGGGATCTGGCCAAGCAGGGCCCCCTGGTGGTGGAGGTGCCGGCCGGGCTCACCGCCGGCGGCGTGCTCGACATCTGGCAGCAGCCGGTTACGGACCTGGGGCAGACGGGGCCTGATAAGGGCGCCGGCGGCAAGTATCTGATCCTTCCCCCCGGCGGGCCCGAGGTGGTGGCGCCCGGCTATCGGATCTTCCGCTCCCCCAGCAACCAGGTGTGGTTCGGCACCCGCGGCCTGGCGCCGGACAAGGCCGTGGCCGAGGCCACCGTGCGCCAGCACCGCCTCTACGGCTGGAACCAGCGGGCCAATCCGGCGGCCACCAGCTACAGCGAAGTGGGTGGTCGCCCCTGGCAATCGGCCCAGCCCACCGATCTCAACTACTGGCGGCTGCTCAGTGAGCTCTATGCCAATGAGCCCGTTGCCCCCCGCGACCGCATGATGTTCGGGATGCTGTCGCCGCTGGGGATTGCGCCGGGCCAGGCCTTCAACCCCGATGCGCGCCAGGCCCGGATTCTCGGCGAGGCAGCCCAGTTGGGTGACCTGATGGCCCGCACCATCGCCTACGAGAAGCGCACTCCTGGCGCCACGGTGTATCCGGGCAAGCAGTGGGAGTACGCGGTGCTGTTCGATCTCGACCAGGAATCGCCCGACAAGCGCCGCGTGCAGTTCGAGGAGCGCAGCTCCTGGTTCTACGAGGCGATCGCCATGTCCGTGGGGATGCAGGGCCGGGTCGTGGGCTTTGGCCAGGTTTACCTGGAGGCCTCCAAGGATGGCCAAGGCCAGTGGCTGGATGGCGGCCGCACCTACCGGATGCGGGTGCCGGCCGGCGCGCCGGTGAAGCAGTTCTGGTCGATCACCCTCTACAACAACCTCAGCCGCGGGCCGCTGATCACCCCCCAGGGCGCCGCCGACCTCAGTTCCCGCAAACCGGATCTGGTGACCAATGCCGATGGCTCGGTGGATGTGTTCTTCGGGCCGGTGAAGCCCGCCGGAGCCACCAACTGGATCCAGACGATCCCGGGCAAGGGCTGGTTCGCCTACTTCCGCTTCTATGGCCCCACCGAGGCCTACTTCGCCAAGACCTGGCAGCTCAACGACATCACCCCGATCCAGCCTTGAAGCCTTCGTTCCGCCTGGGCGGCGTACGCCCATGATTGTTTCAACGGATACATCCTTATGCCTGGGGAGGCTGTTTTGTCGGTTCTTTCCATTGTGCTGGTTATTCCATGACCCGGCTGAACTGGCTGAACTGGCTGACCCGGCAGAACTGGCTGAACTGGCAGCGTCTTGCTGCTCCCGTGAGTGTGCTCGCACTGAGTGTGAGCGGACTTCTGCCGGGCTTTGGCGGGTCGAGCCGGGCCGATGTGATCCTGCACGCCTTCGACTGGTCCTATGCGGACATCGCGAATCAAGCGGATGCCATCGCTGCGGCTGGCTACAAGGCGGTGTTGATGACACCACCGATCAAATCGCCGAAAACGGGTCGTTGCGAATGGTGGCTTCGCTATCAGCCTCAGGATTGGCGCGTTATTGATAACTGCAACGGTAATAAGCAATCCTTCGTTGCAGCGATAGAGGCACTCAAATCCAGGGGTGTCAGGACCTACGCGGATGTGGTGGTCAATCACATGGCCAACGAGCGCAATGCGGCCACCAGTTTCCCGGGCGTTGCCACACTGGCCCAATACCGATCCAATCGTGGCTACTGGCAACGTCAGATTCTTTATGGCGATCGCGATGCTAACGGCGTGCTGGACAACGGCATTCTGCCTGATGATGGTCAACCCGATGGTCTGTTCAGAGCCCAGGACTTTCACCCTCCAGCCTGCATCCTTGATTACACCAATAAGACATCAGTTCTTCGCGATCGCATCTGTGGAAATGCTCCGGATCCCGGCCTTCCCGATCTGAATGACACTGACCCAGGTCGCAGCTGGGTAAATAATCAGAGAAAGCAATATATTCAGGCGCTTTATGATCTCGGGGTTCGGGGGTTTCGCATCGATGCCGCCAAACACATGCCCAATCAGGCAATCAAGTCCTTTGTGCCAGAAGCAGTCGCCCAGAATTCCCATATCTTCGCTGAAATCATCACCTCGGGAGGAGTGGGGTCAACTGATTACCAGACGTTTCTTGAACCCTATCTTCGCGAATTACCCACCTCCTTTGCGGCCTATGACTTCCCGCTACTGAATCAAATCAAGCAGGCTTTCGCCTTTGGCAGTCCGCTTTCCGATCTCGCTTTCCCCTATTCCACCGGCAACGCTTTGGAAAACAATCGGGCTGTCACGGTTGTGGTGACCCACGACATTCCTTACAACGATGGATTCCGGTATTTGATTTTCGATCAGAATGCATCCAGTTCCGTGGACGAAGACCTTGCCTATGCCTACATCCTGGCTAGAGATGGTGGCACCCCGCTTGTGTTTGACGATCGCTCCGCAGGGCGCTCCAATCAAGGGCGCTGGCGCAACGTCTGGAATCGTGAATCCATGAAGAGGATGATCACCTTCCACAACCGCATGCAAGGCAAGCCTATGGAGATGTTGGCCGCTGATTCCTGCATCCTGCTATGGCGGCGTCTGGAGGATGGAATCGTCGGCATCAATAAATGTGCCGAACCACGTTCGGTCAGCGTGGATACGCGCTTCCGCTTCAAATGGAATCACCCCTACCGCGAGAGTCTCACCGGCAGCATGCTTCCTGAAATCAAGGGACCGATCTACACCTTCCAGCTGCCGGCACGCACAGCCAGCCTGTGGATGGCGCAGTGAACTGATGCGCTTAGGGCCGGTCCGCCAGGGGGATCTCTGCCGCCTGTAGGGCCTCCACCAGCCGCAGCAGCAGTTCCCGCTCCAGCGGTCCCTGACGTCCTGCCCGGGTCACCACCACCAAGGCCACCTCCAGCCCCTGGGGGCTCACCTGCCGCAGGCCGAGCAGCCGGGGCGCCTCCAGCAGGTCGGCGCTCCAGGCCGGGTCGGCGGCGAAGGCTTCGCTGGCCTGGCTGATCACGGCCAAGGCCCGGCGGGGATCGGCGCCCCCGTGGGCGAGGGTGAGTCGCACCTCCTGGCCGGAGCGCAACTTGGTGGCGTTCACCACCTGCTTGCATTGACTGTTGGGCATGATCACCACCCGCTGGTCGGCGCTGCGTAGTTGAGTGCTTAGCAGGCCTACATCAATCACTTCGCCGCTGAGCCCGTCGATGGTGATTGCATCCCCAATGGCGTAGCGGTCTTCTATGAGCAGCACCAGGCCAGCCACGAAATCGCGCAGCAGGTCCTGGAACACCAGGGCCAGGGCACCGAGCAGGGCACCGCTGGCCAGCAGGGCGTGATTGGAGAGGTCGCGCACGCCAGGGATGTCGACCACCACCCAGAGGGCGACCAGCGCGATGCAAGCCAGATGTACGAGGCGGTTCACCACCCTCCTGAGGCTGCGGTAGCGCTGGTTGCGGCGGGCGCGGAGCTCCGGCGCCAACGAAGGATTGCCATTCCACTGGCTCAGCAGGGCCGCCAGCACCGCCTGCAGCAGCAGGGCCAGCAGCCAGCCGAGCACCAGCTTGCCCACCACCGAGAAGGGCTGCAGCAGCAGGTCGATCGCCAGGGGGATCTGTCCCGGCACCGCCAGCACCGCCACCCCCACCATCAGGGGCAACAGCAGCAGCACAGCCGCCAGCAGGGTGCGGCTCAGCAGGTGCAGCGCCGGGATCAGCAGGTTGCGGCTGCGGCGGTGGTGGTCAGCGATAGCGAGGGAGCGCCGTGGTCCGGGGGCCGGCAGGGGTGGGCTCTCGGCGCCGGAGGTCACCATTGGGACGCCGGCTGCACCGGCCAGCGCCTGGGCGGTGCGATCGCTAAGGCCAGCCGGGTTCCCCGCCATCACCGCCGAGGCTGGTCCTGGCAGGGAACCCGGCTGGAAGGCGGCCAGGACCTGGGCCTCCTGGAGCTCCAGCTGCCCCAGCCGGCGCTTCACCAGGCTCCAAAGACCAAGGCCCACGAAGAGCAGGCCCCCCAGCACCAGCTCCAGCACCGCCATCGTGCGAAAGCGGCGCCTCAGCACCCCCGATTCCAGCAGGTGGCGGGCGAAGCGCAGCCGCTGTTCAAGCAGGGGCCGCCAGCGTTCCGCCAGGCGTTCGGGGGTGGTGCCGTTGAGCCGGGCGTCGTCATCGGTGACGCTCAGCAGCGGCAGGGGCAGGTCCCTTCCTGGCACCCGCGCCTGCAGCACGGGCGGGCCGCCAGTGCCGGTGGCCACCTCCACCTTCAGGCCGCTGGGATCCCCCAGCAGACCCAGCTGGTTGCTGTCGCAAGCGCGCTTGCCGCTGCGCAGGAAAAACTGATCCAGGATGAATTCCCCGAGGCCTTCCGCCTGCGTGCACACCTCCTGGGCGCGGTAGAGCAGTTCGAGGTTGCCCTCAATCACCTGGGCCCGCTGCCGCGCATCCGGCCCGGTGGAACCCGTCACCACCGGCGAGGCCACGGTGAGCACAGGGATGCCAAGAATGCGCACCTTGGCGCGGTGGAAGCTGCCGCTGTCGCGCACTTCTCCGGCCTCCTGGGGCCGGGGCGAAGAGGCCTGGGGGGGGGCCATGGTCGTCGGGGCGGCCGCTAGGGGGGTCTGGCTCACCAGGCCAGCCAACAGAGTCCCCAACAGCACCACTCTCAACAGCACCGTCTTGAGAAGCACCTCTCTCAGAAGCACCGTCTTCAGCAGTCGCCGCTGGAGTTGTCGCCCCGCGCCCGCCATTGCAAGGGCGGATGAAGCCCTCTTCCACGTTGGCTGGGCCTTGGCGCGGTGAGAGGCCCAGGCAGCCTGTTCCCACCCTCCTGCTCCTTTGCCTTGATGCTGGCGGCGGCTGGGCGGCGGCAAGGACATAGGAGGGGCTGGCACGGCCCAGTCTGCGGGGGATGGAGGGCTATGCCCATCTCGAAAGCCGCGCTGCCGCTCTGGCTTACTTACGATCACTCCACAACTGGACATCACCCTGGCCATGGCCGTCACCTATCCCCGCAAGCTTGTCAACAACATGGGGCCCCGCCAGGTGATGGCCGAGGTGGTGAAGGAGCGCAAGGTGCAGATGCTGTTTCTCAACAGCTACCGCTTCAATGAGCAGCGCTCCTGCCAAGAGCTCACCGTCCTGATTGAGGCCCTTGATGGCCAGCCCCGCGACCTCTGCCGCGAGCTCTCCCACCACATCAGCGACGAAGCCCGCCACGCCGTGTGGCTCACCGACCTGCTCTTCGACCTCGGTGAGGACATCGGCAATCCCCCCACCGGCTCCTACATCGATGAGCTCAACCGCCTGTTCGATAAGAGCGGCGACGAGATCCAGCAGGAGGATGGTCTGATCGCGGTGCTGGCTTCGATCAACTCCACCGAGAAGCGCGGCTGCCAGGCCTTCTCGGCCCATATCCATGCCCTGCGCCACGCTCCCGCCACGGAGGAGAACATCAGCATCCGTGAGACGCTCGAAAAGATCCTTCCCGAGGAGGCGGGCCATGTGAGCTGGGGCAGCCGCTGGCTCGGCAAGATCGCCAGCCGCAGCGCCGAGCACCGCGCCCGCGTCAACGCGGCCAAGAGCAAGTATTCGTTGATTGAGCACGCTGCCTTCGAGGCCGGCATGGACATCACCGCCGGTGCCGAGCTGCGCCGACTGGCGAATCTGGTGGAGATCGCCAACACCCTGCCTGTCTGGGAGCGGCCCGCCTACCTGATGGAGCGCCTGCCCCAGGCCCTGCTCGCTCCGGATCTGCAGAAGTCGCGCTTCCTGGCGGTGCAGCGAGTGTGGCAGGACAAGCCCGAGAAGCTGGTGGAGCAGTTCATCCCGATGTTCCTCAGTGGGCTGCAGCACCTGCCCCCGTCCGTGGCCACGGGCAACTGAGGGCGGTTGGGCAGCTGAAGGCGCATTGATGGCGGCCAGCGAGGAGATCATCGGCGAGGAGTGGAAGGAGCGCTCCCGCGAGCTGGCCGACTGGGCCATGGAGCGCTTGGTCAACCGCCGCGATGTGTGGGGTCAGTACGCGCTGCTCTCGCCCGAGCAGGCCCGCGAGAGCGGCCGCACGTACAAAGCCATGACCCTGCCGGTGCCGGAGATGCGCGGTGAGGACCGGGTGACCCTCGACAAGCTGGCGCGCCATTTCGCCAGCCGCCGCCTGCACCGACCCCAGCTGATCGGCCTCCATGCCGAGAGCCAGGAGGGCACCAGCCGCTGGCTGGGCATCGACATCGACAACCATGACCTCGATGCCGTGGGCGCCGACGTGAGGGCCCGCCGCAATCTGGCCGGCGCGCTGGCCTGGTGGCGGGCCTTCGGGGAGCGGGGCTACGACCCCCTGCTGTTTGATTCCAGCGGCCGCGGCGGCTACCACCTCTGGGTGTTGTTCGCCGAACCGGCCCCCACGGCGGCGATGTTCGACCTGGTGAAGTCGGTGGCCAGCACCTGGGAGGCCAACCAGCTGGAGGAGGAGCCGGAGGTGTTTCCCAAGCAGCCGCGCCCCGGCAGCCTCAACGCCTGGTTTCGCCTGCCCGGCATGCATCACACCCAGCCCCACTATTCGCGGCTGTGGAGCGGCGAGGAATGGTTGAGCGATCCCTGGCTGGAGGGCCATGCCGCCATCGACGCGATGCTGCAGGTGATTCCGGGGCCGCCGCCGCCCGCTCCGGCCGGTGCCCCATCGCCTTCCGCCCCCGAGCGCAGCGCCGCCGTCCGTAAGCAGCGCTTCAGCGGCGCAGGCAGGCCCACCGTGTGCCTCGATCTTGATGGAGTGCTGGTGGATCGCACCTACGCCCGCGGCGGGGAGAAGCTGGGCGATCCGATCGATGGGGCGGTGGAGTTCACCCGGGCCCTGGCCGAGCAGGCCGACATCGTGATCCACACCGCCCGGCTCGCTGACCGGCCGGCCGGGGCCAGCGACGGGGCGGCCCAGGCCGAACAGCGGCGCATCGAGGAGCGGATTCGGGCCTGGCTCGATCAGCACGGCTTCGCCTACAAGGAGATCGCCCTGGCTGTGGGCAAACCGATCGCCTCGGCCTACGTTGACGATCGGGGTGTGAGCTGCCGTCCGCTGGACGACGGTCCCCGGGCCTTCGAGGAGGCCCTGGCGGCTGTGCGGCGCCTCTGTGGCCCGAGCGGCTGATCTCTGTCTGATCCCTCCTGTGCCACCCCTGAGGTGGGCGTGACTTCCTCCCCGATGGCCCGCACCCTTCAGTTCAGCTACGGCGGCCGCAGCCTGGCCTGCGCCATCGAGAAGGTCGACCGGGGCCGCCTTTACGGCAGTCGCTCCCTGGAAACCCTCGACAGCCAGGGCCACCCCTGCAGCCTCGCCACCCTCGCCGCCGACGGCCACACCCTGATCCCGATGGGCGGCACCGCCATCGGCCATCTCGCTCCCGACGGTCGCTGGATCGATGGCGAGGCCCTCACCGCCGTCGACGCCGATGGCGCTCCCCTCCACCGCATCCCCTCCAGCTTCGACGGGCCGATCCCCCTGGAGCAGACCGTTGCGGTGGACCGGCTGCTGGAGCACAGCATCCGCCTCACCTATGCCCTCACGCCGCTCGAGGGGCCGCTGGATGCCCAGCTGGCCTCCGCGCTGGAGTCGGGTGCGATCTTCAGCTTCCCGTTCAGCTGGCGCGGAGGAGTGGCAAGCGATCCGGCCTTCCTGCTGCGAGGCGAGGACGGCACGGTGTGGCTGCTGATCGGAGATGCCAACCGCATCCGGCTGGTGAGCCTGGATCAGGCCGCCCGCTGCGGCGTGGAGGTGGAGGAGGAGCCGCTGCCCGGTGAGGCCGAAGCCGACCTGGACTTCCGCATGCTCTGACGCCCCCCTTGATCCCCCGAAACCCATGCCCGAAATCAACATCGCCGACAGCCGCAAGCGGGACGCCGTGGTGAAGGCGGTGGGGCTGCGGCTGCGGGAACCGATCCGCTGGCTGGGGCCCAATGGCGACTACCCCACCACCCACCGCATCCTGCGCTCCACCGTCGACCACGACCTCGACGCGCTTGAGAGTCGGTTCGGGGAGCCGGAGGCGATCGCCCGCGCTTTGGTGGAGGGCGATCCCGAGGTGGATACCGAACGGTTCGGCCAAAGCCTCTGGTTTCTGTCGCGGGTGTTCATCGACCCGGCCGAGAAGCCGGTGTACCAGGTGCAGCAGAACGAACTGGTGCGCGATCCCCGCGGCCAGGTGATCGAGCGGCGCCCGCTGCAGCGCGCGGAGGCCAACACCAACGGCGCCATCCCCCTGGCCTGGACCGGCCGCCGCATCGCCAAGGCCGAGGCGGTGCGCCGCTACATCTTCAGCGACCTGCTCCAGATCGTGCACATCAACGGCCTTACCTACGACTTCCTGCACGGCATGGCCAGCGAGCTGGCCGCCAGCGACAGCCTGATGCTGATCGGCGGCGGCAAGGGCGGGCGCGATCCGCTGGTGTTTCGGCGGGGCAGCCTTCCCTACCGGGGCTTCCTGGAGGGGCGGGTCGAGGGCGATCGCTATGCCCTTTTGCTGCACCTCTCCAACGCTGAGCTGAAGCGACCCGATCCACCGCCGCAGGCGCCATCCGAGGGCGCCGCTGCTGCTGAAGGGGGAGCTGGGGCCGGTACCGGTGAGGCCGGGGCCGGCAGTGGCGAAGCCGGGGGCGTGGCGCCATGACGACCCGTCGTCGAGCCGGTGCGGACGAAGCCGCTTCTGCCACGGATGCTGCTGTGGACCAGGGCCTAATGGGGAACCCCACGACCACACCGGAGACCACCCCACCGGCAGAGCCAAGCGCCACGGCGAGCGAGAAGTCGACCCGGAAAGCAACCAACCCATCAGCCGCTGCCGCTCCGTCAACCGCGAAGCCGAAAGCCTCCAGACGTGCCGGTTCTGGAACGGCAGCCGCCCAACCCTCCACCTCTCAACTCGCGACCTCCCCGCCGGAGTCGCCCAAAGCTGCCCCCTCCGAGAAGCCGACCGGGGCGTCAACCCGGAAGGCTGACCAGCGAACCGACACGCCCACCGGGAGAAGAGGGAAAGCCAGCAAGAAGGCGAATCCATTGTTGCCGGAATCATTGCCAGAGGCAGCACCCGAAACCACAGCGGCCAGCGACCCCGCACGGCCGAAACCGGCCGCCACTGACTCGACACCCGCCCCACCCGCCAGCGGGGATCACCCCCTGGTGGACGCCTCGGCGCTGAAGACCCTGCTCGGCCCATACCGCAGCGGCGCTGCCGAAACCCTGGTGGATCCGGAGTGGTTGCGACAGGCCCGGCGGCGGCGCCGCGATCTCGGCGAAACAATGCGCGCCTTCGACTTCGAGACAGCCCAGCAGCGCCTGCCCGCCGCCGACGAGTGCTTCATCTCCCGCAAGATCGATGGCGAGTTCACCTGCCTCGCCTACCGCGACGGCGCCTGCCTCAGCCTCAACCCCGGCGGCACCGTGCGCATCGGAGCTCCCTTCCTCGATGAAGCCGCCGCTCGGCTGAAGACCGCCGGGGTGCGCTCGGCCCTGTTGGGCGGCGAGCTGTACGTGCGGCGCAGCGATGGCCAACGGCCCCGGGTCCACGACGTGACCCGGGTGGCCCGCAACCCGGCCAGCCAGGCGGAGGTCGACAGCCTCTGCTTCGCCGTGTTCAACGTGTATGAGCTCGACGGGCAGGATCCCTCGGGGCGTTACGCCGATGCCCTGGAGGCGGCCCAGCGCCTCTTCGCCGGCGGCGATCGGGTGCAGGTGGTGGAAACGGTGCGCGGCGATCGTCAGCAGGTGTTTCAGCAGTACCGCCAATGGGTGGAGCAGGAGGGGGCCGAGGGGGTGGTGACCCGCAGCGACTCCAGCGGCATCTTCAAGATCAAGCCGCGCCACAGCCTCGATCTGGCGGTGGTGGGCTTCTCCGAGGGCATCGACGACCGCACCGGCCTGCTCCACAGCCTGCTGGTGGCGGTCCCCACTGATGCCGACAGCTTCCAGATCGTGGGCCGGGTGGGGGGCGGCTTCAGCGATGAGCTGCGCGCCTCCCTGCTCACCCTGCTCAACCAGCGTCTGGTGGCCAGCGACTACGTGGAGGTGAACAGCGACCAGGTGGGCTACCGCATGGTGGAGCCGGGACTGGTGGCCGAACTCTCCTGTCTCGATGTGGTGTCGCGCACGTCACTCGGAAGCACGATCGATCGGATGGTGCTCGATTGGCACGGCAGCGAACGCCGCTGGGAGGGGGTGCGGCGCCTGCCGCTTTGCAGCTTGATCTCGCCCCAGTTCGTGCGGCTGCGCGACGACAAACAGGCTCGGCCGGAGGATCTGCGCCTCAGTCAGCTGTCCGACATCACCGAGATCCCCGAACTGGAGCGCAATGCCGCCGAGCTCCGCCTGCCTGCCAGCACGGTGTTGGAGCGGGCGGTGGCCACCAAGGTGCTCAAGGGAGCCACGCTGGTGCGCAAGCTGCTGCTCTGGAAGACCAACAAGGAGACCCTCAGCCCGGATCATCCCGCCTACGTGCTCCACATCACCGACTACAGCCCTAACCGCGAAGCCCCGCTCAACCACGAGATCCGGGTGAGCAGCTCCGAGGAGCAGATCCGGCAGTTCTTGCAGGAGTGGCGGGCCAAGCTGTTCGTAGGGGGCTGGAAGGTGGTGGGGAAGGAGGCGGGATGAGGGTGCTGAGCTGGAACATCCTCCACGGCGGCGGTGGCCGGCGCGAGGCGATCCTGGCGGCCATCGCGGCGATCGATCCCGATCTGGTGACCCTGCAGGAGGTGCGCCGCAGCGAGGGGCGCGACCCCTTGCTGGAGGGCCTGGCCGACCTGGGCCTGGGGGAGCAGGTGCTCTCCCCCTTGGGCGATGCCCGCTCCAATGGGGTGTTGATCGCCAGCCGCTGGCCCCTCAGCGCCGAACCGCTGCGCCCGGCCGACCCCAGCGCCGACCCGGCTTCGCCGGTGTATCTGATGAAGGCACGGCTGTCCTGGCCTGGCCGGGCAACGGGTCCGGCCCCGGGCGAGGGGGATGGAGGGAGCCAGGGCGAGGAGGAGGGAGGGGCCGAATTGCTCAACCTGGTGGCGGTGCGCTTCCCCCAGAAGCAGGCCCAGATCGCCCCGTTCGAGGCGCTGCTGGCCCTGCCGCCGGCCTGGCGGGCGGAGCTGAGCCTGCTGATCGGTGATTTCAACTGCGGCATCCCCCTGTTCGATTCCCAGACCCGTACCTTCCCCTGCACCGCCTGGTTCCAGCGGCTGCTGGCCCAGGGCTGGGTGGATGCCTGGCGGCGCCGCCATCCCCAGGAGCGTGAGTACAGCTGGTTCAGCGCCAGCCGTGGCAACGGCTTCCGCTACGACCACGCCCTGGCCTCACCGTCCCTCGATGCGCGGATCCGCTCGGTGCGGTACGCCCAGGAGCTGCGCGTGGCCGGTCTTTCCGACCATGCCGGCCTGGTGGTGGAGCTGGGCTGACCGCAAAGCGCTCCCGATCAAGGCGTTGTTGTTCGGCAGTTCGCCTCTCGCTACTTCGGTGCTCTGGTGCGTCGTTGGGCAGCCCCAGTCCCAGTCCTTGGGCTGCCCGGATTTCGAGCCTCTCAGCTGCTTCACGTTTCTTTACGGGGATTGTCAGACTGGCTTCACCAGGCTCTCTCCCATGTCCACCCCCCTGTTGCTCGAGCTTTTTGCCGGCTTCCTCGCCGCCGGCATCGCCCTCTGGTTCGTGTTGCTGAGCCGCTCCGGAAAGCCCCAGGAGGTCGTGGTTCGCGATCCTGCCCTCTCGCTCGGGGGCGCTGCAGATCGTTCGGCTGCGCTGCGCCGTCTGGCTTCAGCCTATTTCCTACCGGAAGGCCCCCTCGCCAACACGGCGCTGCTGCTGCTGCGCCTGGCGATCGGCGTGATGATGATTCACCACGGCCAGGAGAAGCTCGCCGATCCCCAGCAGTTCGCCAATACCTATGTGGCGTCACTGCACCTGCCCTTCCCGCTCTTTTTCGCCTACGCAGCCGGCTTCTCGGAACTGATCGGCAGTTGGCTGCTGATCCTCGGCCTGCTCACCCCGCTGGGGGCCCTGGCGATCACCGGCACGATGAGTGTGGCGGCCTACCAGCACATCCTCACGGCCGGCTTGAACATTTACGTGCTGGAGTTGGTGGTTCTCTACCTGGGGGGCAGCCTCGCCCTGCTACTGCTGGGCGGCGGCCGGATCTCCTTCGATGGCGCGATCGTGCGCGAACTCCTTGAAGAGCCAGGCGACACCCCCGACGACGATCAGGCCACCTCGGCCCTCTCCCCGGCCTATGTGACACTGCGTGGCGACAGCCGGGGCTGATCCCTGGACGACAGCCTCGATCCCAGCTGCTTCGGAGCATCGATCAGCCGAGGCTCAGATCAAGGCCCAGCTGAATCGCATCGTTGTTCAGTGCTGATGCCGTCCTGCGGCGCCGGCCACCACCTCCACTCGCTTTTCCAGAGTTGGCCGCCAGCCCGGAGCGTCGCGAACCGTGCTTCTGCTGGATCCCATCGGCCAGCTCCCGGAACTCCTGCCCCTGCCGGCGGGCCCAGAGTCGCTCCCGCGCCGCGCGGGCAGCGGCCACCGGATCCACGATCGGTTGCGGGTAGTCCACCCCAGGGGCGAAATCCAGTCGCTGGGCCGTGAGGGGTGGCAGGGTCCAAGGTTCATGCAGGTGCATCAGGGGCACGGCGTCCAGTTCCGGCAGCCATTGGCGCATGAACAGCCCCTGGGGGTCGTGATCCTGGCCCTGCTTGATCGGGTTGTAGATGCGGATTGTGTTGATGCCGGTGGTGCCCGCCTGCATCTGGCACTGGCTCCAGTGAATGCCGGGTTCGAAGTCGAGGAAGAGGCGGGCCAGATGCAGGCCCGTGGAGCGCCAGGGCAGCTCCAGATGGTGGCTCGCCACCGATAGCAACATCGCCCGCATGCGGAAGTTGATCCAGCCGGTGGCGATCAGGGCGCGCATGCAGGCATCCACGAAGGGCAGGCCGGTGCGCCCCGCGCACCAGGCCGCCAGCCGCACCGGATCAGCGGCGCTGGGATCGACGGCGGTGAGTGGGTGCAGTTCGCGGAACTCCAGATCCGGCTGGCTCTCGAGTTTCTGGATGAAGTGGCAGTGCCAGTGCAACCGCTCCTCGAAACCGCGCAGTGCCCTGGGCCATCCAGCCCGCTCCGCCGCAGGCAGGGCCCGCAGGGCGGCGCCTTGCCTGCGGCTGGCCTGCACCACCTCCCTCATGGAAAGGGTGCCCCAGGTCAGGTGGGGCGAGAGCCGCGAGCAGCTCTCGAAGGCGGTGGTGGGGCTGGAGAGCTCGCGGTGGTAGCGGGCGCCGCGCTCCTGCAGAAAACTCTCCAGCAGGGCCAGTCCCTCGCGGCGGCCCCCCCGCTGGCGGCCCGGACAGGGATCGGGGGCCAGCGCCAGTTCGGTGGCTGTGGGAATCGGGCCTGATTCGAGCCCCTCCAGGGGTGCTAGCGCCGCCGGGGGCGAGGCGAGCGGCTCGGCCATGCGCGCCTCCCAGCGGCGAGCCCAGCCATCCCGGCTGGCCAATCGGCGGATCACACCGAACTGCGGGATCTCGTGCCAGGGGATGCCATGCTCGCGAGTCCAGGCGGCGACCCGCCGGTCGCGGGCGTAGGTCCAGCCGTTGCCGGTTTCCTCATGGCTCCACAACCCGGCGACGCCGAACTGCCGGCGGGCCCGCTCCAGCACCTCCTCCACGGCGCCCACCCGCACCACCAGAGGCTGGCCGAGCCGCGCCAATTCCGATCGCAGCTCCTCCAGGCCCTCGGCGCAGAAAGCCCAGTGGCGAGCCGAGGCATCGGCTTGCCGCCAAAACTCCGGTTCCACCACCAGCAGCGGCAGCACCGGCCCGAGGCGGCTGGCCTGCAGCAGCGGCTGGTGATCGGCCGTGCGCAGGTCGCGTTTGAACCAGACGATCTGCAGCGGGCCCATGGCGCCGGAACCTAACCAGGGGGCGGTGGTGGGTGCGAAGGCCCGCACCGTATGGGGTGGCGGCAGATGCCGGAGAGAAGGAAGAACGTGGTTCAGCCCGCGATCGCGTAAGGCCTCAAGGGCTCTTGCTGGAAGAGGGTCCCACCTGCCGCCCCGGTTGTGAAGAAGAAGTTGCTCGAACCCTCAAACAATGGATCATGCCTAGCGAATCGAACCTTAGTTCTGTGGTTCGATTTCTCCAGGCCGCCAGGTCTTGTTGAACCAGGGCTCCAATGGCCCGTAGAGGCGCAGGATCATGAACCAGCCCTTGCCCGGTATGGTCTGCACCCAGTTCTGCTCGAAACCCGCCGGAGCCTTGGGACCGAACCACACGTCCACCGAACCATCGGCATTGGTTTTAATGGCCTTGTTCTGGCTGCTCACGCTCGGGGCTTTCTGGTCGGTTTGCAGCATCGAACGGGTCTGGTTGTCATACACGATCACCGACCAGAAATCCTTCACCGGGATATTGGGCGGCAGGCGCAGCCGGTAGGTTTTGGCGCCATCAAAGGGAGTGCCCTTGGCATCCAGAGCAGCCCAGGGATACTGAGAGCCCTGGCCCACCATCTTCTCCTCCATGGCCGGCGTTACGCCAGTGGCGAAGTAGTAGAAGAAGGCCGCTCCATCGAGATTGGCCACGCCGGGTGACACTTCGAATTTGTAGCCACCGAAGAACGGCAGACGCCAGGAGCTGTTGGGGTAGAAGAAGGCATCTCGATCGCGGATCTTGAAGGCGAGGGTTCGCGCCGTCACCGCCCCGATGTTGGCGGCATCGGTGAGAATCTGCTTCATGCGCTCGTCGGGGTTGAAGGGCTTGCCCTTGACAATGCCGATTGAGGCGAACAGGCCCAGGGTTGTAGGGTCGGAGCCGGTGGAGGGTTCCTCCTGAATCACCTGGTTCAGCAGGGTCCAGAAGGAGTAATCACCAGGGGCCACGAAATTGGCCGGCACGCCGGAGGCATTGACAAACTTCATCGCCGGTGGGTTGGCAGCCTCGGAGAGTTGATAGATCTTCAGATTCTTCTTCACCGATTCCACCCCTGGCTTGGGCGAACCGTCGACAAGGAATGAGCGGAAGGGCATCCAGTTGCCGTAGGTTTTCGGACGAACAACGAAGTAGCCCTTGGGGATCTCACCGGTGTAGTCGGGCGGCAGGATCAGGTACTTGCCGCCTTTTCCTTTGTCCGGTCCAGTGATGCCAATGTCCGAGACCCAGCGGTACCAGAAGTCATCAATTGCCCCCAGCACCTTGGGGGGGACTTCAACCACCAGAGGGCCTTTCCTGGTATCCACCCAGATGAAGCTGTAGATCGTGTTGTCGTTAGCGGTGAGCTCCACCGTTTTGGGATCGACCAGGCTCTCCCAGATCACGTTGGTGGTGTTGACAGGCCCGAACCGGCGCAGGGATTCACGCATGCCGGCCTGATTCACGATCGGGATGGCCAGCAGATAGGCCTGCAGGGCCCTTGAGCGATCCAGGTTGTCGTAAATCTTCTCGACGGTGTCCGGATTGGGGACGCCGTCGATGAGATTGAGGGTGCCGATCGAGGTGTCAAGCCGGTCGGGCGTGGCCACCCCCGGCGCGATCGGTGTTGTCATTTTGAAGGGCTGAGCCGAAGCCACCGTGGAAACATTCGCAACAAGAGCGGCCATCACCAGGCCAAAGCACCGGTGGTGGCGTGACAACTTCGACCTCATCTCGACAGCCCTCATCTCGACAGCTGCTGGCGCAGCAAACTTGGAATTCTATATCAGGTGGGATTGGTGCGACCGAACGACCGAACGGAGCAATGCGGGCGGTTACGAATACTCTTCGAATGCTTGAGGCGTGGATGCAGAGTTGAGATCCTGTCTTGCTTTACTGTCTTAATTGGTGGTGTACAATCTGTGCAATTTTCTCTTATTTTGGCCACCGCATCAAGAGAATCGGAATCACAATGGATGCAAGCAGGTAGATCAGAACCGTACCGATCACGGTGGCTTGCTGCTGGGGAAAGGTGCCGGAGGCCAGCAGCAGCGCGATGGCGGGATGCCGCGACACTGTGGCCGATCCGAGGGCGCCGCGGATGCCCCGATCCGACCCGCCGAGCAATTCGCCAAACAACAGACCAAAGACGATCACAACCAGGATGATCAGCACGGTGCCCTCGCCGACAACCGCCAGCATCTTGGGTCCATGGACACCGAGCAGCACCACCGCACCGAGCAGCAGCACCACACTGCCGAGGCGATCGGCAACAGCAGCCAGCCGTGGGGAGCTGCGGGGAAAGAGGCGGGCGAGCCCGATGCCGAGTCCCAGGGGGAGCACCACGGTGGCCAGCAGCACCATCACCATCGCCCTGGGATCCAAGGTGGTGGAGACTCCGAACAGCCGCTCGGCAATCGCGATCATCAGCGGCACCACCAGCAGGGAGACGGCGGTTGAGAGCAGCTCCAGGCCGATGACGTAGTCCGCCCTGGCCCCAAGAGCCGTTCCCTTCTTGGCCCACGGCGGCAGCACCGGCGAGACCGCAAAGCCCAGTAAGACCGCTCCCACTCCCTGCCGCAGGGGCAGCAGCCACACCAACAGCAGCACGAGAGCCGGATATAGCACGTACATCGCCAGCAACGAGCGCAGGGTCAGCGTCGGGCGGCGCAGCAGCAATAGCGGCTCGTCCAGCTGGACCCGGGCGCCAATGCTGACCACCATCAGCACCACACCCAGCAGCAACACCAACTTGAGCAGCGGGGTTGGGTCCACAGGATTTTATCTTGGTTAACTAGGATACCACGAAAGATTTCGATTCGCTGTCAGCGATGCTTGCGCGCCTTGCAAGAAACGCGTTGAGACAACATCGATGAGCCACGTTTTGCAACACATGCGAAAAACGGATGTCTGTCGGCGACTGATCGAGACCTTTTGAGCACTATTAGTACCTAACCTGTTTGGCCAACCTCTTAGGCCAACCTGATGATCGAGCTAAATGATTGCAACAAGACAGATTGAAGACGTTCTAAGCCGAGCCGAGCCTTGGTTCACGAGCCGGGTGATGCGAGAAGCCACCTCCATCGCCGTTTCTCTGCCCGTCCTCTGCGAGCTGGTCTGGGTGTGGCAACGGCTGTTGGGCTTGGCGATGGCTGTTTGGCTTGCTCGTGCAGCGGTGGAAGCTGGCCTGGCCCCGCAGGAGGCTGGTAGAGACCTCGCCGATGGGGTAATCGCCCTTCAGGGGCAATGGTTGGGTGAATCACCTTTGTCTCCTTGGACCCCCGGGAGGTGGCTCCGTTGCGGGAGCACGGGGTTGGCCACGAAGGGGGACATCTGGTCATTTCGGTCTTTCCCCCCTGGCACCCTTCCCCTCTAGGGGCTTGGCTGGGTTCACTTTTCCTCTTCCCGATGGCCCTGGTTCCCCGCTGGCGCTACATGACCGACGACGCCAAGGCTCTTGCCCGCCGCAGCGCCGTTTCCGCCGCCGTGGTGCTGGTGGCGTTGCTGCTGTTCCGGAGCCTGCTCCCCTGGGTGGCTCTGGGTCTGGCCGGCTGGTGGATCTGGAAAGCGATCAACCGCTGAGGGCTCAGGTCACCAAGCGGTCATAAAAAAAGCGGACCCGTCCAGGACCGCTCGATGACCAAATCCAATATATGAACTTCTGTAACGCCACCGTGGCTGTTGCGGCCAATCGGCCTTCACGGCACCTGCCCATTCCGTTTGGCCTCGCTGATCGCCCGGTCGATCCCCTCGCTGGTGGCCTTCGGCAGCTGAGGGGAATACACGAACGCCTGGGACTCCGGCCGTTGTCCGTCCAGCACCAGCTGGAGGCGGCTGCGCTGCCGCGCGGAAAGCTGCTCTCGCACGTATCGCAGTTGCTGTTCATCGGCGAGCACCGCATCCACCTGCCGGTTGAGCAGCAGGGCGGGCGCATCGCTGAGCTGCGGCAGCGGCACCACTTTGACCCTCCCCTGTAGCGGTGGTGAGCGCAGCAGCTTCTCGCTCACGCTGCCGGGCCGGGCGGCCACCCGGCGGCCCGCCAGGTCGTCGAGGGTTTCCGGGAGCGCATCGCTCATCGGCGCCTGACGCAACACGTCGAGTGTGATCGTGCTCACGATCAGCGAGCCGAACACGATCCGCAGCAGGTAGCTGAGCACCACCAGCCCCTGGCCTCGGGTGGTGGACACGATCGTGTTGGTGCCCGGGCCGGTGGCCAGCACCTGAAACACCAGCGCGCGCTGGCGCCACCCGTCGCGCGTCGGCCAGCGTGCCGCCCTGCCCGCATCCGATCGCGCTGCTGATTCCGCTTGCATGGCGCTTCCGGGGGGGTAGCCCCCTTCCGTGCGCCACACCACCAAACTCAGCACCCCGATCGCCAGCAGGTAGCCAGCCAGCAGCCCGAGCAGCCGCGCATCCAGCACCCCTCCCAGCACCGCCCGCAGCGTGGCCAGGCGGTTGGTGCCCATCAGCAGGGCCACACCCGATTCCTGGAACGGCAGGCTGAAGCGGTAGGTGCCCACCCGCTCCGGCGTAATTGTGAGACACCCCACCCCCAGATCCACCGCACCCCGGCGGCTGGCCTCCAGCAGGGCCTTCGCGTTCGGGTAGGGCTCAAGGGTGTAGGCCAGCCGCTCCCGAGCGGCCACGAACTGCCACAGCCTCACGGCCTTTCCCTCCCAGCGCCCTGGCCCCCGCAGCTCCGAGCAGGGAGGAGAACCGTCGAGCACTCCCACCCTCAGGATCGTTTCTGAGCGGGCCGCCTGGGGTGGGGCCAGGGGGACCAGACCTAGGGCCAGGAAGGCCGAGCCAATGGCCAAAAAACGGGGGCCAAGAGCCAGAAAGCGGCTGCCAGCGGCCTGCAAGCGGGGTTTGCCGGCGAGCCATCCGGGGCCAACAGCCATCTGAACCGCTCGCCGCAATCCGCGGCGGACCCTCGTCCGGGGCCGGCTCCGGCTGCCCCTCGGCAGGCAGGTCATCGCTCCGGCACTCCTCAGTTGGGATGGGCCGTCACGTTACCCACGGTCCCGTCCAGCCCTGCGGCGATCCCGCCGGTAGCCCGCTTTGGGTTCCAGACCACTCGCAGCCGGACCCGGCGGCAGCCCGCGCCGGGGTTCCTCCGGCAGCTTCCGGCTCGTGCCACTGGCAGACCGATCTGGGGACTCCACCCACAGCTCCCGTTGGATCCGCGGGCAGCCCGGGGTAGCTCCGGCAGCTCGTTCTGGTTCCTCTTGCTGATCCAGGCAGGCCAGCTTGCCGATCTGACCCCGAACCTCCAGCCCCGCCTGCTCCTACGGTCCCAGCGCCATCCCTGCCGCCCGCCGCCCATGCTTCCGGCGCCCGCCACCACCCCAGCCCCGGACCCGGCCGAGCGAATCATCCTGGCCCTGGATCGGCCCGATGCCGACGCCGCCCTCGCCCTGGCCGGTGCCATCCCCGCGCTGTGCTGGGTGAAAGTGGGCCTCGAACTCTTCAGCGCCGCCGGGCCCGCCGTGGTGGCCGAGCTGCGCGAGCGGGGCCTGCAGGTGTTCCTCGACCTCAAGTTTCACGACATCCCCGCCACCATGGCCGGTGCCTGCCGCAGCGCCGCCCGCCTTGGCGCCGGGCTGATCACGGTGCATGGCTGCGCCGGCGGTGAGGCCCTGGCCGCCGCCCAGGCTGGTGCCCTCGAGGGGGCCGCTGCCGCTGGCCTGGAGGCTCCCATCCTGCTGGCGGTCACCGTGCTCACCAGCTGGCCGGCGGAGCGTTTCGCCCACGAACTGGCCATCGCCGAACCGATTCCCGCTTATGTGAACCGCCTCGCGGCATTGGCAGCTAGGGCCGGCCTCGGGGGCTGCGTCTGCTCCCCCCTGGAGGTGGCGGCCCTGCGGCAGGCCCATCCGCAGCCCTTCGCCCTCGTCACCCCAGGCATCCGACCGGCCGGCAGCGCCACCGGCGACCAGGCCCGGGTGATGACCCCCGTCCAGGCGATCGCCGCCGGCGCCAGCCAGTTGGTGATCGGCCGACCGATCAGCGCTGCGGCCGATCCAGCCGGGGCCTTCGCGGCCTGTTGCCGGGAGCTCCGCTGAACGGCCTTGGGATCGGGTTGTGTCTCCCCCGGAAACGGGCTCGGTGCTCATGGATGATCCTCAGCGCGCCTTCCACCTGCTACGCCGGCTGAAGGACCAGGGCATTCCCGTGGCCAGCGAAGACTTCGGCACAGGTTATTTTGGCTTTAGCAATCTGCGCTCCTTTCTGATCGATCGCCTCAAGATCAACGGAACCTTCGTGACAACCTGCCTCACCGATCCCAGCGGTGCTGCGGTCGTGACCGCCAACATCTCTCTGGCCCGTTCCCTTGGCATCACCACCATCGCCGAGGGGGTGGAAACGGAGGATCAGCGGCTGTTCCTGCTTCAGCAGGGACTTGATGAGGTGCAGGATTACCTGATGGGGTGCCCATCCCAGATCTGGCCATCGCTTCCATCCTGGCCCGGCAGGCCAGCGGCGGCGACGGGGCCGTGCCCTTCCTGAGCGGCTATGGCTGAGCACGTCCAGCGGATCGATCACAGCCTGTTCGAGCGGCTGGCGGCCGAGGCCCGCTCCTTGCCCCGGCTGCGGCGCAACCACAACCTCCATGCGGAGGCCGATCCCGTGCAGCGCTTCCTTAATGTGATGCAGCCCGGCACCTATGTACGGCCTCACCGCCATCTGCGGGACCGACCCGGGGCGGGCTTCGAATGCTTCGTGGTGCTCCAGGGGAGCATCGGCCTGCTCCTGCTTGATCAGCACGGGGCCCTGCGGGGCCGAGAGCGCCTCGATGCTGCCGGTCCCCTGCGGGGGATCCAGCTGCCGGAGGGCATCATCCACACCCTGGTGGCATTGGAGCCGGATTCCGTGCTGCTCGAGATCAAGGAGGGGCCCTATCTGCCCGCGGCCGATAAGGATTTCCTCGCCCCCTTCCCCCCTGAGGGCACCGCGGCCGCAGCGGAACTCGAGGCCACCTGGCGGGCCCTGTTCAGCGCCGAGGATTCTTGAGCTTCGGCCGGAACTTCGGGGCGACCTGTCTCTCCTTTACCCCAAGCACCCCCTAGGCCCGTCGGTATGCCGGCAATTTGAGGCACAAAAGCGGGCCGTTCTTAGCATTGGTGCTGCCGTTGTCGCCTGCGTTTCCGATGTCCGCCGCCTCAATCCCAGGGCCCAAGGGCGCAACCACTCGCATGAATAAGGCTATCGGAGCCCTGCTGATGGCCGCTCCCTTGGCGCTGGCTTCCCTGCCCCTGAGGGCGGCCAACCAGGCCGGCACCTTCAATGCCATGGTGATCACCTTCCAGAACTACGGCTTTGAGGTGGTGGGCAACCACCCACGCTGCGTCCAGGAACCCAATCTCTTTGGCCTCTACATCAGGGGGACCCGCCGCATCGTGGTCTGCCCCCGCGGAAACCAGCTCGACACCCTGATGCATGAGGGATGGCACGCCGTGCAGGCCCGCTGCCGCAAGGGAAAGCCCCTGCTCACCGAACAATTCCTGCGCGCCAACTTAAGCCGCGCTGACCTACGCGACATCGACGCCCTCTACAGCGCCAAGAGCTGGCACCGCGAGGCCGAGGCCCGTGCCATGGCCGCCCAGCAGATCCCCCTTTACCTGGCCCACCTGGACAGTTCCTGTGGCGCGCCAACGGCGGCCGGCGGTATCGCCCAGCCTCCAGCGGGCACCCAACCCAGCAGCCCTGCGGTCAAGGCTCCCCAAGCGGCACCCCAGCCAGCCCAGCCGGCTCCCCAAGCCAACCCATAACCAAGCCAGCTTCTCCAACTTCGCGCACGTCGATGCCAGGCCTGCTTCAGCAGTTGGGGCTTCCGTCGATCCCCTGATCGGCCAGGGCGCTGCGCCGGCAGAAGCTGCAGTGGCCCCAAAGGGCCATCTCACCGGTAGGGGCCGGCCTGCCACAGGCCGGGCAGTCAGCCAGTCCATGCACATCGATCCGGCTGGGGTGGCGGGCCCACACTTCGGCCTCGACCTCCGATCCGGGGGGCGTGGAGGGTTCGCCATAGTGTTGACGGAAGCGCAGATCCCGCACGCTGAAGCCCGCACCCCGAAGGGCCCCCAGCAGCTGATGGCGGTTGTATTGCAGGGCCTGGAGCCAGGGCCCGGGGACCGCCCCCACCGTGAGCACACCGCCCTGCAGGTTGAGAGGACGGCAGTGGGGGGCCAGCTGGCTGCCGGCGATGCGCGGCCAGGCCTGCCACAGGCCCGCCAACTGCCCCTCGCCCTCCCAGTGGCGGCGCAGGTTCTCCAGGCACGCGCCTAGGGAGGTCGCCGGAGGTGCCGCCGCGCTTGGCGCCAGAACGTTCACCCTATTCAAGGTCAGCGACCGTAGGCCGCGGCTGGTTCCGGCGCCGCGGCGGCTGTTGCGGCGGGATGGATCGGCCATGGGAGAAGGGTAGGCGGCCGCCGCTTGCCCTGCTCGCAACTACTGAGGCGAAGGTCGTTGTGATTGTGGAGTGTCGAGTGAGGCAATCGGCAAAGGTTTTTCCGGCTGTGGATCCAGCCTGACCCGTCTTGCCAGGTGGGTGACCAGCAACCATGATTGCTGTAGCGAAGGGAGTTATGCCATGGCCAGTACTGAAATCTCTAAGGGTTCACAGCTACCAGATTCCGATCTCGATCAAGACTTGAAAAGGCCCAAAAGGATCACGATCACGGTGAATCACTCGCTCTATACAAAGCTGGTTGAACGCAGTTCTAGCGAAGGTCGATCGATCTCCAATCTTGCCTCGTATCTGCTGGAGCGTGAGCTCGAGGGCACGCCCTGAAGCGCCGGATACCTCATGTCCGGCCCTCCCGCCGCTCGTGTCTCGCTCCGGTGCGGCAAACCGGCGGCCGCGGCTTGCAGCGCTTCAGCCTGATCGCGCTTAACCTCTGACGGTGTGCCCCCACCATCCATGGGCTTTTTTGATCGGCTTAGCCGCCTGCTGCGCGCCAACCTCAACGACCTCGTCAGCAAGGCGGAGGATCCGGGCAAGATCCTCGACCAGTCTGTTGCTGACATGCAGGCCGACCTGGTGAAACTCCGCCAGGCCGTGGCTACCGCCATCGCCAGCCAAAAACGCCTGCAAAACCAGGCGGAACAGGCCGAGACCCAAGCCACAACCTGGTACGAACGCGCCGAGCTGGCCCTGAAGAAGGGTGAAGAGGAGCTCGCCCGCGATTCCCTCTCTCGCCGCAAGACCTACCAGGACACCGCCACGGCGCTGAATAGCCAGATCAGCTCCCAGGCCGGCCAGGTGGACACCCTGAAACGAAGCCTCACCGCCCTCGAGGGCAAGATTGCTGAGGCCAAGACCAAGAAGGACATGCTCAAGGCCCGGGCCCAGGCCGCCGAGGCCCAGGAGCAGCTTCAAAGTGCTGTTGGCAACCTCAGCACCAACAGCTCCATGGCCGCCTTCGACCAAATGGAGGAGAAGGTACTGGGCATGGAGGCCCGCAGCCAGGCCGCGGCCGAGCTGGCCGGCGCCGACCTTGAGAGCCAGTTCGCCTCCTTGGAGGGCAGCAACGTGGATGAGGAGCTCGAAGCCCTCAAGACGCGCCTCTCCGGCGGATCCACCCCGATCCAGCTGCCCGCCCCCGATGCCCCCGTGCCCCAGTTGGAGCCCGTGAAGGTGGCGGAAGTGAATGCGGAGCTCGAGGAGCTGAAGCGTTCGATCGACAAGCTCTGAAATCCGGATCTGATTGCCATCACCGCCCCTGCCGGATCGTCGTCTCATTCGTCGGCTCAGGCAGGGCTTGGATGGGTGCCCTATCGGGTTCCGGTCGAAGCGCCTCCGGTGGGGTGGGTGTGAGTCCTGTCCCTTTTCCGCATTCTTCGTTGAGGTTCCGGCCGCTAATGCACAACTTGGCGGTTCCCCTGCACCGCCGGCCTCCTCAGCAGTTCGGACGCTGTCCGGTTTCTTCGGCAGTTTTCGCTGCCCCCCATACAATCTTCTATCTGCTCTTCGTCATCCGTGTCCGAAGCCGTCCTCGAGATCACCGATTCCAATTACGGGGAGCTGGTGGCGGAGCATCCCGGCCCGATGCTTCTGGATGTCTGGGCCACTTGGTGCGGCCCCTGCCGCCTGATAGCACCGGTGATCGCCTGGGCAGCTTCTGAGTACGAGGGCCGACTGCGGGTCGGCAAGGCTGACTGTGACGCCAATCCTGTTCTGGTGGAATCCCTGGCTGTGCAGGGTTTACCCACATTGGTGCTGTTCCGCGATGGCAGCGAGATCCGGCGCCATGAGGGTGTGCTCACCCAGGCCCAACTCACCGCCTTCCTGGATGCCCATCTCTGAGCAGATCTCTACCCGGGTCGCCCTCCTGGGTAGTGGCGTCTTCGCCCGCAATGACCAGCGCAAGGAGGTTTACCGCCGGAGGCTGAACAGCAGCCCGGGCCTCCCTCCTCTTCTCGATCTGTCGCTCGGCTCCACCGATCTCCAGCCGCCACCGGTAGCGCTTGAGGCGATCGGGGCCGCCCTAGACAAACCGTCCAGCGCCTCCTATTGCCTGCACGGGGCCACCCTGCCCTTTCGCGAAGCGGTGGCGGCCTGGGCCCAGAGACGCCTCTCGGTGGCGGTGGATCCGGAGCGGGAGGTGCTGCTGCTGGTGGGCTCCCAGGAGGGCACAGCCCACCTGCCCCTGGCGGTGCTGAACCCCGGGGACGCCGCCCTGCTGTTGGATCCTTGCTATCCCTCCCACCGGGGCGGCCTACAACTGGCCTCCGCCGAAACGGTGCTGCTCCCCCTGGATCCGGAGCGGGGCTGGCGGCCCGATTACGACCACCTGAGCGCCTCCCAGTGGGATGCCCTGCGGCTAATGGTGCTCGGCTTCCCCCATAACCCCACCGCCACCACGGGTGAGCAGGCCTGGCTCGATGCGGCCATGGCCCGCGCTATCGACCGCGACATCGTGCTTGCCCACGACAATCCTTATCTGGATCTGGCGCTCGATGGCGAGGCCCCGGCCCTGCTGCGCCACCCCGACTGGCGCCGCTGCGGCATCGAGTTCTTCTCCTTCTCCAAGGGCTGGTGCCTGGGGGGCTTTCGCATCGCCTTCGCCATCGGCGCCGAATGGTTGATCACGGCTCTGCGCCAGCTCAAGGGGATCGTGGATTTCAATCAGTCGCTGGCGCTCCAAGCTGGCGCGATCGCCGCCCTCGAGCAGGCGCCCCAGTGGCCAGAGCGGCTCCGCGGTGCCTACCGCGAGCGACGAGATCGGATGGCCGCCGCCCTGCAGTCCGAGGGGTGGGTGGTTCCCCACGCCTCGATGGCGCTCTACCACTGGCTGCCCGTGCCAGCGGCGGCACGGGCTCATGGTCTGGACTCCGAGCGTTTCTGCGCCGCCCTCCTCGAAGCCACCGGCGTTTGCCTCACCCCGGGAAATGGCTTCGGGCCTGGCGGCGAGGGCTGGCAACGGCTGGCCCTTGTGCATCCGAGCGAGGAGCTGGAGGCCGGTGCGGCCCGCATGGGCGCCTGGCTGCGGCAGCTTTGAGGTCGCGCCGATGGTCGGTCGGATCGCGTGGGCCCACCGCAACCTGGCCCGGGCCAAGGGCGGCCGGGGCCTTCCCTGGCAACTGCGGGCCCTGCCGGTGTGCGCCAGCACCGAAAGCGAGCTCGATCAGTGGCTGCGGCAGGTGCCGCCCCTGGCAGGCTCTCTGCCCCCTGGGGCTGCCCTCCCAGCAGCCGAATCAAGTCCCGGGCCACACCTACGCCAACCCCGTGCCGTGCTGGCCCGCCGGCAGCGCTTCGGCCATGGCCAGCAGGGGAGGGTCTGGGTGTCGCCGCCCGGGGGGGTGTGGCTCAGTGCGGCCCTGCCCTGGCCCGAGGATCCCGAAGGCGCCGCGTCACCCGCCCTCGCGGTGGCGGTGGCCCTGGCCGCCGAGCTGGTCGCGCTGGGGGTTCCCATCGGCCTGAAGTGGCCCAACGATTTGATGCTGCTTACCCCGGCGGGGCCCCGCAAGCTGGCCGGCCTGCTGCCCGGGCTGCGCCTGCGGGGGGGAAAGGTGCGCTGGGCGCGCATCGGCATCGGGCTCAACGGCTGCAATCCCGTGCCCGCCGGAGCTGCCGCCCTGCTGGGCTTTCCCCGGGCCAGGGCCGGCCGCGGCGATCTCCTGGTGGCCCGGGTGCTGTTGGCCCTGGATCGAGCGATGGAGCTGGCGAGTCGGCCCGAAGCGGTGCGTTCCGCTGCACAAGGGCTGCTGTTGCCCCTGGGCCCCCTGGAGCTGGAGGGGGAACTCTGGCAGCCCCTTGGCCTGGCGGCCGACGGGGGGCTGCGGCTCCTGAACGCTGCTGGCCGTCTCCGCATCTTGCGTCGCTTCTGATACCAGGGCTGGCGGCGCTGTTGTTGTGGTCGCTATGCGGTGCGGCCCTCTGCCGTCGTCGCTCCAGCGGCCATGCACCACAATACTCTTGGTTTTCTCGCAGCGCTCCTTCCGCGGCACCGATCCATGCCCCGCCAGCCCCTGCGCACCCTTTTGGCCCTCCCGGCCCTCTTCGCCATTCCCTCGGCCGCGGTGCCATTGGTGATGGCCCAGACCGCACCGCTTGAGACGGGCGGTGGATCCCCCGCCTCCCAGCCCGCGCCGCCGTCCCCCCCCCCTTCCCTCCCGGCTGCGCCCAATTCAGCTGGTCTCGCCCCCGCGCCTGCTGCGGCTCCCGACGAGCGACCCACAGCTGCCCCTCCGGCCGCGGCCGTCGCTCCAGTGGCGAGCCCTGGCCTTGGTGCAACAGAAACCTCCCCCTCGCCGCGGGTTCGCGTCACGGTCTCCCCCGAGCGGCTGGTGCCGCCCTCCGGTGCTCTCGGCTCCAGCCCGCAGCCTCTGCAGCCGGGTCCCGATCAGCGCCAGGTTCAGACCCCCAAGCGCTTTGATCGCACCCTCGACGAACTGCTTCGTGATGGCGTGGTCAGCCCCCGCGAAGTGCGAACCCACGAAGGCCTCTTTCCTCGGGGCAATAGCGAGGTGGTGCGTGAGGGCTGCAGCTCTGGCGCTTTTTCGGCCCGGGAATGTGGCGCCAGTGGTGTATCTTTCCGCTCCCGCAGCGATGGAGATGGCTCTATCGGAACGAGGGGTTACGGAGGAGCCTGGGCCGGCGGGAGTTACGGCGGTGGCAACGGCGAGCGCTACGGCATCGATGCTGCTCCCTTGCCGCCGATCGCCGTGCCGGTCACAGCCCTGCTCTCCGGGATCGGCGGCCGTTTCCGGCTCAGCGATGTTCTCCAGGTGTCCCCAAGGCCCGTCGGGATCCGGGGCAACAGCAACCGGGGCCTGATCTTCCCGCTGATCGGCAGCGCTGAAATCACCAGCGGTTTCGGCTGGCGCCTCCACCCGATCCTCGGCACCTGGTTAATGCATAGCGGCCGCGATCTTGCCGCCCCCGAGGGCACCCCCGTGGTGGCCGCCCTCTCCGGCCGTGTGGTGAGCAGTGGTGATGCCGGCGGCTATGGCCTGGCCATCGAAATCGAGCACAACAATCCACGCCGTAACACCCTCTACGGCCACCTCTCCGAGCTCTACGTGCGTGAGGGGGATCAAGTGCGCCAGGGTGAGGTGATTGGCCGGGTGGGCAGCACGGGCCGCAGCACCGGCCCCCACCTGCACTTTGAGTTGCGTATGCCCCAGGAGGGTGGCTGGGTTGCCGTGGATCCGGGCGAATTCGATCCCGGTGGAGGGGTTCAGGTGGCCGGGAGCGGTCAGCCGGGCCTCGCGGGCCTGCTCAATCCCGGCGTGGCACCCCCCAACGACGCGATTGCGCTGCTGATGGGCCAGCTTCTCCAGAGTCTGGAGCGTCCCCGTTCACCCCTTGGAGCACCCCCTGCGGGCCCCACGGCCCAGGCCTCCCCAGCCCCCAGGCCACTTCCCACCGATCGACTGCCCCGAAGCCTTCCCCCCTCCGCTGCGCTGCCGGCGCCGGCACCCCTGCCCCGCAATCTCCCCCCCGCTGCTACACCTGGCAGGTAACCCCTGTGCAGGTCAGCCGCGATGGGCAAGAAGCAACCAGGTCAGAAGGGCAAGCACGCCCCCGGGGATCCCGTCGACCTGTACGGCGGTGCATCAGCGGACCTGAGCCAGCCCACCGATCGGCATCACCAGGCTTCTGCCGGTGGTGGCCGGGAGCATTCCGCTAGCCCGGGCCAGAGTGAGCCCACCTCACGAGTGCCTGGCGCGCCGGGCGAGAAGCTCCACCGCAGCTTCTACGAATCGGAACTGGCCCAGCTCCAGCTGGAGCTGGTGAAGATGCAGTACTGGATCAAAGGCACCGGCTTCCGTCTGATCGTGATCTTCGAGGGGCGCGACGCCGCCGGAAAGGGCGGCACGATCAAGCGCATCACCGAGCCGCTCAATCCCCGCGGCTGCCGGGTGGTGGCCCTGGGTACCCCCTCCGACCAGCAGAAGACCCAGTGGTATTTCCAGCGCTACGTGGAGCATTTACCCTCCGCTGGCGAGATCGTGATCTTCGATCGCAGCTGGTACAACCGCGCCGGGGTGGAGCGGGTGATGGGCTTCTGCACGGAGCAGGAGGTCGACCAGTTCATGCGGGCCTGCCCCGAATTCGAACGGATGCTTGTGGACAGCGGCATCCCGCTGCTCAAGTACTGGTTCTCGGTGAGTGATGCCGAGCAGGAGGCCCGCTTCCGCGATCGCATCGAGGATCCGATGCGCCGCTGGAAGCTCTCCCCGATGGATCTGGAGGCCCGCGACCGCTGGGAGGCGTTCTCCCAGGCCAAGGACGCGATGCTCTCCCACACCAACATCCCCGAGGCGCCCTGGTTCACCGTGGAGGCGGACGACAAGCGCCGCGCCCGGCTCAACACCATCCATCACCTGCTCAGCAAGGTGCCGTATCAGGACATGACCCCTGCTGCGATCAAGCTGCCGCCCCGAAAGCCGGCCCGGGGGGTGGAACGTCCCCCGATTGGCGAGCAGTTCTTCGTGCCCAATCGCTACCTCTGAAGCCGCGAGGCGTTCCCTGCCGCTGCGGTCCGATCAGGTTTTGCCGCTCTCCGGCTGCTTCTGATCGCCCGGAAGCAGGGTCACGAGCACCTTGTCGACCCGGTTGCCATCCATGTCGAGGATCTCGAGCCGCAACCCATCGATGTTGAAGAGTTCACCACTTCGAGGGATGTGGCCCAGGTGGTGCATGGTGAAGCCACCGAGGGTGTGGAAATCGCCGCTGCCCTCGCCCGCCAGGCTGGTGCGCCCCACCAGTTCCTTGAAGGCCTCGAATTCGAGCAACCCATCCACTAGCCAGGAGCCATCTTCGCGCTGCACCACAGAAGGGTCCTCTTCATCCTCGGCAGAGGGGAGATCCCCCACGATCGCCTCCATCAGATCGGTCACGGTCACCAAGCCCTCGATGCCGCCGAATTCATCGGTGACCAGGGCGATGTGGCTTCCCGATTCCCGGAACCGCTCGATCACAGCCAGGGCCCGCATCGTTTCCGCCACATAGAGAGGTGGCTGCAGCAGCTGCTCCAGGGCCACCGGCCCCCCCGCCTCGGGCTGGGGGCTGTGCGGCGGTTCGGTCGGTTCCCGCCCGGTCCGGGAGAGGCGCTCGGCCACCAGGAACTGGCTCGTGCGCAGCACGCCTTCGCAGGCATCGAGGCTGCCCCGGCCCACCGGCAGGCGGGAATGGTTGCTTCCGATCACGGTCTCCAGCTGCTCAAGGGGGCTCGCTTCGGCATCCAGCCAGTTGATCTCGGTTCGTGGCGTCATGAAGGCCCGAATCGGGCGGTCCCCCAAGCGGAAGACCCGCTGCACCATGCTGTGCTCGGCCTGTTCAAACACCCCCGCTTCGGCGCCCTGGCGGATCAGCGCCTTGATCTCGTCTTCAGTGAGATCCGGTTCGCCGCTGTCACGGATGCCCATGAGCCGCAGCAGGGCCTCGGTGGAGCTGCCCAGCAGGCGCACCACAGGAGCACTGAACCGGGAGAGGGCGCGCATCGGGCCAGCCACAGCACAGGCGATGGCCTCGGGGTCGTTCAGGGCGATGCGTTTGGGAAGCAGTTCGCCGATCACCAGGGAGAGGTAGGTGATCACTCCCACCACCAGCGCCACGCTCACCCCCTGGGCGGAACGTCCGATCCAGGGCACCGAGGCCAATAGGGGCTCCAGCCGCTGGGCGATGGTGGCGCCGCCCACGGCACCGCTGAGGATGCCGATCAGGGTGATGCCGATCTGCACCGTGGAGAGGAAGTCATTAGGGGCGTTGGCCAGCTTCAGGGCCGCCCCGGCCTTGCGGTTGCCGCGCTCGGCCTGCTGCTCCAGCCGCACCTTGCGGGCCGAGACCACGGCGATCTCCGAACCGGAGAAGATGCCGTTGGCGATGATCAGCACCAGAATCAGCAGGCCTTCGATCAGCAGTCCCGAGGCCATCTGAGCGGCATTCTTGTGGCTGAACCCTATCAGCGCCGCATCGCGCGATGGTCGGGATATGGCCATGGCAGCACGCTCCCTCCCTGCGACTTGACTAAGCGGCGCGTCGACGAACCGGAGATTCGATTAGCTGGCAAGTCGTCCATCGCGGAAGTGCACCACCCGGCGAGCCCGGTCGCCCACCTCCTGCTCGTGGGTCACCAGCAGGATCGTGATGCCCTGGCCGTTGAGGTCATCGAAGATGGCCAGCACTTCCTCGGTGGTGCGGGAGTCGAGGGCGCCGGTGGGTTCATCCGCCAGCAGCATCGCCGGCCGGTTGATGATCGCCCGCGCCACCGCCACCCGTTGCTGCTGGCCCCCTGAGAGCTGGTTGGGTCGGTTGTCGAGCCGCTTGGCGAGGCCCACCCGCTCCAAGGCCTGCCGGGCCCGCTCGCGCCGCTCCTCGGCGGGCACTCCGGCGTAGATCATCGGCAGCATCACGTTGTCGAGGGCGCTGATCTGGGGCAACAGGTGGAACTGCTGAAACACGAACCCCAGCTCCCGGTTGCGCAGGTCGGCGAGGGCGTCGTCATCGAGGCTTTCCACCGGTACCCCGTTGAGCCGATAGCTGCCGCTGCTGGGCCGGTCGAGGCAGCCCAGGATGTTCATCGCCGTGCTCTTTCCCGAGCCCGACGTCCCCATCACCGCCAAGTAATCGCCCCGCTCCACCGTGAGACAGAGGTCATCGAGGGCGCGCACCAAGGTGTCGCCGCTGCCGTAGATCTTGCTCACATGCTTGAGTTCGGCCACCGGAGCCTCCACCGCCATCGGCTTGGCCTCGGGGCCGAAGAACTGCGTGGCTGGTGAAAGAAGGTCTGAGGACCTCTTGGGGGCGAACCAGCGCCGGGCCGGCAGGGAGTGGGAATGAGCCATGGGACGAATCAGCCCAGGGGCAAGGCGCCGGCCACCGCAATCGCCTGTTGGAGGATCGGAGTGCCCGCCACCGTGGAGCTCGCCCACTCGAACAGAGGGCTGGAGAGAATGCCACCCACAGCCGTCACGAACACACAACCCACCAGGGCGGCGCGCAGTGATTGCATACCAGATAAGTTCCAGCTGATCTCGGGATAGGCCTTCACAGCATCGGAGGCCTCCTGCGGCTCTTTCACCACCATCATCTTGATTACCGAGATGTAGTAGTAGATCGAAACCACTGAGGTGATCAAACCCACCACCACTAGTAGATACTGTTTGTCGGCCCAGCCGGCGAAGAAGAGATAGATCTTGCCGAAGAAACCCAGCATCGGCGGGATGCCACCAAGCGAGAGCAGGCAGAGGCTGAGCCCCAAGGTGATGAGGGGGTCCTTCTGGTAAAGGCCTGCGTAATCAGCGATCCGGTCACTACCGGTGCGGAGCGAGAAGAGGATGATGCAGGCAAAGGCCCCCAGGTTCATGAACAGATAGGCGGCCATATAAAGAACCATCGAGGCGAAGCCGTCCTCGGTGCCACACACCAGACCGATCATCACGAAGCCTGCTTGCCCGATCGAGCTGTAGGCCAGCATCCGTTTCATCGAGGTCTGCGCCAGCGCCACGATGTTGCCCAGCACCATGCTGAGCACCGCCAGCACGGTGAACAGGAATTTCCACTGGGCATCGAAGCTCTCAAAGCAGCCCACCAGCAGCCGCAGGGCCAGGGCGAATCCGGCGGCCTTGGATCCCACCGAAAGGAAGGCCACCACCGGGGTGGGCGATCCTTCGTACACATCGGGAGTCCACTGGTGGAACGGCACGGCGGCGATCTTGAAGGCCACCGTGGACAACACGAACACCAGCGAGAGGGCGGTGATCGGTGAGGCGGCCGTCTTCAGAGCCACGGCAATTGCTTCCAGGCTGGTGCTGCCACCGCTCAATCCGTAAAGCAGGGAAGCGCCGTAAAGAAACACAGCGGCGGCAGCCGATCCCACCAGCAGATATTTCAGGGCGGCCTCGGAACTGCGGGCATCGCGCTTCATGTACCCCGAGAGCAAATAGCTCGAAACCGAAAGGGTTTCCAGAGAGATGAAGATGCTGATCAGATCGGTGGAGCCGCACAGGAACATCGCGCCCAGCGTGGCTGCCAGCAGGATCGCGGCGTATTCCCCCACCGGCGTGCCGCTGCGCTCTACATAGCGCCAGCTCAGCAGCAGCGTCACCAGGGTGGAGGCCGCCACCACGCCACGGAAGGCGATCGCCAGGTTGTCGGCAAGGAAGGAGCCCAGGAAGGAGGGTTCCAGAGACCCGTTCCATTGCAGGGCGAGCAGCACCAGGGCCGAGCCGAGGCCTCCGTAGCAGAGGGGAGGAACCCAGCGGGTCGCCGCCTTCTCCCCGGCCAGATCCACCAACAGGCAGGCGATCAGGGCGATCAGCACGGCCGCCTCCGGGGCGATCGCGCCGGCGTTCAACTGGAGATTCAGGGTCCCCGTGCTGAGGCCCGAGGCGATCGTGTCGGTCACGGCGGTGGATGCCGTCGTGAGGGCCAGAGGTATGAGGGCCAGCGGGTGGGGGCCACTCAGCAGTCCAGCGAGCGCACCTGGAAGTGCCACGGTGATGGCCACTGGGTTCAAGGCATCCGGTTTTGCGGACTGTAGCGGCCGTTTCGGGAGTCGATGGCCCCTTGCTTGTCTCGCTTTGCAGGCACCTCATTAGGCGTCCCGCCCGCCGATGCGATAAAGAGGGAAGCGGTTTCCTGCGTTTCTGTGGCGCACACCCTGGTCATTGTCGAGAGCCCTACCAAGGCCAAAACCATCCGGGGGTACCTGCCGAAGGACTTCCGCGTGGAGGCCTCCATGGGCCATGTCCGGGATCTTCCCAACAACGCCAGCGAGATCCCGGCGGCCCACAAGGGCGAGAAGTGGGCCAACCTGGGCGTGAACACCGCCAACGACTTCGAGCCCCTCTACGTGGTTCCGAAGGACAAGAAGAAGGTGGTCAAGGAGCTCAAGGATGCCCTCAAGGGCGCCGAGAGACTGCTGCTGGCCACGGACGAAGACCGGGAGGGCGAAAGCATCAGCTGGCACCTGCTCCAGCTCCTCTCCCCCAAGGTGGAGGTCAAGCGGATGGTGTTCCACGAGATCACCAAGGAGGCGATCGGCCGGGCCCTGGAGAGCACCCGTGAGCTGGACATGGAGCTCGTGCATGCCCAGGAGACCCGCCGCATCCTCGATCGGCTGGTGGGCTACACCCTCTCGCCGCTGCTGTGGAAGAAGGTGGCCTGGGGCCTCTCAGCCGGCCGGGTGCAGTCGGTGGCGGTGCGACTCTTGGTGCAGCGTGAGCGGGCGCGGCGGGCCTTCCGCAGCGGCAGCTACTGGGACCTCAAGGCCAGGCTCAGCCACGGCGGCCTCCGCTTCGAGGCCAAGCTCAGCCAGGTGAAGGGCGAGCGGATCGCCGGCGGCAGTGATTTCGATGAGAGCACCGGAGCCCTCAAGACCGGTAGCAAGGTGCGGCTGCTCGCTGAAAACGAGGCCCGCTCCCTGGTAGCGGCGGTGGAGGCTGGCCCCTGGCGGGTCACGGCGGTGGAGGAGAAGCCCACCGTGCGCAAGCCGGTGCCCCCCTTCACCACCAGCACCCTGCAGCAGGAGGCGAACCGCAAGATGCGGCTCTCGGCCCGGGAAACGATGCGAACCGCCCAGGCCCTCTACGAGCGGGGCTTCATTACCTACATGCGCACCGACTCGGTGCACCTCTCCGACCAGGCGATCAATGCGGCCCGCAGCTGCGTGGCCGACCGCTACGGCAAGGAGTTCCTCTCGCCGGCCCCCCGCCAGTTCACCACCAAGGCCCGCAACGCCCAGGAGGCTCACGAAGCGATCCGCCCGGCCGGGGAATCCTTCCGCACTCCGGCCGACACCGGTCTCGACGGCCGTGACCTTTCCCTCTACGAGCTGATCTGGAAGCGTACCGTGGCCAGCCAGATGGCCGACGCCAAGCTGACCATGCTGGCGGTCGACCTAGAGGCCGCTGCCGGGAGCGCCGAGGGCCCGGCCCTGTTCCGCGCCAGCGGCAAGCGGATCGACTTCGCCGGCTTCTTCCGCGCCTACGTGGAGGGCAGTGACGATCCCGATGCCGCCCTGGAGGGACAGGAGGTGCTGCTGCCGGCCCTGAAGGTGGGTGATGCCCCCGCTGGTGAGGCGGTAGAGGCCCTCGGTCACCACACCCAGCCCCCCGCCCGCTACAGCGAGGCGGCCCTGGTGAAGATGCTTGAGAAGGAGGGCATCGGCCGCCCGTCCACCTACGCCTCGATCATCGGCACGATCGTGGACCGTGGTTACGCCACGCTTCAGAACAATTCCCTCACCCCCAGCTTCACCGCCTTCGCGGTGACCGCCCTGCTGGAAGAACATTTTCCGGATCTGGTCGATACCAGCTTCACAGCCCGGATGGAGAGCAGCCTCGATGAGATCTCCACCGGCAAGGTGGAGTGGCTGCCCTACTTGGAGAGCTTCTACAAGGGCGAGAAGGGGCTCGAAACCCAGGTGCTGCAGCGCGAGGGCGACATCGACCCCGGTGTCTCCCGCACCGTGGAACTGGAGGGCCTGCCCTGTGTGGTGCGGATCGGCCGTTTCGGGGCCTATCTGGAGAAGAAGCGGGTGGCCGACGATGGCAGCGAGGAGCTGCTCAAGGCCACCTTGCCTGTGGAGATCACCCCGGCCGACCTCGATGCGGATCGGGCCGAGCTGATCCTCAAGCAGAAGGCCGATGGCCCCGAATCCATTGGGGTGGACCCCGAGACCGGCGAAGCGGTCTACCTGCTGTTCGGCCAGTACGGCCCTTATCTCCAGCTCGGCCAGGCGAGTGAGGCCACCCCCAAACCGAAGCGGGCTTCCCTGCCGAAGGGCAGCAAACCCGACGACATGACTCTGGAGGACGCCCTCGGCCTTCTGCGGCTTCCCCGCCATTTGGGCGAGCATCCCGAGGGCGGCAAGGTGCAGGCCGGCCTGGGCCGCTTCGGGCCCTATGTGGTGCACGACAAGGGCAAGGGCGAGAAGGATTACCGCTCCCTCAAGGGCGACGACGACGTGCTGGCGATCGGCCTCAGCCGGGCCATCGAACTCCTGGCCGAACCCAAGCGGGGCCGCGGCGGCCGCACCGCCCTCAAGGATCTCGGCACACCGGAAGGGGCCGAGGAGGCGATCCAGCTGTTCAATGGGCCCTACGGGCTTTACGTGAAGCAGGGCAAGGTGAATGCCTCCCTGCCGGAGGGCACCACGGCCGACACCATCACGCTGGAACAGGCGGTCGAGCTGCTGGCCGCTAAGGCCTCCAGCGGCAAGGGTTCCAGCCGAGCCCGCCCCACCAGGGCCACAGCCCCCAAGGCCTCAGGTTCCAAGACCCCTAAGCCCGCCAGCAAGGCCAGCGGCAGCACGAAACCGGCCAAGCCGGCCACCAAGCCCCCGGTCACCACCAAGACCGGCCGGCTTCGGGCCAGTGCCGTAAGGGTGATCAAGCCGGCGGGCAGCTGATGGCCCCCGCACCTTTCCCTCCCCAGCGTCCCAGCCCGCCAGCCCTGCCAAGGCTCCTGCTGGCACTGCTGCCGCTGCTGCTGGGGGGTTGCAGTGGCACCCCTTTCGGTGAGGCCCTCTCCCGTAGTTTTCCCGGCCCCTCCGCAACTCCCGCCGCTACCGCCACCCCTTCCCCTGGCGACTTCCAGACCACCCGCCAGGGCGAAGCCCTATCCACCCCCACCGCCCCTTCGGCAGGCTCAGCCGGAACCTCCGGCGCGCAGTCAGGTGCAGTGGCTGGCGCAGGAGCCGGACCGGTCGCCGCACCCGCTGGAGCCGGAGCTGCGGCCACATCCGCGGCCATTCCGAAGTCCGGCGGTTCCAGCACGTCCGGCATCGGTCCCGCCGTTTCTGCAGCCGGAGCTACCCCTGCCATTACCCCGCGTCCCACCGCCAAGGCACCGGCCAATCCGGCGCCCTACCGGGTCACGATCCGCTTGCCCCAGGCTGATCCCTCCGCGCCGGCCGAGGTGGTCACCGAGGCCCTGCGGGCCGCCGGGGTGCCCTTTGAAGTGGAAACGATCGAAAGGATGGGCGGTGGAACCACCGCAGCCCCAGCGGTGGCGCCGGTGGTTCCTGCTGTTCCTCAGGTGCGTCCGGCTCCGTCCCCCCGCTGAGGCTCCTGTCCCTCAATGTCCCTCCCCCCCCAGCGGCAGCTCAGCCACCGTCAGGCTCGTCAGCTGATGGACACCGCCTATCTGGCCGCCGCTACCGCCCTGCTGTGGGTGGCGCTCTACTACCTGCCGGTGGGAAGCCCGCTGTTCCGTCTGGCCCTGCCCCTGCCCCTGGCCCTATTGCAGCTGCGCCATGGCTGGCGTTGTGCCCTCGAGGGGGTAGCGGTGCTGGGCCTACTGGTGGTGGCCCTGATGGGGCCGATCCGCGGCCCGTTGGTGCTCTTTCCCTATGGCTTTCTCGCCCTGTGGCTGGGTTGGAGCTGGCGGCGGCAGCTGAGCTGGTGGATCAGCCTGGCGGTGGCCGGGCTGATCGGCAGCCTCGGCTTCTTGGTGCGGCTGGCCGTGCTCTCGGTGCTGGTGGGGGAGAACCTCTGGGTGCTGATCACCACCGCCGCCGCCGGCCTGCTGGAGCGTCTGCTGGGCCAGGTGGGGATTGGCGCCGGCATCGACCTCGCCCAGGTCCAGGCCACCGCCCTGGCGCTGGTGCTGATTCAGAACATCCTGATGGCCCTCTGCCTGCATGCGGTGGCCTACTGGATCTTCCCCCGGCTCCAGTCTCCGATCGGCGAACCGCCGAAGGCTCTGAAGGCCTTGGTGGCCCTCGATCCCCTGTGAGCGCGCTGCCCCGGTTGCTGCTCGGAGCGCCGGAGACGGCCGAATCCTGGTGCCGTTCCTGGCGGGCGAGCCTTCCCGCTTGCCGGGTGCTGGTGCTGCTCGCTGCCACCGACACAGCGGCGGTGCCTGGCATCTCTGCCGCTGGAAACAGTCCCGAATCCCGGCGCGTCACGGCCGCCGCCGATGCTGAGCTGCTGGTTCTGGGGCCCACGGTGGCCCTGCCCCACGCCCTGCCTCCACTGCCAGCTGGGGTTTCACCGGCCCTGATCTCCCAGGTGGTTCTCCAGGGTCTGGGGCTCCATCCCCTTGTCGTTGACCTGGGCTGCCCGGTGGCGCCCGCGGTATCCCACCTGCGCCTTCCGCCCCCGGCCGGTGCCGGTCCGGCCCGATGCCTGAGCACCGGATCCGCCATGGACCGCACCCGGGTGGAGGCCCTGCTGGAGCAGGGCCGGCGCTGGGGGCGGGCCGCCGCGCGCTCCGCCCCGTCCGCTGGGCCCCTGCCCCTGGTCCTGGCCGAATGCGTTCCGGGTGGCACCACCACGGCCCAGGCGGTGCTCACGGGCCTCGGCATTGAGTCGGGTGGCATCGTGAGCGGCAGCCTCCACCGCCCGGCCCATGCCCTCAAGGCGGATCTGGTAGCGCGGGGCCTGGCGGCGGCGGCCGCCCGCACCCTGGTCCCTGCCGCGGCCCGGCGGCTGCCGCCCGACCCGGTGGCGGTGCTGGCCGCCCTGGGGGATCCGATGCAGGCCCTGGCGGCCGGCCTGCTGCTCGCTGCTGCTGAAACGGGTCAGTCCGTGCTTCTGGCCGGCGGCAGTCAGATGGCGGCGGTACTCGCCCTGGCCCTGGCCCTACTCACCCCGGAGCTTCGACCCCGGCTGGCGGCTCTGGCGGCCATCGGCACGACGGCCTGGGTTGCATTTGAGGCGGACAGCGATCTCACCCTGCTGCTGCGTCGGATCGGCCGTCACTGGGGGATCGATCATCCCCTCGCCTTCGCCGCTTCCCTCCGTTTCCAGGGGGCTCTCCACCCGGCCCTGCTGGACTACGAACGGGGCTACGTGAAGGAGGGGGTGGGGGCAGGGGGACTGGCGATTCTCTGGGAGCTGGCCGGTCGCTCTCCCGAGCACCTTGCCCGGGCCTGTGATGCGGCCTGCCATGAGCTGATCGGTCCGCCCTGGGCTCCGCCTGCCTGCCACCTGGTCGCTCCTGGGAGCGGCGCCCCCCTACGGTCCGGCGATGGCTGATCGTCTCTGGTCGCGCCGTCAGGTGCTCCGCACAGGCGCCGGTGGCTCCCTCGCCCTGGCCACCTGGGGCCTCACGGGTTGTGCGGCCGCCACCCCGCCCCGGCTGTTGGCCAGCCGGGGCGACCTGCCTGCCGCCTGGATCGCCCGTCTGCCCCGCACCTGGCAGTCCCAGTTGCTGGAGGGCCCCGATCTGGTGCGTAGCGCCGTGCTGGCCTCCGGCCCACGCCGGCCGGCTCTGGCGCAGCTCAGCGACGGCTGGGCTGCGACCCTGCCCCGTGCCGAGCTCCAGCCGATCGGCACGCCGGCCCTTCTGGCCCGGCTCGACCCTGCTGCTGCCCAGATGGCCCGCCTCTTCGCTGCCGATCTGGCGCCGCTGCTGGCCTTCCCCTGGGCCCTCAACCCCTGGGTGCTGCTGCTGCGCAACCGACTTGATCTGGTCCGGCGCCGTGCCGAAGGCTGGGAGTTGCTGCTCGATCCCAGCCTGGCCGGGGCGGTGGTGCTTCCCTCCTCGCCGCGGGTGGTTCTCGATCTTGTGGATGGCGATGCTGAGCGTCTGCGGCGCCTTCGTCGCCAGGCCGTCGCCTTTGACGATCACGACGGGCTGAGTCTTCTGCTGAATGGCCAGGCCGAGGCCGCCGTGCTGCCCCGTCAGCGGGTCGTGTCGCTCCTGCGACGCGATCCCCGCCTCGCTGTGGTGCTGCCCGAGCAGGGGGGCCCCTTAGGCTGGAACTTACTGCTCAGTCCGGCGGGGGCTCCGGTCGCGCCGATCGACTGGCTGGCGGAAGCCTTGCAGCCCCCCCTGTTGCCCCGGCTCCTTGCTGCCGGCTGGGTGCCCCCCCTTCCAGCCGACGAACTGGAGAGAGCCTTGGCGCCATTCCCTCCTGAGCTGCGGCAGCTCCTCCATCCCCCCACGGCTGTGATGGCCCGTTGGCGCAGCCTGCCGCCGCTGCCGCCGGCGGAGCGACTTCGTTTACAGGCTCTCTGGGATGGAGCTGCCCCCGATCGATCCTGACCTCCGCCTCACTCTTTGGTGAGCCCCGCTTCTTCAGCGCGGCGAGCGATGGCAGATCATCCCCACAGGCGCCGCCGTGGCGGTGCCGCCAGCCGGTGATGGGTGTCGGCCAGCAGCTCGGGGATGGCCAGGTCGTGGGGGCAGCGGGGCAGGCAGGCGCCACAGCTGAGGCAGGCCGAGGCATCCACCGCCTCCCACCAATGGCCAGCCCGGCCGATCAGGTTGTAGCGCTCTCCCGCATAGGCCTCCATGCCGTGGCCCACCGCCAGGTTGCGCAGCCGCAGCAGGGCGGGGATCGGGACCTCCGAGGGGCAGGGCAAGCAGGCTCGGCACTGGCCGCAGCGCTCGATCCCGAGCCTCTGGGCGCCGGCGGCGGTCAGCTGCGCTATCGCCTCCCGTTCTGCCGGCGTGAGGGGCCCGGAGGAGGTCGCCAACCGTTCTGCCCAGGCCAGGTCCTCCGGCCGGGACGCCCCGAGCGTGAGGGTGCTGATCCCCTCGGCGAGCAGAAATCGATATCCCAATTCCAGGGGCGCAAAGGGTACGCAATCCTCCACGAGCTGAGGTGATGGGTCATAGAGGCGTCCACCCTTATCAGCCGGCGAGATGGCCATCACCCCCATTCCCTCGGCCAGGGCCCAGCGGGCCAGGGGAAGCCGTTCGGGATCGAACAGATGCAGATGCAGGCTGCAGAAGCTGAACCGACCACTGGCCAGGGCTGTTTCGATCAGGTCGTAGGTGCCATGGCTGGAGAAGCCCACCTGGCCCACCAGACCTTCGGCCACGGCGGCTTTGAGCAGCTCGGCACCGGCTCCCCGCAAGGCCCAGGCCAGGTGGGCCTCGGTGTTGAGGCCGTGCACCGCCAGGTTGTCGAGCCGCGGCAGGCGAAGGCGTCGCAGGCTGGCCCGCAGCTGCTCCAGTCCCTCAGCCAGCCCCACCCCTTCGCCGGAACCCGGCAGCAGCTTGCTGGTGAGCACCAGCTCGGAGCGACCGATCGGATCGCGCTCCGCCAGGCCAGCGAGAACTTCGCCGAGGAAGGCTTCTGCCGGGCCGTAGGACGGAGCCGTCTCGAGGTGGTTGATGCCGGCCTCCAGGGCCGCATCCACCACCCTCTCCAGAACCCGGCTGCTCTCCAGGGCTCGCATCGTGCCCAGGGTGAACAGGGAGACTGGCCTCCCCCCGCCGAAGGCACGCCGGACCAACCGGCGTTCAAGCCCCTCTCGGGCTGTGGAGTGGAGGCCCCCTTCGGGCCAATCGCCGCTGGCCGTGCCCCCGGCGTCGCGTTCCGCCGTCTGGCTTTCTGCGGTGCTGAATTCCGGGAATGGGGAACCGTTGCGGGCCGTTGCCGGTCTGCCCATGCCGGCCTCAGGGCCCTGGCGTGGCAGGGTCATCGGCTCCGGGATCGTCGGTCCCCCCGGGCGGCTGCTCACCGCTCTCCTTCTCAGCTGGTCCAGCTTCCTCCAGGCCCCGCCGCAGATGGCGGACCAAATCCGCCGGGCTGGTGCGGTCCAGAAAGCGCCGGAAATCCTCTTGGTCCTCGGCGTCGGCTTCTGCATCCACCGGGATGGAGGCATCGGCCACCACTTCCTCCAGCATCCAGATGCCGCTTCCCGTCCGCAGCGCCAGTGCGATGGCGTCGCTTGGCCGAGCATCCAGCTCGATCGCCTCCTCCTCGCCCCGGCGGAGTTTCAGCACAGCCCGAAAGGTGCTGTCCTCGATCGCATGGATCACCACCCGCTCCAGCTGCAGCCCGCCGGCCTCAAGCAGCTTCGCCATCAGGTCGTGGCTGAGGGGGCGGGGAGGGCGGTCGCCGTTCAGGCCCGCAAGGATGTTGTGGGCCTGGGCCTGGTCGATCCAGATCGGCACCTGGCGACGGCCAGAAGGATCCCTCAACAGCACGAGCGGGCTGCGGCTGGCCGCGTCCAGGCCGATTCCCGCCACCCGCATTTCCACCATGGCCCTCATGCCCCCGGCGTTAGCCGTTGCGCCTGAAGCGATTATGGCCACAGTGGCAGGTAAGGCAGGCATGTTCACCGGACTGGTGCGGGCCGTGGGCAGGCTGGAGCGATGTCCAGCGGGGGTGCGGCTGCGCCTCGAGCCGGGGGCGCCTGATGCCACCGCGGGGGGCCTGGGGCCCCTCTCCCTGGGGGACAGCGTCGCAGTGGATGGCGTGTGCCTCACCGTGGCGGACTGTCTCCCCGATGGATTCCGGGCCGACGTCAGCGAGGAGACCCTGGTTCGCACCACCCTGGCCGCCAGGGCTGCATCCGGGGCGGCCGTGAACCTGGAACCGGCCCTGCGGCTCAGCGACCGGCTCGGCGGCCACCTGGTGAGTGGCCATGTCGATGGGCTGGGCACCGTGATGGCGATCCAGCGGGAGCCGGCCTCCTGGCGTTTGGTGCTGCGCTGGAACAACCCCGCCTATGGCCGTTATGTCTGTGAGAAGGCCAGCGTCGCCGTCGATGGCATCAGCCTCACCGTGGCCGGCTGTGACAGCGAGGGCCAATTCTGGGTGGCCGTGATTCCCCACACCTGGTCGGCCACCACCCTGGCCCACCGCCGGGTGGGCGATGCGGTGAACCTTGAGGCGGATCTGCTGGCTAAATACACCGAACGCTTGCTACAGGGTGCTGGTCAGCCCCATGGCCTGGATCTTCCGGCCCCTTCCGGAGGGGCCCTCAACCGTGGCTGGCTGACAGAGCATGGCTGGGAGTGAGCCTGCCGCTCCTCGACGCCTGCCGCTCCCCGACCGTGGCCTTCCGTCGAGTCCCTGTCTAGCGTCCTTGAGTCGCGACGAACTCGCCGTAGCCATGGCCCCAGAACTCAGAGATCTGGTTTCCGGCGCTCCGCCTGCGGGGCGCCTCGCCCGTGACAGCAGCGCCCTGCGCACCTTCACCTTCGCCGAGGGGGTGGTGATGCTGGTGCTGGGTGTTCTGGCGCTGATCTTCCCCGTGCTCGCCTCCGTTTGGGTCACCGCCATGGTGGCCATCGGTTTTCTGGTGAGTGGGATCGTGGGCTGGGTCAACACCCTTGCCCGGACCGCCCGTCTAAGCACCGCCATCAGCTTCTGGCGCTTCACCGTGTCCACCCTGTTCCTGGTGGCCGGCCTCTGGATGGTGAGGCAGCTGGCCTCGGGACCGGAGCGGGCCGCCTCCCAGGTGGCCTCGCTGGCACTCGCCATCGGCGTGGTGTTTCTGATCGAGGGGGCTGTGGCCACGGTGGTGGCCCTCACCCATCGCCAGATCAAGGGTTGGGGCTGGGGCCTCACGAATGGAGTGGTGACCCTGGTGCTGGGCCTAATGATCCTCACGATGAAGTCCCTGAGCCTGCTCTGGGTGCTGGGGACCTTGGTGGGGATCAGCTTTCTGTTCAGCGGCCTCGACTTGCTCACCTTCAGCGCCAGCTTCCACCCGATCAGTAACGACGGGTCGGGCTCTTCAGGTTCTCAGCATCGAGCCGACCCTGCCTGAACGTAAAAACAATTGGACCAACACAAAACAATAGATGGGCCAGGTGCGTCAGCGCCGCTCCCGGCTCTCAGGCTTCTGTGGCATCTTCAGCCGATGCTCTCCTCGTTGCCGGTGGTGCCCATTGGCAGCAGCCAGATGGAGCCTGTCTCCTTGTGGAGTTCGATCCGAAATTCCTGGCCAGGTTCCAATCCCATCCGGCGGGTGTAGGACTGACCGATCAACAGGTTGCCGTTGCCGTGCACCCGGGTGCGGAACACCGCCTGTCGCCCCTTGGCCGCCGCAGCTCCCCCGTGGAGAGCAGAAGGGAGCACGTAGCCCTTAGCGGCCACAAGGGCCCGATAGAAGCTCTTCTTGAGGATCCGGCCGCTAGGACCGACATAGCCGCAGGCCCTCGCGATCTGGTCTTCGGGGCGGTTGCTCAGGGATCGGGCCCGATCGAGCAGCGCCTTGCCTTCAAGGGGCGCTTCCCCGTGACCATGTCCACCCTCGGAGCCAGTCGAAAACCTGTTGGCAGCCATCGAATTGAGCTAGGCGAAATGAGATCGGCTTGAAGGAGCCTTGTCCTGATCTCGATTGTGGCCAATCCGATCAGGCTTCGGCAAGTGCTTCAACTGAAAAAGCCATCAGAGCAGATACAGGATTCCGTAGAGAACCAGCCAGATGCCATCGACAAAGTGCCAATAGAGCTCAGCAGCCTCAAGCCCGAAGGGGTTGGAGGCTTTGATCCGGCCCGCCGTGCGTGTCTGCCACCAGACGATCAGAATGCAGATCACGCCCAGGGTCACGTGGAGCCCGTGGAAACCGGTGAGGGCGTAGAAGGTGCTGGCAAAGAGGTTGTCGGTGAGGCCGAAGGGGAGGTGGAAATACTCCACCATCTGACCGGCCAGGAAGGCCAGGCCGAGAGCTGCAGTGATCCCCAGCCAGCGGCGACAGGCCTGACCCTCTCCCCGCAGCAAACCCCGGCCCGCCCGGTGGAACGTGAAACTGCTCAACACCAGTAGGAGGGTGTTGATGCTCGGCAGGAGAAGTTCCAGTTCGTAATTGGAGTTTTCCGGCAGCGGGTTCACGGCCCGGAAGGTGAGGTAGGCGGCGAAGAAGCCGGCAAAGGTCATGCCGTCGGCCACCAGAAAGGTGGCCAGCCCGAACAGGCGGACATCAGGGTGTTCGCCATGCTCACCCTCCCCATGGCCCTGGCCAGCGATGTCGACTTCGCCTGAGATCTGGGCGAGGTCACCGGTTTCTGAGGTGAGGCTGGTCATGGCGAGTCGTGCACGATTCGGCGCAAGGAAGAAGGATGGATCAGGGCTTCGGGTCGTTCCAGATCTGTTCGGCGGTCACCATCTGGAGATCGAGACGATCGGCCGGGGCCCCGTAGCCGTAGGGGTGGGTTACCAGAGGGGCCTCGCCGATCCAGTTCTCCACCGGCGGCGGCGAGGAGGTGAGCCATTCCGGTGTGAGGGCCTTCCAGGGGTTGTCGCCGGCCACCTCACCGCGAAAGGCACTCACCACCACATTGATCAGGAACGGCAAGGTGCTCACCGCCATTAGCAGGGCTCCGACGCTGCTCACCTGGTTGAGGGTGGTGAAGGAGGGGTCGTATTCCGCGACCCGGCGGGGCATGCCGTTCAATCCGAGCCAGTGCTGGGGAGCGAAGCAGAGGTTGAAGCCGATGAAGGTGAGCAGGAAATGAAGGCGACCCATATGTTCATCGAGCATCCGGCCGGTAAATTTTGGATACCAATGGTAGACGGCGCTGAAGATAATAAATACAGTTCCTCCATAGACAATGTAGTGGAAATGACCCACAACGAAGTATGTATCGTGCACGTGGATGTCGAAAGGGACCTGGGCAAGTGCCACGCCTGTGATGCCGCCGAAAACGAAATTGACAATGAAAGCGCAAGCAAACAACATGGCGCTGTTTAGGGCAATCTTGCCTTGCCAGAGAGTGGCTAACCAGTTGAAGAATTTAATTCCGGTGGGCACGGCGATGAACGAAGTAGCGATCGTGAAGAACAAGCGCATCCAGGGGGGTGTGCCGCTGGTGAACATGTGGTGAGCCCACACGACCAGACCAAGCACCACAATGGCTATAATGGAATACACCATTGTGGTGTATCCAAACAGCGGTTTGCGTGCGTGAATGGGAATAATCTCGCTAACCAGACCAAATGCTGGTAGCACCATGATGTAAACGGCTGGATGGGAGTAAAACCAGAAGAGGTGCTGATAAACAACCACATTGCCCCCCAGTGCGGGATTGAAAAAACCGGTGTGGGCAATGATATCGAAGCTCAGCAGAATCAAGGTCCCAGCCAGAACTGGCGTGGAGAGGACCACCAGGATGCTGGTGCCCAGCATGGCCCAGCAATACATGGGCAGTTGCATCATTTTCAGCCCAGGCCTGCGCAGCTTCAAGATGGTGGCGATAAAATTAATGCCACCGAAGATCGAGCTACCGCCCAATAGCAACACGCTTATGATCCAGATAACCTGGCCCAGGGCTGGAGTAGTGAGGCTGAGAGGTGGATAAGCAGTCCATCCTGACTGGGCGGCTCCGCCTTTTATAAAATAACTACTGATCAGCAGAATGCCAGCGGGAGGGATCAACCAGAAGGCCACGGCGTTGAGCCTGGGGAAGGCCATATCCCTGGCTCCCACATAAAAAGGAATGAGATAATTGCCGAAAGCTCCATTCACCACGGGCACAATCCACAGAAAGATCATCACCGTGCCATGGAGCGTCAGGACTTCGTTGTAGGTTTCCCGGCTCACGAAGTCACTGATCGGGCTTGCCAGCTCAGTGCGGATCACGCCGGCTAGGGCACCGCCCAGGAAATAAAACAGAAAACCACACACCAGGTATTGGAGGCCGATCACCTTGTGGTCAAGGCTGAAGCTCAGGTAGCGCAGCCAGCCTTCCGGCTGCAGTCCCCGAGGTCCTCCTTGATCCGGTGAACTCTGCTGGGGAGCCTGGAAATCACTGGGGGAAGCAAGGGTCATCGTGGATCAGGCCGTTGGTGTGGAACCGGAGCTGGCCACGGTGGCCGGCGCTGGTGGGGTGTTCTTGCTGAGCCAGGCATCGAAATCAGCGGGTTCATGCACCACAACGGTGGAACGCATTCCGCCGTGGTATGGCCCACAGAGCTCGGCACAGACGATCGGGTAGGTCCCTGGCCGAGTGGCGGTGAAGCTGAGCAGGGTGGGTTGCCCTGGAATCACATCCTGCTTGAGGCGGAACTGCGGAACCCAGAAGGCATGGATCACATCCCGGGCTTCCATGTGTAGGGAAACAAGGCGGTCGGACGGGATGTGCAACTCACCGCTTATGATATTGCCTTCGGGATAATGAAAGATAAAGGCAAACTGCATGGCGGTGACATCCACCGTGAGGGTTTCGTCCTCATCAGTGTTCGCTCCGATCCCAGCCCAGACCCTTCCAGGCTCCTGATCCGCTGCTGCCGCCGGCGCTGACGACGAAGAGGCCAAAACCGCCACCTTCGAGGCGTGAGCTCCGCCGTGGTGATGATCACCGGCGGGCTGGGAGGCATGAATGGCACCGTGGTCATTCAACGGCGTCATGCCTCCCATCCGCTCGTAAATGTCGTAGCTGTAGATACCCACAAACAGCACCACCACCGCAGGAATGGCGGTCCAAACGATCTCCAAGGGAAGGTTGCCCTCAATGGCTGCTCCGTCGGAGCTGTCGCCACTGCGACGGCGGAAGCGCACCAAGCTGAAAATCAACACCCCCACGATTCCGAGGAAAAGAACCGTGCCGATACTGAACAACACTTTGAACAGGGCGTCGTAGACCGGGGCATTGCTGCTGGCATCGATGGGCAGTAGGGAGACGTTGTAACCCACCCACAGGCCTGCGAGCACGAGAGCCATGCCGAGCAGAAGGGTGATCAGGGCTGAAGGGATCGGCACGGGACGCTTCTGGTCACTGATCAAAGCCTCCCCACCCTATGAAGATCAGTGCGGGGCTGGAAGTAAGAACGGATTCAGAAGCCTCAACTGGCTGAAAGTTCAGATTTGATTCATTTTTACTCCTGAGATGTGCGGGATCGCTCATCGTCGCGAACTCGCTAACTTAACGAGTCAGTTGCAAGTGAGGCCATGGTCGGTAGGTCCTTCGCTTCCCAGGCTTTTGATCTTCCCGCCATCTCCGAGTCTTCGCCTGGACCTGAGCTGTCCTCCCCCGTCGGATCCGTATTCCACCGTGCCCTCGACTGGCTGCTAGCTCACCTTGTTGTGGCCTTGGTCGCCCTCGTCGGCATCGGCGGGGCCACCCGGGTCATGCAGGCCGGACTGGCATGTCCCGATTGGCCCCTCTGTTACGGCTCTCTCTTGCCCGGCCGCCAGATGAATTTCCAGGTGTTCCTGGAATGGTTTCATCGCCTCGATGCCTTTTTGGTAGGCATGGCCTTGCTCGTGCTGGTTTTTCTTTCCCTGGTGCGTCGAGCCCTGCTGCCCCGCTGGCTTCCATGGGCGGCCGCTGCAGCTCTGCTGCTGGTGGCCTTGCAGGGAGGTCTCGGTGCCCTGACCGTGCTCGGCCTTCTTCAGGCATCCACAGTGACCGCCCACCTGGTCACGGCCCTGCTGTTGTTGCTGCTTGTCAGCGCCATGCATCAGGCCCTGCGGCGCTCCCTTAGCGGATGTCTCCCCTCCGAAGCTGCACTGCCGCAGTGGTGGACCTTTCTTCTGGCGTCTAGCAGCTTGGTGCTGTTCGGCCAGTGCGCCCTGGGAGGAGCGATGGCCAGCCGGTGGGCTTCCACGCTCTGTCTACAGACCGGTGAAGGATGCCGCTGGCTGCTGACTCACCGCCTTGGAGCCTGGCCCGCCCTTGCCGCCCTGTTGCTGCCGGCTCTGCTGGCCCATCTTGTTTCCGGCATCCCGCCAGTCCTGCGTCGCTTTTCCCTCGGTCCAGCCCTTCTGGTCCCTCTTCAGGTGGCTCTAGGGCTCTTCACCCTGAGGCTCCAGCTGCAGCAGCCCATCGTCACCGTGGCGCATCAATTGATGGCGGCTCTGCTGGTGGCCCTCTTGGGCGCTCTCTGGGGCATCACCTTGACGGCCCGTACTCCGACCCAGGTCGTTTCCCTTACACCCTCTCTGGAGATGGCCCATGGTTAGCGTTCCCACACTGTCTCTTCACCCCCTTACGAAAGGGAGCAGCGATCCTCCCCTCGTTGCCGCCCCTCCCTCAGTTCGCCCCTCGGTGAGACTTCCAGCCTGGCTGGAGGTGGCCAAGCCGAGGCTCATCCCCCTATTGCTGGCCACCACAATCGGCGGCATGGCCCTCACGGCGGGCTGGCCCCTCGATGGCGTCACTATGGCGGCCACCCTCGCTGGTGGGTCCATGGCTTCGGCCGCCGCCGGGGTGCTCAATTGCCTCTGGGAAGAGGAGCTTGACGGGCGCATGCAGCGCACCAGCCGCCGTGCCCTGCCATCGGGGCGCCTGGCCAGGCGTCAGGCTTTTGCGCTTGCCGTGCTGCTCACCTCGGCATCCACCCTCGTGCTCGTGTTCGGGGTGAATCCACTCGCCGCTTCCCTGAGCTTGTTGGGCCTGTGCAGCTACGTGTTGCTCTACACCGCCCTGCTCAAGCCCCGCACCTCACTGAACATCGTGATCGGTGGGGTGGCCGGAGCCATTCCACCCTTAGTGGGGGCAGCGGCCGCTAGCGGTCACCTCGGCTGGGCCGGATGGTGGCTGTTCGCCCTTGTCATTGTCTGGACCCCGGCCCACTTCTGGTCGCTGGCCCTGCTGCTGCGGGAGGACTACCGCTCCGTGGGCATTCCCATGCTTCCCGTCGTTAGAGGGACGGCGGTCACCGGCCGTGCAATCGCTCGCTACAGCTGGCTCACCGTTCTGCTCAGCGGCCTCGGGGTGCTCGCCCTCCCCACGGGCGGCTGGCTTTATGGACTGCTGCTGCTGCCTTTCAACGGTCGGCTTCTGCAGCTGAGTTCCGCCCTGCGGGACAACCCCGACGATCCGCAGCGGGCTCGCAGCCTGTTCCGGTGGTCGATTCTTTATCTCTTCGGTATCTGCCTCCTCCTGGTTCTGGCCCGCACCCCGCAGGCCATCGCCTCGGACTCGTTCCTGCGCGTTCTCACTCAGCTCGCCTGAGACCTGAGAGTGGGTTCCGTTCCTGCCTCTTTTAGGTCCAGTTCTGGCGATCAGAACCGGGTCAGTGCTGCCCCTCTTCTTTTGCAGGACGGTTCTCCCCTAGCGGAGGTTGGTGTGCCCTGCCTAGATTCCAGACCAGAGTCCATCGGGATAGAGCCTGGCTTGATTGAGCTGCAGCATCTCAGCAAGAGCTATGGAAACGGTCGCAGGTCCGCGCCTGTCCAGGCTCTTGAACATTTCTCCCTGACTGTTCCGGCGGGTTGCCTGTACGGCCTTCTCGGACCCAACGGCGCCGGCAAGACCACGGCCCTTCGCATCCTCGCCACCCTGTTGGCCCCCGATGGAGGCAGCGTGCGGGTGGCGGGACTTGATGCCCTCACCAATCCCCGTGCTGTGAGACGGCTGCTGGGTTATGTGGCCCAGGAGGTGGCGATCGACAAGATCCTCACCGGCCGGGAACTCCTAGCCCTCCAGGGGGACCTCTATCACCTCAACCGTTCCGAGCGGGATAGCCGCATCGCCGAACTGATCGCCCTGCTCGGCATGGCTGACTGGATCGACCGACGCTGCGGTGGCTACTCCGGTGGCATGCGTCGTCGTCTCGACTTGGCCGCCGGGCTGCTGCATCGTCCACGGGTGCTGGTGCTCGATGAACCCACAGTGGGCCTCGACATCGAGAGCCGCAGCGCAATCTGGCAGGTGCTTCTTCAGCTCCGCGACCAGGGCACCACTGTGCTGCTCAGCAGTCACTATCTCGAGGAGGTGGATGCCCTGGCCGACAGGCTGGCCATTCTCGAGGCAGGCCGAGTGATTGCTGAAGGTAGCCCCTCTGATCTGAAGGGAGCTCTCGGTGGTGACCGCGTGACCCTGAGGGTGCGCGAGTTCAGCGATGAGGAGGAGGCCAGACGGGTTAGGGAGCTGCTGGAGCGCTGTGAGGGTGTGCGGCAGGTGGTGATCAACCGGGCCCAGGGGCACTCCCTGAATCTTGTGGTTGAGAACGCCGCCGTGGTGGAGCGGCTGCGGAACCAGTTGGAGGCGGCCCAAGTGCCGGTTTTTGCCCTCGCCCAGAGCCGCGCCAGTCTGGATGATGTGTATCTGCAGGCCACCGGCCGCACGCTCATGGACGCCGAGCTGGCCGTGGCGGGCCAGCGGGATCCCAAGGCGGAGCGCAAGCTGGCCATGCGTTGATCGCTGATATCTCCAGTCCCCGGATTCCAGCCCTTCCAAGACCCGCAGCCCGTGCCATGACCAGCGCCTCCCCCAGCCTTGCCCCCCAGCCCGAGCTGGTGGCCGAACCCTCGGCCTTTGCCGAGATCGGCCAGGAAACCCTGGCCCTCACCCGGCGACTCTTCCTGCAGCTGTTCCGGCGTCCTTCCACCTTGGTTGCTGGGATTCTGCAACCCCTCATCTGGCTGGTCCTGTTCGGGGCACTGTTCGCCAAGGCACCCGAGGGCCTCCTTCCGGGCGGCGGGAGCTATGGCCGATTCCTGGGGGCCGGGGTGATCGTGTTCACCGCCTTCAGCGCCGCCCTCAATGCCGGCTTGCCCGTGATGTTCGACCGGGAGTTCGGCTTTCTAAACCGCCTGCTGGTGGCGCCCTTGCGTTCTCGCAGTTCGATCGTGCTGGCTTCGGTGCTCTACATCACCAGCCTCAGCCTGGTGCAGAGTCTGGCCATCGTGGCCACCGCTGCCCTCCTGGGCTATGGCTGGCCGGGGGGGGCCGGACTGGTGCTGGTGCTGATCACCCTGCTGCTGCTGGTGTTTGCGGTCACCGCCCTTAGCCTGGGCCTGGCCTTTGCCCTGCCGGGACACATCGAGCTGATCGCTGTGATCTTCGTTGCCAACCTGCCGCTTCTGTTTGCAAGCACCGCCCTAGCCCCCCTTTCCTTCATGCCGGCCTGGCTGGGGTGGCTAGCGGCCTTGAATCCACTTACCTTCGCGATTGAACCGATCCGCGCCGCCTACGCCGGCAACTTCCAGCTCAATCGCATCGCAACTGATGTGGTTCTCCAGGCTCCTTATGGCTCTCTCACCGCCGTGGGCTGCCTCGCCATCCTGGCGACCCTCGCCCTGGGGTTGTTCCTGGCCATCCGTCCGCTGTTGGATCGAAAACTCACCTGAGCTTCCCCTCCATGTCCCTGAATCCGCCCCGCAAGCCCTCAGGAACAATGGTCCATCGTTCCGGCCCGGATGCCGAGGCACTGCTGCTCGAGGCGGTGCGACATCGCCGTGACCACGAGAGCCTGCTGAGGCTTCAGCGCTGCGTGCATCGTAGGGGCCTGGATTGGCTTGAGCAGTTCCAGACCCTCACGCTCCCGGCCCTGGAGGGCAACGACGCTGCAGCCTGGTTCGCTGCACTGCTGGGGGATGGGTCCCTATCGATGCCCGCCGATCGCCAAGGCGTTATCGAGGAACAGGCCTGGATCGAGCAACGGGACACCGCAGCAGTCGATGGGGCAATCGCTTCGATGTTGGCGGAATTCCCCGAACTAGCCTCGCAGTCCCAACCCTGGGGGTTCGCTCGGCCCTTCACGCTGGCTCCTCCGTGCGCACCTGTGCCGGAAGTGCTGCCGGAAAGATTGCCGCCACCGGTGTTCACTTACACCAGTGCCCGTGACTTGGCACCCATTCAGGCAGCAGGCCTTGCCTTAGAGATCCTGCCAGGCGAACTTGCCGATGAGAGTGTCAAACAGGGTCACTCCCATCCCGAGCCGTCCGGTTCCGCTGCGTTCATCGATGAACAGGCCCCGTTCGAAGGGTCGCCAGCCGATTCCGCTGAACCACGGCAGCGCAGTGCGGTGGAGATCGGTGCCTCTCTGCGGTCCAGCCTGCTGCGCCGTTTTTCTCGCAGCCAATGGCGAAATCTTGCTCGCATCCGCACAGATCGGGGTGGGGCTCCGCAGGTCCCGGATCCAGCCGTTGCGCCGAGATTGCAGCCCCCTGCTCCTGAGGCGTTGCCGGGGGCTGTGGCGTCCCCGTCACCTGCTGGGCCCACCACTGTTCTTGCCCAGGAGGTCCGACTGGCCGAGCGCCGGAGTGACCCGAACCTTCAGCAGGATGCCGCCCCGGCTCCGACAGCCTTGGCGGATCTGCGGGTCTGGCTTCTGGATTCCTCCTTGCCCCGAGCAAGCTGAGGGAGGCCGCGCAACCGAGTCCCGCTTCCCCCGTTGTCCTGCCCTCGTTCTCTCTCCCCATGGGTTCTGGTGCTCCATCGTTTCCCGATCGCGCAGCCCTGGCGGGAGGTCTGATCGTTTCGGTGCAGGCTCCTGACGGGTCTCCTCTGCGAGATCCTCTGGTAATCGCGGCGATGGCGGAGGCCAGCCTGCGGCAGGGTGCCCTCGGTGTCCGGCTTGAGAGTCCTGAGCACATCGGCGCGGTGCGGCGGCGCTGTCCCGATGCCCTGATCGTGGGCCTGTGGAAGCGTTCCTACCCCGATAGTCCGGTTTACATCACCCCGGGATGGGAGGAGATCCAGGCGGTCTGGGCGGCGGGAGCGGATCTGGTGGCCCTTGATGCCACGGAACGGCACCGCCCCGACGGTCAGGATCTCAAGGGGCTGATCAGCCGCTGCCGCGACGAACTGGGCGCTCCGTTGATGGCGGATGTTGATGGTGTGGCCAATGGGCTCCGGGCCGCTGAGTTGGGTTGCGCCTGGGTGGGAACCACGCTGTACGGCTACACCGAAGCAACCGCAACCCTTCGTCCGCCCGGCTGGGAGTTGTTACCCGTTCTGAGGCAGTCGTTGCCGAGGGCGGTGTCCCTGATCTGTGAGGGCGGCATCGCCTCGGCCGAGCAGGCTGTGCGGGCAGTGGCGGAGGGGGCCGATGCCGTGGTGGTGGGCACCGCGATCACCGGCGTCGACCTCCAGGTGGCCGCCTACCGCCGGGCCCTTGGGGAAGCGTGCAGCCGTTGAATCGCCTGAAATGCGGCGCCTGGGAGCGGTGGGCTGCCAGAAATCCGACGGGACTCAACTTTTTTCTCGATTACCCATAAGCCTCCGCGACCCTGAGATCACGTTCTGTGAGCGGCATGCAGCAGCAGACCGCATTGGCGATCCGCTCTGTCATCCCAGACATCGAGAAGCGACGATTGAAGCGGAAGCA
>Ga0315905_10000174_pt1 | contig 69977 bp, 55 predicted proteins | sample LakEriMetagenome_5_FD_203522 | JGI IMG/M metagenome (GOLD analysis project Ga0315905, IMG submission 203522) | Freshwater fungal communities from buoy surface, Lake Erie, Ohio, United States - Buoy 4 MA121 | ecosystem: Environmental > Aquatic > Freshwater > Lake | place: USA: Lake Erie, Ohio...
GATTTCTTTCCCAGTTTTAGAATCTTAACACCGGGGCCGGTTTTGACAAGTTCAGCCAAGGCCGGTTCCGGGGCCAAAATTCGATACTTTCCCTTCGGTTTTTTGGCCCGGGAAACTTGAGGGAAAGAGCTAATCAGTCGGCGCCGCCGCTGGTGCGGCCCATGGCCACATCAAACTCGCTGAGCAGGGGCACCAGCATGGCGGCCACGGCGAAGCCGAACGAGCCACCCACCACCAGGAACGGGATGAGGGGGTCGCCGGTTTCCACGCTGCCGGGCTTGCCCACCACCAGGTTGGCCGCGGCGTAGAAAACCGCCAGGGGGCAAAGCCACGAGGCCAGCGTGAGGGCACTGCTGGGCCGGTCTCCATTCAGTACCCACCATAGACCGCCGATACCGGCCGCCAGGAAGCCCAGGAAGCTGGCCCATTGGTACTCGAACCGGCCGTTCACCAGAATGAGCGCGATGGTGACCAGGGTGCCCACCGTGAGGAAGAACACGGCCCCCAAAGCGGTGAGGATGGCACTGCGGCTGTTGCGCGCCCGCAACGAGATATGCAGGCCCAGCACCATGGTGAACGCGAACACAACCCCGGCCCCGCCCAGCAGGCACAACAGGGCCGAGGCGTTCATGCTCCTGCCCAGTTCGGGGTAACGGGCCGGCGGGTTTGCCAGCAGGCCCATGTAGCCGTAAAAGCCGGCCAGCAGCAGCGGCGGGACGATGTACAGCAGCGTGTTGCGCAATATGCCCAGCAGTTTGCCAAAGACGAATTCAGGCGCTGTGAGGTCCGTGACCAAAAGGAGGTCGAGGGCTCCCAGGTCTTTCTCGCTGGTGATGGCGGTTACCGCCTGGGCGGTGACCAGAAGCAGGCTGAGCACGGCCACCGGCACCAGCCCGTAGGCGGCGGCGAAGGGAGGCCGGTCCCCGGACAGGATGGGGGAGAGGGCACCGTACAAGATGAGCCCCAGCACCAGGAGGTAGCCGATCTGGATGATAAATGGGCGTCGGCCGTAGGCGCGGGTCTGCGTTTCACGCCACAGGATGGGGTTGCCAAAGACCGGGCGCGGTTTGCCCGGCCCGGAGTGGGCCTTCAGGCGGTCGGTTTCCTCCTCCGGCGCGTCGGAGGGGATCTCGCGCTGCATGATCGGCTCGCCGGATGGGTTCCAGACACGCAGCATCACCACGCCGGCACCCAGCAAAAGGGTGGCCAGCGACAGCATCCAGCCCAGGTGGGCCAGGAGGCCCTCGTAGCCCCCCGAGGGGCTGACGCCTGAGGGGTCGAGCACCACGCGCAACGCGGTAATCGGGTCCAATGCGGTCACCAGCCAACGGTTGGCTGGATCGTCCAGACCGGGCACAAAGGCGATCACCCGGGTGGCCAGCAGGTAGAGGACGATGCCCAGCGCCGTCAGGGCCAGCGCTGGAAAGGTGCGCTCGCGCCAGAGGGCCATCAGGCCGCCCAGGCCGCCGCCGGCCAGCATGGCGATCCATGTCATGGCGGTGGCCAGCAGGACCTGCTCCATGCCCACGCCGCCCGCTGCCACCAGCAGCAGTTGCAGCGGCAGCACGGCCAGCGGCAGTTGCATCAGGGGCAGCAGGCTGCCGAGGATCTTGCCCAGCACGATCTCGCGGTCGGACAGGTCGGTGATGAGCAGCAGCAGGAAGGTGCGGCGGTCTTTCTCCAGCGCCACGGCGCTGGCGGCCGCCAGCGCGGCGAAGAACACCAAAATGACCAGTTGCACCGTGGTGAACACCTGGAAGACCAGGGGGGCCAGTCGTGAGATGTCGAGGTAGGTGCCGGGGCGGCTCCACTCGGTGGTGCTGAGCCAGCAGGTGAGCGCGATGACGGTGAACAGGCCGATCCACGCGCCGCGCAACCACTGGGGCCGTGCGTTGCGGGGCAGGGTGCGCCACTCGCGGTCGAAGATGGGGCCTAGGGCGAACAAGTCGGTTCTCCGGATGCCGGTTCGGGGTTGGCGGGCCTGGTCAGTCTTTCCTGCGCGCCTTGTAGGCGTTGATCAGGCCGCGGGTGGAGCTGTCGTGGGTGGTCACCGGGGCCTTGGCCTCCAGTTCGGGGATGATGGCGGTGGCCAGTTGCTTGCCCAATTCCACGCCCCATTGGTCGAACGAGTTGATGCCCCAGACAATGCCCTGGGTGAAGATCTTGTGCTCATACAGCGCGATCAGCATGCCCAGAGCGCGCGGGGTGAGCTTCTGGTAGAGGATGGAGCTGGTGGGCTTGTTGCCCGCGAATGCCTTCTGGGCTGCCAAAGCCTCGATCTTCTCGGGCGGGGTTTTCGCCTTCACCAGCTCGGCGCGGGCCTCGTCCACCGTCTTGCCGCGCATCAGTGCCTCGGTCTGGGCGAAGAAGTTGGCCAGCAGCAGCTCGTGGTGCCTGCCGACATTCCGCTGCGGCTCGACGCCGGCCAGGAAATCGCAGGGAATCAGCTTCGTGCCCTGGTGGATGAGCTGGTAGAAGGCGTGCTGGCCGTTGGTGCCGGGTTCGCCCCAGATCACCGGGCCGGTGCTCCATTGGCAGGGTTGGCCGTCGCGGGTCATCGACTTGCCGTTGCTTTCCATGTCGCCCTGCTGGAAGTAGGCGGGGAAGCGGCTCAGGTACTGCTCATAGGGCAAAATCGCCAGGCTTTGGGCGTCGAAGAAATTGTTGTACCAAACCCCCAGCAGGCCCATGGTGGCCGGCAGGTTCTTCTCCAGCGGGGTGTTCAGGAAGTGCTGGTCCATGGCGTGGCCGCCCTCGAGCAGTTGCTCGAAGTTCTCGAAGCCGACCGACAGCGCGATCGACAGGCCGATGGCGCTCCACAGCGAGTAGCGGCCGCCCACCCAGTCCCAGAAGGCGAACATGTTGGCCGGGTCGATGCCGAACTTGCGCACCTCGGCCTCGTTGGTGGACAGGGCGGCGAAGTGCAGGGCGATGTCCTTCTCCGCGCCGCCCTTGGCCAGGAACCAGTCGCGGGCGGTGTGCGCGTTGGTCATGGTCTCCAGCGTTGTGAAGGTCTTGCTGGCCACCAGGAACAGCGTGGCCTCGGGATCGCACTGGGCCAGAGCCTCGAAGATGTGGGTGCCATCCACATTCGAGACGAAGTGGGTGTGCAGCCGGGGGTGGGCGTAGGGCTTCAGGGCCTCGACGGCCATCACCGGGCCCAGATCGCTGCCGCCGATGCCGATGTTGACGATGTGCGTGATGGGCTTGCCCGTTCGGCCCTTCCAGGTACCCGAGCGGACCCGGTCGCAGAACGATTTCATCTGCGCCAGCACCGCGTTGACCTCGGGCATCACATCCTTGCCATCCACCAGGATGGGGGTGTTGGCCCGGTTCCGCAGGGCGATGTGCAGCACCGGGCGGTTTTCGGTGGTGTTGATCCGCTCGCCTGAGAACATGCGGCGCGTCCAACCGGCCAGGTCGCGCTCCACCGCGAGCTGGCGCAGCAATTTCAGCGTCTGGTCATTGATGCGGTGCTTGGAAAAGTCGAGCAGCAGTTCGTCGAAAGTGAGGTGATAACGGTCGAAACGGGCGGGGTCTTTGTCGAACAGGTCGCGCAGGTGAACGCCGTCCCATTCACCGCGGTGCTCGGCCAGGGCTTTCCTGGCGGGGCTGGTGGTGGGGGCCGGGGTGGCTGGCAGGGGCGAGGACATGGCGTGGGCGTTCCGGTCAGTGACTTGGAGTGCGGGCGTTTTCCCGAAAAACTGGCAGTTGAGCCTGATTTATAAGATACTCCAGATCGTGCCCCGTGGCAGCGGGAAGTGGCGACCGGATGCCGCTTCCTGGCTGAACCCGGGCCGATGGGCCGGAGGCGGGAAAAATGCTGCGCAGGGTTTGGTTGCAGGCGGTTTTGGTCGGTTTTGGCGTGGTTTGTGGGGCCGGGGTGACCCGGGCGCAAACGGCCCCCACGCTGGTGGAGGTGATCGCGGATCATCCCCAATTGCCGATGCCCTTCGGATTCGCCTTCCTGCCCGACAAGGCGTTGATCGTTTCGGATTACAAAAAGCACCAGATCGTGCGGGTGGATCCCGGGGCCACCCCCCGGGTGCGGGTGCTTGCCGGCAATGGCACCGCTGGCAACACCGACGGCACAGGTTCCCGCGCCCAGTTGAACGCCCCGCACGATGTGGCGCGTCTGGCCGATGGCCGGGTGCTGGTGGCCGACACCTTCAACCACCGGGTCTGCCAAATCGATCCCCAGACCGGGGCCCTGACCACAGTTGCCGGCGAGGGAGGCAAGGGCTTCGCCGGTGACGGCGGAGCGCCCGAGGGGGCCCGGTTTTTTGAAACCTATCACCTGGCTTCCACGCCCAAGGGCACCGATTACCTGGTGGTGGACCTGGGGAACCGACGGATCCGCCGGGTGGGCGTGCGTATCTCCACCATCGCCGGAAACGGCGAGCGCGCGGTGCCCAAGGACGGCGACAAGGCGTCTGAGGCCCCCCTGATGGATCCCCGCGCCTGCGCGATGGACGGCCACGGCCTGCTGTACATCCTCGAGCGGGGTGGAAACGCCCTGCGCGTGGTGGACAACGCCGGCAAGATCCGCACTGTGGCCGGCACCGGCAAGCCCGGCCCGCTGAAGGATGGCCCGGCGCTGGAGTGCCCGCTGAACAGCCCGAAGTATTTGTGGATCGAGAAAAATGGCAAGGTGCTGATCGCTGATTCCTCCAACCACGCGATCCGCCGGTACGACCCGTCCACCAAAACCCTCACCACCGTGGCCGGCACAGGCAAGCCCGGCAAGGGCAAGGCGGGCGGCGACCCGGCCAAGACGGAGCTGAAGGACCCCCACGCCGTGTGCGTCAGCCCCGACGGCGTGATCACCATCGCCGACAGCGGCAACGCGCGGATATTGCAGGTGAGGTGAGTGGGGGTGGAGGTTGGGGTTGGGGGTTTTTTGTTTTGGTGAGCCGGTCACTGGAAGGTGCCGGGCGCGTGCAAGCGGTGGGAAAACTGATATTTCAAGGGGGGCAGGTTCCTTCCGGCCCCGGTTTGCCCCTTTCCGCGTTGATCGGGTGGGTGGAGTCGATACCCAGCGAGGCCAGGGTGCCCACCACCTGGACCACCGCGCACATCAGGAACACCGCATTCCAGCCCATGGCGGGGTCGTCGGGGTAAAGGCCTTTGACGCGGACGATGATCACCGGGGCCAGGGCCGCGCCGATGTTGCCCCACATGTTGCCCCAACCCACCACCGAGCCGACATGCTTGTGGCTCACATCCTGGCACCAGGCCCAGAAGGCCGGGTTGCCCATGTCGGTGGCCATTGCCACCACGCACATCATGGCCACCACCGGAAGCGGGTCCTTCAGGAACAGGCAGGCGAGGTAGGCCAGCCCCACCACCACGCGCGAGGCGGCCATGGGCAGGGATCTGCCCCATTGGGGGCCTAGTTTCTTGAAGCAATAGTCTGTCACCCAGCCACCGAAAAACATGCCGACGATTCCGAAATAGAGGGGCAGCGATTGGTACCGGGCCCGTGTTTCTTGGGGCAATTGAAAAACCTTTTCCAGGTAGTCGGGTAGCAGGGTGAGCAGAAACACCCAGGCGAAGTTGGACAGAAACTGAACCACCGAGGCCAGCCAGAGGCTTCGGTTACTTGCCAGCGCGGCCAGATTTGGGAAGGAAGGTTTGGAGCTGTCCACCGGTGGCCCGTCGCCCTGGATCAGATCGATTTCCGCCTGGTTGATGGCGGGATGCTGCTCCGGCCTGTCGCGATACCAGAACCAGAACACCACCGCTCCCACCATGCCAAGAACGCCGTAGATGAGGAACGGCTTGCGCCACCCATCCGAAGCTCCAGCGGCCAGGAAAGTGGTGAGCATGGGAGCGATGGCACCCCCCAGCCGACCACCCACGGCCACCGTGCCGCTGGCCAGTCCGCGCCCAGACCGGGGAACCCAACGGCGCACGATGGCGTTGGCCAGTGGGTAGGCCCCCGCCTCGAACAGGCCGCAACCCAGGCGCAGCAGGAGGAAGGCGGCGAAGCCGCTGATCATCCCCATCAATCCGGTGCACAGAGACCAGAAAAACAGGTAAACCGCCAAAACCACCCTGGGACCGTGGCGGTCGCCAATCCAGCCGGCGGGGATCTGGCACAGAGCGTAGGCCCAGAAGAACGACGACAGCAGCCAGGCGTATTGCTCCTCGGAAAATTGGAGATCCTGCCGGATGGAACTACCGACGATGCTGAGGCAGACGCGGTCAAGGTAGAGCATCAACGCCACGAAGGTGGTGATGGCCATCATGCCGTGGCGGATGGAGGTGGGGCGAGGGGGTGCCACGGGCGTCATCCTGCGAAGGCAAAGGACGGAAGCAGGCAAGTAGCAGGGAAAGAGTTAGTTGGAAAGATGTATGGAATTTAGGCGCACGATATGGGGCAAAGCGGGATACGGGAGTCGAACCCGTTTCACAGCCTTGGGAAGGCTGGGCACAGCCGGTATACCAATCCCGCGCGGATGGACCGTTCTTTCAAATATTAGCAGGGCCTTGGCCGGCTTCAAGCACCAATTGCCCTGAGTAGGCGGTGGGGGGCCGGTCTCTCTTTCCTCGCCGGCAAGGTTTCACAGGGGAGCCCCGGGAAACTTGAATGATTCCTGAGTTTTTCAGGCAAATATTGCAGCCCGGGTAAGGATTGCACCGGTGGGGCCGGCATTTGGTCCCGGTGCGAGGGTGTTCCATGCTGTTTATTGCCCTGCTTGTCGCTGTGCCCGGCCAGGCTGCCCCTGCGTCCCTTAGGGATTTGGCCCGGATGGACACTTGCCAGTTGGAATCCTTGTTTGCACAGGGGTGGGTGCCGGGTGAGCCACACTGCGCCAAAACCCGCGGACGGGTGTTCACCAAGCCCGGCAAGATGACCAGCCGGGTGTTTGGCGCATCCCTTTGGCCGCTATGGCACGGCAAACAGTTGAACTTCTGCGCCGACGGCACAGGCGTGATGCTGAACCGCCTGCCCGGGGGCTTGGAAGTGGTACCCGCCGCCATCGAGACCCGGGCCAGCCTGGTTGATGGAAACCCCGCCCTGGTGTTTGACTACCAGGGCATGCAGAAGAAGGGGACCCAGTTTGCCGAGGTGGCTTTTGATGAGGTGCGCCAGGTGAACGATGGGCTGTGGCTGGGGCGCATGTGGCTGCGCCAGAAGGATGGAACAGCCAAGCCGGTGGTCTGGTTTGGATTGGAGGAGGTGCGCTAAGACACAATGCCAAAAAGTCGATGCGGGCTTTTCCGCGCGCGAGCCGGCCCCGATGGCCGGCTCTTTTTATTCCTTTGGGGTTGATTGCGGTCCGCCGGCGGGGCAATTACCGTGAACGGATGGCTGCCATCCAGAAACCGAACCATGCAAGGCCCCTGGCAACCCTGAATCGGGTTTGGCTGTTGCTGTTATTGGCCTTTGGTGCTCCCGCGGTCCATGCCGCCGGCAAACCACGCTTCAGCACGGATATTCTGCCCATTCTCTCCGAGCACTGCTTCAGTTGCCACGGGCCGGACGAGAAGCACCGCAAGGGGGACCTCCGCCTCGATGAGCGCGGTGCCGCCACGGCCTCGGGTGCCGTGGTGCCCGGGGAGCCTGCTGAGAGCGAGTTGGTCCGGCGCATCCGCTCGACGGAGGCCACCCGGGTGATGCCGCCGCCGAAACATGGCAAACCGCTGGACGAAAGAAAAAAGAAAATGCTGGAGGCGTGGATCGCCGACGGCGCGCCCTGGGGAAAACACTGGGCCTTTGAGCCGCCGGTGAAGGTTGCCCCGCCGGGGAGCACTGGAACCCAGGCGGCCAACCCGATTGATCGCTTTGTGCTGGCCCATCTGAAAGCCAACGGGTTGGCCCTGTCGCCCCGGGCACCAGATGCCACCCTGATGGCCCGGGCTAGTCTGGACCTGACCGGGTTGCCACCCACTCCAGCCGAGCGGGAGGCGTTTCTGCGGGATAACCGGCCCGGTCGGTGGGAGAGGCAGGTGGATCGGCTGCTGGCATCGCCGCACCATGGCGAGCGGATGGCCATGTGGTGGCTGGACGCAGCCCGCTATGCCGACACCGACGGCTACCAGGCGGACGAGACACGCTCCAACTGGCCCTGGCGCGATTGGGTGGTGCAGGCCTTCAACCGGAACATGCGCTTCAACCAGTTCACTCTGGAACAATTCGCGGGTGACCTTCTGCCCGGATCCACCCCCGAGCAGAAGCTGGCGACCTGCTTCCACCGCAACCACATGACCAATGGCGAGGGCGGCCGCGATCCTGAGGAATCGCGTGTCGACTATGTGATCGACCGCACCAACACGGTGGGCACAGTCTGGCTGGGGCTGACGCTTGGCTGCTGCCAATGCCATTCGCACAAATACGATCCGGTTTCACAGGCGGAGTACTACTCGCTCGCGGCATTCTTCAACAGCATCGATGAGGATGGCAAGGCGGGGAAGGGGGCCAAACCGTTTCTGGCCTACGCGTCGCCGTTCGCCGGCAGGTCGGTGGAGGAAGCCGGCTTGCTTTTGGCGGAGCGACAAGCTGCCGAGCGTGCGGCACGGACCGATGCTGAAAAGGGATTCGATGGCTGGTTGGTCCGCCAGGGGCGGGCCGTGGCTGGCGGTTTCGAGCCATGGCGCTTGCTGCGGGCCAGCCGGCTGGAGACCGTGGAGGGTAGCACGCTGCGCCAGGGGGCGGACGGCGTCATCCAAAGCGTGGGGGCCAACCCGCGCCAGGATGACTACCGCGTGGTGGCGCGGCCGCAGGTTAACCGGATCACCGGCTTTCGGCTGGAGATAGTTCCAGGCGCTTTTGGCAAAGAAAAGTCCTACTCGCGGGGTGCCAGCGGGGAATTCATCCTCACCGATTTCAAGGCGCAGGTGCGCGGGCGGGGAGCCAGCCTGGCGAGGGACCTGGAAATATCCGGCGCCTTTGCCGACTTCAGCGCCGACCCGAAGGTCGCAGCGGGGTACGGCGACATCAAGGGCACCCTGGATGATGACCCGCGCAATGGTTGGACCACCCAGGGCGAAAAGGAGCGCCGCCCCCACCTGGCTGTTTTCGCGCTTGCTGAACCGTTGACCTTGGCGGATGGCGAGGAGGTGGTGGTTGAGCTGCGCCAGCGGTCCACGGAGGGGGATGCGAACATCGGCCTGTTTCGTCTGTGGGTCACCGACCAGACCGGACCGGCTTTGCGGGGTGTGGAGCCGATGCCACTGGAGGCATTGGCCAAGGGGGGTGGAGATCCCGGCCGTCTGGATGACAAATCCAGGCAGCGGTTGCTGGAGCAGTACCTGTCGGACCACCCGGGGTACCATTCGGCCAAGGTGGCGCTCGACCGCGCCAACCGCCAACATGCCGAGGCGAAAAAGGCGGCGCAGAAGGTGGATGTGATGGTGCTGGCCGAGCGCCGCGAGCCAAGGCCCAGCCACCTGTTGGAGCGGGGTGTCTGGGACAAGAAGGGTGCCCGCGTGGAGCGCGGTGTTCCGCAGGCGGTGTCCGCCTGGCCGGCTGGCGTGACCACCGACCGCCTGGGCCTGGCGCGGTGGCTGACCTCGCGTGACAACCCCCTCACTGCCCGGGTGTTGGTGAACCATCTCTGGCAATTGTGCTTCGGGGATGGGCTGGTGCGCACGCCGGAAGACTTCGGCCTGCAGGGTGAACGGCCGACGCATCCCGAACTGCTCGACTGGTTGGCCGTGGAATGCATGGAATCGGGCTGGGATATCAGGCACCTGTTGCGGCTGATGGTCACCAGCGAGACCTACGCCCAATCCTCGGTGGTGTCCCAAGACCTATTGGTCAGGGATCCCGCCAATCGCCTGCTGGGCCGGATGAGCCGGTACCGTTTGCCGAGCTGGATGCTGCGTGACGCGGCGCTGGCGCGGGCCGGCCTGTTGAACCGGGACTTGGGTGGCCCACCCGTGCGTCCCCACCAGCCCGACGGGCTTTGGGAAGAAAACTTCATGGGCCGTTTCCACTACGAGCCCAGCGAGGGGCCGGCGCAGTATCGCCGCACGCTGTACGCATTCTGGCGGCGCAGCATTGCCCCGGCCTTCCTGTTCGACACGGCGCAGCGGCGGGTATGCGAGGTGCGGGTGGCCCGCACCAACACGCCGCTGCAGGCCCTGACTTTGCTCAACGACAAGACCATGCTGGAATGTTCCCAGGCGCTGGCCATTCGCACGATTCGGGCGGGGATGGATGACCGGGCGACACTGGATGAACTGGCCGCCCTGGTGCCGGGCAGGGCTTGGACGGCCGACGAACGGAAGCTGCTGGACGGGGAGCTGGCGCGGGTGATGGCCTATTACAGCGCCCATGGCGCCGAGGCCGCGAAGCTGGTGAGCGGCAGGCTGGAAAAGGAGACCGCCGCGGTCGCTAAAGAAAAGATCCCGCTTTTGGCGGCGCGCCTGGTGGTGGCCAGCCTGGTGCTGAATCTGGACGAGGTCATCAGTCGTGAGTGAACCGCTGGATGTCACCCGGCGTTATTTTCTGGGGCGGGGGGCCTGCCTGCCGCTGGGGGCCATCGCGCTGGGCGGGATGGCGGCGGGCGCCTCCGAACCGGCGCCCTTCCAACCCAAAGCCAAGCGGGTGATCTTCCTCACCCAGTCCGGCGGTCCATCGCAGATCGAGCTGTTCGACCACAAGCCGGGACTGGCGAAATACGCCGGCACGGAACTGCCCGAATCGGTGCGGATGGGGCAGCGGCTGACCACCATGACCTCGGGCCAGAAGCAACTGGTGATGCCGGCCCGCACGGGCTTCCATTTCGGGCGGAAATCGGGCGCCACGGTGGGCCACTGGCTGCCGCGCATCGCCGCGATCTCCGACGAGCTGTGCTTCATCAAGTCGATGACAACCGACCAGATCAACCACGCCCCGGCGATGACCCAGTTCCTCACCGGCAACCAGATTCCCGGCCGGCCGAGCATGGGGGCGTGGGTGAGCTATGGCCTGGGCAGCGACAACCGCAACCTGCCCGATTATCTGGTGATGCTCTCGCGGATGCAGAGGCCCAGCGACCAGCCGCTTTACGACCACTACTGGGGCAGCGGGTTCCTGCCCTCGCGCTTCCAGGGGGTGAAGCTGAGAAACGCCAAGGACCCGGTGCTGTACCTGCGCGATCCGGACGGTCTGCCCCGCGAGCTGCGCAGGGGCATGCTCGACACCCTCGGAAGCCTGAACCGCTCGAGGTTGGAACAGACCAACGATCCCGAGATCGCCACCCGCATCCGCCAGTACGAGATGGCCTACCGCATGCAGGCGAGCATCCCGGAGCTGACCGATTTCAGCGACGAGCCGGAGGAGGTGTTCGAGCTGTACGGGCCGGACTCGCGCCGACCGGGAAGCTACGCGGCCAACTGCATCATGGCCAGAAGGCTGGCGGAGCGCGGGGTTCGGTTCATCCAGTTGTTCCACCCCGACTGGGATCACCACAGCCGCTTGCCCTCATGGTGCACGGCCCGTTGCCGGGACACCGACCAGGCGAGCGCGGCGCTGGTGCTGGACCTGAAACGGCGGGGGCTCCTGGACGACACGCTGGTGATCTGGGGCGGTGAATTCGGCCGCGGTGTGGCAGGGCAGGGCCAGTGGGACAGTCCCGAGGCCGGGCGCGACCATCATCCGCGTTGCTTCACGGTCTGGCTGGCTGGCGGCGGCGTGAAGGCCGGCCATACCCACGGCGCCACCGATGATTTCAGCTACAACGTGGCGAGCGACCCGGTGCCTGTGCGCGACCTGCACGCGACGGTGCTGCACCTGCTCGGGATCAACCACGAGACGATGACCTACCGTTTCCAGGGACTGGATTTCCGGCTCACCGGGGTGGAACCCGCCCGCGTGGTGCGTGAGATTCTGGCCTGATCGATCTGTGCTTTTATCGGGGAGATTGGCGATGCGCGCGCTGCTTTTGGGAATGATGGTTTGCTGCCTGGATCAGGCACGGGGCGACGAGATGGTTCTGTGGCCCCAGGGAGCGCCCGAGCCCAGGGTGCCGACCGAGCCTGCAGAGGTGGCCACCAAGGGCAAGGACGGCATTTCCAGAAGGACCAATGTCTCCAGCCCCAGGCTGGTGCCTTACCTGCCCGCCGCGGGAGTGAAGCGGACAGGCGCCGCAGTGGTGGTGGTGCCGGGCGGCGGGTTCGGCCTGCTGGCCGACGAGCACGAGGGATCGGACGCGTGCAAATGGCTGGCTGGCCAGGGAATGCAGGCATACCTGCTGGTGCACCGCACCCCCACCAACAAACATGCCGAACCGAACCTGGCCCCGGCGCAGGATTGCCAGCGCGCGGTGCAGGTGCTGCGGGCCCGTTCGGCTGAACTGGGTATCGATTCCAAAAAGATCGGCGTGCTGGGCTTCAGCGCGGGCGGGCAAGTGGCGGCCGTCGCCTGCGCCAACGAGTGCCTGGCGCCTGTTGATACTGACAAGCAACCTGTTTCCCACCGGCCCGATTTTTTGCTGGCGATTTACGCCTGGAAAATTTACGACCCAGCCAAAAAGGCGCTGCGGGCCGACCTGCCTGTCACGGCGAAATTCCCACCCACTTTCATCGCCCAGATGGGGGATGACTCAGGCTCGTTGGCGCAGGGCAGCACGCTGCTTTACCTGGCCCTCCTCGAAAACAAGGTGCCGGCGGAGCTGCACATTTACGAGAAGGGCGGTCACGGTTTCGGCATGAACGCCCGGCCGATGGCCCCTGGAACCAGGGACTGGTCGGCGCGCGCCCTGGAGTGGTTGCAGGGTAGGGGACTGGTCAACTGAGCCTGTAGCAAAAGCGCTGTAAAAAGGGATGAACGCATGGTCACCAGTTACCAAACGCGCGGTCTCATGGCCGCTTTGGCGGGATTGCTTTTCACGACGGCGGGCATCTGCCAGAAAAAGGCAGGGGTCGTGCGGCAGAAGAATGCTGTCGGCATGGAATTCGCCCCGGTTGCCCCGGGTTCCTTCCAGATGGGTTCCCCGGCCGGTGAAAAGGACCGGCTGGAAACCGAGACACCCCACACGGTGCGGATCGGAAAGGGATTCTGGATGGGGATCCACGAGGTGACCCAAAAGCAGTACGCGCAAGTGACTGGTGGAGATCCGGCCCATTTCAAAGGGGACAACTTGCCGGTGGAGAAGGTGAGTTATGACGATGCGCTCGATTTTTGCCGCAAGCTGTCGGCCCTCCCCCAGGAGCGGGCGGCCGGCCGCACTTACCGCTTGCCCACGGAGGCCGAGTGGGAATACGCCTGCCGCGCCGGAACCACGACGCCTTTCCATTTTGGGGATGCCACGAATGGCACTAATGCGAACCACGACGGCACCAAACCCTACGGAACCAGCCAAAACGGGCCGAACTTGGGGAAAACCGTGCCGGTGGGAAGCTACCCCGCCAACGCCTGGGGATTACACGACATGCACGGCAATGTGTGGGAGTGGTGTGCCGACTGGTATGGCCCGCTTGCGGCGGACGCTGTGACCGATCCGAAGGGAGCGGATAAAGGCGCAGGCCGGGTGCTCCGTGGCGGTAGCTTGGCCAACGCCGGCAAGAACTGCCGGGCCGCGGACCGCTATGGTTACGACCCCTCATCCCGCACGAACTACCTTGGATTCCGGGTGGTTCTGGAGATCAGCCAATCCGAAACGCGCGTTAAATAAACGCATAGCTGGTGGGGGTGATGACCAGTTCGGGCACGCTGGCGCGCGCGGGCAGGCCGGCGACGAAGGCGACCGCCTGGGCCACATCCTCCGGTTGCAGGATGCCCAGCTTGTGGTCCTCGGTGACCGGGTTGGGGCGGGCCTCCAGGATGGGGGTGTTCACCTCGCCCGGGTAGATGGAGCAGAAGCGGATGCCGTGGGGCTTTTCCTCCACGGCCACGGCGGTGATCAGGCCGTGCAGCGCGAACTTCGCGGCCACATAGGCCGGGCCCCCAAGCGGATTGCCGCGTTTGCCGGCGATGGAATTGATGACCACCACCAGACCACCCTGCCGGTGGCGCATGCCGGGCAGCACCGCCTGCAGCATGTGGAAGGCGGCGTTCAGGTTGCTGTCGAGCATGGTTCTCCAGCGGTCTGGAGTGAGTTCCCGCAGCGTGCGTTCCTTCAGGTTGGCACCGGCATTGGCCACAAGCAGGTCGATCTGGCCCAGGTGACGGGTCGCCGCCGATTCGATCCGCGCCGCGTCATCCGGGTTGGACGAGTCACCGGCCACGGCGAATGCCCGCCCACCGTGGTCGAGCGTGGTCAGCGCAGCCCACAGCTTCTGCTGATCGCGGCCGGAGATGACGACGCGGGCCCCCTGGGCCAAAAGCAGGCGGGCGGTGGCCAGGCCGATGCCGCTACCGCCGCCGGTGATGAGCGCCCCCTGGTCTTTCATGGTTTGGGCGGGCATTTCGGGGACTCCTGCGCGAGGGGTTGTTTCGGGCGGTCCGGTTTTGTCGGGCCGGCTTTTTTGGCGGTGTAACCGCCGCGGTGAACTGGTAGATTAACGGAAGAGACGGGCCATGCAAAACCGGCCGCGGGTAACCCCCGGGGCCGGTCGGTTTTATGGCCCGGCCCGTGCTGAAGCGGGTTTGTTTTCTCCCTGTCTGTGGATGCCTGCGATGAATGCCGAGACCCGGCGCCGAGTCGATGACCTGATCAGCCGCCTGCGCTTCCTGCGGGACTCTCTTTGACATCCGCGGCAAACGCGTTGAACGCGAGAAACTGAACGAGGAGCAGGCCGCGCCGAACTTCTGGGACAACCCCGAGAAGGCGCAAAAGCGCATCGCCTCCTTCAAGGCCGCCGCCGGCACCCTGAAGATCTACGAGGATCTGGAAAGGGGTCTGGGCGATCTGGAGGTGCTGAACGACATGGCCGCCGAGGATCCGTCGATGGCGGCGGAGCTGGAGGCCGAGCTGGCCACCAAGGAGAAGGAACTCGACGCCTTCGAACTGCGCAGCATGCTCAGCGGCCAAGCCGACGGTTACAACGCGTTTTTGCGCGTGCAGGCCGGGGCCGGCGGTGCCGAGGCGTGCGACTGGGCGCAGATGCTGTTGCGCATGTATTCCCGTTGGGCCGAGCGCAATGGCTACAAGGTGGAACTCCTCGATGAGGTTCGCAGCGAGGAGGCCGGCCTGCGCAGCGCCACCATCAAGATCGAGGGGGACAACGCCTACGGCTACCTGCAATCGGAGACCGGTGTGCACCGTCTGGTGCGCATCAGCCCGTTCGACAGCAACGCCCGCCGGCAGACCAGCTTCGCCGCGGTCGATGTCACGCCCGAGATCGATGACACCATCTCCATCGACATCAAGCCGGACGATCTGATCCGCCAGACTTTCCGTTCGGGTGGTCCCGGGGGCCAGCACCAGAACAAGACCGAGTCGGGCGTGCGGTACATCCATGTGCCCACCGGCGTGGCCGCGGAAAGCCGCACCGAGCGCAGTCAGCACAAGAACGATGACAACGCCTACAAGATGCTGAAGGCGCGCCTGTACAAGATCGAGGAGATGAAACGCCGGGCCGAGGTGGAAAAGGCTTACGACGACAAGGGCGAGGTGTCCTGGGGCAACCAGATCCGCAACTATGTCATGCAGCCCTACACCATGGTGAAGGACAACCGCACCGACGAGCAAACCCCCCAGGTCAACGAAGTCCTTGATGGCGATATAGATGCGTTTATCCAGGCATATCTCCGCCAGAAGGCAGCTGGCAAGGCGATGACCGCCAAGGCTGCCAACGACGATTGAGTCAGGGCAGGCAGGCCCGCACACCTTGCCCTGGTCCCCCTATCCATCCCTCCAGGCTCCTTTTCAGGTTCTTGGAGGGATTTTTTGTGAAAACTGGTTCATTTTTGATCGGAAATGAAACATTCAGCCAAATTTGTTCTCTTATAAGATGTGGCATTCCGTTTTAATGAATGACAGAATCGTAGGAAGACCGGTTGGTTGAGTCCGTTCCAACAGGAGGCCCTTCCATGCGCTTGGCAACTTCATTCTGCCTGCTAGCCTTTCTGGTTTGGGCCGGGTCCGTTTCCGCCGTCGAACCAGCGGCTTCGCGGGCCAAGGCGCTGACATCGGCCGAGCTTTCCGCCCGAATCGACAAGCTGATCAACGACAACCTCGCCGACTCAAACATCCCACCCTCCTCCCGGGCCACGGATTCCGAATTCCTGCGACGCGTGTATCTGGACTTGGCGGGGCGCATCCCCACCGCCGAGGAGGCGAAAACCTTCCTCGATTCGGTGGATGCCGAAAAGCGGTCCAAACTGGTCGACAATCTCCTGGCGGGCAAGGATTATGCCCGGCACTTAGCCGACATCTGGCAGGGCCTGCTGATTTCCAAAAACACCGACGCCCGCCGCGTGCAGCGGCCGCCCTTCACCGACTGGATCACCACGCAGTTTGAAAAGAATCGGCCCTACAACGAGGTTGTCCGCGACATCCTCACCGCCACCGGGCCGCAGGACAAAAACCCCGCCACCACCTTCTGGCTGACCCAGGTGACGGTGGACCGGATGACCGACACCATCGGCAAGGTGTTCCTGGGATCGCAGATCCAGTGTGCCCAGTGCCACAACCACCCGTTCACAGGCTGGAAGCAGGACGAGTATTGGGGCATGGCCGCCTTCGTCATGAAGGTGGCGGCCCGGCCGCCTGGGAACAAGCAGACCACTTCCCCCGAGGTGCGCGAGACGCCCAGGGTGGTGAAGGGCAAGAAAAACCTGCCTGAAAGTGTCAAGTTCGTGGACGCGAAGTTTTTTGGCGGTGCCAAGCCCAAGGTGAAGGAGACCGACCCCCTGCGGCCCGTGCTTGCCGATTGGCTGTGCGCCAGCGACAACCCGTATCTGGCCAAGGCCACCGTGAACCGCCTGTGGGCTTTGATGTTCGGCCGTGGCCTGGTCCACCCCGTGGATAACATCAACGACACCAACCCCGCCAGCCATCCCCAACTGCTGGACGAGTTGACCGCCCAGTTTCAGGCCGGCGGATTCGACCTGCGGGCGATGCTGCGGGCGATGGCACTCAGCGAAACCTACCAGCGGTCGAGCAAGCCGGTGCCGGGCAATCAGGAGGTGCTGTCGGAAGCGTACGCCCGCATGCCGATCAAGGTGCTCACGCCCGAGCAACTGTTTGACTCGATCGTGACGGTGCTGGGCACCCCGGACACGCCCGCCGCCGCCAAGCGGGCCGCCGCCCAGAAGAAGAACCCCAACGCGGCCGGGCCCAGGCAGCAATTCCTTGCTTTGTTCGAGGGTGACCCGGATGCCGACGCCACCGAATACCTGGCAGGTATCCCCCAGGTGTTGAGCCTGATGAATTCACCCCGCATAAACGCGCCGAGCGCGGCCGTGCGGCTCACCCAGGGGCTCGGGAATGCCGAGGCGGTGGACAAACTGTACCTGGCGACACTTTCCCGCCGCCCCACCGGGGAGGAAAGGGAAAAAGCCCTGAAGGTGGTCCGTCAAAGCGACACCCCGCGGCAGGCGCTGGGTGATGTGCTGTGGGCGCTGATGAACTCCACCGCCTTCGCGTCGAATTACTGAGTATCCGCTGGCTGTGTCGCCGGAGATTGTGCCATGAATCCGTTGATGCGCATCGCCGAGGGAGAGGGATTGTCCCGCAGGGACGCCATGCGTCTGACCGCGGCGGGGGTCTCGGCCTCCAGCCTGTGCGGGTGGTTGCCGGTGCTTGCCCGGGCCGAGGCCGATGCGGGCAAAAAACCGGACGCCATCGCCCAGAAAGGCTCGAAAAAATCCTGCATCGTGCTGTGGATGGACGGCGGTCCCAGCCACATGGACACCTTCGACCTGAAACCCGAAGCCAAGGGCAAGGGCGAGTACAAGTCCGTGGCCACCAGCGCGACCGGCATTCAGATCAGCGAGCACCTGCCCAACCTGGCCAAGCAGATGCACCGCGTCACCCTGCTGCGCGGCATGAGCACCCAGGAAGGGGCGCATCCCCGCGCCAAGTATTTGCTGCACACCGGCTACCGCGAGGGGCAGGGGGGAATCGCCTACCCGGCGCTGGGTTCCATCGTCAGTAGCGAGTTGGGCAGGGAGGAATTCCCGCTACCCAGCTATGTGAGCGTGGGTGGCCGAACCTACGGAGCCGCATTCCTGGGAGCGCGTCACCAGCCCCTGGTGGTGGGGGATCCCTCCAAGGGCGTCGAAAACCTGAAGGCGTTCGTGGGAACCGGCGCGTTCGACCGGCGTGCAGGCCTGCTTGCCGACATGGAATCGGCGTTCCGACGCGATTACCCCGTTGGCCCGGGCAAGGATCATCAGGTCACCTACGACCGCGCCATCACCATGATGAAGTGCAAGGAGGCGAAAGCCTTCGACCTGACCCAGGAGAGCGAGGCCACCCGCAAGAAGTACGGTGACAGCCGCTTCGCGCAGGGCTGCCTGCTGGCCCGCAGGCTGGTGGAGACCGGTGTGCGTTTCATGGAAGTGAGCCTGGGCGGTTGGGACACCCACGACAACAACTTCGCCCGCGTGAAGAACCTTTCGGGAACCATCGACCAGCCCGCCGCCGCGTTGTTGGAGGATCTGGCTGAGCGGGGCATGTTGAACGACACGCTGGTGGTCTGGATGGGCGACTTCGGCCGCACCCCCAAGATCAACGCCCGTAGCGACAAGCCCGGCCGCGATCACTTCCCCCGCGCCTGGACCTCATGGATGGCCGGCGGTGGCGTGCCCGGCGGGCGTGTGGTCGGCCGTACCGACAAGGAGGGCGGCACGGTGGAGGATCGACCCATCGCTGTGCTCGATTTCATGGCCACGGTCTGCAAGATCATGGGCATCAACCCCGACAAGCAGAACCAGTCGGGCAATGGCCGTCCCATCCGTCTGGTGGACAAGGGTTACAAGCTGATCACCGAGGTGCTGGCCTAGATCCGGTCCACCATTGGCAAGCCACCTGCTAAACTCCAGCCAGATAAACCGGCTGGAGTTTTTTCATGTTGAATCGTCGTTCCTTCCTGGCCTCAGCAGGCGCGTCCCTATCCGCCCCGCTGGTGTACGCGCAGTCCAAGCCGCTGGTGCGGCTGGGGCTGGTGGCCGACGCGCAATATGCCGACATCGACCCGCTGGGCACCCGGTTCTACCGCCAGTCTGTCGGCAAGCTGGGCGCCGCAGTGGAGGATTTCAACAAGCGGGACCTCGACCTGTGCGTGCACCTGGGCGACCTGGTCGACCGCAAATGGGAAAGCTTCGACACAATCAAGAAACCCCTGATGGCCCTGCGGCACCCCATCCGGCACCTGTTCGGCAACCACGACTTCGATGTGCTGGACGAGCAGAAGGAGAAAGTGCCGGGCCAGATGGGCCTGGAGAAACGCTACAGTTTCACCGACAAGGGCGGGTTCCGCCTGGTGTTTCTCGACACCACCGATGTGAGCACCTATGCCCACGCGCTGCGCGATGACCGCACGTTTCAGGCGGTGCGGGAGATGACCGCGCTGGAACAGCAGGGCCGTCCCCACGCCCAGCCCTGGAACAGCGCCATCGGGCCCGCGCAAATGGCCTGGCTGAAGGCCACCTGCGCCGAGGCGGCCGGCAAGGGCATGAAGGTGGTGCTGTTCGCCCATCATCCGGTCTACCCGGCCAACACGCACAACCTGTGGAACGATGCCGAGATGATGGCCTTCGCCGAGGCGAACCGCAATGTGGTGGCCTGGATCAACGGTCACAACCACCAGGGAAATTTCGGCGTGAAGGCCGGGGTACCCTATGTGACCTTGCAGGGCATGGTGGAAACCGCCGACACCACCGCCTACGCCTTCGCCGACCTGCACGCCGACCGCATCGTCCTGACGGGGGTGGGCCGAATTCCCCCGCGCGAACTGGTTTTCCGGTCTTGATCACCCGTTAAAAACCACCCCGCCGCACCAACCGTCTGGATAGTGCGTAGCTTGCAAGGCGACCGGGCCGTTTCACGGTTTGGTCGCCTTGGTTTTGTTGGAACCGCCGGCAGGAAGTGCCGGGGTGAATGCCGGAGAGTCGCCTTGGTTATACCCAGCCTGCAGTTGCCTGATGCGGTTCGGACCCGTCTGGAAACCCCCGGCGCCAGCCACGGGCCAATCCTCCTCTCCATCGACACCGATGTCGCCCTGAACGGCCACCCCGCCCGCGAGTGGCTGGTGGTGACCGAGCACGCCGTGATGGTGCTGGGGGAGGGTACGGATTCCATTCGCCAGGTGCCCTGGCGTGATATCCGCCAGGTTCGCACCAGCGCCGGCGTGGGTGGCGGCACGCTGCAGGTGAAGGAGGACGGCGACTGGGTGGACCTGCTGCGCTTTTCCAACGCGCTGGCCACCCGCTTCCACAAGGTTTCCCGCGCCATGGAGCGCCAGCGGGAATTGGCCGAGGGCAAGGAAAAGGTTGCGGAGGAGGGCGAAAAGCCACCGCTGGAGCAAGTGCTCGACGGCCCGCTCGATCCACCGCGCTGCGCAAGCTGCGCCTTGCGCCTGGCAACCCGGGAGGAAACCTGTCCCCGCTGCATGCAAAAGGGGCAGATCCTGAAACGGGTGACGCACCTGTTGAAGCCTTACGCCCGTGGCGCCCTGCTTCTGACACTGCTGACCCTGCTGGGTGTGGCGGCCGAATTGTTGCCGCCCAAGCTGCAGCAGTACATGGTGGATGACATCCTTTCGGAAAAAGCTCAGGCCCAGGGGGCCGGCGCGGCGGTGGCGTTCGCTGATTTCCGTACCGCGCTGCTGGTGGTGGTTTTGGCGCTGGCGTTTTCGCGGGTGATGCTTTCCGCCGTGGGCTGGCTGAAGGGGCGGTTGGCCATCCGTATCGGCAGCGGGCTGACCGACACCCTGCGCCGGGAGATGGTGGAGAAGCTGCAAACCCTGTCCGTGGCCTATTACGACCGCCACCAGGTGGGCTCGATGATTAGCCGCGTGGCCCATGACAGCGAGGTGATGCAGGGGCTGATGCACCAGATCACCGGCGGCTTTCTGCTGCAGATCGTGCAACTGGTGGGCGTGGGCGCCATGCTGGTGTGGATCAATCCCAAGCTGGCGCTGTTCACGCTGATCCCGGTGCCGTTGGTGCTGTTGGGCTCGTGGGTGTTCTGGCGCTATGTCTACCCCCGCCATTACCGGCTGTGGGACGCCTCCAGCAAGCAGATGACACTGCTTTCGGGCATGCTGTCGGGCATCCGGGTGGTGAAGGCTTTCGCGCAGGAACCACGCGAGAAGGAACGGTTCAACGAGACCAGCGGCAACCTGACCCGCTGGCGGCTGTGGGTGGATGCGACCAACTCCACCTATGGCGCCACCATGCAACTGGTCTTCGGGCTGGGCGGCCTGATTGTGTGGTATGTGGGTGGCCGCGATGTGATCGGCGACCAGATGACGCTGGGCCAATTGATCGCCTTCCTCGCCTACCTGGCCATGTTCTACGCGCCCCTGGGCGCGCTCTCCAACTTCACCACCTGGCTCACGAGTTTCCTGTCGGGCAGCAAGCGAGTGCTGGAGCTGTTGGACACCCCGGTGTCTATCCTTGAGCCGCAAGAGCCTGTGGGCTGGAACGACCCGAAGGGTGCGATCCGTTTCGACCATGTCACCTTCGGGTACGACCGCAACCAGCCGGTTTTGAAGGATGTGTCGTTCGAGGTGGCGCCGGGCGAGATGATCGGCATCGTGGGGCGCAGCGGTTCGGGCAAGACCACGCTCGTGAACCTGCTGGGCCGTTTTTACGAGGCCCAGGAGGGCATCATCACGGTGGACGGCATCGATATCCGCCACCTGGCCAGCCACGAGCTGCGCGAGCGTCTGGGCATTGTGTTCCAGGATTCGTACCTGTTTCGGGGCACCATCTGGAGGAATCTGTCCTACGGTCGGCCCGATTCAACGCTTGAGCGCGGGTTGGAGGCTGCCAAGGCTGCCGGCGCCCACGACTTCATCTGCCGGCAGCCACTGGCCTATGAGACCCTGCTGGGTGAGGCTGGCGCCGGGCTGTCGGGCGGGGAGAAGCAGAGGCTGTCGATCGCCCGGACGCTGCTGTACGACCCCCGCATTCTGGTATTGGACGAGGCGACCAGCTCCATCGATGCCGAGGCCGAGAAAAGCATCCAGGAGGCGCTGGCGGTTCTGGTGAAGGGACGCACCACGATCGCCATCGCGCACCGGCTGTCCACGCTGCGCAACGCTGACCGGATCTTCGCGTTCGACCGGGGGCGCCTGGTCGAATCGGGTACCCACGCCGAGTTGCTGGACAAGGACGGCCTGTACGCCCGGCTAGTGAAGATCCAGACCCAGGTGACCAAGAAACCCACCGTGGACACGCTTCTGGCGGAGGCGGAAAACAAGGATGCCGCCGCTGGGGAACAGGCGGAGGGTGAAACCCGCGCTCCGGCCAAAAACCCGGCGGCCATCGTCTGGCTCAGGCCCGAGAGCCATGCATTCCGGCTGGGCCAGCACGACCGCATCGAGCTGTGGAAGGCTGGGGAGCGTGTGGGGGCCGGGGTGTTCCTGGTGCGGGCGTTTCCCGCCTCGCACCCCGAGGCGTATTTGTCCGTGCGCGGTTGGAACGAGACGGGCGACGAGATCGAGTTGGGCATGATCCGCAGCCTGGACGGTTGGGAGAACGCCGGGGCCCAGATCGCCCGGGTGGCGTTGGGCCGGCGCGCGCTGGTTCGCATCATCCGCCGCGTGCACAGCGTGAAACTGGCGCAGGGCTATCTGGATTTCGATGTGGAAACCGAGGTGGGCCGGCAGCGGTTTGTCACCCGTTGGACGCAGGGCCAGGCGGTGGAATTTGGCCCGCGCGGCAAGATGATCATTGACACCGAGGAGAACCGCTACGCCGTGCCCGATGTGGACGCGCTGCCCCGGGGCGATCGGGAGAAGTTTTTGCAGTATGTTTACTGGTGAGCATTCAGGGTTTCTGCCGCGCTGACCGCGCCAGCACCCACTCGAACGCCTCGGTGGCATCGGCGTAGTTGGTGTCATGACCGCCCTCCGGCCTGTGGATCAGGTGCGCGGGGCGGTTCTGTTTTTGCAGTTGGGTCACCAGGCGCGCCACGCTGTCGGGCGGGACCAGTTTGTCCCGGCCGCCGGTGGTGCAGGCGATGGGCATGGTGAGTTGGCCGGCGTTCATCTCCGCCGATCGCTTGCGGTACTCCTCCGCCTTGGCCGTTTTGCTTCCACCGAAGGAGGCGGCGATGGCCTCCTGGAATTGGTCGTACTCCACCAGGTTGGCGGTGCCGTTCAGGGAGACGACGCCATCTATCCATTCTGGATGCAACGCCGCAAAGGTGAGGGCCCCGGTGCCGCCCATGGAGCCGCCGCTAATGAGGATATTCCGTACATTATATTTTTTCCGGAGTTCCCTGAGAATCTGCACCATGTCCGCTTCGGCGGCCGGGCCCATCCACGAAGTCTTGGCCCGGTAATCGGGTGAGACAAATACCATGCGGTGTTTGGTGGCGCAGTCACGCGCCGCCTTGCATTCGGCACGCGGGTCGCGGATGAATTGCCAGCGGTCGGACCCGTGCCCATGCAGCGCGATGAGGATGGAAACAGGGGTGGAGGGCTGCAGGCCCTCAGGTTCCATCACCACATAGCGCTGGGTGCTGCCATCAAAATCCGCGGTGAAGGCGATGTCGCGGGGGTTGGTGGATAGGGCTTGGCCGGGGCCCAGGCAGAGGGCTGCCAGCAGGTGGGGCAAGGCAAAACACATGGTCTGGCTCTCGGAAAACGGCTGGATGGCGGGCAGGTGCATTAAAAACCTTCGGGCAACCGGTGGCAAATCCGGCCGAAGTCGGGGAGACTGTGGTCAGGCTTCAACCGGGAATTCAAGCTTCCCGGGTTGGGGCGGATAACTTTACCGTTTCTCCCTCCGGTGTTTCGATGAAAAAAGCGATGTTGGTGCTGCTGGGCCTGTTGGCCTCCGGCGGTTTGGCGATGGCCCAGGCCCCCAAGGGCGAGGTGCTGAAGTTCTCGTTCGAGAACAGCAAGGTCTACCCCGGGACCTACCGCGATTACTGGGTGTACGTGCCGGCGCAGTATGACGGCAAGACGCCCGCCTGCGTGTATGTGAACCAGGATGGCATCCAGTACAAAGCGCCCGAGGTGTTTGACAGGCTGATCGCCGAGAAGAAGATGCCCGTCACCATTGGCGTGTTCATCATGCATGGCCGGGTGAAGGCAAAGGGCTCCGATGCTCTCGACCGCTTCAACCGCAGCTTTGAATACGATGGCCTGGGCGATGACTACGCCCGTTTCCTGTTGGATGAGCTCTTGCCCGATGTGGAAACCAAAAAAACCGCCGACGGCCGGGCCATCATGCTGTCGAAGAAGGGGAACGACCGCTGCATCGGCGGCGCCTCCAGCGGCGCCATCTGCGCCTTCACCGCCGCCTGGGAGCGGCCCGACGCCTTCTCGCGCGTGTTCAGCGCCATCGGCACCTATGTGGGGCTGCGGGGTGGGCACAATTACTCCACCCTGGTCCGCAAGGTGGAGCCCAAGCCGATCCGCGTCTACCTGGAGGACGGCTCGAACGATCTGAACATCTACGGCGGCGACTGGTGGATGGCCAACCAGTCCCTGGAGCGTTCCTTGAAGTTCGCTGGCTACGAGGTGGAGCACAAGTGGGGTGACGGCGGCCACAACGGCAACCACGCCACCCAGTTGTTCCCTGAGGCCATGGAATGGCTGTGGAAAGGCTGGCCCGAGCCGGTGAAGGCGGGCAAGGGTAGTGACCAGCTTCGGGAAATATTGATCCCTGGCGAGGATTGGAAACTGGTGGGTGAGGGCTATGCCTTCACCGAGGGCCCTGCCACCAATGCCAAGGGCGAGGTGTTCTTCAACGATGTGGGCAAGGGGAAGACCTATCGGGTGAACGCCGAGGGCAGGCCGGAGGTGTGGCTGGAGGATTCCAAGCGAGGTGACGGCCAGAACTTTGGCCCCGATGGCCGGCTGTATGCGGCCTCCGGCGCCGAGAACGGCATCCTGGCGTGGGACAAGGATGGAAAGGCCACCAAGTTGGTGGGCGGCTTCCGCGGCAACGATCTGGTGGTGAACGCACAGGGTGGCATCTATGTGACCGACCCGGGCAACCCCAGCAAGATCCACTACATCGGCAAGGAAGGAATTGACAAAGTGGTGGACACCGGGCTGAAGTTCTCCAACGGTATCTGCCTGTCACCCGACCAGAGCCTGCTCTATGTGGCCGACAGCCGCAGCCACTGGGTGTACAGCTACCAGGTGCAGCCCGACGGGACGCTGGCTCACAAACAGCGCTACTACCACCTGCATGTGCCTGATACCGCCGATGACTCGGGCGCCGACGGCATGCGTGTGGACCGCGCGGGCCGACTGTATGTGGCCACCCGCATGGGCCTGCAGGTGTGCGACCAGGCGGGCCGGGTGAACTGCATCATCCCCACCCCCAACGGCAAGGTCTCCAACCTAACCTTTGGCGGCGCCAATCTCGACACCATCTACGCCACCTGCGGCGACAAGGTCTACAGCCGCAAGGTGAAGGTGAAGGGGGCCCCCAATTTCCTGCCGGCCAACAAACCGCCAGCTCCCAGGCTGTGAAATTAGGAAGTAAATGCCGTCTGGGGGCCGGTCATTTGACCGGCGCCCAGACGTTTATAAGGGTATTGTGGCTATTGCTTGCCAACCGGATCGCGATCTGGATAGACTCGGTGGTGCGTGGCAGTTTGACGGACCGTATCACTCAAAGGAGTGCCCTGACCATGAAAGCCAAGGCGTTCGCGTTGTTCCTTTCCGGTGTTGCCGTCGGATGGTTGCCGGCGGCGGAATTTGACAAGCCGGTGATGCTGAAGGCCGGCGGCAAGCCGATCCGCGTGGAAAGCCCCGGTTACGCCTGCCCGGCATGGGCCGATCTGGACGGCGACGGCAAGCCCGAATTACTGGTTGGCCAGTTCGCCAAGGGCAAGATCAAGGTGCTGCCCCACCAGGGCGGGCTGGATTTCGGCGAGGGGGCCTGGCTGAAGGCTGAACAGATCGACGCCGAAATACCCGGTGTGTGGTGATGCACCTCCTCCACTCCACAGTTTGTGGATATCGATGGGGACGGTACTCGTGACATTCTCTCCGGATCCTACTCCCGGATGGAAAAGGATATGGCGGGCCTGTTCCAGGTTCTGCGCGGCAAGAAGGGGGGCGGCTTCACCAAGGCCGAGGAACTGAAGGGGACGGATGGCGAACCGCTGATCATCCCCGCGGACAATGAGGCCAAACTGACCGAGAAAATCTGCACCCGGCCCTTCGCGGTCGATTGGGATGGCGACGGTCAACTCGACATAGTCACCGGCAATTTCGCCGGCAGCTTCTACTGGTTCAAGGGGGAGGGGAAGGGGAAATTTCAGCCCAAGCCCCAGCCCATCCTGGCCGGCAAGGAGCCCCTGAAGATCAAGGGTGTGCACAGCGACCCGTTCGTGGTGGACTGGGACAAGGATGGCGACCTCGACATCCTCACCGGCTCATCCAACGGTGGCGTGGCCTGGGCCGAGAACACCGCGGGCAAGGGCAAGGTGCCCGAATTGAAACCTCTGGAGGATCTCATCAAGGCGCCCACCGAGATGCGCTATGGTCAGGCCCTCACCATCAAGGAAGACGAGTTGACAGGGCCCACCACCGCCACCCGCGTTTGGGTGGAGGATGTGAACGCCGATGGCAAGCTGGACCTGCTGGTGGGTGACTCGGTCACCCTGACCGCCCCGGCCAAGGGTCTGACCTTGGAGCAATTCAAGAAAAAACAGACCGAATGGCAGGAAAAGGTGGATCAACTGTCCAAGGTGATGGCATCCCCCAAAGCCGACCAGAAGGAACGGCAAAAGGCCAACGAGGAGTTCAGCAAGCATTACCAGAAGCGTTCTGAATTCATTCAGGAAGACCGCACTGGCTATGTCTGGGTGTATCTCCAGAAGTAGCCAGCCGGAATAATCCATGATTCCTTTGCCCCCGCCGATCCATCGGTGGGGGTTTTTTCTTGGGCACCGGGGATTATCCCCCCTTGGCCATCTGCAGTAGAAACTCCAGTAGATCGGCCATCTGTTCCGGGGAAATCTGGTTTTCCAGACCTTCGGGCATCAGCGATTTGCCGGTGGCGGTGAGGGCCTCCAGGTTGGTTCGCAGGATCACATCCTCCATGCCCTCGGCACGACGCAGGGTCACATTCACGGGCGTTTCCGCCGCCAGCAGGCCGGCGACGGTGCGGCCGTCCTTCGTTTCGGCCACCATCTGCGCATAGCGGGGGTCGATCTCGCGGCTGGGATCGAGAATGGCCAGAATGACGGCCGCCTTGTCCTTGCCGGGCAGCACGGCCTTCAATTCGGGGCCGACCACATGGCCCAGATTGGCGGCATCGCCAGTCTTGTGGCAGGCGGCGCAGTTTTTCACGAACACCTCGCGTCCGCGCGCCAGGTTCCCTTCGGTTTTTCCGTCGAGGACGGTCTTCTGGTACCGTTTCACCACTTCGTCCCGGGCGCTGCCGGCTGTGGTGAACAATTTGGTGGCGCGGGCTTTCAGCGCGGGCTGCCGGCTGTTCAGCAGGGCGGTCCGGCTGGCGGCATCCACCAGCGCCGCTGGTACTTTGCCGGTTTCCAGGGCGGTCAAAAGGCTGTGCGCTCCCTGCGGGCCGGAGATCAACTGGGCCAGTAGTTCCGCCCGGGCCCCGGGTGCCAGGTTGGGCACGCAAACAGCCATCTGCGCCATTAGGGGAGCGTCGCTGCGGCCGGCAAGAGCTGCCACTGCGGCCAATTGCACCGCTGGCGGGTTTTTGTTGCTGAGCAGATCGCTCGACAAGTCACGCCACACCGTGCTTGGGGCAAGGGCCAGGGTGCTGACCGCCGTCAGCCGGTCTTTTTCGTTGATATCCGGCTTGCCGGCAGTGATGGCTGCTGACCGAAGCAGCGGCTCCAATGCCGCCAGGGGGGATTGTTGGCTGCCGCCATCCCTGCCCGGGCCGGGTGTCCACCAGCCATCAATGCTCTGGCCCGCCTGCCGCATGCCTTGGCTCAGGCCCAGCAGGAAAGGAGCCCGCCAGGTTGGATTCGACAGCGATTCCAATGCCAGGGAGCGCGCCAGCAGCGGTATGGCATCGGCAGGTGGGCGCGCGCCCACTTGCATGCCGGCCTGGGTGATCAGCTTGGCTCGGGCGGCATTCAGCGGATGCCCATTGGCCTCCTGGGCCCAAACCGCCAGATACTTCGATAGGTCGGGCGCCGCTGAACTCCAGGCGGCGGTGACGATCCAAATGTCGTCGGCATCGCGCCACAGACGCTTGGCCAGTGCCTCATCGTAACCGGGGATGCCGGCCGCGAAGGCGGCTGCCTCAAACCGAACACGGGGGGATGCGTCCTCCAGAAGTTCGATCGCCCGGCCCTCGGGCAGCGGGGAATTACCGCGGTGGGCGGGCAGGCAGACCAGAGCCACCTCGCGCACGCCAGCCTCCGGATGGTTCAGGCCTGCCAGGATGGTCGGGCTGTCGAGCGCATCAAGTCTGGCCAGCAGAGACAGCGCATGGACCCGGGCCATCGGCCGCGGGTCGGTGGTGGCGAGTTGGCGCAGGGCCTCCACACATTCTTGACCGTGTTGTTCCAGCATCAGCCGGTGGGCGGTGAAACGGTCCCACGGGTTGTCGCTGCCCAGTTTGTCGAGCCGGCCTTTCAGATCGGCGGGGAAGGGGGGCAGGGCGGCTTGTGCCTTGTCGGCGGGGGCCAGTCGCCACAGGCGGCCTTTCTCCTTCGATTCGAGGCCCATGCGGGCCTTCAGGTCCTCGGGCAGGCTGAGCGGTGTCTCAATCGCCTCGCGGTAAAAATCACACACTATCACCGCGCCATCGGGCATGAACGACAAGTGCACCGGGCGGAAGAAATTGTCACGGCTGGCAACCACCTCGCCGCCCTCGATCAACCGGGTGGCGGTGAAGCCAGCACCCTTGGGGGCCACCTTGTCACCGGTGATTAGGTTGTTGGCGGGGTCGCACACCAGCACCGCGTCGCGCCACAAGCCGGTGAACAGACCACCATCTGTGGGCAGGGGAGAGCAGGTGGAGGTGGTGTAGCCGGCCGGCACCAGTTCGGTGGTGGGGAAACGCTTGGCGTCGGCGCTGCCGGCGCGGCGGCGGGTGCGCTCCACGCGCCAGGGTTCGGGCTCGCTGATGCGGAACACCTTGGTGGCGGCACCGTGCTGCGGGATGTCCACCGTGGCGGGCGGTGGTGCCAGGTGCGGGTTGCCGGCCAGCACCCGGTCGGGCAGGCCGATGTGGCGCAGGTGCTGGCTGTTGGTGTTGGTGAACCAGTGGCCGAAACGGTCGGCGGCCAGGCCGTATTGCCCGCCGCCGGTTTCCGCCCGCAGGCTGCCGGGCTTGTCAGGGTCGAACGAGCAAGCCCGGCCGCGCAACGATAGCTGGAACCCCGGTACTTCGGGGCAGCGGATATCGCCCCCGGCACCACCCACCATGGCGTGCACCCGGCCATCCAGGCCCAGGGTCAGCGTGTTGACCAGTTGCTGGATGTTGGGCAGGGCAAATCCAACATAGAGAGTCTTTTTTGTGTCGGCCTTGCCATCATTGTTGTCATCCTTCAGGTAAAGGATCTCAGGGGCCTGTGCCACCAGCAGGCCGCCGCGCCAGGGCAGCAGGCCCATGGGGAACCGCAGGCCCTCGGCGAAGACGACCGATTTTTCGTACTTGCCATCCCGGTCGTCATCCGTGAGCAGGCGGATGCGGCCGCTTGAGATCTCCCCGGTGCCCACGCCGCCATTGGGATAACCGCGCATCTCGGCGGCGTAGAGCCGACCGTGCTCATCGAAAGCGGCGCAGACCGGATCAATCACCTGCGGCTCGCTGGCGATCAATCGCATGGCCAGGCCGGGGGCGACCACCATGGCCTTTTCAGCATCGGCGGGGCTGAGCGGCCCGACGGCGGGTTTCAGGTCCTGGGCGTTGGTCAACAGGGCCAAGGGAAGCAGCAGCGGCGACAGGGCCATAAGAATCTCCAAGGCGGGTAATCCCGAGAGTATCCCCGTTTGGCGTAGGGCACAACCTGTGCAACACTCTAGAAATGAATGGGATGGATTCAGCCCGAAAACCTACGGTCACCCTCGTGGGTGCCAGCACCCGCGCCATGGCCTGGAGCGCCACCCGCGCCGGCGAGCGCCCGCTCTGCCTCGACCTGTTCACCGATACCGACTTGCTGGCCCTTCCCGGGGTTATCACCCAGCGTCTGACAGACTGGCCGCCAGAGGGTTTGGAAAGGCTGCTGCCTCCAGGCATTCCGTGGGCTTACGGCGGCGGTTTGGAAAACCATCCGGGCCTGCTGGCCAAGTGTGCCTGCTGGGCGCCCTTGTGGGGAAACCAAGGCCGGGCCTTGCGTGAGGCGCGCTTTCCCAAGCGGTGGCAACGGCGTCTGAGCGGGGCGGGAGTATCAGTCCCCGACCTGGCGGTACGCCCACCCGCGGGGGAGGAAACGGGTTGGATGCTGAAGCCCTATCAGGGGGCTGGTGGTCGCGGTGTTCGGCATTGGCCGGTGAATGAAACCGTGTCGCCCTGGCGTTGTTTCGCCCAGCGGCGCGTGGAGGGGCTGAACGCCTCGGCGGTTTACGCGGTGGGTGCGGGCGAAGCCGAATGGCTGGGTGTGACCGAGCAATGGGTGGGGCAGCCATGGCTCCATGCCCGTGGCTTTGGCTACTGCGGCAGCGTGGGGCCGTTGGGGACAAGCCCGGCAATTCAGGCGCAGCTCAAGGGCTTGGGGGGAGCGCTGGTGGGCATGGGCCTGCGCGGCCTGGTTGGCGTGGACCTGATACTGCACGATGACCATGCCTGGGTGATTGAGATCAACCCGCGCTGGCCGGCCAGTGTGGAGGTGCTGGAGCGCGCCAGAGGCTTTTCGGCCTGGGCTTGGCACCGGTGGGGTTGCGACGGTGGAGGAAGGCCGGAGCCATTTGCATCCACAGGGCCAACAGTGGCCAAGGCCATTCTGTTCGCGCCGGTTGATCTGGAGTTCCCGGAAGGCTGGCCGGTGGATGGCGAGGCCTGGGCGGATGTGCCGGCTGCCGGGGAGAGAATCCAGGCGGGGTCACCCGTTCTCACCTGCCTTGCGTCGGCCCCTGCGGACGGGCTTTGCCGGGGGCTCATCGTCGAAAGAGTCCACCTGGCTCTTGGCCTTCTTGGCCTGGGTGGCCGGGTCGGTGATTGAGCCGGGCTCGCCGGGCGGCGGTTCATCACGCAGGATGAGACGGTCCCACCAGGAAGGATCTTCCTCGAAGTTCACCTCCAGGTCGGCGCAGGTGACCATGGCGCCCCGTTCCGCGTCCTGCACTTTGATTTGAAAGGCCAGCGTGCGGTTCTGCTCGATGTCAAAACCGTGCAGCGCCTCCTGGGGAATCAGGGCGGCCAGGGTGTAGCCGCCCTTTTCCAGCCGGGAGCGAAAAAAGATCTTGCTGATGGGAATGGCCGGGGCCTCTTCCAGGGCGCGGGGGATTTTCCCCTGGCAGAGCAACGGCTCGGTTTTGTCCGCACCACCCCCCACGGGCAGCAGGTGCAGCAGGTGGCAATAGGCATTGGCGCGCTTGCCGCTGAGCCCGCCGCGCGTGTTGATCCACAGCGACACGCCATCGGCCAGGTGCGGCCGGGAAGCGTCCCCTTCGGTCCCCTTGGCCTTGCCTGTCACCTCCAACACCACGCCCAGCCCGGCGGTTGACCAACCGGTTTGCACCGTGACCGGGCAACCCGGCTCACCCATGGCGGTGAACGGGCGCAGTGTGCAACCTTGCGGCAGCGGGATACCCTTTTTCAGGCGCTGGGCCAGGTCGGCCACATGCCAGCACGGCACGCGGGTTTGGACCAGCAGGGCACCGGCGATCAGCGACATCGGTCAGTCTCCGGTCTCACTTCAGCAGGCTCTTGCGCAGCACTTCGCCGGCCTTGTCGAAATACGGCTGCCAGGTGATCTCTGGTGACAGGGTCTCCATGCAGTCGCGCACCTTTTCCAGCGTGTTGAGGGCCATGTGCGGGCAGTCGTTGCAGGCGCAGGTGATGCCCGGCACCGGGTGGTAGCGGTGGCGGGGATGGCGGTGCTCCAGTTGCCAGATCATGTTCGGCTCGGTGGCTACCAGGAAGTCGGTTGGTTTCTCGATGCCCCCCACATGGCGGATGATCGCCTCTGTGCCGCCGATGTAATCGCTTTGCGCCAGGATGTTGGCGGGGCACTCGGGGTGGGCCACGGTGATCGAACCGGGGATCTTCTTCTTCAACTCGATGAGCGCGCCCACGCTGAAGATCTCATGCACCATGCAGGCGCCGTCCCAAAGGATCATGGGCCGGCCGGTCACCTCGCGCAGGTACTGGCCCAGGTGCCGGTCGGGCACGAAGAGTATCTCCTTGTCTTTGGGGATGCGGTCAATGATCTCGCGGGCGTTGCCCGAGGTGACCACCCAATCGCACAAGGCCTTGGTGGCGGCGGTGCTGTTGATGTAGGTGACCGTCTCGAACACGCGGCCATTTTCGCGGAGCATCTCCTGGTAGCGGGCCAGCCGAGGGGCTGGGCAACTGTCGGCCAGGCTGCAGCCGGCCTTGAGGTCGGGCAGAACCACCGTCCGGCTGGGATTGAGGATCTTGGCCGTCTCGGCCATGAAGTGCACGCCGCAAAAGACGATGACCTGGTTATTGACCTTGGTGGCCTCGCGCGCCAGGTGCAGGCTGTCGCCCGTGATATCAGCCAGGGCCTGGATCTCGCCCTGCTGGTAGTAGTGGGCCAGGATGACCGCATCCTGTTTTTTCTTCAGTGCCTGGATTTCAGCCACCACATCCGTGGCCACCTTCGATTTTTTGGCTTCCGCTAACGCTGCCATACCGCACCTCGACCGGGGTGCCCCGTTTGGGCAAGCCCTTACTGCTATCATAGATCATTGTGTTGATAGGCCTACCCCGAACCCGGGGTCCTTTGTTGCGGCTGGGAGTGCCCGTACCCCATGAATCCTCCGGTGGAGACTATCCGTTTGCTTGGCGGCCTCACCTTGGCCCAGGCGGTAAAGGTCTCGGGCATGGCTGACACGGGCGGCGGGGCCAAGATGCTGATCCGCGACGGGGGTGTGTTGGTCAACAACCAGGTGGAGCTGCGGCCCGGGCGCAAGCTGCAGGCCGGCGACCGTTTCCAGTTGCCAGGCGGCAAACCTTGGATGGTGATCGCGTGAGCCAACCGGCCCAAGATGCGGCGGGGGCCGAGCCGGAAAGTCCGCTGAACGAACCCTCCCTGTGGATCGACCCGTCCGTTCCGGTCTGGAAACGGGTGCTGGGCTTGGCTTGGCCGGCCCTGTTGCAGCAGATGCTGCACCTGACCGTGAATCAGACCGACCGCTGGCTGGCCGGTAACGCGCTCAACCTCGATCCCGACAAGCAACTGGCGCTGCAGGGGGCGCAAACCACCTGCTTTTACTTGGCTTGGGTGGTTTCCTGTTATGGCGTGCTGGCCAGCGTGGGGGCATCGGCCCTGGTGTCGCGCCTGGTGGGGGCCCGCGATCTCCGCGGAGCCAATCTGGCGTTTCATCAATCCATGATTTTGGCGGTGGTGCTGGGGTTGCTGGGGGGCTTGCCGGGCCTGGTGTGGCTGGACCCGCTGCTGGGGGCTCTGCAACTGGAAGGCCTGTCGCTGGAGTTCGCGCACGATTATCTGAGCGTGACGCTGACGCTGTTGCCGTTCCAGTTGCTGCTGAGCACTGCTGTGGCCAGCCTGGCCGGCGTGGGGGACACCCGCACCGGGCTGTGGATTCTGGCCGGCACCACGCTGGTTAACCTGCCCCTGGCCTGGACCGGGTTCCGCGGGGTGGGGGGCTGGCAGGGATTGGGCTTTGCCGGCATCGCCTGGGGCACCGGGCTCAGCCACGCGCTGGGCACCATCGCGGCTTTGGCCTTGCTGTGGCGGGGCCGCAGTGGCCTGAAGGTGTTGCCCAAGTTGCTGAAGCCCGACCTGCCCATGCTGGGCCGTCTGCTCCGTGTCAGCCTGCCGGCCGGGGCGGATAGCCTGTCGCTGGCGGCGGGGCAGCTTTTGTTTTTGTCGGTGGTGAACCTGCTGGATGACGCTTCGAAGGGGGCGCACGGCATCGCGCTGGGGTGGGAGGCGCTGGGCTACCTGAGCGGTGCAGCCTTCGGCGTGGCCGCCACCACCTTGGTGGGGCAGAACCTGGGGGCCCGGCAACCCGCCGAGGCGACACGCTGCGGCCTGACCGCCTTCGCCATGGGCGCGGTGACGATGAGCCTGATGGGGGTGCTGTTCTTCACCAACGCGCAGGGCATGTTCCGGTTTTTCTGCCCCAGCGACGCGCAGACGCCGGTGGTGGAGGTGGGTGTGCCGGTGCTGCGGCTGGTGGCTTTTTCCATGCCCATGCTGGCCAGTTGCATCATCTTCACCAGCGCGCTGCGCGGGGCGGGGGACACCCGGTTCCCGCTGCTGTTCACCTGGGTGGGTTTTTTCGTGGTGCGCCTGCCGCTTGCCTGGTGGCTGAGCCGTGAGACGGTTCAGTTTCTGGGCCTGCCTCCATTCGCCGGCTGGAATCTGGGCCTGTTCGGCTGCTGGCTGGCGATGCAGATCGACATCAACCTGCGGGGTGTGCTGTTTTTGGCGCGTTTTTTGGGAGGGAAGTGGAGAAGGGTGAGGGTTTAATATATTTAGACAATTAAGACCTATAAAATTTATAATATATGGAAGTCAAGTCTGGGAGTTTCATCACGGGCTAATACCTGGTTTAAAAGGATTTTGCGCTAGGCCTGTGGAATAAAAATTGGGTCGGATCAGGACAGGAATCAGCAAACCGGCAAAGTGATGCGATCTGTCTGCATTCGCCCCAGAACGGTTTGGTTTTCTTGGTGAAAAGCGTGCTGAGCCTCCGCAACCGGCTCCCCCACCACCATATCCCCCTCCACCGCGATGGCGCGGACAGGGACCAGTTTCCGGCGCAGGGCCGGCAGAAGGCCGCGCAGGCTCACACGCGCGCCACGGCAGGCGGTGCCCTGAACATAGCCCGGTCGTGTCTCGTCGGCGGTCTCCACCAGCACTTCCAGATCCCGGCCGGCCAGCGACCGGCGGTAGGCGTCGGCCAGCGAGGCCTCCACTTCCGCTGCCCGCCCCATGCGGTCATGGATCACCTTGGCCGGCACCTGATCGGGGAGGGTTGCGGCTCGGGTGCCCTCCCGGGCACTGAAGGCGAAGAGGTGCATGCTGGCGAAGCCAGCCTGACGGGCCACTGCGCAGCTGGCTTCAAAATCGTCCTCAGTTTCGCCCGGGTAGCCCACAATGAGATCGGTGGTGATGGCCGGGTGGTCGAGCAGTTCCCTGGCCATGGCCACCTGTTCCAGAAATCGGCCGGCACTGTAGCGGCGCCGCATGGAGGTCAGCACCCGGTCCGAACCGCTTTGCAGACACAGGTGCAGGTGGGGAACCACTCGGCGGTTGGCTGCTAATGATTTCAGCAGGCTCTCACGGGCCTCGGCGGCATCTAGGCTGCTGAGACGGATCCGGAACTCGCCGGGTAGCGACTCCAACCGGTCGAGCAAGTGCCAGAGTCGGCTCCATTGCTCACGGGGCTTCCCCTTGCTGAGATCCAGCCCGTAGTGACCCAGGTGGATGCCGCCCAAAACGATCTCGCGATAACCGCTTGCCACCAGCCCGGCCACCTCGCTCACGATTTCGTCCACGGGTCGGCTGGAAAATCTGGGCCGCACGGTGGGAATGATGCAGTAGGCGCAGTCGAGCAGACAGCCGTCCTGCACCTTCACAAAGGCGCGCTGATGGCCCGCAAAGCCCCGGATGCCGGGCAGGGAATCGGTCACCCCCCACGGTTGCAGGTCTTGTGCCAGGGAGTCCTTGTCGGTCACCACACGGCTGACGCCGGGCAGTTGGCCGACCTCGTCTGGTGCCCGGGTGGCATAGCAGCCCATCACCACGATTTCACCGCCTGGTTGCTGCCGATGCAGCCGGCGGATCAGGTTACGGGCCTTCACATCCGCTTCGTGGGTGACGGTGCAGGTGTTCACCAGGCAAAGGTCCGCCGGTTCCTCGGGGCCGGCGGCAAGCCATCCGGCGTTTTCCAATAGTTCCTGGGCGTATTGCGTCTCGTACTGGTTCACCTTGCAGCCCAGGGTGAGCGTGCGGAATCGGCGGGGACGGGCGGCGTCGCCTGTTTTAATGCCTGGCTGGCCAGTGGAAGGAAGAAGCTCTGACATATTGTGCTAGCTGGGGTGCCCGCTGCCGGTGGAATACGAATTTTCCCGGGAAAAACGGCCCATGGATCGATTTCAACCCGGGAAACCGTCGCCTGTTTCCTGAATCGATGATAGCATGAAGAGTCCTGCCTGTTCGCCGGTTTTGTACCCATGCGAGCCAAGGCAAACCGGCCTCAGACGCGATTTCGGGATGGGATCATGGCGGCTCAGACGCTGACTGAAAAGATTTTGGCTCGGCACTCCGGCAAAAATTCCGTTGAGCCGGGCGAGAACATCTGGGTGGATGTCGACATCCTGATGACCCACGATGTGTGCGGCCCGGGCACCATCGGCGTGTTCCACCAGAATTTCGGCCGCGACGCCAAGGTCTGGAACAAGGACAAGGTGGTCATCATTCCCGACCACTACATCTTCACCGCCGACAAGATGGCCAACCGCAATGTCGATGTGCTGCGCGCCTTCGTGAAAGAGCAGGGCTTGCCCCACTTTTACGATGTGGGCAGCGAACGCTATAAGGGTGTCTGCCATATCGCCCTGCCCGAGGAAGGGCACACCCGCCCCGGCGAGATCCTGCTGGGCACCGACAGCCACACCTGCACCGCGGGTGCCTTCGGAGAGTTCGCAACGGGTATCGGCAACACCGATGCCGGGTTCGTGATGGGCACCGGTAAAACCTGGCTCAAGGTACCCCCGACCCTGCGCTTCGTCTTCAACGGCGACCTGCCGCCCTACCTGATGGCCAAGGACCTGATCCTGGCGGTGATCGGCGACATCGGCTGCGACGGGGCCACCTACCAGGCCATGGAATTCGACGGCGACGGCGTCTACGCCCTCAACATCGAGGAGCGCATGACGCTGTGCAACATGGCCATCGAGGCCGGCGGAAAGAACGGCATCATCGCTGCCGACCAGAAGACCATCGACTTCGTGAAATCGCGCGACAAGGCGAGCAAGCCCTTTGTGGTGGAGAAGTCCGACGCCGGCGCCCGGTTCGCCCGCGAGTTGGTCTTCGATGTGAAGTCCCTCAGGCCTGTGGTGGCCAAGCCACATAGCCCGGACAACCGCGCTTATGTGGACGAGTGCAAGGGCACCAAGCTCGACCGGGCCTACATCGGCTCTTGCACGGGCGGCAAGATGACCGACTTCCGCGCCGCCGCCAAAATCCTCGCCGGCAAGGAAGTGAAGATCGACACCTTCGTCGTGCCCGCCACCACCGAGGTGGCCCGCACGCTGAAGACCGAGAAACTGGGCGGCAAGACGCTGGAGGAGATCTTCCTCAACGCCGGTGCCAAGATCGGCGAGGCCTCCTGCGCAGCCTGCCTGGGCGGCCCCTCCGACACTTTCGGCCGGCTCAACCAGGCCATCCGTTGCATCAGCACCACCAACCGCAATTTCCCCGGGCGCATGGGCCACAAGCAGGCCGAGGTGTTCCTCGCCAGCCCGCTCACCGTCGCTGCCAGCGCCCTCACCGGCCAGATCACCGATCCGCGGGAGTATGTGTCGTGAAGCTTGAGAACATCATCCAAGGCAAGGCCTATGTGCTTGGAGACAATATCGACACCGACCAGATCATCCCGGCCGAGTACCTGACACTGAACCCGGCGATCCCCGAGGAATACCGCCAGTTCGGGCGTCACGCCCTGGCCGGTGTGCCTGCAGCCCAGGGGGGCCTGCCCAAGGGGCATGTGCCGTTCCACAAGAATCCCACCGACCTGGTGAGCGGGTTCCAGATCATTGTGGCCGGGCGCAACTTCGGCTGCGGGTCCAGCCGCGAGCACGCTCCCATCGCGCTGGACGCGGCCGGCATCAAGGCTGTGGTGGCCGAGTTCTACGCCCGCATCTTCTATCGCAACGCCGTCAACGGCGGCTACATCGTGCCGGCGGAGACAGCCGAGCGGTTGTGCGAGAAAGTGTGCACGGGCGACGAGGTGCGCATCAACCTCGAAGCCTGCACTCTGGAAAACCTGACAACCGGCGAGAAGCACAGCCTCCGCCCGCTGGGCGAGGTGGTTCCCATCCTCGAGGCGGGGGGCGTGTTCCCCTACGCGCGCTCGAAGGGAATGCTGCCCGCCTGACGCGGAAGGATCCGGCCGGGGATCTTCCGGTCGGCACACTGGTCCCGGGGGGTGACTAGGTGCGTATCGACTACAACGGCCTGCCTGGGGATGGGCCTCCATCCCCGTCCGATTCCCCCTCCCATCCCACCCCGGAAAATCGCCGGGCCCGCACCTTCGCCGAGATGCTCCTCGACCGCATTCAGGGCATGTACCCCGGCAATTTTCATCCCCGTTCCTTCCTGGCCATCTCGGGCAACGATGAGGAATCGGTGCTCAAGACCCTGGACGACCTGCACAAGGACGGCCTGGTCGAGCGAACACGCGACGAAACCCTGCCCGATGAATTGTTGGTGCGGCTCACGGAGAAGGGGCGGGCCCTTTACGCCGACCCCGAGGCATTGGCCCGCTGGCGCGATGCCCGCGCCATCACCCGCGACACCACCCGGCGCATGCTGGGCCTCGATCCTCTTCCCGGGGCGGCTTGGTCCTCACGGTTTCTATGGATCCTGATTCTGGTCAATTTCGCCTGGGGCGCGTGGCTTGCCTGGGATTCGGGGTTGCTGGGCGAGTACATCCATACCCCGGACAACCCGGGGCTGAACCCCATCCATCGGGCCATCGGGTCGGCCGACGCGGTCAGCCTGGCGGGTGGCCAGTGGTGGCGCCTGATGAGTTGCGTCCTGGTTCATTTCGGCCTGCTGCACCTGGCCTCCAATTCAGTGGGCCTACTGGCGGTGGGCTCGCTGGTTTCGCGCATGATGGGGCCGGCGGTGGTCATCCTGGTGTTTGTGATCGCCGGCCTGTGGGGCAGCGGTTTCGGGGTCACCTTCCAGGCCCAGGCGACGCGTGACGGGATCGCCGGGGCCAGTGGCGCCATTTGCGGCCTGATGGCGGCTTTCATTGTCTGGTTCCTTTCCCACAGGCACCAACTTGAGCCCAAGGTGGCCAAGCGATTCGGTTCCCTGCTGATGATGGATCTCCTGCTCATCACCGGCATCTCCCTGATGCCCGGTATCAGCGGCATGGGGCACCTGGGCGGCGCCTTGGGCGGTGCCCTTGTCTCGGTAGGCCTTATTTTTCTGGGGGACAGGGGCGGTAAGGGGTCATGGCGACCCATGGCCGGTTCACTCTGCCTGATGCTGGCCGGGGCCGGGGCCGCGGCACTCGTCACTTCGGCCATGCAGGCGGCGGTGCCCCAGGCCGAGGCCATCCTGCAAAAAGCCGACGCGGCCCAACTCAACCGGGGGCTCTATCCGGAATTCGCGACAGTCCGGGTGGAGTACCGCAACCTGGTGCTGAATTTCGCCGAGCCCCTGCAGTTGCGTGACAAGTTCCGGCGCAACCGTGAGATGGCCGCCCAGGCGGTGGACAACCTGGAGCCTTTCCTCCCCCGGCAAAAGCGTGTCCTGCAGGCTTGGAAGGAAGTGAAGCTACAAAGCCAGGGGATGAAAGCCCTGGCCCAGCGCGCCGTGGACTTGCTGGATTCCAGAGACAAATATGGGGAATTGCTGCTGGAGGCGTTGCGCCTGGGCAGGGAGTGGCCCATGGAGCGTGACCGGGAGGTGACCGCCGCCCGGAAGGCCTGCCGGCAGGCCAAGGCCGCCTACCTGAAGCAGGCGAAGGAGTTAAGTCTGGCCTCGGAGGATCTCTCCGAGATGGACGACCCGCTCGAGGAAATCAACTGACCGAGACAGGTTCGGCGACAGGCCGACCGGAAGCCACCGATGTTCATACCCATTTCGGATGACAATTCCTCAAGGCGTTCAGTGCCGGTGCTGAACTTCCTGTTTATCGCGGTCAATGTGCTGGTGTTCTTCGGCCTGCAGCAGGGCAGGGAGCTGGGCAACGCATTCACCCAATCCTACTCGCTGGTTCCCCGTGAGATCCTCACCGGCAAGGATGTGATCACCCCTGCCCAGACCGAGGTCGTCAGCCACATGGGGCGGGAGGTGGAGGTCACGGTCCCGGGCCTCGGGCCCACCCGGCCATCGGTCTACCTCACGCTGTTGACCAGCATGTTCATGCACGGCAGCGTGATGCATCTGGTTGGCAACATGATGTTCCTCTGGATTTTCGGCGACAACCTGGAGGACGCGCTGGGCTCGGCCGGTTACCTGGCTTTCTATCTGGCCTGTGGAATCGGGGCCGGGTTGGTGCATGTGGCCACCACCTATTTCTTTCATGCCAATCCCCTGGTGCCATGCCTTGGGGCGTCCGGGGCGATTTCCGGGGTTCTGGCCGGATACTTGGTGCTCTTTCCCCACAACACCGTGCATGTGCTGGTGCTGCGCAGCATCGTCGGGGTGCCGGCCTTCCTGGTGGTGGGTGGGTGGTTCCTGTTTCAGTTGGGCAGCGCCTACTTTTCCTTGTCCAGCAGCGAGGGGGGCGGGGTGGCTTACGGCGCCCACATCGGGGGATTTTTGATCGGCATGCCGCTGGTTTTGCTCATGGGTGGGCGCCGAAATCCGGTGGTCCAGCGTAATGTCTGGGGTGACCGTTTGAACTGAAGTCTATTGTTTGCAAATGGTTAGGTTGAAAAAACCGGTGCCCTGACGAGTGGCGGTCCTCCCTGAATTTTTTCGGCTTTTTTTCTAAAGTTCACCCCGCTATACCGCCGAGCGCTTGCCAATGGATTGGCAAATTGTGATGGCAGGGATGCCGAGATGAAATACAGATTTTGGGCAATTAAGGCGGCTTGCTTCAACTTTGCAGCCATGCTGCTGGGTTGCCAATCCACCCAGGGGCAAAGTCCTTTGGTGATGACCATGCCACCCGGCACCATTGGCAAGAAGCCAATGGGCAACCCGGTGGCACGGGCCCAGGCTCCAGATGCGCCAGTTCCAGGCGGCAATCTGCGTATTCCCTCTGCCAATGCTTCCGAATCTCCAGTCATCAGGACCTCGTATTACGAGGGGGCCCCGGTGGCGCTCGCGGCGAACTCCTCTGCTGGTTCAGCCAAGTCGGACAAGCCATCGGGTGGCAATCTGCTCCGTGACCTGTTCAATTCCACCGCCAAGCTGGGTAGCCAATGGGGCGCCCCAAGCCTGCCCACCACTGTGGTGGCGGCCAATGGTGCCAAAGCGAATCCTTCCGAAAACCAGGGAGCCCTGAAAACCGCCCTGGTGGTGCAGACCAACAACCTGCAGCCCATTCCCGTCAGTCCGGGCAACGGGCTTTCCGCTGAGCCCGCGCTGTTGGTCAACCGGGCTATGGCGGCTTACCAAAAAATGGACGGCGTGATTGTCCGCTTCGCCCGTCGGGAGCGGATCAACGGCAGCGAGCACCCGGAGGAGACCATCCTGCTGGCCCTCCGTCGCGACAGTTTCGCGGTCCACATGAAGTGGCTGGGCACCAACAGTCCCGGCCGCGAGGTGGTGTTCAACCCGAAGCTGGACGAAAAGCGGATGACCGTGGTGACCGCCCCGGGCGATATCCCGTTCATGTCGGGCGGCAAGCGGATGGCCATGGACATCAACAGCACCCTGGTCCGGGGTTCCACCCGTTACTCGATCACCGACACAGGCTTCCTCAGCATGATCAACCGGCTGGCCACCAGCGTGGAAGCATTCAACCGCGGGGCCTATTCCGGCGGGTCGGTGACCGCATTGGGGGCTATCCGCCGGCCGGAATTTCCTGGCGAGGTCGACGCGGTGGAGGTCAAGATCCCCGCAGGGGCGGAGAGGGAATTCCCGGGTGGTGGAAAGCGATTGATGTGCTTCTCCAAGGAAAACAATTTGCCCTGCCTGTTGATCACCTGGGATGAGAAGGGCCAGGAAATGGAATACATGAAATACGATCGCTTCCAGTTGCTCCACCTGGATGATGAGGACTTTGATCCGGATTTTCTTTTCCCTGCCCCGGGCAAGGCAAAGTCTTCAGCTAGCAAGTGATTTCTGTCAGATTGGCAGTGGTATTGGCCGGAAAAGAGCAAGGTGGCAGGCGAAACCCCGGTTTTGCCTGCCACCTTGCCTTTTACTGTCTGCACAAACCCCTGATTTGTAATAGTTTGCGGTTGGCGGCCCAGTTGGCATTCGGCTTGCATGCGATTCCATTGGACTAGCCGTTGTGTGCTGGACCTTAAAGAGCCTAACCTTTGCCGGAGGTTGCACTTCAGTAGGTTAAGGGAGACGAGGCGGAATCAATCCGCCCGGGCGCCCGAAACCTTGGAAGGGGGTGGGGCTGATGAACGGAATCGAGACTCACCCCAAGGAGTTCTCCATCCTGATCGCAGATGATGATCTGGGATGCCGGGAAGTCCTGCGCGAACTGGTGGAAGGCGTTGGTTACCGCACCCTGCTGGCCGCCAGCGGGGAGGAAGCCCTGGAGCTGGCCAGCGACACCGAGGTGCACCTGGCTCTCTTGGACATGAACCTGCCGAAGCTGACAGGGCTTGAGACCCTGCAACTGGTGCGGCAGATGCATGCGATGCTCCCGGGCATCCTGGTGACGGCTGACAACAGCCAGAGCCTGATGCGCGAGGCCCAGAGGTCCAGCGTCTACAGCGTGTTGCCCAAGCCGGTCCGAAAGGAAATGGTCTTGGGCACCGTCGCCCGCGCCTTGCGCAAACATTACGGTTGCGCCTGACGGGAACACGGCGGCTGACTGACTTTGCCGAATGGTTGTGAACTGGAAATCCGGAGACAGAAGCGATGAAGTTGCAGCCCCTGAATGACAAGATCGTCGTCAAGCGCGAGGAAGCCGAGGACAAGACCGCCGGCGGCCTTTATCTGCCCAGCGCCGCGCAGGAAAAGCCCCGCCAAGGCAAAGTGGTTGCCCTGGGTGCTGGCAAGCACCTGGATGGTAGCAAGCGCGCGAAATTCCAGGTGAAGGAAGGGGACCGCGTTCTGTTCTCCTCCTACGCTGGTAGCGAGGTCACCGTGGATGAGGTGGAATACCTCATCATGACCGAGGAAGACATCCTGGCCGTGGTGAACTGATCGCCGGTAAAAAATCTAAACAGAAGGGGCCCGGTTCGCCATGAACCGGGCCCCTTCTGTTTGGTTGAACTGATCGCCGGTGTTATTTGCCACCATTTGTCGGGCCAGTCGGACTTGCGGGCGGGCCGCCGGGTCCTCCCCGGTCACCGCGTGAGCCCCTGCCGCCGCGGCCGCCGAGGGGGCTTTCACCACCTGGGCCGGCACCAGGGCCACCCATCGAACCAGGAGGGCCGCTACGGCTACCCCTGCCGCCGAAAGGACTTTCTCCTCCCGGTCCACCCATCGAACCGGGAGGTCCACCGCGGCTACCACGGCCACCGAATGGGCTTTCGCCGCCCGGTCCGCCGCGTGATGCTCGATCTCCCCGGCTTGGGCGATCACCTTTCCCGCCCTCGGTGGGCGGGCCACCGGAACTGGATTTTTCCTTCGATTCGCGCATTTTCTCGCGCTCTTTGTCCTTGTCTGAGGAGGAGCTACCACGATCCCCACGATCTCCGCGGTCGCCCCGGCCCCAATCGCCGCGCCCGCCCCAACCGCCACCGCCCCATCCTCCGCCCCCCCAGCCACCTTGGTTTTGGTTGGGGGCCCCGGCTCCTTCGGGCAGGGCGCCCACAAGGCCTGGATTCTCCTGCACCTTGCGCTTGCGTTCCGCGACCCGGGTGGGAATCAGCGCCTCGTCCACGGTCACCAAGCCGTCGGAGTTTTCGTCAAGATCCCGGAATTCGCTGGCTGGTTTACCACCTTTTTTCCACTCGTACAGGCCGACTTGGGCGTCCTTGTCGGTGTCGAGCTTGCTGAACCATTCGGGCAGTTCCTTTGGCAGGCTGCCGGAGCGGTAGACCGCGACTTTCCGTTCGCTTTCGGGCACGGGAATGAAAAAGCCACCCATGCCGCCGAAGTTGCCGCTGGCGAATTGTTGCTTGGTGAACTCGGTGAATTCGGCCAGGTTCACCTTGCCGTCCTTGTCGGTGTCCACCGTGGCGAGGGCATCCTTCAGGGGACTTTGCAGCTCTCCATCATTGATGAAATTGTTCTTGTCGGTGTCCAGCTCGGCGAAGCGGTTCTTGGCGAACTCCTCGGGATTGAACTGTGGGAATCCGCCGCCGGGAGGCGAGTTGAAGGTCATCACCTGGGGCTGACCGCCGGGGCCGCTGGTCACGGCCATGGTCACGCCGGGAGTACCGCTTCCCGGAGCCGCGCCTGGAGCCCCGCCGAAGCGCATGCCACCGCCAGCCTGCATCTCCGCAAACCGCTCCTTCATATACCCGGCGAATTGTTCCCGGGTGACCTGACCGGAGGTGATGCCGTTCTTGGCGGCCCACGCGGCCAGTTTGGAACCTGCTTCCGGGTCTCGCGATGATTTGTATTCGCTGATTGTCAGGGTGGATTTGCCGTTGGCCACGCGGTCAAACATCATGTTGGCAATGTTGGCTGGATCGAATCCCCCAGGACCGCCCCCCATGCCTGGCCTGCCGAAGCCACCTCCAGGCCCACCAGGAAACCCGCCGCCCGGGCCTCCAGGTTGGAACTGTGCAAAGCACTGCGAGCAGCAGGCAATTAGCGTGGCGAGGCCAAGCGATCCGGTCAGCTTGCGCATGGTCACACCCCCAGGAGGCGTGTTGATGAAGGAATTATCATAAATATCGATACAGTCGACTGGTTCTATCAACTGTAACTATAACCCACACCGGCAGGCAATTCCACTCGCTTCTCAAATGTCTTGGCGTGTTTCGATAGGGGGCACGCCCCTTTTGCCGGGGCCACAGTAAATGGCTCGTGGCCGGATGGTGCGGGGATCGTCAAATTGTTCCAGATGATGGGCGCTCCAGCCCACCATCCGGGCCAGGACCATGGTCGGGGCGAACAGCGACACATCCAGCCCCATGGCATGGAAAAGCCTGCCGGTGGACCACTCGATGCTGGGGTGCAAACCCCTCTCCAGATTCAACTGGTCACGAACTTTTCGCGAAGCGGTGTTCCATGCCCCCAGCCCCGCGGCTTCCAGAATTGGTGAAACCAAGGGTTCCAGCAGCGCCGACCTCGGGTCTCCCTGGGGATACATCGGGTGGCCAAAGCCGGGTATCGGGCCCTGGGGCAGGGTGCCTTCGTTCACCGGTACCGTTCCCCCTTCCGCCGGGGCCAGCCTTTCCACCAGCCGGACCACTTCCTCATCGGCCCCGCCATGCCGTTGGCCCTTGAGCGCGCAAATGGCGGCCACCAACGAGGAATGCAGGTCGCTTCCGGTGGATGCCACTACCCGCGAGGTGTAGGTGCTTGGGTTGAACTCATGCTCGGCGAAGACGATCAGGGCCATTTCCAGGGCGCGGGTTTCTTCTTGCGCGGGTTCCTTGCCCCGTAACTGGTAGAGGAACTGCGCGGCATGGCCGAGCCCCTCCTTGGCTTCAACCGGTTGCAGGCCCTGGACGGCCCGGGCCCGCAGGGCGATGGCCGCGGGGATCTGTGCGAGGAGTCGTTCTGCCTTGCGCAGCTTGGCCTCGGGGCTGGAATCGGTCGCATCCTGGTCAAAGTGGGCCAGCACGCTCACCGAGGTGCGCAACGCGTCGATGGGTGGAGTCCAGGCAGGCAGGGAGGTCAGCAGGTCTACCAGAGCCTCAGGCAGGTGGCGCGAGGCGTTGAGACGGTGAATGAATCTGGCTTTTTCCTTCGGGCCGGGCAGGTCGCCACGCAGCAACAGGTAGGCGACTTCCTCGAACGAGCAGGTCTCGGCCAACTCGGCCAGGGGATAGCCGCGGTAAGTGATCTCGTCCGCCAGTTGGGCGATGGCGGTTGTGCCGGCCGCCATACCCGCGGGTCTTTCGTTGGGAGGGTTCATTTCCGGTTGCGCTGCCATCTGTGACACAAGCCTTTCGCTGGATACCCCGAACCCGATTTCCGGTTCCGGCCAGGCGTCCTCCCTCGGGGCGCCTGGCCTGGATACTGTTTTCCCGTGCCAACAGTTTTTCTATTGAGCCCGGCCCGATTGGTCACCGGTTGTTGCCAACCCGCCGGAACCGGATTGGTAAGGTGGTGGCGGAGCAAGTTCGGTTGGAGTGCCGTGATGACCAGCAGGTATCGATTGGCTGGTGTGGTTGCCGTTTTGGGCATGGTGATGGCCGCGCTGGTGGTCTGGATCCGACGTCCCCGGGAGTTTGCCAATCCGGGTTTGGTTCAACAGGCTGTTCAGTCTGGCGCGGCGAATTCCCTTGCCGAGGAATTGCCCGGGGCCTGGCCCCAGTGGCGCGGCCCCCGCCGAGACGGCCAGATCGACGCCGGTAGCGCCATGGCCCTCCTGGGTGGGAAGCCTGATCCCATGTGGGAGGTACCGCTGGGCGAGGGGTATTCCAGCCCGGTGGTGGTGGATGGCCGGGTGATCACCCTCAGCCGTTCGGGCGACGAGGAGGAACTGCAGGCTCTGGACGCGCGCGATGGATCCCGGGTCTGGCGACAAGCCTGGCCCACAGCCTACACGAATGATTACGGTAGAGGTCCACGGGCCACCCCAACCGTGGCCGATGGGATGGTGTTCGCCTTGGGGGTGGCCGGTCATCTGGTGGCGGTCAGCCTGTCGGATGGCAAGCCGGTCTGGAATGTCGAGCTGGTTGGGGACATCTCCAAGGCGCCGCCCCGCTGGGGGTTTTCCGGTTCACCCCTGGTTGCGGGTGACTTGGTGGTGGTGCAGGCCGGTCCACCCGCCGGGGTGGTGGCGTTCGATCGCTTGACGGGAAAGGAAGTCTGGCGTGCCTCTTCTGATCCGGCCGGATACAGTTCCACTATCCTGGTGCGGTGCAGGGAAGGTCTTCAGTTGGTTTGTTTGACAGGGCTGAGGCTGCTGGGATTGGATCCTGCATCAGGCGAGGTGCTTTGGCAGCAGGAGTGGCCCACCGAGTTTGAGGTGAACGCCGCCACACCCCTGCTGTGGACAGTTCCAGGTGAAGGGGGCGAAACCCTCTACGCTTTTGTCACCTCCGGTTACGGCCGTGGGTGTTGCCTGGTACGGGCCGACAAGGAGAATGGCGGCAAATTCTGGAACGCTTCGGTGGTTTACCGCAACACCCGCCTGCGCAGCCATTTCGGCAGCCCGGTGCGGATGGGCGATCTGATTTGCGGTTTCGATGAACAGATGGTGACCGCACTCGACTGGCGCACCGGCGAAAAGCGCTGGAGCAAACGGGGTTACAAAAAAGGCACACTCCTGGCCGCGGGTGACCACCTGCTGTTGCTTGGCGAGGATGGGGATCTGGCGCTTGCCAGGCCCGAGGAGAAAGACCTGCGTGAGTTGTGGCGGCTTAAGGTGTTTGGCGACCAGGGCCCCGCTGGGAAAAAAGCCTGGACGATGCCGGTTGTCGCGGGGGGGATGGTGCTGGTGCGTGATGAGGAGAAGCTGACCTGCCTGCGGTTGGCCCCTGGCAAGGAATGAGTTCGGTCAATGTTAAACGGCGCGGGGGCGGGTGCCGTCAAGGTACCCGCCCCCGCGCTTTGTTCGCCTTCGTTTCACCACTTGAACTGGCCGCCGAAGTTCAGGCCATAGGCCCAGAAGTTGCCGATATCCCAGGTGGGCAGTGGCGCGGCGGGGCCCACAAGGGCCGTTGAATTGACGTTGGTGAAAGCCGGCGACTGACTCGGGTTGATTAGCGGGCTCATTTGCTCTGCCGAACGGGCAGCCTGGCTAAGGTAGAAGGCGCTGAAGCCCATGAAGATATTCAGGCGGGCGGTCACATCGTAGCCGACATTCATGCCCACTTCCGGAAGGACCGCGAAGTTGGCGTCACGGTAGTTGCCCTCGTTGGTGGGCTGGGCCAGGTAGCCGCCGGGATATCCCAGTGCGATACCGGGTGACCCGGAAAACTGGTTGCTGAGGCCGGTGCCGCTGATCTTGATGTCGCTAGCGGTGGCACCCAGAGCCAATTTGGTGTAGCCCTGCAATGTCAAGCGGTCGAACTGGCCTGTTGCCCGCAGGCCGACCTGGCCGCCGTAGAAGTTGTTGTTGGTTCCGAAGTGATCCGTGGTCATCAGATAAATGGGCGATGCTATATCGCGGCTGTAGGTGTAGAGGTCTGTGTACTCATTCAGGATTACCCAGCGAAAACCAGCCAGCCCGTCGATGCGCCAGTTGCCTGCTGTGGTCAGCCGGGTGGGCAGGTTGGCCTCGAAGCTCTGGAGGTCGGAGGCGGTACCCAGGCTGGCGGTGCCTCCGAATGCCCCTGGCAATGCAACTCCGGTGGAATCCGGGGTTCCACCGAGTTGGGCGTTGTTGAACGCGATGCTGAGGGGTTGAGCGCCCGGAAGACCGCTGTTGGTGTAGGTGCGACTGTTGGTCACCTGCTCAATAAACAGGTAGCTGACCTCGAAGCCCAAAGCCCTATCGTCGCAAAGCCAGCCACCCAGGCTGATCCTCGCACCCGACCCCGCCCCAAACCCAATGTCTCCCCCCGCGAGGACCTGGGTACCTGGCGCACCCACCACCCCAGGCCGGCCACTCGGGCCAGTGACATTCGCGGGGCCGGTGGTTAGAACCGCGGGAGCGTTCATTCCCGAAGTCCACCAGAGCAAGTATTCCAGGCCGACATAGAAATTCGGATCCTTCAGGTCGGGTGAGCACTGCAGGGGCCCCGCCATGGCCGGCTCATACCCGGGGTTGGCCTCCAGATTCCAAATGGGGGACAGTCCGCCCTCCTGGGCGGAGGCCGTCGGGCTGGTTCCGGCCAGGGCGCCAAGCGCGAGGGCCAGCCCAAGTCCCCAGTGTGTCAATCGAGTGGTACGCATGGTGATCCACCTCCAGCAGGCACCGCGCCAACCCGCCGTCCCCCGCGGCATGGCGGGGGAGATCGGGTCGATTGCATTGTTCCTGTTGTTCCGGATCGGCCGGAATGGCCCGGCGGGGCTTGCGAAGGTTTTTGATTTGACAAAGTTCGGCGGACGGGAATGCCACCTGTGCCCGACCTGACGGATGGACCGGGGATGCCTTGCGCTCAGGCCCGGCGGGTGGTGGCGGTCGCCCGGGGAACACCGGCGTTGCCGATATTGCCGGTCAGGCAATCAGGGCTTCCACCAGGCATCCAGTTTTTCCTCAAGTCGTCGGACCTCCTCCGGATGGGAGGCCGCAAGGTTCCGCTCCTCGAGCGGATCGGTTGCCAACCGGTACAGTTCACGGCCGGTGCCGCGGCCCGGCTTTTTCTCGGCTTTCACGGTGGCGGGGTTGGGCACCACCAGTTTCCAGTCGCCGTCCACCACATAGCGGTAGGTCAGGCTGGCGGCGGGGCGGTCCAGGTCCGCTGAGTCGTGCAGGAAGCATTCTCCGAAAACAGGGCCGCGGTTTTTCACAGCCTGGTCGTCGAGGAGGTTGATGCCGGACAGGGTGGAAGGAGGCGTCAGTCCCGCGGCGCGCAGCAGCGTGGTGGTGAGATCCAGGCTGCTGACCGGGGTGGAAATGGTGGCGGCGGCGATCTTGTTCGGCTGGTGCAGGATAATCGGGGTCCGCAGTCCGGTGTCGTACTGGGACTGCTTGCTGTCCGGGCGGTACTGGGCCTTTTGCGGATCTTGAATCCAGCCGTTGTCTGTCACGTAGGCGATGAGGGTGTTGTCCGCCAGGCCGCGTTTTTCCAACTGGTCGCGCAGGGTGCCGATGGTCTCGTCGAACCACTCGCACATGGCCCAGTATTTGGCCACATGGATGGAGGGGTTTTTCCCGCGGTATTTGGCGAGCAGCCGCTCGGGAGGATTGTGGGGCTGGTGGGGCAGCATGGGGGCGTACCAGACAAAGAATGGCTTGCCTGCGGTTTTGGCCTCGTCCAGGAACCGGCCGACGGGCTCCATGGTGGCGCGGCCGATCTCGAGGCCAGCGTCGCCGTGGCGGCCTCCCCGGGCGGGGTCCCCGTGAGTCATCCCGTGGGTGAAGCCTGAAAGTTTGGGATCACCCATCCACCATTTGCCGGTTTCCAGGGTCATGTAGCCGGCGTCCTTCAGCAGGGCGGGCAGGCGCGGTTGGCTTTGCAGCAGGCCCTGCATGCGGGCAACTTCCGCCAAAAACCTGGGGTTCTGGTACCGTTTCGCCTTGTCCACACCGGCGGGGAGAGGCGGTTCGTTGGCGGTTAGCCGTGTCTGGTGCGGGTAACGCCCGGTCACCAGGGCAGACAAGGAGGGGCTGCAGAGGCTGCTGGGGACATACCCTTTATTAAAAAGTCTTCCTTTTTGCGCCAACTTGTCGAGGTTTGGCGTCTGGATGGTCGGGTGGCCCATGAATCCGTAATCGGTGAAGGCCTGGTCGTCGGAGATGATCAGGACAATATTCGGGGCCCCCGGGCGTGGATCGGCCAATGGGGCCGTGAGCGCCAGTGCAAAAGCCAGCAGGGAGTTCATGGGTAAGCCCAGGACGATGGAGGAAGATACCGACTAGCGAAGGTACCATTTTGCGCTGAAGATAGGAAGTTACAGGGTTGCCCTGGAGAATGGGGAAGGGACCATGCGAAAGTGGATGATGACCGGGTTGGTTCTCGCCGGCCTGGCGGTTTTTCACCCGGTCCGGGCGAGGGCCGACAAGGGCGACTTCGGGGGTGACGCCCGCGAGGCGCAAAGGCATGGCTGGCTGTTGAGTTACCAGGAGGGCTTGGACCAGGCGCGCAAGCTGCGCAAGCCGATGATGCTGGTTTTTCGATGCGTACCCTGAACGGATTGCCATGAATTTGACGGGCAGGTTGTCCGTCTTGAAAAACTCGGGAAAGAAGCCAACAAGTTCGTCCGCGTGCGGGTGACCCGCATCGAGGGTTCGGACCTGAACCAGTTCAAGTTCGATTACGACCTGACCTTCATGGTGTTTTTCCTGGACAGCCAGGGCCGGATCGTCTCCCGCTACGGCGGGCGTGACTCCAGGAACGCCGACAACCGTCAATCGTTGGAAGGGCTGGCCCATGTGATGAGCGAGGTGGCCCGTACCTGTTCCGAGGAACCCGACCGCGTGATTCCCAAGCCCACGGCCAAGCCGGTGTTTGCCGAGGGCCTCGGGGGCGGAGGCAGGGGTTGCATGCATTGCCACCAGGTGCAGGAGGCCATCAACCGAAACCTTGCCCGCAACTTCGACTGGGACCCGGAGATACCCTGGCGATATCCGCTGCCCGAGAATGTGGGTGTGCGCCTGCATGTGGACCGGGGGAGCCTGGTTGAGAAGGTGATTCCGGGGTCCCCGGCGGCCAAGGCAGGCATTCAGCCCGGGGACAAGATCCGTCAGGTGGGCAGCATCCCGGTGCTGTCCTTCGCGGACATGCAACAGGGGCTGGAAGAAGCGCCCCGCGAGGGCAAATTGAAGATCGTCTTCCAGCGCCAGGGCCTCAAGGATCTTGAGGCGACACTGGAACTTCCACCCAAGTGGAAGAAGACCGACATCACCTGGCGCACCTCGCTGCGCGGGCTGGTGCCGACCGTGCCGCTGGCTGGCAAGAACCTGACTGCGGAGGAGAAGGCCAAACTGGGGCTTCCAGAAAAAGCCCTCGCCTTCCGCCAGCGTGACTCGATCACCCAGGTCGCCACGGCCGCCGGTTTCAAGCCGGGCGACATCATCCTGGGTGTGGAGGGCAAGGACCTGGAGATGGATACCTACGGTTTTCAGGACTGGGTCCGCAGGGAGTTTCTGGTGGGTGACACGCTGAAGGTGACCCTGATGCGTGACGGGAAGCGAATGGTTTTGCCGGTTGTTCTTGGCCGCCGCTGAGACGCGGCAACAAGGGAGGTGTGCGATGCGTGCGACTGTGAAGGGATTATGGGTGGCCGCCGCTGTCGGCCTGATGCCTGGTTTGTCGATGGCCCAACCCCCCGAGCGGGGAGGAGGTGCTGGTGGCCCAGGTGGCACCCCGGCCAATCCGGCCCAGGTGATCGAGCGCCTGAAGGAGCTGGATGCCAACAAGGATGGCAAGATCTCCAAGGATGAGGTGAAAGACAACGAGCGGATGCTCCGACTGTTCGAGCGCCTGGACGCCGACAAGAACGGCGAGGTGACCAAGGAGGAGATGCAAAAGGTGCTTGCCCAGATGGAAGCCCTGCAGGGTGGCGGTGGCCGCGGGCGTGGCGAACGCGGCGGAGAGGGCCGCGGTGAGCGGGGGGGTCGCGGCGAGCGAGGCGGTGAGGGCCGTGGTGGCTTCGGTCCGGGTGGTCCCGGGGGCCCGGGTGGTCCCGGAGGTCCCGGCGGCTTTGGTGGTAGGGGCCCTGGTGGCCCGGGAGGCCCCGGCGGTTTTGGCGGTGGCTTTATGATGCCCCAGCCGGGCCAATTGTTGCCCGGCCCGTTGGTGGAGCAATTGAAGCTGAGCAGCGAGCAGAAGGAAAAACTGGAAAAGCTGCAGAAGGAAACCAGCGAAAAGCTGGATAGCCTCCTCACCGAGGAGCAAAAGGGCCGCATGAAGGAAATGCGCGAGCGGATGCGCGGCTTCGGTGGGCCCGGTGGCCCCGGAGGACCCGGTGGCAGGGGACCAGGCGGTCCCGGCGGATTGGATGGTCCGGGTGGGCGGGGCCCAGACGGCCTTGGTGGCCGTGGGCCTGGTGGCCCGGGTGGTCCCGGTGGTCCTGGTGGCGAGGGCGGTCGGCCGCCTCGGGACTGAGAATCCCATGGTTCCATAAACACCCCGGGCCGGGAGCATTCAAAGCTCCCGGCCCGGGGTGTTTTTAGGTTTGGGAATTCTTATCGGGGGCTGCCGCGAGAAGGTTTGCGGGGCCCGCCCTTGCCCCTGGGGCGGTTGGGACCACCGTTTGATTTGGCGACGCCCCCTGGACCGTCCGCGAAGCGGGCCGGACCCGAGCGGCTGCCAAATTTTACCGGGCCGCCCTTGCCAGCCGGCCGACGGCCACGGCCGCCGAAGCCACCCCGTCCGGGGGGAGGGCCGTCAAAATTGCGGAAGCCCCCCTCGGGACGGGGACGGTTTTCGAATTCATCCCCATCCATGTCGGGCCCGTCGTTCATGGGTGGCAGTTCGATGGGCAGTTCGGCCAGTAGGGCGGGGTCGATCCGGTCCATCGCGATCTTGCGACCGCCGAGGCGCTCGATGGCGCCCACCAGGCGACGCTCATCCGGTTGGCACAGGGAAACAGCCTTGCCGCTGTTGCCGGCGCGGCCGGTCCTGCCCACCCGGTGGATGTAAGTCTCCGGATCGCCCGGCATGTCGAAGTTGATGACATGGCTGATGTTGTCGACATCGATGCCGCGGGCGGCGATGTCGGTGGCCACCAAAACCCGGGTGCGGCCATTCTTGAAGTCGAACAGCGCCTTGATGCGGGCGTTTTGTCGCTTGTCGCCGTGGATGGCGCCCGAGGGGATTCCCGCCCGCGCCAGGACTTTGGCAACCCGGTCGGCGCCGTGCTTGGTACGGGTGAAGACGATGGCCCGCTCGGGCTCGTTCAGACGGAAATAGGCGGTGAGGGTGGCGTTCTTGGCCTCGCGCGGGACGATCAGCACCGATTGCTCGATGATCTGCATCGGCGTCTTTTCCGGCTTGATCTCCACCCGCGCCGGATCCTTCAGCAGCGACTTGGACAGTTCGACGATGGGCCCGGGCATGGTGGCGGAGAACAGCATGTTCTGCCGTTTTGCCGGCAGCGCCGCGGTGATGAATTTCAGGTCGGGCGCGAACCCCATGTCGAACATGCGGTCGGCCTCGTCGAGCGTGAGCATCTCCACGGCGGACAGGTCGATCAGGCGCTGGCGCATCAGGTCGACAAGGCGGCCGGGGGTGGCGATCAGGGCGTCGACGCCATTGCGGAGCGCGCGGGTCTGGATCTCCTGGCTGATGCCGCCCACCACGGCGATGACGCGCAACGGCGTCTTGCGGCCGTAGGCGATGAAGCTGTCGCGGATCTGCATGGCCAGTTCGCGCGTGGGGGCGATGACCAGCGCGCGGATGGGCCGGCGGGCCCCCGGCTTGGGCAGGGCCCCGGCGAACAGGCGGTGGATGGCCGGCAGCGCGAAGGCCGCGGTCTTGCCGGTGCCGGTCTGGGCGATGCCGAGCACATCCCGCCCCTCCAGGGCCGGGGGGATGGCGCCGGCCTGGATGGGGCTGGGCGTGGTGTAACCTTCGGCCTCCACGGCCTGGAGGACGGGTTCGATCAAACCAAGTTCACGAAAAAGCATGGGCGCGCGTATCCATCGGGTCGAGGAAAAAAACCACCCGACACACCACCAGGGTGTGTTGTCGGCGGTTCCAGGACCGAATGAATGGAGCGCTTCGCGCCCGGAAAAAGACATTGGCCTGGCGAAATCCAGTGCCAAACAAACCGGGCAAATGGACTTGTTGCATAACCATAGCAGAAACGGGAGGTAGGCCCAATGCCAATGGAAGGATTAGCCCATCCTACAAGGGGTGCGTTTATTCCGGTTATGCGTTGTCTGGCCAAGTTTGGCGTTTCCCGTGTCGAAAGGCGTGGTCCATAGGTCGCGTAAGGATTTTCAATGCCAACCGCTTTGAAAGAGGAGGTGCCTAAAAACCATAGGGAGGGCGGGTCATGTCCGATTGGGATCGGTTTTTTTACATTTGCGAATGGTTGGCCTTTTTGATCCTGTTGCCGCAAAGGACCTTTATGGGGTTGTTTTTTGGAGATTGGTGGGAAAGGCTGCTGGGGTGATTTGTGTCCAAAAACACCAGCGCCCCGGGGCCTTGCGGCTGGCCGGGGCGCTGATCCATCCGGGAAGGATGAGTTGGGTGTCAGGGCAGGTCGAGGGACTGCTCGCTGGCGATGTGGCGCAGCTTGCGCATGCTGCGGGCGTGCAACTGGCGCACGCGCTCCTTGGTGATGCCGAAGCGCTGGCCGATCTCCTCCAGCGTCATGCCGCGGTCGCGGGCGGCCTGCTCGCCCCCGGCCGGGTTGATGCCGGCCCGCATGCGGATGATCTCGCGCTCGCGGGGGTCCAGCTTGCCCAGCAGGGTGTTGACGCTCTCGGCGACCAGCTCCTGGCGGGAGAGGATCGACTGCTCGTCGGTGCGGGCGTCGGGGCTGAGCATCAGCACCTCGTCCTGGCCGGTGACGAAACGCTCGCGGCGCTGCATCTCGTCGGGCACGCTGCGCGAGAAGTTCTTGATGATGGCCCAGCTCGCGTAGGTGCTGAACTTGAAGCCGCGGCCGAAGTCGAACTTCTCCACCGCGCGGATCAGCGACATGTTGCCGTCGCTCATGCGCTCGAAGAGGTTCTCGCCGGTCGCCAGGCCGCGCTTGGCGATGTTCACCACCAGGCGCATGTTGGCGTTGATGAGCAGCTCTTTCACCTCGCTCGACTGGTTCAACAGCAGGTTGATCCGGTCGAGTGTGCCGGTGCGCACCTTGCCGGGCTCGAGCTCGCGGGTGCCATCCTCGCTGACGCGGCAGAAGGTGTCGCGCAGCTTGGCGGCCTTGAACTTCAGGAAGTTCATCTTGCGGAACAGGTGCTGCTCCTGCTCCTTGCTGAGCAGCGGCACGCGGTAGAGCGGCGCCAGCTCGGCGGGCACATCGCGCGGCACCTTCATCGAGGCGCGGCGCGCCTCGTACTCGTCGGCGCCGGGCATGGCGGCGAGGATCTCCCGCTCCAGCGCGGGGTCCTCGAACGAGGGGTGATGGATGTGGTCGATCGGCTGGTCGACCAGCTTCTGGGCCATCACCTCGTGGATCACCCGGTACATCGAGTTACGGGTCCTGTGATACTTCTTGGCGAGAGTTTCCACTGCTTGGCCCCTCCTGTACTGGGTGAAGATCTCCACCTTGGTACGCTCATCCAGCGGTCCGGTTCGCCTGGGATACAAGGCCCTTAAGGGATTTTCACGATCGTGTTGCTTCAGCAGCGCGCGCATCGTCTCCACCGCGCGTCCGTAGCGGCGGGCCAGGATCTTGCTGGCCCTCAGCAGGGGAACCCCCTTGCCGGCCAGCCTCTTGGCACCGCGCAGGATGGCGGCCTTCTCGTCGGCCTCCATCCGCTCGAACCTCGCGCCGCGCTCCACGCGCGCCGCGTTGCGGGCGACGAACCTCTCCACCTCGGCCCAGCGGAACAGGAGCCTGCTCTTGCCGTCCACCACCTCGCGCTTGCCGGTCAGGCCCAGGGCCTGCCACCTGCGCAGGGTGCGGACATTGACGGCCAGCCGTTTGGCCAGCTCGTCGAGCGTGAGCACCTCCTCCACCGTTTCGGCGGGCAGCGCCGGCAGGCTGTCTGTCAGCAGCCTGGCCAGCAGCTCGAGGTCTCCGGCCAGCTCGCGGCCCGGCAGCACCAGCCTGCCCCGGTCGTCCGGGCGGAAGCCCGTGACGCGCCAGACCAGGTACTGGTAGGGATAAACCCGGTCGGGCCGGATCTCTCCCAGAAGCTTGAGGGCGTTGGCCGCCTGCTGTGCCAGCTTGCCAGAGGGTGAGAAACGGGTGAGCTGGTCGGCCAGCTCGCGCAGGGGTTCCAGATGAAATCCTTGCATGCCTGAGGCTCCCATTTCCCAACCTTCCCTGGTTGTCACCGGCCCGGCCCGCGGCATCCGCCGCGCCACCATCACACGATCGCGAACCTCTCCTTTCGGGTAACACCCGGTGTCTGCCGGGCGTTGGGGCTTCCGGCCCCAGGTTTTTGTCCCAGTCAAACCGTTCCTGGGAGAATTCGCGCGAGCGGTGAGGCTTTTTCCATGGCCAACCGGAAAACCGGTCAATCTTTCCACAGGAAGCCTAGCTCACGATTCCTTCCCAGGCGGGAAACTTTTGTCGGCAGGAAATTCTTTCCCACCTTGGGTTTCCGACCGCCACTCCTTGCAAGGAACACGCCGTTCCTTGCCGGAACCGAAGGAGATTTTTTGCCAGGCCTCTTTTTGTTTGACGCAAGTACATGCCCGGTCGATCGTTGCGGCGGAAAGATTTTTGGGTTTTTTTCCCGGAATGGGTGTCGCCCCGGTGGGTTGGGGGTTGCCGGAGGGCTGGCCCGAACCGGTAAAAATGCCAAAAAACAGCCCCGGATCACCCTGCGTGTGGCAAAGTTTCATGGTTTTGGGCCGGGCGCGGCCAATTGGGAAAGAGCTTTGGCGAGGTGGACATGTCCTTATTCACCTGGATGGCCCTGTGGGTTGTTTCCCAACCGCTGCCCAACGAGGCCCTGTTGGAGGAGCGTTTCCAGGTGGGGCAGGGGTGGCGGGTGAAATCCCGCTCGGAGATCGGGGGCACCCTGCATCTGCCAGCCCCGGGAGGCAAATCGACCCGCTCGCTGCTTGTGACCGGGGAAAGCGCCATGGAGTACGAGGAGGCCATTCTGGCCCTCAACGCCTCGGAAGAGCCGGGCGGCGTGGCACGGACCCTAAGGCTCTACAAGCGCGCCGACCTGAAACGGAAAATGGGAGACCAGGATCAGTCGAGCGGCATTCGCCCCGCGGTGCGCAAGGTGGTGCTGGTGCGCCAGGGCAGCCAGGAGGTGCCCTTCAGCCCGGACGGGCCGCTCACCCTGAATGAAATCGAACTGGTGCGCACCGACCTGTTCACCCCGGCGCTGGCTGGCCTGCTGCCCGGCAAGGTGGTGGGTGTCGGGGCGGCCTGGGAGGCGAAACCCGACGCGGTGCGCGAGCTGACCGACATGTTGCGCATCGATTCAGGCAAGATTGAGTGCACCCTGGCCGAATTCCAGAACATCCAGAACCAGCAGGTGGCGCGGATTCGGTTCTCGGGCAAGGTGGCCGGCGCCAACCAGGACGGGCCCTGCACCCAGGACTTGGAAGGCCAGGCCTACTTCGACCTGAACAGCCGGTGCCTCGCCTACCTGTCGCTCAACGGCAAGCACAACCTGCCCGGCGGGCAGGGTTACCCCGCCAGCACGCTGAAGGGGCGGTTCGTGCTGACCCGGGAGAAACTGGACGGGCCGGGTGAACTGGGAGCGGTGCAACCGGGGGATACCCGATACGAACCGGGCGACGACAACACGCTCTTGGTGGAAGAACTCCCCAACCTGAGGCTGGAATACCCGCGCCGGTGGAAATACATCCAGGGCGGGGCCCGGCAGATCACCATGGACGGCGCCGACGGCTCTGGCCTGCTGATCACGCTGGAGCCAGCTGGCAGGGTGCCCAGCCCTGTGCAATTCCAATTGGAAAGCCGGGCATTCCTCGAGCGGGGGGACCACCGGATTGTGGGTGGGGAACAGCCGCAGATGCTGTCGCCAGAAATCAGCCGTTTCACGCTGGAGGCGGAGAAGGACGGCAAGCGGATCCATCTGGAATATTATGTGCGCGCCACACAACTGGGGGGCATATTGGTGGCCGCCCGGTTTCCTGGCGAAACACGGAACGCCAGGCCCGACTTGGAACGGCTGATCCGCCGGACAATGATCACATTGGCAATCAGATAGTTATATAAAGATATTTGTTGAATAGGTCGAAGCCGGAAAATCGTTAATTCCGTTGCAAAAAGAAGAAAAATGGTTTGCCTCGGATGCCGATTGATTTAACTTGTCGTGAGTCGGGAGTTTGGGGTACATGCTCCCGGAGCCGAAATCGAGTCTGGCACGAGCTGGACCATGGTTGGGGCTAGCGATTTACCATTGTCCCGTCGGCGTGATCGGCGGGTAACCGGGGAGTTTGAATCCATGCGCAATCTGTTCACTGGCCTGCTCGGCCTGGCCGCCATCTGCGGCGCCTCGTTCGTCTACGCCGACGATCCCAAGTACACCATCAAGCAGGTGATGAAAGAGGCGATGAAGGGCGGCCTGTGCGCCAAGGTCGGCAAGGGTGAGGCCTCCAAGGAGGACAAGGAGAAGCTGGTGGAGATGTTCACCGCCATGTGCCAAAACACTCCCCCCAAGGGTGACAAGGAGGAGTGGGTGAAGCTCTGCAAGAAGCTGGTCGAGGAGGCCAAGGCCGCCCAGAAGGCCGAAGGCAAGGCGCCCATCAAGAGCGCCAACTGCAAGGCCTGCCACGACAAGTTCAAGGGATGATCCCGGCTGGTTGAACGGCTTTTTTCCGGGGCCCGGGTCGGTAGACCCGGGCCTTGGTGTTCATGGCGGGTGGATACATGGCGAAGACGCTGGACAAGGCGGCCCTTGTGGACCGGGCGCGCGTGGTGGTGGTGAAGGTGGGCACGCAGGTGCTTGCCGATGAGGCCGGCCGGCTGTCGGCTGACCGGATCGCCACGCTGGCGGGGCAGGTGTCGCGGCTGGCCCAGGGGGGCCGGCGGGTATTGCTGGTCAGTTCGGGCGCCATCGGCGCCGGGATCGGCCGGCTGAAACTATCAGCGCGACCCACCGAATTGCCCATGCTGCAGGCCTGCGCTGCGGTGGGGCAGCCCTATCTGATGACAGCGTGGGAAAGCGCCTTCGGCCCGTTGAACCTGCCCACGGCCCAGGTGCTGCTGAACGCGGCCGACTTTGACCACCGCACGCGCTACCTGAACATGCGCAACACGCTTTCCAGCCTGTTCGAGATGGGCTGCGTGCCGATCATCAACGAGAACGACACCACCAGCGTGGCCGAGATCAAATTCGGCGACAACGACACCCTGGCGGCGCTGGTGGCCGGCCTGGTGCAGGCCGACCTGCTGGTGCTGCTGAGCGGCGTGGACGGGCTGTTCAGCGGCGACCCGCGCGTGGACCCGTCTGCCAAGCGTGTGGACTGGGTGGACGACATCGACGAGGTGCTGGGCCTGGCTCAGGCGACAAAAAGCCGTCTTGGCACGGGTGGCATGCGCAGCAAGCTGAAGGCCGCCAGCCTGGCCGTGCGCTCGGGCACCAGTGTCTGGCTGGCTGATGGGGGCATGGACGGCGTGCTCGACGCCATGCGCGAGGGCGGCGATGTGGGCACGGTGTTCCCCGCCCGGCAGGGCGAGGCGATGCCCGCATGGAAGCGCTGGCTGGGTTTCTCCACGCGGCCACAAGGCAGCCTGGTGCTGGACGCGGGTGCCACCCGCGCGGTGCGCGAGCAGGGCAAGAGCCTGCTGCCCATCGGCATCGCCTTGGTGAAGGGGCAATTTGGCAAGGGCGCGGTGGTCAGCCTGGTGGATGACCAGGGTGTTGAATTCGCCAGGGGGCTGAGCAATTTCGGGTCGGGGGAACTGGAAAAGATCCGTGGCTTGCGCACCGAGCAGATCCACCGTGTCGCCGGGCCGGTGGCCTACGACGAGGCGGTGCACCGTGACAATCTGGTGCTGACAGGCGAAGGAGACCCCGCCGCATGATGCTGTGCGTGTTGATAGTCCTTGCGGCGGGTGAGGCGCCCAAACCCGGCCCGGTGCCCGAGGAGGCCCGGCGCACATTGAACCTGTCGCCCTTCTACGCCAAGCACCTCTACGCCGGCCCGCTGTCGATCGTGGCCAGCGGCAAGGTTTCTGATGAGGCCATGCTGGAGGCCAGGGGCATCGTGCAGGCCATGCTGGCCAAGCGGCCGGATGTCCTCGATGCGCTGGTGAAAAACCGCACCCGCCTGGCGGTGATGGCCCCCACCGAGCAGACCACCGACATCCCCGAGCACAGCGACCTGAAGCCGAAAGATTATTGGGACAAGCGCGCCCGCGGACTGGGAGCCACCCGGCACCGGCCGGCGGTGAGTTGCGCCGAGGAGAACCTGCTGGGCCTGCCGGGTGACCGTTACCCGAAGGAAAGCATCCTCATCCACGAGTTCGCCCACGCCATCCACCTGATGGCCCTGCGCGATCTGGACCCCGAGTTCGACGGGAGGCTGAAACGCCTGCGCGCCGAAGCCGGCAAGCGCGAGCTGTGGAAGGGCACCTACGCCGACAGCAATGACGAGGAGTACTGGGCCGAGGGGGTGCAGTCGTACTTCAACGCCAACAATCCCAAGGATCGCCAGCACAACGGCATCGACACCCGTGAGAAGCTGAAAGCCCACGACCTGGCGCTGTTTGAACTGATTGACGGGGAGTTCAGGCAAATCCAGTGGGTGTGGCCAGGCAGGCCGAAGCGTGCCGGGTTTGCCCCCTGAATCACACCCTTTCCTTGAACGCCTTCACCTGGTCGCGGATGGCGCGTTCGGTGGGCAGGCGCTCCATGGAGCTGGCGCCGTAGAAGCCGTCGCAGGCCTTTAGGCGCGACAGGACATAGCGGGCGTCCTCCGGCTCGGCGATGGGCCCGCCGTGGCAGATCACCAGGCAATCGGGCCGGATGGTCTTCACCGCATCGACAATGGCGCCCACATCGCGCACACTGTCGTCCAGCGTGCGGGCGGTCTTGGCGCCGATGGTGCCGGCGGTGGTCAGGCCCATGTGTGCCACCACCATGTCGGCCCCGGCCTTGGTCATGGCGCGGGCCTCCTCGGGGTTGAAGGCGTAGGGGCTGGTGAACAGGTCTTTTTGGTGGGCGGCGGCGATCAGTTCCACCTCCTTGTCGTAGCCCATGTCGGTCTCTTCCAGGTTCTGGCGGAACTGGCCATCGATCAGGCCCACGGTGGGGAAGTTCTGCACGCCCGAGAAGCCCATGGAGATGAGCTGATCGAGGAAGTGGTCGCGCAGCAGGAACGGGTCGGTGCCGCAGACGCCGGCCAGTACCGGGGTGTGCTTCACCACGGTGAGCACCTCGCGGCCGAGTTCCAGCACGATTTCGTTGGCGTTGCCGTAGGGCATCATGCCTGCCAATGAGCCGCGGCCGGCCATGCGGAACTTGCCCGAGTTGTAGATCACCAACAGGTCGATGCCGCCGGCCTCGGCCGCCTTGGCGGATAGCCCCGTGCCGGCGCCCCCGCCGATGATGGGGATGTTGTCTGCCCGCAACTTGCGGAAGCGGGTGAGCATGTCGTGTCGTTTGCCGGCCATGGGGAAACTCCGTGCGTGGGGCGTGTCAGCCAATGAGCTTTTGGTATGCGGCCACCAGCGTTTCGGCAAACGCCGGGTCGTTGATGTGCAGCGGGCTTTCCACCACCGTGTGGCCCGGTTTGGCGGTGAGCTGGCTTTTCAGACCGGCAACCAGCGCCTGCAGGGCCTCGGGGCTGTGGAACGGTTTGCCGGGGGCATCGAGGGCGGAGACCCCGCCCAGGGGAATGACCAGTGTCCAGCGGCCTGAAGCTTGCTCCAGCTTGCGACCGATCCACGCGCCGATCTGGCGGTTCTCCTCGACGGTGGTGCGCATCAGCGTCACCTGGGCGTTGTGGATGTGGAATTGGCGGCCTTCAAAGCGCGCGGGCACTGTCTCCCTGGCGCCGAAGTTCACCATGTCGAGCGCGCCCAGGCTGAGCACATAGGGGATACGCCTGGCCAGGATGACATCCATGCGGTCGGGGCCGGCGGTGAGCACGCCGCCGGCCACCTCATCCGCCACCTCGGTGGTGGTGACGTCCAGCACACCCTGCACCAGATCGGCTGCGACCAGCTTTTCCATGGCCCTTCCGCCGGCGCCGGTAGCGTGGAAGACCAGCACCTCGTTGCCTAGCGCTTCCATCAAGGAACGGACCTTGGTGACGCACGGGGTGGTCACGCCGAACATGGTGGCGGCCACCAGCGGTTTGCCTGATGTCGGCAGTGGTTTCTCGCCGGCCCGCACCATACCAGCCAGGGCTCCGGCCGCGCGTGCCAACACGGTGGCGGAGATGCGGTTCACGCCGGCCAGATCCACCAGCGCCGGCACCAGCACCAGGTCGGACTCTCCCACATAGCCGCGGGTCTCGCCGCTGGCCATGGTGCTGACGATCAGCTTGGGGATGGTGAGGGGCAGGGCGGTGAAGGCGGTGCTGCACAGGATGGTGCCGCCGCTGCCGCCCATGCCAAACAGGCCGGCCACCTCGCCGGCTTGATGCCGGGCCAACAGCCAGTCGCGCAGGGCCCGGGCCATGGCGGCCACGGCCTGGCCGCGGTCGGGCTGTTCCCACGGGCAAGGCTGGGTGGTGGCGATGTCGGCGGGGCGCAGATCCAGACCGCCGGGGCCACCGGGGCCGGCGTTCACGCTGGCGTCCACGGTCACCACCGGCAGGCCCCAGGCCTTCAATTGGTCCGCGGCGAAGAGCAACTCATCCTTCTTGGTGTCGGCGGTGCCCACCACGAAGACTTTTTTGGAGCTGGCCATGGGATTTGGTCCCGGAAGAGGATGCAAGCCGGGGCGGAACTTTCGTTCCATTCCGGGGGGTTGGCAGGATCAGGATGTTGTACCATGAAAAGGCCCCGTTTTGCTGAATGGGAACGGGGCTCCAGGATGGAAGGGAAGGGGTTGTCCCATGCTGAAGATTGCCCGTTTGCCCAAACTGTTGGCCGGCCTGCTGGCCGTGGCTTGTTTGTCTCTGGGCGCCACGGAAGCCCGGGCCACCTGGCTCCGTTTCGGCTGCGGGCCGTATGGCTACGGTGTGGCCAGCGGTTTCGGCTGGGGTGGTTACAGCTTCGGCTACCGCTCTTACGCCTTCGGCCCGGCCTGGGGTTGCGGGCCCTGCTACCGGCCCTTGTGCGCCCCGGTGGCCTTCTACCGGCCGTATCCCTACCTGGGGTATTCCTCCTTCTATTCGTATCCGGCCTATGGTTTCGCGCCGCTCGCCTACGGCGGGGTGTGGTCCTACGGCCCGGGATTTGGATTCAATCCGGTCTTTTTGCCCAACGAGGCCAAGCCACCGGTTGAGGCGGAATTCCTCCCCTTGGACAAAGCCGCCAGGGTGGCCAAACCCGCCGCTGTGCGCGCGGTCATCTCCAGCAGCCCGCTCGACCGGGGGATCGCCGCGCTGGAGGCCGGCAACTACGGCCAGGCCAGCCGCGACCTGCAAAAAGCCGTGGCGGCCGAGCCCCGCTCGGTGAAATCGCGCTGGCTCCTGGCGCAGTCGCTGTGGCTGACCGGCAAGTACAACGATGCCGCCGCGCAGGCCCGCCGGGTGCTGGATGATCCCACGGTGGACACGGCCCGGCTCACCGAAGACAGCCGGTTCCTGGCGCAGTCGCCCTTCTGGGAAACCGGGGTGGAGCGGTTGCGGCAGGCGCGTGTGGCGTTTCCGGCCGACAAGAACCTGATCCTGCTCGAGGCGGTGGCCCTGCAGGCGGATGGCCAGAACCAGAAGGCCAATCCGCTGTGGCGGAAACTGTCCACCGACCCGGTGGACCAGTTCGCCGCCCGCCGCATGCTGGCCCGCAACCCCTGAGCCCTCCTCCCGTTTGCCGAAAGACCGATGCCCTCCCTGCTCCTCAGCGCGACCGAGCTTTCCCGTGGGTTTGACCGTGGACCGCTCTTCGAGCACCTCCACCTGGAGGTGTTCAGCGGCGAGCGCATCGGCCTGGTGGGGCCGAACGGCTGCGGCAAGACCACGCTGCTGAAGACGCTGGCGGGTCTGGAGGAACCGGACCGCGGCTCGGTGAACCGGCACGCCGGCGCGCGCGTGGCGATGCTGGAGCAGGTGCCCAGGTTCAGCCCGGGGACCACGCTGCGCGAGGAGGCCCGATCGGCCCTGGAAGAACTGCTGGCGGCGCAGACCGAGCTGGAGCAGGTGGCCACCCAACTGGCTCACCTCACCGATGAAACCCAGCGGAAGACGCTGGAAGCCCGCTACGACCGCCTGCACGAGCAACTGGCCCACAACGACGCGTTCACCGTGGAGCACCGGGTGGAGGGCATCCTGCACGGGCTGGGCTTCCCCGATGGCGACCTAGACCGGGCGGTGGACACTTTTTCCGGCGGCCAGAAAAACCGCCTGCTGCTGGCCCGCCTGCTGCTGGCGGCTCCCGATGTGATGCTGCTGGACGAGCCGACCAACCACCTCGACATCGCCACCGTGAACTGGCTGGAGAGCTACCTGCTGGGCCAGCCGCAGGGGATGCTGCTGATCAGCCACGACCGCGCCTTCCTCGACCGCGTGGCCACACGCATCATCGAGATCGGCCCGCGCGGGCTGGAGAGCTACCCCGGCAACTTCACCCACTACTGGCGGCTGCGGCGCGAGCGGCACGAGATGGCGCTGAAGGCCTACGAGAAGCAGCAGGAGGAGATCGAACGGCAAGAGGACTACATCCGCCGCGTGAACTACGGCCAGTTGCACAAGCAGGCCGCCAGCCGTCAAAAGCAGCTCGACAAGCTGGAGCGGCTGGACCGCCCGGTGCTGCACGAGGGCCCGCGCATCCGCTTCGGCGAGGCCGGCCACACCGGCGAGACGGTGCTGGAGGCGGTGAACCTGTCGAAGAAATACTCCACGCCGCTGTTCACCCGGCTGTCGTTCCAGATCCGCCGGGGCAGCCGCATCGGCATCGTGGGGCCCAACGGCTGCGGCAAGTCCACGCTGCTGAAGATATTGCTTGAGCACGAGCAGCCCGACAGTGGCGAGGTGCGCACCGGGGCCCATGTGAAGGTGGGCTACTACGACCAGCAACTCGCCTGCCTGCCGGCGGGCAAGACGCTGGCCGACGCCGTGCGCCCGCCCGACCAACCCACCTACCCCGAGCAGCGTGTCCGCGACCTGCTGGGCGCCTTTGGGTTGGAAGGGGCGCAGGTGCACCAGAAGGTGGACGAGCTGTCCGGCGGCGAGAAAAGCCGCGTGGCCATGGCGGCGCTGGCGGCCCGGGACATCAACACGCTGGTGCTGGACGAGCCGACCAACCACCTCGACCTGTGGGCCTGCGACAGCCTGGAGGAGGCGCTGAGGGGCTTCCCGGGCACCGTGCTGGTGGTCAGCCATGACCGCTGGTTTCTCAACCGTGTCACCGACATGCTGATCGTCTTCGATGGCAAGGGCGATGTGGAGGTGGTGCACGGCAACTGGGACCTATACGAGCGGCTGGTCGCCAGCCGAACGGCGGCGGCCCAGGAGAAGGACGAGCGCAAGGCTGCTGCACGGTCTGCATCCACCCCAGCACCTGCCACCCTCAACGCTGGCAACGGCGCGGCGGAGCCCTCCAAGCGCAAGCGCAAATATCCGTTCCGCAAGGTGACCGACATCGAGGCCGACATCGACCGGTACGAGGAGCAAAAGCTCGACCTCGAGGCGGCCTTGGAAGACCCTGAAACCTACCGGGACGGCCGCAAGGCGCTGGAGGTGCAGGAGAAACTGGCCGACGCCCAGGAGAAGCTGACCCAGCTTTACGACCACTGGGAAGAGGCGATGGAACTGAACCCGAAAACCTGACCGGACCCCCGGCGGAGGATGGCAGATGCGCGCGGCGACCCGGATGGCCCTGGTGATGATGCTGGTCGGGTGGGGCGGCGCCGGCGCCGCCGAACAGCCGAACCTGCTGGTGATACTGGCCGATGATCTCGGCTGGTCCGACATCGGCTGCCACGGCGGCGAGATCCCCACGCCGCATATTGATCGTCTGGCCAAAAACGGGGTGCGGGTGGCCAACTTCTACAACACCGCCCGCTGCTGGCCCACCCGCTCGTCGCTGCTGGCGGGCTATTACGCCCAGCAGATCCGCCGCGACAGCGTGCCCGGGCTGAAATCGGGCGGGCAGGGGCAGCGGCCCGCCTGGGCACCACTGGTGCCCGAGCGTCTGGCCGGGGCGGGCTACCGCTCGTACCTGTCGGGCAAGTGGCATGTGGATGGCAACCCGGTGGCGCGTGGCCAGGGTTTCGCCCGCTCGTGGGTGCTGGATGACCACGACCGCAACTTCACGCCGAAAAACATGACCATCGATGGCAAGCCGGCCAAGGGGTTTGCCCAGGGGAAGAAGGATTTCTTCACCAGCACCGCCATCGCCGACCATGCGATCGACTGCTTGCGGGAGCACGCCAGCCAGCATGCCGGCAAGCCGTTCTTCCACTTGGTGGCGTTCACCTCGCCGCATTTCCCGCTGCAAGCGCCCGCCGAGGACATCGCCCGGCAGAAGGGGAAATATGACCAGGGGTGGGATGCCCTGCGCGCCGCGCGCGTGGCACGGCAGAAGGACCTGGGCCTACCAGGGGTGAACCCCGCGGCCTTCGAGCGCGACCTGGGACCGCCCTATCCGTTCCCCAAGGCGATGGAGGCACTGGGGCCCAACGAGTTGAACCGGCCGCTGGCGTGGGACAGCCTGACGGCGGAGCAGAAGGCCTTCCAGGCGGCCAAGATGGAAGTGCACGCGGCCATGGTGGAGCGGATGGACCGGGAGATCGGCCGCATCGTCGGCCAACTGGAACAATCGGGCAAGCTCGACAACACGCTGGTGCTGTTCCTCTCCGACAACGGCGCCAGCGCCGAGATCATGGTGCGGGGCGATGGGCACAACCCCAAGGCCCCGGCCGGATCGGCCGAGACCTTCCTGTGCCTGGGGCCGGGCTGGTCCACCGCCTGCAATGCCCCTTTCCGCCGGCACAAGACCTGGAACCACGAGGGGGGCATCGCCACGCCCCTGGTGGCCCACTGGCCGGCGGGCATCCCCAAGGAGCGCAACGGTAGCGTGGACCGGTCACTGGGCCATGTGGTGGATATTGTGCCCACGGCGCTGGAACTGGCCGGCCTGCCGGCCGAAGCGGGGCCCAAGGCGCCCGCATTGCCCGGTCGGTCGCTGGTGCCGGTGCTGCGGGGCAAGGAAACCCGCGCGGAAGCCACGGTCTGGTTTCGCCATGAGAAGAGCCGGGCGCTGCGGCAAGGCGACTGGAAGATCGTCTGCACGGCCCAGACGATGGACGGCGAGGCCCCCTGGGAGCTCTACAACCTGGCCACCGACCGCGGTGAGACCACAAACCTGGCGAACAAGGAGCCCGAGCGCGTGAAGGCCATGGCCGCCGAGTGGCAGAAGCGCTGGCAGGCCTACCAGGCCGATGCGAAGCGGGAGTGAGTCCCAGTTCAACTCCGCAACTCCGCAACTCCGCAACTCCGCAACTCCCGCACCCCCGGTTCGGAGTTGGAATTCGTTTCCAGGCACACCTAAAGAAACAACAGGCTGGTTTCAACTCCGCAACTCCCGCACTGTGGGTGCGGAGTGGCGGAGTTGAAACCGCTGGAGAAACAAGAACCACTGCCAAGGGGCAGGGATGTTGGGCCCTTACCCCTGCTTCAGAAAATCCACCAAAGGCAACGCGATGTCCAGGGCTTCCGATCGCGCGGTATCGGTGGCAGAGAGGCGTTGGTGCGCCTGGTACGAGCCACCCTGTGGCTGTGTGAACACTTCGAGGATTTCTGCCGCCAGGTTGAAGACCCAGTACTCGGGGATGCCAGCCTGGGCGTAGAGCTCCAGCTTGCGGCCGAGGTCGATGTCGGTCGAGGTGTCGGCCACCTCGATGATCAGCCGGATCTGGGCGGCCACGGGGTGCGCGCCGGAATAATGATCGCCCCGGAAGGGGACGATGGCGAAATCGGGCTGGGGCAGATCGCGTCGGGTCAGGGCCACGGGGTTCTGGCACAGCACCAGCCACTCTTCGACCAGGTGGCCATGCAGCCAACGATTGAGGTGATTGACGAGGCCGCCGTGGCGGGGACCGATCGGGCTCATGGGGTGGATCTCGCCGTCGAGCAGTTCGAGTTTTTCATCGGGCTGGAAGAAGCGCATCTGATCCAGGCGGATGAACTCCTCCACGGTGAACTTGCGGGTGGTGATGGTGGCGGACATGGCGGTTTCCCGTGTGACAGTCACAACCCTATTTCAAAAAATCCGCCAAAGGCAACGCGATGCCCAAGGCTTCCGATCGCGCGGTGTCGGTGGCGGAGAGGCGCTGGTGCGCCTGGTACGAGCCAGCTTGGGGCTGTGTGAACACCTCCAACCGGTCAGCCGCCAGGTTGAAGACCCAGTACTCGGGGATGCCGGCCTGGGCGTAGAGCTCCAGCTTGCGGCCTAGGTCGATGTCGGTGGAAGTATCGGCCACTTCCACCACCAGCCTGGCATCGGCTTGGGAGGGGAGGCGGTTCTGGAAGGATTCCGGCAGAAATCGCACCACCGCGATATCGGGCTGGGGAATGCTGCTTTTGCCCAGCCGGATGTTGCTTTGGCAGAGCACCAGCCACGAGTCGCCCAGATTGCGCTGCAGCCAGCGGTCGAGCAGGGCCAGGATCAAGACATGCCGGTTGCCGCTGGGGCTCATGGGGTGGATCTCGCCGTCGAGCAGTTCGAGTTTCTCATCGGGCTGGAAGAAGCGCATCTGATCCAGGCGGATGAACTCCTCCACGGTGAACTTGCGGGTGGTGATGGTGGCGGACATGGCGGTTTCCCGTGTGACTGGTTGCATTTTACGGGGCTGGTCACCCCGGCGCAAAACCGCCCGGCTCAGTGGTGCCCGCCGGCGGGGTGGGGCTGGTGCGGTGCGGCCGGGGCCGGCGCTGCCTTGGGCGCGTCGCCGCGGTCGGTGAACCACTGGATCACATAGAAGAAGACCGGCGTGAGGAAGATGCCGAAGACCGTCACGCCCAGCATGCCGGAGAACACGGCCAGGCCCAGCGTGCGGCGCATCTCGGCGCCGGCACCCTCGGCCACCACCAGCGGCACCACGCCCAGGATGAACGCGAACGAGGTCATCAGGATGGGCCTGAGCCGCAGCCGGCAGGCTTCCAGCACCGCCTCCCGGCGGCTCTTGCCCTCCTCGCGCTGCTGCTTGGCGAACTCGACGATGAGGATGGCGTTCTTGCTGGCCAGGCCCACCAGCACCACGAAGCCGATCTGCGTGAAGATGTTGATGTCCATGCGCGCCAGCATCACGCCCGTCACCGAGCAGAGCAGGCACATCGGCACCACCAAAATCACCGCCAGGGGCAGCGACCAGCTCTCGTACTGCGCCGCCAGCACCAGGAAGACGAACACCACCGCCAGCGCGAAGACGATCATGGCGGTGTTGCCGGCCTGCAGTTGCAGGTAGGTCAGCTCGGTCCACTCGTAGGCCATGGCGGCGGGCAGCTCCTTGTCGGCCAGTTGCTGCATGCGCTCCACCGCCTGGCCCGAGCTGGTGCCCGGCAGGCTGTTGCCGTAGATGGCCGAGGCGGAGTACATGTTGTAGCGCATCAGCAGCGCCGGGCCGCTCGAGTCCTTCACCTTGGCCATGGTGCCCAGGGGCACCATCTGGCCCCCCTTGTTCTTCACCTTGATCAGCAGGAT
>Ga0315905_10000176_pt1 | contig 69897 bp, 83 predicted proteins | sample LakEriMetagenome_5_FD_203522 | JGI IMG/M metagenome (GOLD analysis project Ga0315905, IMG submission 203522) | Freshwater fungal communities from buoy surface, Lake Erie, Ohio, United States - Buoy 4 MA121 | ecosystem: Environmental > Aquatic > Freshwater > Lake | place: USA: Lake Erie, Ohio...
GTAGAATTAGAAGCTCCGCCACCGCCGCCACCTCCGCCGGGTTGGGCTCCATTCCCACCTGTTCCGCCAACAACTCCAACTGAAGTTGAAGAACCTCCCCCGCCCCCGCCCGTTCCGCAAACAACACAGAAAGAATTTGAAATTTGAGTTACCGCGGCTCCATTTGCTCCGCTTGAGCCGCCCACAGCCCCACCCGCAGAACTTGTACTGTTTCCGCCTAATGTCCCCGCAGCTTTAGCTGGTGCTCCTGCAAAAGCAGTATTTGTTGGGGATGTATTATCAATTGATCCTCCGGCCCCACCCCCTCCAGCATAACCACCGCCCCCGCCAGATCTGCCAATCCGTAAAGTTGTACCATCCCCGCCAATTCCGCCCAGAGTGTTATTTATATCTGCCCGATCAGCAACACCAATCCCCCCAACCCCGCCGGACCCACCAACTGCTCTTACCACCTTGGAGGTACCAGAAAGAGTGACAATTGTGTCGTTGCCGGTAGTGCCCGCAGTTCCATCCCCAGCGGCAACGGGAGCGCCAGATCCTCCGGTTCCTATGGTTACAGCTATTGAGGTTAAACCGGTAAGAGAACTGGTTGGCAAGTTGACATCAGCATAATCTCCCGCCCCTCCCCCTTGACCCCCAAATTTATTGTTCCCAAGTGTCACATTTTTCCTACCACTTCCACCCCCGCCCCCTGAACCAACTGCTATAACTCGCAAATATTTATAGGCGCTTAACTGAGTTGTTATTGCTAATGATCCAGAGCTTGAAAAATCAGTAACATTTATTGACCCAACATTTACGGTAGATTGCAACGCGGTAACATCATCATTCAAAGTATCAAGTTGAGCCTGAATTGTGGCCGGAGGGGGAGTCGTATTAGCCCCGGCTGTTCCGCAATCGCAATCTCGGGCGTAGTTATCGGGATTAGGAAAACTCATCGCAGTGATTATGCCTGTCTATAATTATGAGTCAAGCAATCCCTACTTGAGAGCAGACCAGTTGTCCCGCCATTTGCAGTTGGGCTCCATATAAATGGATTTTGTGCGGGGAAGCTTTTCCCTTGGTATAATAAACATAGCGTCCAGAGTTGTATGTAAAAAGATAAAGGCGTCGCAATCTCCCTTGGTATATAGCCTTTTCTCCATATGGCCAAAACCAGGTCCCCGGATGGCAAAAAACTTTAATTTTCTTCTCTGGCAGTCATCGCTTCCACCCGTGGTTTTAACTTGGACGCGTACCAGCTTGCCTTTCCAATCTGTTACTAGATCATACCCATCGTCATAGATGGGTAGGCTTACAAGAAAGCCTTGCTCCATTAACTTGGTGGAAACCTTTTGTACGCCTATTGCTCCTAGTCTAATGTTATTACTCATAACCAGCTCCTTGCGAGTATTGTACCAAGGGGTCGACGCTTGCGATAGACCCCATCCCCATCTCTGCTACCATCGTCGTTTGTATTGCCCTCTATCGTTACAGCCCATTTCCCTTCGACTTTTTCGAGGATACCCGTATGAGCCACGCGTTTAAGACTTTGAAAATAAATCCCAAAGGCATCGGCTCGATCTGGCTTCTTTCCGCGACCTCTGTCCCATGTAGGACTTTTAACGAAATCTGGGCTCCAAGCAGATCTCGGGAACGGGTTCTCTTTCTTGCCGAACGCTTCATCGCCTATGTATACCACCCAAGCCGCGCACCAGGGAGCCCTTGTTCCTTCTAGCCCTACTGAGGCTAGGATCTTGTCCACCAAGGGCCCGGAGTTCCCCCGCTCTTCTTTCCACCCGATTGTATCTCGGGCAACTTCCATAAGTCTTTCCACTCTTGCTCCTCGCGTCGGTAGGATTCCCTGAGCAATTCCCTCTCCGGAACCCAGCAAAGATAAAGATGCCAAAGCCAGCGCATAGATTATCCGCATAACAAGGCGAAAGCCAGGACGAGCCCGAGGAACACGGCGATCAAAAGAGTCGCCCGAGTCTGCCCGCCTAACTCCCGCCAATCGTCTCCCAAGGTATTGTTATCTATGTAGTCATCGAGAAATTTAAACTCTAGATTGATTATTAGCCAAGCTAATGACACCGCAAAGAAAAGCTTAACTGCCGAAAAGAGCACTACGTGTAGGGCGCCAAGATCCACAACACCCGCACCGGGGGAAATATTCTGAAGGATAGGGCCTAAAGCAAGAAATAAAACCACGCTACATGCCAAGGCCCCAAGACCTTGTGCGTTGTCTTTTAGCCACTTTTTCACTTAAAAGAGTTTAAGAATAGGAAACAGATTACGCAAGGCCAAAAATGCGGGTAGTAAGAGCATCCCGCCGATACCAATTAAACGCCATTTCCAAAGCATACCAACGGCTTTACTGTACTTGGCCTCAAGATATTCAAGCCTCTCGGCCATTTCCGAACGTTCTTTGAAGTTCTTATCGACCTGAGACTGAAGCTTCAGGATCTGGTCTTTGGTATTGTCCAGCTCATCAGCCACGGGCTTGCAGGCAGGGATAGAACGAGCTATGGCTTGAGCTTTTAAGACTGAATCAGTTGTGGCCTGAAGGGTGAGTGAACCGGAAGAAGTCGTTCGTGTTGTCGTGGCGCAGGAAGATAAAAATAAACAAGCAAGTATTATTATGCAGAAATTAAACATAAAGGGCTTCTATATTTGAAACTTGAAAGCCTGTACAAGAATTAGCCACAACATCTAGAGCTAATGTATCAAAAACAAATGTGGGGGGAGCATTATCGGTATACGACAGTGTGCCCCCGGAAAGAGCTCCACCGGTTATTTTTCCAGTATAAACAATGGTGCTGGATCCCGTTCTCTTAACTTTCAGTTCAACTGAATAATTATCGTCAAGCAAAACATTCGAAGCAGTTTGATTGGCTACTGGCGCCCAGACTCCAGTAATAGTATTAACTAAACCCGTATTTGTATTATCTATCGTTCTAGTCAAAATTTTGTGGCTGTTGACGTTAACTGTAGACGAAAGTGTGGTCATGTATCCTCTATAACCGGGTGCATTTCCATTTCCACCAAAAAGAACATTTGTTAATCCGTGATTATCGCTGTTCAAATAATAAGGAGACCCACCAATAGAGCTATCTAAAATAGCAAACCGTAGAGCATTCGAAATGGAAAGGTCTCCAGGCGAAACTGCTTTGAAATTAAATGAAACAATTATAGATTTTCCAATTTCAAGGGGAAGCAAAGTCGGGTGAATTCTCGTCCAACCGTTTGCGTCTTGGCCCGGGTTAGCAGGATTTGAAAAAAGTGGGGCGGCAGTACCGCCTCCAAGAGCTGTTTTTCTAAAAATAGCATGCCCGTATGAGCCACCATAAACTTCACTATTTAGAGCATAAGCGTTAGGAAAAGTATAAACTGGGTACAATTGCTTGTCGCAATTAAAATAAACTAAAGAATGGCGACCAGAAGCCCCCGTGTTTTGTGTATAAATTCCATTTCCATATTCAATATGTGTAGAAGAACTAGAGCTAAGAATTTGACGATCCCTAAAAGTAGCTCCGCTAGTTGGCCACCCAATAAAGCTGTCGGAATATAAAGTTCTAGCCTCGCCGGAAAATCCGCTTGCCCTTGGGTGGGCTATACTTACGCCTAGACCTAGGTTAGGCATATAGCTTACGCTTTATATGCAATAACTTTTCCGGAAGCTAAAGTGAAACTTGTGAAAGGCCCGTAAATAATAGTCCCAGCATTTAAAACTAGTGAAACTAAATTTCCGACAGTAGAATTAAGAGCAGACAGAGCCGAAAATTGAGCATCTTCAATAACTTGAATAGCCGCAAAATTTCCGGGAGTTGCGCTTGTGCCATCCACAAAAACAAATCCACGCTGGCCAAGCGCTACGAGCAAGGCATCGGTTTCTTGGGTTACAGAGGGAGCAATATTTTCGTCATTCCATGCCATAAGGTTCTCCTATTGTGTGGTCTTATTTTTATTTGTCAACTATGTTTGCCAAAAATCTTTGACCAAAAGAATTCAGCAAAGGTGGAAATCATGAATGTCATGACTGCTACGACTCCATACCCCATGTGAATATGCTTCTCAACTTTACCGATCCGCTGGTCGTGTTTATCTCGGTCTTCGAGCAAGGAATCAAGTTTCTCGTCCATGCGGGCGGTACGCTCAAGGAGGGTAACTAGATGGTCATTTTCCATGACTAAAAATCCTATCTAGGGTTGGGTATAGCCGTGATTTCATCTTATTGGCAGTATAGCTCTCAACACCAAGCAAAGGCAAGAATAGCTCGAAACACATCTCGAAGGATTCCCGCTCAAAACAGGCTTTTGGCCTGGCAGGCTTCTTGCCGGCGTCAAGATCCTGAAGATCGTTCCAGGCTTGCTTGACAACCGCCAAGATGAGCTTGTCCACGGCTTTACGCCATTTCGTTCGACGACATTCCTTTTTCAACAGCTTGAACCATGCTCATGTCTTCTTCTGGCATTTCGGTTTCAGTTTCAACTTCGACTTCTTTACCGGGAGAAACTTCTACACCTTCAACTGCCGAGAGATACATGGTCGGTCCTTTAAAATAGCCGCTGGCCATGAAGTCGAATGCATCGCCTTCTTTTACACCTTCCGGGGGTGTAAAGCCTTTGGGTACGGGGAATGAGATATTTTTCATAAGAGTTGTCTTTCTTGAAAGAGTATGATCCCCCGGGGGATAAACCCCGGGGGACCAATTGATTTTTAGGCGTTCAGGTTACGGAGCACGGTCAAGATAGTATTTATCTTGCCCACGATCGTCTGAAGGTCGGCTGCGGCATAAGTTCCGCTAGCGACAACAGTCGATGTGGCGCTGGGCGTGCCGGCATTCGTGAGGGCGAGTAAGCTCAAAGAGCTAACTGTATCGCCCGACACTCCTCCGGTAGCTGACCCAACGGTTGCTACGGTGCTTCCTGCTGTGCCCCATTCGGGACCGTTATTAACGGCACCACGAATTTGAGCTGCCAGGACGTTATCCTGAGTACGCGTTTGAAGGGGGAAGCTCATTTTTAGAGTTCTCCTTTCTTCAATTAGCTAACGTAGTCAAGGCTGATGCTGGACCGTTTATGCATGATGGCGTAGCCATACTGCGGGAACACGGGCCGGGCACCGCTCGCACAGACCCCGCGAAAATATCCGACATTTCCGTCCGGGTTCGCTGTACGATCCAAGATGTTAACCCATTTGAACTCACCGCGATAGTTCTGAGGATTGAATCCCATCTTGTTGGCCGTGTTGATCGGGCTAGGGACTACAGAACGCATTACATCTTGATGAAAGATGTAGCTAATTTCATAGTCAGCCGTCTCGTAGGCGGGATTGATATCATACGAAGTTCCCTTGGTGGTTGCACTCTTGATGAACGGGTATGTCCGGATGAGGGTATCTTTAAAAGCTCCCGCGGTCACGTCAAAAATACGGAACCGAGGAGGATACGCGTCGATCGAATGGTAGAAACCACCATAAGAACGATCAATACCGAGGGGAGTAAGCAACTCATTCGGCTTGGCATATCGGAAATCCTGACGGATATCCGCATTCAAACGAATCAAGCTCTCACTTGTTTCGGCACCGCAGATCAACATGAACACCGGGGCTCCGTTTTCACGGCCCATGGCTTTGCTGCCTGCGCCGTCGCGGACGAGCTTCATGTACAGCCGCTTCAGGATGCCCTGAGTCAGCTGGCTCTGAGGCAACGAGGAGGCAGTAATTGCGCCGGAGGCAAAAGCCGTGGCGATACCGCTAACAGTTGCGTTGTACACGGCAGTTAAGTCATTTGCTGCTGCTGCGCCAGAGGTTGAGGCAACAATCGAGGCGGATGCGGGGTAAACTAAGTTACCAGCATCTGCGACTTGTTTGGTGAATAGATTGCGATAACGATCCTGCCAGATCAAGGAGGTCGATTCAGTCAAGACATCCATGATGTTGGACAATTGCTCTTTACGCTTCACCGCGAAACGCAAATCTTCGAGAGCAATGTCAGGGGAGTCGATCGAAGCCCATTCTAGACTGTACTGACGGAGTTTCTGACCGAAGGTAACTCCGCTGAGTTGCTGGGGCAGAACGTTACCCGCAGTGGAGGTAGAAGACACGGGGGGTGTAGATCCACCAGATAGGGTCTGATCGAAGGGATTGAATCCCTGGTAGGTTTGATCGACAGGATTAGAACCGAGTTTGCGCCAGCCCGAGCCAGCGTCTGCGGTAATTTCACCAGAATTATAACCAGTGACTGCCGATGTTGCGTTAGCAATAGTCAAGGAAGGGTAGTAACGTTCGAAAGTGACCGAACTGATTACATCGCCCATCTCCTCGGGGAATTGTTCCTGTTTAGTTAGTTTAAGCCAAGCTGAAGTGTCGATCGTCCGGCGATAAATCTCCGGTCCGATACGACCCGCTTCTTTAACAAGAAGCTGTTGGATATCATAAGTAGTAGCCATATTAGTAATTTCCTTTCATCCTTCCCCTCACTCACGCAAAGGGTCGGTTGTGATTTATAATAATCCTGCTAGTCCCTATCGGGGCTATCCAGTCTTACTATGTTCTCAAAACTTTTCCCTGGCGGCATCCCAGAGCTTTTAATGCCCGAATTCTGCGAGACCATCTCAATCTTTATAGGTCTTGTTCGGAAAGGGTCTCAATCTTTATACCTATACCGAACTAGTTAAAAGTATCAACCGGGTGGAGCGTGTCAATAGCTTTCAGCTAATTTATTTCATTCCTCGTTCTAGAGCATCTAGAAAGCTAATATCAGCTGGCATTTCTGGGGCGCTACCCTTATCTCCACCAGAAGACGGCAGTGTAGCCCGAAGTTCTTTGGAGAGCTTTTCTAGTTCAAAAATACGGGACTGTGTTTTAGCCACATAATCCTGGAATACGTTCATAACCACGGGCATTGCGGCGGCATTAAAGGTCAACTTAGCTTTAGCCCTAGGGTCAAGCTCAGTATTCTCAATCTGCATGGCCTGCTGTTGGATGTTGTTTAAGGTGCTATTCCAAGCTTCATTCCCCTCAATAGGGCGCAATAGAGCATTTTCTTTTTGAAGATTTTGCCACTCAGATTCATAAGCAGTTTTAACCTCTGATTCCATTCTTTGCTGGAGGGCCGTCGCTTCCTTCTGCTCTTCGGCTTGGATCATCTGTAACACAGTATTAACATCTTTAGTTAGAATTTCTCGTCTTTCAAATACTTTTTGAAGTTCTTCTGCCTTGCTTCGAATAGCTAGGGAATCTACTGGGTCGAATGCGCTTGTGGCTTCTTTTAGCAGGGCTCGACGTTTCGCTGCGTCTGGCTCAACCATCGCGGAATAAATATTCCTGGGGTCCACCCCCTCGTATAATTTGCTGATTTCAGAAACCTCTTTTTGAATGCTGTTAAGGGGCTCAGTAACTGCCTGCTTGTATTCCTTAGTAGATTCCAGTCGGGAGAACTTCAACTCATTCTCGTACTCATCGCGTTCCTGCTTGAGCGTATTAAGCTGGTTCTGCAAATCAATCTGCTCGACCGAATTAGTAGGAGCTTCGGAAACTTTGCCTTCAAGTTCTTTCAGCTTTGAGCGTGCTTCGCGCAAATCTTTAGTTAAACGGGCCCAAGCAGTCTGAGCTTCAGGCTTAAGATTCTCTGGAGCTTTAACATCCGGGTCATCGGAAATGGTTTCGGTTTTTGTGACTTCTTCTTGTCCAGTCATACGCTTGGTCAAAATATCAAGCGGATTGGTGCTAGAAGACGCATCAGTCTTGGAAACTTCCACAGATTTTGTAGTTTCAGCCGGGGCTGTTACTGCCGTTGCAACGGGTGTTTCAGTTGCGGGGGCTTTATCTAAAGCCTCAAAAGCAACATCAAATGCGTCGGCAAAGCTAATGTTTTGGGGGGAGGCGGCTCCCGATACTACGGGTTCTGCGGTGGCTGTTTCGCTCATAGTTAGTGTTCCTTATTGTTGGTTGGTTTCTACTGGTTTTGTTTCCCAAGGTTCTGGTAAAGGAGTGGGTTCCTTTATATCTTCGGATAACCCTTTAAGTACTCGAAGCGCTTCGTAATATCCTTCTCGTCGTGCGTTTAGAGTTGCGTTCCAGTCAATAAAATCAACGTTCTGAGGTGGAAGTGAAGGAATTGGACTCCCAAGATTTAATAGAACTTGATACAAAGATGAACCAGCTTCAGACTTTAAAAAAGCTTTCCACTCGGCTTTTAAATGACTTCTATTATTCCAATCTTGTAACGTCATGCTTTTGGTGCTTTGGGGGTATTCATAGCGACACGCAGATTAGCTGCGGCTTGCGCATCTTGTAAAGCTAATTTTTGTTTTAATTCTGCTTCTTTGAACCGCGCGTCTAGCTCTGCTCTCTGCTGCTTCAGTTGCATGTCGAGCTCGTGCTCTTGCATTTTCATTTGCATTTGTGGCGATATCCCCTGTATCTCCCCTTGTTCAAGAGCCATTTGTTGCTGCTGTTCATTTGCTACCCGAATATCCTGCTGTACATCTCTCTGCAAATTAACGACGGCTTCACGGAGCAAATTCATAATAAGTTTAGCTTGGCCTAATTCCTGTTGCCGATTCTTATCGTCGGCAATTTTAAGCAGATGCTCATTACAATGTTCGTATACCATAGTAAGGAACATCATTGTTTTTTGCTTATCTTCTATCTGATTATTTTGGACTGCCTCCACTATTGGTTGAACTTCTTTCAAGTGAACTGATAAATGAATAGCGTGATTCTCGTTTGGCATAACTGTTACTTGTCGTCCGGCCTGCATTGACCCATTCTCTAGTTCAGCAATTTTAGCATCCATTGGAATTCTATTTTTAACGGTCGGATTAGGTAAATATCGATCAACTTGATCATAACCCACTCTTGCTGCAATCCGATCCCTCAAGGCATTAATCTGTCCGACTTCATCGAACTTAGGCAGAAGTTGCATAAATTCATTGAAGGTTGAAAGGCGGGCAGATGGAGAACCCAGACCGATTGCTTTTACGGCGTCAACGCTGAACACAGATTTTACTGCCTGCCAAGGAACATTTCTCTCTACTAATCTTTTCCTAAATTCAATTGCTTCGGCGTAGCCAGGCTCGCCGGGAATCCACATATCGCGTTGCAGTCTTCGGAATTGTTCTTTCAGCAGTTTTCCCCAAGGCACATAAAACAAATTCATGGCGTTTGTCGTCAAAACAGACTCAGTAGCCAGTTGTGCCTCTACCTCATACGCGGTCCTGGGATTTCCCCTGCCGGAGGCGGCCATTGGCATATAAGATCCAGTGTTACCCTGTCGAACTGCTGCCATATCCTCAATTAAAGGTTTAACATTCTCAGCCAGATTTGGAAAATTGGTATTGACTACACTTAATCCTGGCGGAAGGAAAGACAGCGGACCGGAATAAGCCATTGTCATTCTAGAAATATCTTCGGAACTTTGCGGCTGTAGCAATATAGAAGTTTGTACCATAGCTCCGTCCGCCACGGCGCAACGCAACCGATTAGTCATTTGAATATGAGGAAAGATTTTATACCCAAGTCCTCGAATAGAATGATACATTCCGTTCCCAATGCCATATGTAAAAATATGAAAAGCTTCCGAGGCGGTTTTAAAACGGTGTAACTTTTTAAACAAGAAATCACCTTTTCCATCACGACGCCCGATGGCGTGTGAATAGCTGCCGTCAAATTCTCGAACGTAATAATGTACTACGTGAATCTCGCGGCTCCTAACGTGAGCAAAATAAAGATCGTTAGCTTTAATCTGTCTCTGCAACTCTTCCCAATTAAATCCGTCTTGTGGAAAAGTGGTAGTGGCATCTCGAATTGCGTCTCTGACGGCTTCGACATTCCATCCCGCTTGGGTTGCAATTTCCGGATTCTCGATATACTGGAACAATTCGTGAGTTAAATAAATTCGGCGTACACAAGCAATTTCCACTTTATCTTCTGTAGCGGAAGTTCCTCTTGGGATAAAGAAATCTCCGATTGGACATACATTCCATTGCCAATTACGTTCATCTTCAAAAAAAGCAATACCTAAGCCTTGTGAAACAAAATAATAGGAAAGAAGCTGCTGTTTAAAATAAAAGCTTGACCAATCTTTTGTCATCAATCTATGAAACTCTTCTGCGATAATAGAGCCATATTCCTCACGTTGGCTTTCGTCTCCATACGTAGTCTTAATATTTACAAGTCTATCTACAGAAGTTACTAAATCATTATATGAAGTTAAAGCTCTTTCTAAATCGGCCCCCGCTTCGCCAAAATTTAAATTTGCCCGATAACCTTGACCTAAGCGTCGAAGTGCGACGGTATCGTATGGAGCGGCCCCGTCAAACATATCCATAATTCTAGCGCGGTCACGAGCAGAAGCTTCATCCGCTAGATACAAATTTTGATAAAGACTAAAAAGTCCGTTGTGGTCGCTAATGCGAGTTTTCGGAGCTTTTCCGCTTTCGCTTATTGTTAACAGGTCCGAATCTGGTACAGAATAAGTGTTGTATTTGGGTTCCACAAGTTCGACTAGTATGGGCGAGCACGCTAGCCCTGTCAATCAACTTTTAACTTTCTAGAGAGGACGACTCAGCAATTGCCTGGTCTAACTTTCTTGTTTGCTCCGTCCAGCTAGCTCTTAATTTTCCTCCAACTAAAGACCCGGCATGAATACCCAATTTCTGCCTTGCTAAATCTAAACCTAAAAAGAAGGCATCGGCCAAATCGGGGGACCGGCCTAGTCTAAGTTTATAGTCTCTTTTGGGCTCAACTGTTACCTTTCCTCCCCCTGTAGTCGTATATTTTCTACCGGTCATCTCTTTAGCTAAATCGGGGACAACGCCCTTGAGCTGACCCGCTCGCATGTATTCCACCCCAGAAAACCATAATTCGGTCACGCGATTAGTATACTTATCTGATCCCTTGATGGGATTGGTAACACTTACTGGAAGATTGGAGGCTCGTTCTCCAAATTTGATTCGAAGGATCCTGGGGGACCATAGCTCCGCGAGAATATCGCAAAAGGGATCTCCGGCTCCAGTGGCGTCTATCGCTAATCGTTCTGGGGGAATCCCGGATTCGGAGCAAATACGCATAACTTCTCTGGCGATTTGGAAATTTCTAGGTTCTGGTTTGGTTACATCTTCACGTAAATAATGAAACTTTTGTAACGCTACGGCGGGGCCGGCTTCCTCGCTTTGTCCGTACTTTAGAATAGCCAGAACAGATCGATCTCCGCCATTCGTAAAGGCTGGGTCAAATCCAGCCAAATACATGGGTGAGGAGGACCATCTTGGTTCTTTTGTCACATCATATTTACGAAAATCAGCTTCTGAATAAATCCCCTCCTCCGCCCCAACAGGAGCTGGGAAGCTTCTAATAAATCGCCAAAATGAAAGGGAGTTTTCCCCTTCATTGTCGATCGCATACTTAACTTGCTTGGACGTCAGCAAAAAAGGCCATTTATCGTTATGCTCAATATTTGGAGTCTTGAGTCCGTCCAAATGAATACATTTGCCGCTTTTAGTTTCCCACTCATCGGCATCTACTGTAATCGAATTCCAACCATCTTTTGGTGTCGAGAAAACCCCAAACGGATCATATTGAGAATTAAAGTTACCTAGTGCAACACATTGGAATTGCGGATTGGCATTCAAATTATTAATTGCCTCGAATACCGAATTAGTAACATCGGTTGCTTCGTCAATAATCAAGAACACTCTTTTATTTTTTAGTCCAATAAGTTTTGCTGTTGCTTCCTTTTCTTTATCGGGACTCGAGGGTACTAGGGTAATAGAGGAACGGTCCGATGCTTCGCCGGATTCGGATGCATCTAAAACAATTTTCCCCATAGAGTCGACTAGCTTTCCGGGCAGTCCTGGGACTTGCATATATCGCTCACGAATAGAACCCCACAGACGTTTACGGGCTTCTCGAACGCTGGTCGTGGTGACAAGCACTAAAGTTTCGTGTGGGGCGCAAAGCCAATTTACTAAACCCCACATCGCCATAGTGGAAGTCTTAGCCGAAGACTTCGGACCAGAAATGGCTAAATAGTTTTCTTCGCACGCTCGCTCAATCATCCAGTCGGCCCAAGGATGCCAATGAAAACCATTCTTGTTTTTTGTTTTATGATAAGGCCAAAGGAGATTCACTACATTCTTAAAATGCTGGGCTTTGCCCAAACCTCCGTCTTCAGGCTTCAATCCCATTTTGAAAGCCAACAATTCAATGTCGAGGTCTCCGGCTCCATCTGGCCAGGACTTTCCATATTTTTCTATAGGCAAGGAACTACTCTGCATAATTACTTGACAGTTGTCAATTTGAGTTCACTCTATCCAGCACGATGAACACACCCTTAAAAAATGAACAGTTGTACAAAAGGCAAAGTCGGAGAACGTGAGTGGCGCGACGTCCTCAAGGCGAAGGGCTTCGAAGCGCGGCGCGGTCGCCAGTTCTCAGGCAGCCCGGAATCGCCAGATGTTGTCAGCAACCTCCCTTTTCACTTTGAAGTCAAGCGGGTTGAGGCACTCAACATTAATAAAGCAATGGAACAGGCCAAACGAGACAGTGGCAAGAGTGTGCCAGTTGTGGCCCATAGAAAAAACAAGTGCGCGTGGCTTGTTACGATGGCTGCGGAAGATTGGCTTGAGCTAGTTCGTGAAAGGCACTCAGACGCTTGTTCAACTCCGCCCGTGGCAGGAGAAATCAAAAAGTATTATACTTCAGGCAATTCGGAACCACTCGATCGCGCTGGATTGCTCTGATACTGGAACCGGAAAAACTGTTACAGCTTGTGCTGTGGCAAAAGAACTTGGTTTTGAATTTGCCATTATAGCCCCCAAGATTGTACTTCCCGCTTGGAAAAGTTGGTGTAGCACTTTTGGGCTACATCCTAAATTTGTTTTAAACTATGAAAAGCTTCGAACTGGCAACACAGAATTTATAAATAAACTAGCTAGCAAACAGTGGGATTGGAAGCATAAGGGAAAAGATTTCCTTTATATATTTGACGAAGTCCATCGTTGTAAGAGTTACAAATCTCAGAATGGGGCAATGCTCGAGGCCGCAGCTGGATCGAACGTTCTCATGCTGTCTGCTACCGCCGCGGGAAGTCCTATGGATATGCGTTTTACTGGGCGACTTCTTGGGCTTCACAACGGGGTGGATTACTTTAGATGGCTCCACAAAAACGGTGTGGTCAAGGCTCCGTGGGGTGGCATGACATTCCGTGGCGGGAAGCGTGTGCTAACCGATATCCACTCCAAGATATTTCCAGCTAAAGGTGTTCGTATTCGGATCAGTGAACTTGGGGATGCGTTTCCGAGTAACCAGGTAAACGCCGAGGTGCTGGACATCTCTCCGAAGATTGGTGAGTTATACCAGAAAGTTGAAGAGGAAATTTTGGAATTAAAAGATCGGTCTCGTACTGACGCAGATCCAGAGAATCCTCTCACTAAGCGTTTGCGTATGAGGCAGGAAATTGAACTGCTTCGAGTTCCTGTGATTACGGAAATGGCGGAGGAGTTTATCGAGGAAGGCAAAAGCGTTGTGTGCTTTGTAAACTTTAGACAAACGCTTGACGCCATAGGAGAGAGAATGAAAAAGCACAAACCAGTTTATATTCTTGGCGATCAAACAACCGACCAAAGAGAATCGGCAATTGCTTCTTTCCAAGCAAACAAGTCGCACTTAATCATCTGCCAAATTGCGGCTGGGGGTGTGGGCGTAAGTCTTCATGATCTGCACGGAAGGCCAAGAGTTTCGCTAATTAGCCCGACGTACTCTGCTGTTGATCTTAAACAAGCTCTCGGTCGTATTCACCGCACGGGAGCTAAAACCCCCGCGCTACAATACATCCTATTCGCGGCTAACTCGGTTGAGGAGGAAGTAAGTAAATCAGTAAAAGCAAAGCTTCGTAATATTGATTTGTTGAACGACGGCGATTTGCTAACTCATAATTAGCGCTTGACGATTACGTTTTTGGGGTCACAATCCACGGCACGCTGATGGATACACAACACGCAAGATACAGCCCGAGCACTCTAAAGAGTCGGGAATTATGTCCGGGATATGAACCTAAACGGGACGGGGAGGTTCACATAGTGACACAACGTGGAACCGCTATGCATCACGCTTGTGAAATGAGCGACTTTGAAGATTTGAATGCCGACGAAACCAAACTCGTAATGAAATGTTTAGATTACATTGAACGCTTGCGAGCGGAGTTAGCTACCGATGCTTGACCTCAAGGAAATCAAGCTGGAGGTTTTTGATCAATGGGGTTTTGTTGATCGATTGATGATTCGTGGGGATAAGGCTCATCTTATTGATTACAAATTTGGATTTAATCCCGTTGACGATGCGGAACATAATGCTCAGATGTGGGCCTATACTCTCGGTGTTTTTGATAAACACGATTATATTAAAGAAGTTACTGTACACATTTTGCAACCTCGTCTAGATCTTATCTTCACCCACACATTCACCCGTGAGGGTGACTACCAAAGAATACACAAACGAATAAAAGGAATCATCGACAAATGCAAAAATCATACAGAAGCCGATTATACACCTGGGGATCAATGCGTTTATTGCCACAAGCTAGCAGACTGCCCAGCAGTCCACGGAGCCACAATGCAGATCGTTAAAGCTTATGACATGGCGCACGACGCCCAGTTGCCTGAACTATTTCAACCAAGCCAGTTGTCCACGCCAGAGCGTAGGGCTCAAGCCCAGCGTATAGCGATGGTCATGGAGGCTTGGTGCTCCAGTGTTCGTAAACATAATTTAGAATTTGCTAAAGAGGGTGGTGAAATCCCAGGTTATGGATTGAAAGAAATCCAGGGCCGTAGGGAGATTAAGGACTCTGAAAAGGCTTGGGATTTGGTGAAAGGTAAACTTACTCCAGAGGAGTTCAGCTCCGCCTGCGAGATTAAGTTCACAGATTTGGCCGATCTAGTTGCGGCCAAGGCGCCTCGCGGTCAGAAGACCGTGGCGAAAGAACAACTGGAAGATGACCTCATCGCTGCTGAAGCAATGACGCGCGGTGAGCCGTCTTATCAACTAAGAAAAAATAAAGAAATAAAAGAGATAAAACAAATAAAATGAAAACATCATTCAGTAAGAAAGATAAAGAAGCCGTAGAGGCAACCGAAGATAAAGCGTTGGCTGTTGCGGAGAGCAAGTCTCCCTCCATCACCAACCGTAACGCTGGGGTGGACGGAGAGTTCAAAGCTTCCGACTTCCTTATCCCGAGGATTAACCTTGTGGGTAAGACTGGCAACCTTAGCAATAACTTCCAACCGGGCTCCTTTGTATTTAACAAAGAGATGGTTGTTGGGAGTAAGGACTCCGCGATGGAGGCCATCATTACTCACATCCAAAAGAAATACATCCAGGAAATCCCTTATGGGACGGATGTCATCCCGAAGATTTTTGCCTCGCAAGCCGAGGTGGAAACTGCGGGAGGAACTTTGGATATCTCTGAGTCAGAGGATGCGGACCGGTATATTCCGTTTCTTGTCTTGACCCTTTTGGTTGCAGAGCCGAAAGATAAGAATCCGATCTTCTCTCTTGAGGGACCGGATAAAAAGAACTACGCGCTGGCGCAGTACAACCTCACCAAGAGTGCGTACCGCGGAGCGGGTCGTCAGTTGCTAACCGACAGTCAGACCGTGCTTCGTGGCGGGTTGACTAAGGGGCGCTATCAAGTTAGTAGCAAGCTCAATACCAACACGATGGGTAGCTGGTTTACGCCCACGTTCAAGTTGGCTGGAACAAACAATGACGAGTTCCAGGCTTGGGCTTCCAGCTTGATCTAAGTAGATGAAAAAGGGGAGACGTTCCGGCATGGTGCGACGCGAGAGGCGTCGACAGGTTAGGTGTGTCCTGCCGCGTGAAACACCGGACGTCCTCCGCCAAATGGTTAAGTTCTTCTCTGAATTACTGGAATCAAAATTTCAAAATGTAACGCAAGTAAAGGGTATATGGATCAAAACGAAATAGTTCCGCCTTCAATTCATGAGGTGGCTTCGGAAGCCTTCACTACTGTCACTAAAATTATGGAAAAAGGTTCTGATAAGAGTTTATTTGGCGAGTGGTTTTATAAGGACTCTCGTCGGTATAATTCCGATAGAGCAATTAGCCATATTTGTAGAGCTATGATGCAGATTGATGGTAATGGACAAGACCCGGATTTAGGGGGAGAGACATCTATCGATCACCTAGAACGAGCTTTAGTAAGGGCGGCTTTTCTATTGTTTAAATGCAAAAGGGGGAAAATAGAATGATCGATTCATTTTTGTTATGGGTATTTGTTTGGATTAGTAAGCGTTGGTTTAACTCCGTTGTTTTTGGAACTGATCCAGAAACAGATAGAGCCTCATCTATTTCATTCTTTGAAAATGAGGAGCATGCTCAACAATATTTAGAGTTAATTCAAAAAGGAAAAGAGGCAAAACAAAAATGATATTTCATTGGGTTTGGAAGAAAACCGGGTTTCCTTATTTGGAATCCCCTAAAACAGAAACAAAAAGTACAACCATGCCAAAAAAGAAAGGTAAGGTGTCAAGTGGAAAATCAAAGCGACCTAGAAAACGATAGACTTGCTCAAAAAGTTGTTGCAGAATTGGATTACCTTTTAAAGGAAGGATTTTTATGTCTAAAGAACACAACGGAACCGATCATTGTTTTAAACCCGGGGGTGAGCATATGAGTCTTGACGAGCTTATTGACGCAGATACTATGCGAAAGAATCCTGAATATATGCAAAGGGAAATTCACCGTGTCCATCAGTTTTACAAGCGAGTAACAGATCTGGCGGAAACAAACCATAAAACCGCGTCTACTCTTGTGGAAGAGAATGGGCGGTTAGAAAATGAGAACGATGGACTAAAGGAGTTCTGCCAGGAACTCCTTGCGTCTATGGCAGACCTTGAGCAGGAATGTTCGCAATTCCGCCACAAGGTTAGGTCAGCCGTGCTCGAATTACTACCACATCAGAAAGAACAAAAAAATGATTGAATTAGCATTACAAATAACAAATCAAGTTGGAACTGATAAAATCAGCGTTGAAGTTTTGCCGAGAGATGGTGAGGCAAATGTTGTTGAGAAGGACGTATTAGAAGGTCTTTTTCCACACATTGTTGGTCTTTTAAACGGATTGCTTGGTGGGGAAGGTTTTAGAAAAACCGAAAAGCAGGCTCAGGTAATTCCAGATATGGAGTCTAGGATCGTGGATAAAAATGGTGTGCCTTCCTCAATTCCGATGACGGAGGAATATCTTCTTAAAAAGGGTTTAATTGCGCCGGAAACTGGACCCGAGGTAAGGGACAGGGATTCCTCTATAATCATAGACTAATGTCTTCCGCCAGTGAAAAACTGGCCGAAGAATTCACCGTGATTCCTTACCCATTCGTGGGTGAGCATCGCGATGCAATCGAGGCTGAATATGCGGCGCTACTTCAAGGTGGGATAAGACCAACTGAAGTAGCTGATCTCATTCTTCATGCCTTGGAGATATTATTAAACAAAAGAAAAAAAGCAGAAGGAACGAACACTTATGATGAAGCTACAACTCGGGTATCTGATATGCTTGGGCGCCTTGTGGTTTTTGAAGAAATGTTCTCAAATAAAAAACAAAAAAAATAAAAATGAATACATATGCAATTGACTTTGAAACATATTACGACAAGGAGACATCAATCACAACGCTTGGGCAGTGGCATTACTTGCGGAGTCCGGCTTCAGATATCTACATGGTTGCCATTCAGGGGCCGGATGTTGACTACGTAGGTTGTCCTAAAAAAGCCCCGTGGGCCAAGATTGATGGCCACAAGTGGGTGGCTCACAATTACAGCTTCGACGGCGCGGTGATCGAGAGGTTGCGGGAGCAGGGATGTGTTCAATCCAAGCCTGTAGCTTGGGACTGCACCGCAAACCTTTCGGTTGCCGTGGGGGCTCCACGTAATTTGTTGGGTGCTTCCAGGGAACTTCTTGGTAGGACTATCGACAAGGACCCTCGGGATAAGATGCATTCCAAGAAATGGAGCGATGTCGAGGGTACTGAATTTGGAAAAGAAGTATTGGAGTACGCTCGCCAGGACGCCAAGGCATGTCTTGGTATTTACGAGAAGTTCTCCAGCGACATGCTTCCGGCAGAGTCCGAGCTATCGAAACACACTATTGAGATGGGGTGGCGCGGGATTCAGGTCGACCAAGATGCTGTTTCCGCTGGCGTTAAGGCTCTTCAAAAGGTTACTTGGGAGAGTGAGAACGCCTTGCCTTGGATCGATGAGACAGATGGGGTGGTGCTTTCGACAAAGGCATTTCGCAGGGAATGCGCAAAAGCTGGTATTCCGTGGCCCACTTCGTTGGCCGAGAACTCTGAAGAGTGCGCGTTGTGGGAATCCCAGTACGGCGAGCAAGTTCCTTTTGTCGGGGTCATGCGTGACTGGCGCAAGGCAAACTCTTTGCTGGCCAAACTAAAGGTCATGCAAGGTCGCGTCAAGCCAGACGGAACTATGAGCTACGGATTGAAATACATGGGTGCTCATACGGGTCGTTGGTCTGGTGATTCGAAGTTTAACGTTCAGAACCTCCCTCGTAATGAAATGTTTGGAGTAGACCTTAGGGGTTGCATCGTACCCCGGCCAGGTAAGAAGTTTGTTATCTGTGACTTGGCTCAGATTGAGCCGCGGGTGCTTGCTTGGCTGTCTGGTAACGAAGGGCTCCTTCAGGCGATCAGAAATGGTTATGGCATCTACGAGGCAGCGGCTAAGAACATGGGGCTATGGGACGGTGAGAAAGCAACCCTCAAGAAGGTTGACGCACCCCTGTATCAATTGGTAAAGGCGATGGTGCTTGGCCTTGGCTACGGTGCCGGGGCGAAGAAGTTCGCTCTTATTGCCAAGATGCAATATGGAATCGACATGACGGAAACTAAGTCGACCATGATCGTCAATGATTTTCGTACAAGGAATCAACCGATCTTGGACTTGTGGCGAAAGCTGGAGGGCGACTTCCAGCGGGCGAAAGCGGACAAGCAGTTTGAGGTGGGCTTGCCAAGTGGTCGGGTTCTTACCTACCGGAATATTATGTCTCAATGGCCGGACAAGCAGAAGTATGACAAAAGTGGTAAAGCCAGGAAATCGGCCTGGACGGCTAGAGTCGAAAGAGGAGGACCGCAGATTCCATTCTACGGAGGGAAGCTGTGCGAGAACCTGGTCCAGGCTGTAGCGCGTGACGTTATGGGCGCGGCGGTATTACGTTTGGAAAAGGCTGGTTGCCCTGTTGTAATGCACATTCACGACGAAGCTGTTTGCGAAGTTGACAATTCAGTTCCGGCTGGTGAGATTGAACGTCTCATGAGCGTCTGTCCTGAATGGTTGGATGGGTGTCCAATAGGTGCGGAAGCGACCGACGCAGTGAGGTACAAAAAATGAACCTCTTTCGTATACCCAATTTATCGTCGTCGATTGCCAGCTCATGCACACCTTGGGACGGTAATGTAAACCAGCCACCTAGTCTTGAGCCAGAAGTTGCAAAGCGTTGGGCTGTTCAGAATTCAACTGACGGAATGTTCGTCAGCGGATTCGAAGGTCGTGCCGCGGCCATGCGTGTAACCAGAGATAATCCCCCGGCAAAGATGCATGCGTTCATTGCAGACTATGATTGTGAACTTACATCTGAAGAGTTTATCTCTGGGGTTGGAGCCAAAGCCAAGGCTGGATTAAAACCCATGTTTGCTCACCGTACTCCGAGTGGAGGTGCGCGGGTTATCTGGATGTTTGAAACACCCATGCAGATTCCAGTTGGACTATTGCCGGCGTTCTTAAAGCGTGTGGCGAAAGAACTGGGAGCGAAGCGTTTGTTCGCCGGACTGGATGACAATCACGTCAAACCAGAGCAGTACTATGCTTGGTATCTGCCGGTCACAAAAGTCGGGGATGTCCCTTTAAGGACAGAGACCTTGTATAGCTGGTTTGCTTCGACAATCGATGCCGATCATAAGTACCGCGGGGAAGGCCCCGTTGAGATCCCGATGGATCGTGTGCGTAGTCGCGTACAGGAAATGTATCCCGACAAGTTGCTAGGTAACCTCGAGGTAAACGGCAGAACCAATGCGTTCTGGACTGTGACTTCGGATAATCCGACTGCCTGCGTAGTTACCCCTACCGGTATCGTCAGCTTCTCTCAGGACAAGAGTTTCTATAGCTGGGCTGAAATCCTCGGTGCTGGATGGGTAAAGGAGTTTGAGGAGGATCGTCTAGGCGCACCTCTCGCCAACTATTACTTCGACGGAAAGCGATACTGGAGACAGGACGGTCGTGGCATCTGGCGCGACACAGACTCTGAGACTACCCGCAAGGATATTGCTGGTATCTACGGACTGTCTCTCGCTCCAATGCAACGGGGTGGAATGTGCGAAGTTGACCAGACCGTTTTGCGTGTGCGCGAAACAAGACGAGTTGACGATGCCGGTCCAATCCTATTTAGCAAAGAAGAAGTCGTTTACATGGGCGGCCGTACCGTTCTCAACATCTCACGGGTCAAGGTTCTGGAACCCAGGACTGAAGTCTGTGAGAAGTGGGGTGATGGATTCCCTTGGATCGCAAAGTTCCTCGACGGGTTCTTCAATCCACACGATTCCCTCCAATACTTCCTGGCGTGGCTTCATCACTTCTACGTATCTGCCAAGTCGGGAAAGCAGTCACAAGGTCAGGCGATCTTTATCGCTGGACCGGTGGGAGTGGGCAAGACGCTCATGGGCACTCAGATTGTATCCAGACTGATGGGTGGTGGTTGCGACGCCTCGGGGCATATCTCCGGGGAGAGCGAGTTCAACTCGGAGATGTTCGAGGTGGGCGTACTCAACGTCGATGATACTATCGCCTCAACTAGCCACGAGAAACACTTGCTCTTCTCCAATACGGTGAAGAAGTTTGTTGCCAATCGTCGCCATCGTTACCGGGCTATGTGGAAGAATCCCGCTACCATTGAGTGGTCAGGTCGGGTGTTCGTCACCTTGAATGATGACCCCGACTCCATGCGGGCGGTTCCATACACGGACGCAAGTATATTAGATAAGCTAATGCTATTTAAGGCTTCGTCCAAAGGTATGGACTTCCCTCAGTCTCAGGAGCTACAGCGCATTCTTGACGGCGAGCTCCCGGCGTTTGCTAGATGGTTGACTGACTTTGAAATCCCTGAGGAGCTTAAGTGTTCCAATCGGTTTCAGGTTAAGTGCTACCACCACGCCGATATCCTTGAGGATACCCGGACTACTCATCCTAACCATGCCTTCTCGGAGTTGCTGGACGAATTTCTTATTGGGTTCAACCAAGCCAATCCAAAGGAGAAAACATGGAAGGGTTCAGCTACCCAGCTACTTAACCAGATGTTAAATGACCAGAGCCTCACCAATCTTACCCGCCATTATGCTTCCACTCCGGAGAAAATGGGACAACGGCTGGCAAAGTTGATGACAACTAAAGGTATTGAGCGGGTGACGATCCAGGGCAAGGTCCTCTGGAAAATCCCAGTTGACGACGTTAAGCCGGTTGTTTAAGCTGGTTTCACGCTCGAAACACTGCTTATGAGAAATATAGCCATAGCCTTAGCTATGCTGTTTTCAATTCCTACGTTGGTTTCCAATGTATTGATTGAAACACAGCCTAAAAAGCCTGCCAAGAAAATCAAGGTAAGGCTCACAGCTTATTGGTGTGGTCAAGACCCGGATACCTCAAGGTTTAAATCCTCAACGGGGTATACCCTAAAGTCCGGAAGGACATGTGCGGTCGACCCGAAGATCATACCGTATGGGAGTACCGTAATCATCGATGGGAAGGAGTTTAAAGCGATCGATACTGGTACAGCAGTTATTGCCAAGAAAGCTTCGCACGGTAAACTTCCTGTTGTGGATCTCTTTTATAAAACAGAACGTCAGGCTATGGTTGCGCTAGGTAATATGCCAATGCATCCATGGGTGGAGATTCGATAATGTACATAGGAATAACGGCAAGTACGGGAGGAGCGACATCTATTCAAACAATGTCTGATTTTACTATAAATGGAAATTTAGTTAATTCATTTAATGAAAATTTTTTAAAGGATGGTAGAAGACTTCCACCCAATCCCTCTACTGGAAAAGCATCAATACCTTGTGATTGCCAGTGTCGTAGTGGTTATGGAGAAAATCCGTTTAGATTAACTGAAAACCTAGGATATCAGGCGTCCGCAATATGGGCGGCCGATACCAGTAGTGTCAACCCCGCTTCCTTTTCCGCTTCTTTTCAATATTTTATTGAGGGAAGTTCTCAAGCCGACGGTTTTACTCTCTGTTTTTCCAGATTTGTATTTATTGCTGGTGATGGTGGTGGTCTTGGTTATCAAGGTTCAGGAGCGAGTTCGGTTGCTATTGAAGTTGATTCCTTTCAAAATGATCATGACCCGAGTAATTCTCATGTGGCAATTATTGCTGGTGGATCTGTTATAACACACCTTCAATTAGCGGAAGTAACCATAAGGCCGTCAGGAATTATAAGCGCAAATTATTCTGGTGGAAGATTAAAAGTTAATCACAATCAAGTGCCAATTCTTGATTACGCAATTAATATACCGAGTATCGCCGGCTAATAGACTAGCATGGAAAACAAAGTACAAAAGTTTGCTAAATCCATGGGTACTTGGGCTGGGTCGGGGTTCAAGAGGGTACAGCAACATGTCTATGATAAGCGGATTACCATCTGCCGTAATTGTCAGTTCTGGGAAGAGAAGGGAAATATGGGCATGGGAAAGTGCTTGAAATGTGGATGCGGAAAGGGTAAACATTGGTTGCCGCACGAGCAATGTCCAATTGGTCTGTGGGGCAAGGAGAATATATGAAAAAACAAAAAAGTATTTTATCGGCAAAGCGGGTTCCATTGTCCCCAGAGATTGGGAAACTCCCCGCTATTAAGATTGTGGCAGAGCGAAAAGTTGACTATGTGGAATTAGACCTTGACGTGGATGACAAAGCGGTGGCAGTATTGGCGAAAGCTGGATTGGAAACAATCCGGAATGATAAGGAGGCTTTGGTGAGCTACGCGATCAACAGAGCCCTAAAAGACCTTATCAAAAACGAGAAAGAAAAAGATGCAAGACACATTGCTTAAGACGTTTCTCGGAGCGGTAGCCGCGTTGCTTGGGGGTGCAATATGTATATTCTTAGCCGTGGTTTGGTTTCGGTGTTGGGAATATTTGCGGTCGTTCTTTCGTCGTTTGCACACGCGGAACAACAAATCCTAAAGTCAGTTGTCCGCATCCAGGCGACGTCGTTAACATCCCGCGAGACCAAGCGGGGTACGGGTGTGGCTGTTGAGGGTGGTGTTCTTACAGCCGCTCATGTCGTGGAAGGCTGTGTTCCAGATTCGATCAACGTTCTGTGTGGCGACGGGGATGATTCAATCGTATTTGACGGAGAGTTGGTTTACAAGGACACGCTGATGGATCTGGCGTTTATCCGAGTCAAGAATGACTTTAATAAAATTATTAATTTGCCACCGGTCAAGTTTGACGTGGCTTTCCCTGTCCAACCCGGTACCGAGGTTTACGCTATCGGCAATTCTTTGGGATTTACCCGCACGATATCCAAAGGCATCGTATCGGCGTCTGGTACCAAATCAAACGAGAAGTTTCTTTATACGGATGCTTTGGTGCGAAAAGGTAACTCAGGCGGCCCGCTGGTAGACCACAAAGGTGAAGTCATCGGTCTGGTCTTGGGATGTATTGATATCGCCCCCGCGGGGCAAACACCTGTTAAGGATACGTCTCCGGAGTTCACCTATTCAGTAGCCGCAGCAGACATAGTCGACTTTTTAGCCTCAAAGGGACAAGTCGGAGAGGGATACCTTGGAGTAAGTGGTAAGACGGTAAGTACGGGTATGGGACAGGCTAATTGCGACCAAGGACTGGAGATCACTCATAAAACACGGGAATGTGGCCTTTATACGGGCGATATCATATTTTCAGTAGGAGATACCCAAATTACCTCCAATCGCGATCTAATAAGGGTTATACGACGATTAGAGCCTGGTTCTACAATCAGAGCTGATATCCTTAGACTTGGTCAGTTCAAGACGGTAGAACTTTCTATTACTACAAAACCTTGATATAAAGGTGGAAGCACTTCTGCTTTCAGCAAAAAGACTTACGGAAGGTACATGTAGTAGTCGTAAGTCCTTGATACAGTGATAGGGTGGGGGTATGAAACAGGGGTCAAATTGATCCATGTGCTTGAGTATAAGGAATCTAGGAATCGAAGGGTGGTAGGGTGGGGGGTGTAGGGGTGGTTTTGAACTCGTTGTTCCTACAGCTTTGTGTGTGTGGCGTGTGTGTGCAAACACCCGGAACGAGTTGGGATACCCCCACCCAGTGGGACCACCCCCACCCTCTCTTTCTTTATATTTATATATATTAATAGTAAACATACACTTAGACAAGGACCCAAGGTTCAAAATTTGGGTGGGGGTACCCCTTTTTGACCCCCCACCCTAGAGCATACCCCCACCCTAAATCGTAGCTCTTTGGGGATAAAACAGAGAAATATAGCCCTTTGAGGCTAACTTAGCTCATTACCGAGTACGCCACCTTATTGGTGGTAACGGTAGTGTTCCGGACAAGAACGCCGGTTGCGTTCAAGAAATTCACATTGTCAAACAAAACCAGTGAGTATGGCAAAGTAGCCAGATTGGCCGAAGCCACCCCATTGATGGCTTTGGCTCCAGATCCAGTGAGAACGTTAAGCCCGCATGTCCCTATCGATACAAGACACGCGGAAGCCAAAGTTATCCCGTGCCCGGTCGACCTATTGTTAGTCAACAAAGTTTGAGAGAGAGTGAGATTAAAACCAGAAACTCCGTAATCTCCGCCAGTGCAGTTTACTATCTGAGTGGCGTTACCCTCGAGTTGGCAACGAGAAAAATTAAGCCTACCACCACTGGCCACCCTAAACATGTCAACGCAGGTTGCAGATCCTCCGGTAGAATCGCAATCGACCATGTTGCAGGTTCCGTTTACCACACTAATGCCACCACCAGTGGCAAACGGGGAAAATTGACAGAGCTGACCACTTACGCTGGTGCTAGCTCCCGTATTGTCCACAGTAAGACCAAAAGAATTTGTGCTTCCGTTCTGAAACCAAACTGATTCTAAAAACACTCTACACGGAGTAGAACCCCCCGCCACATTGATACAATTCCCACTAGATACCTCGGGCTTGAGGATTGCTAAATTTGTAATTCCAAAAAAGTTATCGTTAATTGTTCCAGAAGTTGGGGCAACAGTAATAGTACCGTTTAAGTAGAGGGGGGCGCGCACCCCAGAATTAGTGAATCCTTGAATCCCAACATAGCCAGTGTCCATCGTCAAATCTTCAGTAATGCTACTGAGCAAGTTAATATACTTTGGGTTTGTACTTGTAGCCCCAATTTTAGCGGCAGAATAAGCCGCGGCCAGAGTTTTGAATGGGGTTAAAAGGTTACCGTCTTCGACGTAGGTATCAGTTCTGTTGGCGTCTACAAAATATTGGGACGTTAACGGTAGTTGTAAGATTGCCCCATTTTGGAATAAGCCAGCTATTTGGCTGGCAAGCACGTTATCGGTAGTACGTACTTGAAGAGGGAACAGAGTCGGCACACACCATAGTGGTCTTAATTAGTTAGAAGTCAATCCCCTCCGGCTGATTGTATTTTGTCCTTTACAGAAGTCAATTCAGTTGAGACACTGTACGGACGATGAAGGCAACCCTTGAGTTTAATCTCCCCGAGGAGGAGACCAATTTTAGATATGCTATGAGCGCACACGACATGGCGATGGTCATTACGGATCTTGGAATCTTTCTCCGTTCGAAGATTAAACATGAAATTTCAGATCCCGACCAACTCAACGCCTATGAAAATGTGCGCGATGAACTTCACTCTTTGCTCGACGACCGGAACGTCACCCTCCCATGAAGCATCGAATCTTATCCCATCTGTATTATGCCCTGGGGCACGTATGGAGTTACTTCATGTGTTGGACTGGTTTTGGTTACCGCTTTTATTCTTGGGCGATGGAGAATTCCGTTAACCACGATATTGACTGCTCGCTTTGGAAGCCGGCGCCCGAGAAGAAAATGGCCCGCTACCGGACAGCCCCGTTGGGTAAGAAAAAAAGCAACCGGCGCCGAAGATCGTAAATGCCCACCCTTAACGAAAATATTCCGAGCTTCAAGGCGATGGTAAGGAAATCGTTCTTTACCAAAGACGAGACCGATAGAAACGAATTCTACAACGTATACGTGTTTGCCTTACAGTCGTATCCCGGCACCATCCTCACCTTTCATGTGATGACCGATGCAGGGATGCTTCGAAGCCGAGTCCCCCTGTCTGAGATTTATACTCATGAGCCCACGAATGATATCCCGTTTAATTACAAACAGCTTTGGGATTGTTTCTCAGAGAACGTGACCGTAATCGATTACAGCTTCTTAGCCTACCACCGCGCCCAGATTGTTTTGAGGGACGGAACCAAAGCGTGGGGAACTTACATGTTTACCGTGGACTGGTTCAACAATCCGTATAGCGACGAACCCTCCGATTATAAATGCGGCCATGTGTTTGCCGCGGATGACGGATACTTGCTCTGCATGCCCAACAATAGAATCTTCTGGAGAGACTCCAACTGGGTAACCAAAAAGCTTTCGGAGAATCTCAAACAATTTAAGGTGGACACCGAGCTACCTTCTGTGGAGAATCAGTCCGACAGATGGGTTACGGAGGATACGGACTCCTTCTACTACGACATCCATAAAAGAGAAGAGACAACATAAAGGAGACGCAGATGAGACGAGTAATGGTTGCCACCCCGGCTTTTAGCGGCGAAGTCAGCGCGCACTACTGCCAAAGTCTTTTGCAGTCCACCTTAGAATGTTTGATTGAGGACATAACTCTAGATGTTTGTATTCTTCAGCATCAATCTTTATTACCTGTCGCCAGGGACATCTTGCTAAGAGAAGCGATCAACCGCGGCGTGGACGATATTCTATGGATTGATTCTGATATGGCTTGGGACTCAAAGGATTTGATTAGGATCTTGAAGCACAAGGAAGATATTGTGGGCATACCCTGCCGCAAGAAAATACCGAACAGAGTTGAGTTCAACTTTCAGCTTATCCCCGGGACGATAAAACCCAATGCAGATGGCTTGCTAGAGGTTAACCATATCGGCACTGGTTTTTTAAAGATGTCATCCAAGGCCATTAAGTATTTGTTTGACACCAGCGATAAGTACAATTCGCAAGATAAAATAGAACTTAGTCATGTGTTTGAGATAAAGCTTGACGCTTCCGCCAAGGCTGTAGTTTCGGAAGACTTTACCGCTTGCCGCAAGTTGATTGCGGGTGGTTTCCGTATTTACATAGATACCACGCTTTCATGCGGGCATATCGGCAGCTACACATATACCGGGGGATGTACCGATTTTTTGTCCTACATTGAAACTAATTCCCAAGACACGAAAAGCAGCAAGGTTGTTGTTGGGTTGTCTACTACGCCAGTTCGAATTGATAAAATCATGCCGACTATTCATAGCCTCTTGAAGCAGAAGCGGCCAGCCAACAGGATTGTTCTCAGTCTAGCGGATCAAATCGCCAGGACGGGGGATAAGTTTGAAAAGATACCCAAAGAACTCCAACAACTAGCCGACGACGGCAAGATCGAAATCCACCGAACCAAAGACTATGGCCCGGCAACCAAGTTCATAGGTGCTATGCAAGTCGAGCAGGACCCCAGCGCTTTTATTATTTGGTGTGATGACGATATGGAATACGGCGAGTCCATGGTTGAGTCTCTTCTTGCAGCTTGTGCCGCCCAACCCAAAACCGCTGTTGGTATGATGGCTTTTAATATGGCTAACAACGATACGGTATATGAAGCGGTGACCAGGACTGGCGCGGATGCCGAAATCCTTGAAGGATTCGGTGGAGTTATTTGCCGGCGTAAAGATCTTCCCCCGGTAGAACTTTGGACCCCAGCCACTCCAGAACAGTTTGCGGGTATGACCGATATCCAAAAAGCCTACTTCTTGGGGGATGATTGCGTTATGAGTTACGCCCTTCGAAAAGCGGGCACTAGAACTTTAGCTTTGCAGGCCCCCGCCTATTGCCGAGCCACCGGGGTAGTTGTGAGAGCAGTTAACTTCGGTCCCGACGCTTTACGTACAAATAAATATACCAAGAGTAACTTAGGTTCCTATGCTCTTCTCAAAGCGGGTAATATAACTTGAGAAACATCGCAATCGGAACTCCGTGCTATGGTGGCGTCACCGCCAACTACGCCAATAGTTTGGCCGCGTCGGTTAGCCTCTTTGCAAAGTACAACATAAACTTATTCCCAATCCTGCTCTCGCACCAATCAGTGATTCAGATGGCCCGCAATAGGATGCTCAAAGAGATTATTATTTCTGACGCAGATGATCTTGTTTGGGTTGACTCTGATATTGGGTGGAAACCTGAGGATCTTCTTAAACTGTGCCTCCATGAGGAAGATGTGGTTGGGGCTACTTATCGCAAGAAGCTTCCAGACACAACCCACTTTACCCTAGTATTGTTCAAGGATAAGCAGATACCCGACGAGAGAGGACTGCTTGAGGTGTCCCGCCTTGGCGCCGGATTTTTGCGCATGTCCAAGAAAGCCATGCTCGAAGTATGTTCCACGGCCTCCGAATACCTTGAAGAGTCGGGCACCATTAAGAATGTATTTGAAGTGGGCGTCCGCAAGGGCGAATTCCTGTCCGAGGACTTCTTTCTTTGCGAGAAGCTGAAAGACCTAGGTTATAAGATAATGCTCGATACCAAGATTGATCTTACGCATGAGGGCACATTCAGCTACCGTGGGAGCATATCCCATTATCTTGAGTCCATCAAAATTAAAAAAGAAATTTAATTTTTAAAATACATATAACCATAAATTGGGTCGCTGGGAGGGTGGGGGGAGGGGGAGTCCGTATAGTGTTATGTAGAACCCCACTACTAGCCCTATCGGGAAGGGTGGGGGGATGGATAATAGGAGACACTAAAATGAGCAAATCAGAAACCCAAATCAAACCCTTATTCACCTTTGTCGAAGGCGAATCAGTTGTAACTCGTGAGGCAGGTATTAGCGAAAAGACAGGCAAACCCCTAGCCAAGCGAGAGTACGCCGTAAGCCAAGGCGTGCTGATGGCGAACGGCCGACTTGCCCCTTCATCCGCATTAAAGAAGATGACGGATGCCAAGGGTAAGGAATTAGCGACCATTCAGGTTCAGCAGGTAAAGGCGTTCAGCAACTTTACCCAAGGGAGAATGACCGAAGCGGTTAATCGCATTACGGCGGGCGAGATGCAAGCAACCCAATGCCTTATTAAATTAGAGGAGGACGGCGTGACTCCTGCGGAATATGTTTTCCGCATTAAGACAGCGGGAGTTGGATTGCAGAAGGCGAAACTGGAAAAGGAATTGACCGACAAGGGACTGGATGCGGAGACTATCGCACTTGTTCTGAAACGGGCGTTCCCGAAAGCCTAACGGCATAAGCGGTGGGGGGAGGGAAACCTCCCCCCATCCTTTTTTATCAAAAACCCCAACCCCTTTGAATCAATGATTCTTAGCTTATCAAACATCGATGGCAGGCTTAACGACCGCAGCTTCATCGCTTCGAAGAACTGCGAGGTTAACGATTGTCTTGCCATTGCTTCCTTGATTCTGCGAAGCCAGTCCCAACGCGGGACGGGCTATGCGGTCAACTTTCTCGAGCACATCGATATGTTCACGCAATTCTTTTCTGGTTCCAGGCATCTCGGCTTCGAGGACGTCCAAGCTATGGTCGACTTGATTGCTGATACGCGACAGATATCTGGTCTGCTTACTCTCTGCACTTTGTGCAACACTTCTGTCGATTGCTGTACTAATCTGCACCAAGTTTGCATCCTTTCTCGCAACCCACTTACCTCGTCTGGCTTTACAAGACAAAGTGTTGAGGCTTATGCCATACGTCGATGCAATGAAGCTTCGAGTCTTACCTCCAACGAAGTCTCTTTCTACTGCTTTCCAGTCTATAGCCAAGGCTTTAGGCATAAGGCTAGCTTATCTAGCATTGTGCATAAGGTCAAGGCATCAATGATTCCTCGATTCGAGGATGCACCAACCCTAACCAAAGGAGTAACTACCAATGAGTAACACATACTTGCAGGACTTCGGACACCTGCGTAAACAAGCCAATGCACGGGACGTGCATGACCCTATGTCTAGTGCTGGACGATGGGATGACCTTCAACTGGACTTGCGTAGACCGCATATCCCGCAGGCTCGACGGGCGTCGATGCGTAAGAATCGGACACTCACTGTGGGGAATGTCACTGTCCCCCTGCCCATCGCGGATGCTGAGTTGAACAAGGCGTTAGGCTTCAAGGCTTGCACGGGCAGTCCCAAGTATGCCTTGAGTAACATGACCAGCGACAAGTGGGAGCATGCACCGCATGATGCCAATGTGCGATGGTTGTTGCGCCGTGACCAGCAGGCCGAGGCCAAGATGCTCTCGTCCAACATCAACATCCATCAGACCTATGCCGAGCTGTTCGGTAGGCTGATTGCCAAGATGTGGTTCAACAATACTCCCAAGGCCCGCGGTGCATACGAACGGCAGTTCCGATTCCTTTGGCAGTATCGCCACTCCTTCAAGAAGATTCTTGGCAAGGCTGGCTACAGAACCAGAGGCTGGCGTAAGAAAGGGAAGATGCTGTGAAGTGTGTCATCTGTGACGACCTTATCGAGGCCGAGCGTATCAACCTAGGCTTCTCCAAGTGCAAAGGCTGTGCCTTCCTGCACCCTGAAGAGAAGGTCAAAGGTGCGATGGTCTACTCAGATAAGACTGGCGGGGCAATCAATGTGATGAGTCCCGATAGCTTTGACAACTACAAACGAATTTCGCGCAGGGTCGGTCAGCGTTCGGCACTTCGGAATGTGCTGGACAATGGCGGTCGCTCGCAATAACCAAAAGGAGACACAATACAATGCAAACTGAAACGGTAGATTGCCCCGTGTGCAAAGGCACAGGCTTGGATTGGAACAATGTATGGCCGACTGGCATGGCCTCGCACTGCGAGGAATGCGATGGCTACGGGGAGGTAAACAAATGAAGGGCAAGTGGAGAGTAGTGAATGGTGTGGGCAAGGTAATCCGAGCTGGATTCCTCACCGAACAAATGGCCTACAAGTGGATGCACGAACACAACAACGAACAGTCCAAGAGCTTTCACTTCTGGATTGTGGAGAAAACCCGATGAGCGTGATACTACCAATCGATGCTTACATCCAACTCAACGGCATTGAGTACTACGGAAAGGTGGTCAAGGACGGAACCCGTAACCACCACCCTATGTCCGAGTATGTCGGCAAGCGTGTGTTTGATGTATCCAAGATTCAGTCAGACGAGTCATGGACTCATTGGTATGTCTTCGAATCCGAGATGCCATTGCCCAACTTCTATGACTCTACGTTCATTCACTCGCTGGACTATGCGAGCTGGATAGATGTGGACAGGGATGACTGCGACGCACCTGGACAGATGTTCAGACGCAGAGCTTACATCTCAAAGATGGGTCAGTGGAAGATGGTCATCACCCAAAGCGGAGGGAGGGACATATGAGAGGTAGGTCTATCGACCCCAAGTATGTCATGACCAATGCAGTCCAAGCTCACTATGGGCGAAGGCTGACTAGGAAAGACTGGGAAAGGAACGTCAAGATGGCCAGACGCACGAGCCGAACGACCCTCGCAATCAAGCGGAGCGAGGGCTTGGATTATCAGTATGCGTTGACTGATATTCATCGGAGCATCATCAAGAAAGTTATGATGACACCCGATGAAGCTTACAACCGAAACAAGGTAACCAAGAAGCTTGGGCTTGCTTGGGTTATGTGCGGATGAGTGTCGAGCGAGTTAAATTGTGGATTTGGCTGGCTTGCCAGACTCCATCACCCAAGCTTTGGCACGGAAACAACTAGTCGAGTAGACCAACTGACCTGCTGCCCGCGGGCAGGTCAGAAGTCTGGCCGATAGGCTGGAGAAAAAGATAGTTAACCTTAACAAAGAAAGGAACATTATATATGTTCTTTACAAATCGAAAAGACGGTGAAGTTACCATTGAAGTGAAGCAGGGCGTATCCTCGGACGGGAGTCTGAACGGCCGCTTCTACACAGCCAGCCTCAACGGCTGGACTGGCGAAGGTTTGACAGAGCAGGATGCTGTGCGTGACCTCGACCAGAGTCGGGCAGAAGCTTTGACCAAGCTTCATCACAACAACCGCGCATTCGGAACGCGTCTAAGCTTCGAGGTGGTCTCGTGAGTTGGGCGGAGTTCTTTGAGGTGATGACAGTCATCATCCAACTTGTCTGTGCGTTCCTAGTTATCCCAGCCTGCGTCGTGGCGGCTGTGATTCTAATCAACCGCCTTCTCAAGATGGCGTTGGAGGAAATCAGTTGAAACCTGGGGATAAGCTCTGGGTCGATGCCCAAATGATTGAGATCTTGAAGGGTCACAATCTTGGGCGGAAGTTTCGCCTCAACACTGGTGTGGCTGAGGTGGCTGGCGACATCTACCCCGACGACACCATTGTGCCCAATGAACTGAACGTAAAGATTGGTGACGCTCGATGGACAAAGCTTGCCTTGGGTGAGCTGGAACGTCCGTGGCGTTACCCAACCTTCCGCCGTTTGCTTGCGGTTATCCGCTCGTGGACTGGAGACTGGTTGTTCCGTGCTCGCAAGCTCGAGCAGGGAATCGACATCGAAGAAACAATCAACAATGAGGAGAACGACAATGATCAAAGTTAAGCTTGGTTGGGGGTGGATGCGTTTCCACTTCTTCGGGAACAGATTCAACAATGCCATCGTGGCTAACGTGGAGTTTCGGCCTCTCGGCTTTGAACTCTACCGCGGTAGTCATTCGGTAATGATCTACTTGGAGCTTGTCATCGGCACGCTGATGATCAAGTTGAGCAAATGAGTTACCCCATTGAAGTCGTGGCCGAGAAGGGAGCGCTCCAGCGCAGGCTTGGGCTGACTCCTATCGACCGAACCACAACCGCAGACTTCCCGAAAGGGAAGATAACTATTAGAACAAACAGAGTTCCAACCTTATCAGAGGGCGGAGCTTATGCGTTCTACTACACCGACCACGAAGGTGATCGGTCAGTGTGTCACGTTGGGCCCGTGTACCGATACACAAGTCATGGGAGAACTGCCAGTGATGAGATGTATTATCACTTCAATTCTGGTTGCTTGAGGAAAACTCAACTCGATGCGTTTGTCACAACCATCAAGGCCATCGAAGCCAAAGTCGATGCCCTTATGAGAAAGGAATCCAATGGCTACCAAGACGAAATCTAGTAAGAAGAATCTAACCAAAGACCAGCTTAATAGACTCAAGGTGCTGGACTTCATCGACATCTACGCTGACGACGAGCACAAGGAAAACATCATCCTACTCGATGGCTTGGACAAAGCTTTCCTCGGGCTTTCCCATCGAGATGGACAACACGGAACACAAGTGGCGGTGTATGGAATCTTTTCCTGCATCCACACACTTCAACTCGACAACAAGTGGAGTTGGGATGAAGCTGAAGAATACTTCCACTTCAATACCCGCTGGGCTTATGTTGGCGAGTATACCCCGATGTTCATCGAGGAGATGGTGCGATGACTGCCAAGCTGACACCTCAAGAGATTAGGCAAGGCGACACCGTGTGGTGGCGCGGAAGCTTTGGCAACGAGGGATGGCAAGAGGCGAAAGTCAAACGCATCGAACTCGTTCGTCCAGGTGAGAAAGAAAATGGACTCCTTGTGCCTTGGGTGCCTACAACCATTATCGAGAACTGTGTTTTCGATTTGGACAATGGGCATTGGGCATATGGATATCAAATCAAACCAGTGGAGGAAACACTATGAGCGGATTAGCTAAAGAACCAGATAACTTCACAATCCCAAAGAAACTGATGGACGAGGCGGTAGATCGTGAGCTTGCAAAACTAAAGAGAATAGAGAAGAGTACTGACGCTTGGGTTAAGCAGTGCAAGAAAGACGGTATAATTGTTCTTAAACGACGATATGTCGATGAGAATAGATGCCTCATCAATCGCATTGTTGATGTCAGTTCTCTTGAGATTGACGGTGTCGATTATCGGGACGCTCCAGACTTCTGCGATGCCTTCTTCAGTGCTGGCCAATATGAGGACGGCACTGTGATGGGCGACGACGAACTTAACGAGCTAGCCGACGAGCACCCCGATATTCTGGCAGAGAAGATCTACCACCACGCGATGCCCTAAAGGAGGACATATGACAGAAGCTCAACAGAAAGAAATTTTGGCTAGAATCACCATTGATGAATGGCTAGGCAAGATGGAAAACGAACGAAAACTAAACGAAAGGAAGACATCATGAAAAAGAAAAAAGCAAAGGTAACAGAGAGAGTTATGACGATCGACAGGAAAGACGGAAACCTCAACGGAGTTCCATTTATTCAGTTCCTTGTAGCGATGCAAGGTCTGGAAGCTTTGAATCGTGGAATGATGTTGACTCGAGTCGCAACCCCAAGTCGCTGTATGGAAATCATATCGCAGATAACGGGCAATAAATACAAACGAACCGACAGGAACAAAGCGTTGTACGATGCGGAAGTAATCATGCATGCGCTTCGTGAAGAGAAGAAACAACTAGCTCAGGACGCGGCACTCGCATGAGAATCGAAGTCGAGAAGGATGATGTTAAGTTCGAATACGACGGCAAGAAGTATTCGGTAACTGGCACAGCCATCCACAATACCGAGAAGGAAGACATCGGTATTGGTTCTTATGAGTTCTGGGGTTCGCGTGGTTATGACAGCCAGATTGTCAACCAAAGCGAGTTCTCGGAATGTGAGTTCGATAGCTTGGCAATCTATCCAGACGAGGGGATGGAAGAAGTTCCAGAACCTTCTAAGGAACTTGTCGAGGCTGCGCAGGAAGCTCTGTATTCCGCGACCTACGAAATCGCGGAAGAACGGGCTGTCGAGTTAAGCGACTAAGAAAGGAGGTTTGTATGGCAAAGTTCAAATTAGAAATCGAAAGCAATAACGCGGCGTTCGAGTTTCCAGATCATGAAATATCAAGGATTCTCAAAGACCTGTCTGAACAGGTCGCTGAAACTCCTTTGCATGTTTGGAGGAGACACGAATTCCTTATTCGGGATACGAATGGGAACAGAGTAGGCACTGCAAATTGGTCTAGATGACAGACCCTCGTGGCCTCGCAAGGGCCACGCAGTCTGGCCGATAGGCTGGAACCAAACGAAAACAAAAATGAAAGGACACAATATGGAACTAACAATACCATCAGAAGTGGTAGATGAGTTCGGTCGGGCGACCGAGTGGCTCAAGCTATCCAATGAGAAACGCAAAGAGTATCGGAGTCTATTCCTAGAATCCGCGAAGCAAGGAATCAAAAGCTGGGTAGGCCAGCACTTCACGGTTCAGATGGATGAGCACGATAAGGCAAGACTTGCCAAACCTTTGCTCAAATCAAACCTGCTCAAGTATCTGACGCCAGAGCAAGTCAACCACATCATCGAGACTTCAACAGTCTCGAGCGAAGAGTGGCACTTTACGGCGCGAAGGATTCCGACAGGTGAGTAACGCTGTAAAGATTGCAGACGAGATAACAAAGTGGGATGGCTACGCTTTGTTTGACAAAGACAATGTATTACTCAACGACCAGTTATTCACGCACTACGAACGGGCAAGGAAAATTGCTTCCTGTTACGAGAACGATGAAGCCATCATCTGGAAAGTTGAACTGAACAGAAAGGAAAAAGTCAATGATAATTACGTCATCTAGAAACACGCCAGTATCAAGCGGGGTTACCGACACGATCGACTACAAGATCGATGTGTCCAATCTCGGTCATATCGCCAGTATCCTACGCAAAGCTTACTCTGACCCGATCAGAGCGGTTGTGCGTGAATATGGCACCAATGCCTGCGAGGGTCACATCCTCAATGGTAAAACCAACAAGCCCATCCAAGTCTCGCTTCCGACTGGTATGAAGCCAGTCTTCACGATTCGTGACTTCGGCCCTGGACTTGGCAAAGAGAAGTTCCAAGAGTTGTTCTGCTCGTATGGTGGTAGCGACAAGCGGGCAAGCAACGCCTTCACGGGCTGTCTTGGTATCGGTTGCAAATCGTATGGTGCCTATACGGATGCCATCACGGTAACCGATTACAACGGAGTTACCCCCCACAAAGACGGAGTCAAGCGTATCTGGAATTGTCACATCGATGAGAGTGAGGTGGGCAAGGCATCGCTGTTAAGCGAGACCAAGACCAACGAACCCTCTGGTGTTGAGATCTCGATTCCAGTTCGGCCTCAAGACATTAGTAGATTCCGCGAAACTGCGATGCAAGTCTATCGTGTCTTTGATGTCCGTCCCGACATCGTTAACCTATCGCCAGAAGAGAAGAAAGCATATGCCACTCAGACATACAAGGATGGCATCATCAAAGGAATCAACTGGTCTTTCAATGGCGAAGGTAACAGCTGGCTCCAAATGGGTCTTGTGCTTTATCCGCTCAAGTCCGACTTCTCTGGCTCACCAGTAATCAAGCAGTTGATTGACGCTGGAGTCTACGTGAGGGTCGATCTTGGCGATGTCCAAGTCGCTCCGTCTCGTGAGGACTTGCAGTATTCGCAGAAGACAATCCAAGGCTTGGTCAAGCATCTCAATCCAGTCATTGACTCGATGGGGTCGACCTTGCTTGCCGACATTCAAGCGGCTCCAGATTACTTCCAAGCTCACTTGATCTTGAGGAAGTTCACTGGCACTGGTGGATATAGTTCTTCCAGCTTCCGTGAAGGCATCGTCAAGAAGCTGAAAGGCAAGCTGAAGTGGAGGGGAATCGATATGCATGAGGATAATAGAATTCCTTTGTGTGCATCACCACTTGCGAAAGACCAAACTGAAACCGAGTTACTTAAGTCTCACGGTATCAGCGTCATGCGTCTAAGCAAGCGAAGCTGGGGTAAGGCTAAGTTCAATGTTGATCGTGAGGTCGACGAACTGATGGTTAGCAAAGACTCAATCGTAATGGTCAACGATACTGGCACTGGTTCAGGTGAAGCTCGCGTTCGTCACTGGCTGATAAACGGCGGGCCATCTGGAGCAGATGTAACTATCATCAACTACAAAAACGGTGGCAAGGAGTTCCTTAACAAGACTCTCCCGTGGTTTGTAACGATGACATTCCAACAGGTGTCGTCTCTGCCCGTGCCACCACCGAAACAGAAAGGCGTAGATGCCGACGGAGTTGAGATTGAATACGACAAGAATGTCAAGCACACCAAGGGGAATGTGTTTGGCTTGCTTGTCAAGTATCAACGCGCAGACAAGCGTAGTGACTATTGGGGAATCTCCGCAGCACCTACGACTGGCAAGAAAGTCTACGTAACACTCGACCAATTCAAGTGGTCAATGCCTGGTAAGGACTTGGAGATGGAGGAGTATTACCCTCTGTATCGAGCAAGAGATTACTTGAAGGCAATCGGCTATTGTGATCAAGTCTATGGCGTGAAGGAAGCTGATATCGCCAAGAAGGTTGATGCAACTTGGACTAAATTACAGGATGCAATCGAGGAGGGGACAAGAGCCTTCATCAAGGCTAACCCTGACAAGGCTCAGAAGATTGCTGATCGTTATGCTGTCTTGAGTTTCTTCAACGCTCGAAGGTCATACGACAGCGATCGGCTTAGGAAAGAAGGCTGCTTCTTTGAGCGATGCTCGCTTGGTCGTTGGGCAAATTCCAAGATTGGTCCACTCAAAGACGTCAAATCCGACAGCCCATTCCGAATCTTTATGGATAAGGTTATGGAGATGGTTGGAGGATGCTTAGAAGAAGGAGATAAAGACTTGCCAGTCTGGCTTGAAGAGCCGAGGAATACTTGGGCTCTTGGCCGATCAAACACCGATGATAAGAAGAGTGTATATCAACAACTCAAAGCGTTGTTGCCTAAACCTTCTTATGATCTAAAAGTCGAGGGAACTAAAATAGCTTCGAGGTATCCATTACTTTGCCACAGTAACTGGCAATCAGATGTAATGGAATATCCAACCGAACACACTGTCGAGTATGTGCATCTTGTAGATGCAGCTCGCAAAACAAAATAAAAAACGAAAGGACACAGTAAGTATGAACTACATCATAACTGACGAAACAATAACAGCGGTCATCAACGGGAAGTCTTACACTCTCCGTCGTGACCACGCAAATGCAAAGATGGTAATTAACGCGATCGCAGAAGGTCGCGCGGAGGGTGACATCGAGGAATTGATGGACATCACCAAGGCACTCAATGCGTACCTTGGAAACTCCGTTGAAGTCAAAGACGGTTCGGTGTATCACCGCGGTGAGATCGTTGACGAGCGTATTGCCAGGCGAATCCTCGCCTTTATGGAGGAGAGTCTACCAGTGGAACCGATGACTCGGTTCTTGGAGAATCTCTACAACAACCCGAGCCACAATAGTCGCGCTCAACTCTACCAGTTCTTGGAGCACAAGAACATGCCTCTTACTGAAGATGGCTGTTTCTTGGCCTACAAGTCGGTTGACCAAGACTATATGGACCACCACACTGGCAAGTTCTCTAACCGAGTCGGCCAGGTGTTGAGCATCGCTCGTCGCAGTGTGGACGACAATCCCGAGAACGGATGTTCTTACGGATTCCACGCTGGCTCGCTCGAGTACGCCAGCAACTTCGGTGGTGGCGATCGTCGGGTCGTGATCGTCAAGATCAACCCCGAGGATGTGGTATCGGTGCCCAATGACTGCGGGTTCCAGAAGCTTCGTACTTCCAAGTACGAAGTTGTTGCGGACTACACGGGGCCGTTGCCCAAGACGTACGCAGAAACGTACGACTCCACCGAGGACGACATCTACGATGAGGAAGATGTTGAGACTGATGAAACTGACAGCGATGACAGCCTTGTCACGGCCATCCGTGCCGCGGCTCATCAGTTGCTTGACGCAGTATCGAATCGCTAACCATTCGGGGCGGGTGGGCAAATCCCACTCGCCCCATCTGAAAGGAAATTATGATCTACACGAAAAAAGAATTGAGAGACAGGGTTGCTGCTATGGACTCGAAGGAAATCTGCTACGCCTTGATTTGGACGCAAGATGAATTCGATGGTTATTTCAATGACCAACAGATTAGCAAAAGTGATTGGGAGTCCGCGCTTAGTAGCATTGATTCCGAAAGCGAAGAACAATCTGTCAAAGAAAATATCGAAATGGAAATCCAAAACCTAATTGATGAAAAGGAGACTGCATGATTGAAGTCGAATATAAAGGTAAACAAGCCAAAAATATAGCGGGGACTAAGTCCCCCTATGGATTAGGCTGGCACAAAGAGGATGCGTCCATCATCGAATCATTGAAGCTTCGAGGCGGAGATGCCACGATACTTCTACCCGAATGGTGCGAGGCAACTGGATTGGACAGCAATAGCAATCTGGTTCGCAAGGAACGATTCGAAGGTAAGAAACCCTGGAGTCAAAAAGATGAGAACAAAAAAATCTACACTCGTGAGCTCAGACTTGCTTAAACTTAATCGCGGTAACGCGAAGCTGGGGCGAGACATCTGGACGTTCAGCCTACCCGCAGGGTTCTCCTGCCCAGGCGCGCTGGAGTGTTTGTCCAAAGCCAATCGAGAGACGGGCAAGATCACGGACGGTGCCGACACCAAGTTCCGTTGCTTTGCCGCATCCGACGAGGCTCAGTACAAGAACACGCGGTTGCAGAGGTGGCACAACTTCGAGTTGCTGAAAGGCAAATCGACAGCCGAGATGTCCGAACTGATTCAAGCAAGTCTCCCAAGACAAGCTGGTATCATTCGGGTTCACGTATCGGGTGACTTCTTCAACCAGTTCTACTTCGATGCGTGGATGCATGTGGCCAGATGCCAGCCACTCCGCACCTTCTACGCCTATACCAAAAGCTTACCCTTCTGGGTTAGACGTATTGGGGACATCCCAAAGAACTTCGCCCTTAACGCAAGTCGAGGCGGGGCACACGATGAACTGATCGCCAAGCACGACCTTAAGTATGCAGAGGTTGTGTACAGCTACGAAGAAGCGAAGGCCAAGAGACTGGAGATTGACCACGACGACAGCCATGCTTACAAGTCTGGCAAGCCGTTCGCGTTGCTCATCCACGGGACACAGCCCGCGGGTAGCATCGCGGCTAAGTCGTTGTCTGCCCTTCGCAAGATCGGGTGGACAGGTTACAGCAGGAAGGTGGCGTTGGCCTTGATGATTGCCAATCTATGCATTGACGCAGTTCCCTATGAGTTCTGGCCCGTGTGGGCCAGGCCCGGGAATGAGTGGATAATCAAGCATCGAGTTCTGACTTGTCAGAACCACGCGTGAAAGGAATATATGAGTCTAATAAATAGAGCATCAGTTAAGCGGTCGGCTCTGGACATGGCGAATGCCAAGTTCAAGGAGCGTAATAAGACGAGGCTGGAAATGGGGCTTGCCCCTACGAAGTCTGCCCCGTCGAGAGTTAGTAGTGAGTTCATCGATACCTTCGAAGCCAAGGTCATTGGCTTGTTGGGTTCTATGGTTCACGAACACAAGTCAGGAGCAACACTATGAGTAAAACAAAAACAATAACACCAAGGATGGTTGAGGATTGGTTAATAGAAATGGATGATGTCTATTACATTTTAGCCGATATAGCCAATGGCAAAATCAAACCATCAGAGTTAAAGTCAGACATTTCAATCTATATAGATAACGAAAGGAGCTCACGATGAATTGTTATTGTATTACAAAACCAACGGAACAAAAGTTCTTGTCAATCGACGAGAAGTGGGTGGACTTTATCACGGGTATCCGTAATGACTCCATCCGAGGCTATACCTCTGAGGAGATGGAAGCCTTGAACAACGATGCAACGAAGCATGGAGGCGAGGTGCGACAGCATCCGTCTCCCGACGGAGTCACACTCCCCTTGTTTTATGACTGGGGTACGTGAAGTATTTGAGGGACTGAAGTCCCGAGAGGTCAGCCGTTACGTCAACTACTGGGACAAGATTAAGCCCAAGTCCCGCAGTGACGAGTGGCGCTTCTGGGTCTTCTCGATTCTCGCAGCCAACTTCGGTTGGAAGCAGAACGTGAAGGCATTTAACGCAATCAAAGACCGCGACTCGTGGAAGTCCGATATGGGTAAGCTACAGTTCGAGCTGTACAAAACCAAGACTGGACTGTGGAGGACGAAAGCCGTGAGCATCTGGAAGTTTGACCAGATGTTCCAGGCCAAGCCCCACATCTTCGAGCGCTATGCCAACGAGCCGTTGACGCAATACCGTGATAGGATTGCGGACAACGTCCCAGGATTGGCGATTGCAAAGTCGAGCTTCTATGTGGAGATGAAGCACCACGAAGAGTCAGACGTTGTCTGTCTCGATCGTCGTGTGCTGAAGTCCATCCACAAGAGGGAAAGAACAGTGAACAGGACTGATTATCTCGCGCTTGAGAACGAGTGGCAGACCTGCTCAAAGGAATACGGTATCCCAGTGGCTACCGCCAGGTTCATCTGGTGGGATAAGTTGCAGGGGTATAAAAATAGTCGGTACTGGAGTGAGGCATTAGAATGACAACAACAATCAATGGTTCATTTGTCTGGGGCGCAGACGATAGTCTCTTTGAGATTAAGTTTGACGCAGATGTGGACAAACAAGAGAAGGTGGTTACTTCGATGCATTTGCATCTGAAGCCAGATCACTTAGATAGAATCCTGCAAGACGTATATAAGACAGGCGAACGAGAAGCCCTTCGGTTAGCGTTGAAGCAGGAGGCTAATGAAAGTTAATAAAGTAATTCGATTCATCATATTGATTCTATATACTGTGTTCCTTGTGAACGGAGTATTGGTGACTGGAACGGGTGTATTCTATGGCGTCTGCTATTTATATACCTCAACGATTAAGAAGGTGTGTAACAAAATTAACCCGATGATTCGGGTCTAAAAGTTCTCACCTATCCACGTTTCGAAGTCATCTAATTTATTCCCGAGTTCCCCAGGGGTGATGATACCGAGAGAACAAGCACGCGCAAATTGTAAAATATCCGTGACTTGTTCTGGAAGTATCGCCAACTCTGGGGACTCGGGAATATTTTTTGTCACAATTTTATCCTTCTACCTATAAGTATACACACAGTTTTAATAATTGAAAGCGTGACGAGGCACGTAAGCCAAATAATATCACGCTTTGTGTTCCTCATTTTCCCATTTTGTCCCAGCCATATTGACTTGGCAAGCCCGCCAGTCAGCATTGAATTGTGCCAAAGAAGCTAGCAGAAGCAAAGTTTAACGAACTTTCCGAACAGTTCCTCCGTGTATTACTCGCCGCAGCTGCGGTCGATGGTAAATCGGAAGAGCTGGTTATTACCCGCAAGGCTTTCCATGATCTCCATCAGAAATTAAAGGATGGCTACAATCCAGAGATAGATGTTTGGTTTGAAGACAATGAGCTTCACATTGCTTTAGCCTGGAGCGAAGTTCCGATTATCGGTTTTAGAAAAATTCGTGGCCAAAAATAAAAAGAAAAAGGTTAAGAGCTTGATCGATCACTCGCATCGACCACGCCAGGGCCTGCTCGACAAGGTTGCCAAGCTGGCGTTATACCACAAGAATTAGTGCCTGGGGTATTAATACTTACCCAATCCCCGACCCGTGTTAGAAACCTTAGGCATTACGTAAGGCTTTTTCTTTTCAATCTTAAGGGAAGGCGACTTGTCAGTCGGCATCTTTGCGTTCTTTTGGTTTAAGTTGATAGAGTAGTTCTTCATATTATTTACCTTTCGATTTACCGGCTGCGCGGGTAGATTGCTCTGCCACAATAGAGTCATATTCAGCCATCCTCTTTCTGGCCGTGCCGGCGGGAGCTCTCCCCATCTGCTCATCTAGCTCAGCATATTCAGCTGCTCGCTGAGCCGCTATTTTACGCTTTTCGTACTCAGCATATAGTTCGCTGGTATTAGCAGATACATTTTTTCCTAGAGGCATATGATTAAACTCCTAGTCTTTTCGTCCCGTATACATGGTTTGGTTATAGGCTTCAACACCTGGCCGAATTCCAAGTTTTCCTCTGAGAGCAACAACTTTTTCAGCTGCTTTACGTGCAGCTTTTTTATCAATTTGTTGGGCGCGGCCAAATCTAGTCGTACTAAACTTTCTAAAATCTGCTTCCGCTTGGGCGAGATCTGATCGGGTTCGAGCGAGATCTGCTTTTGCTTTGTCCTCAGCTGTGAATCCTCTCCGACTCCCTCCAGTGTTCGGTGCGGTTGGTCGTGTAGTATCGGGAGTAACGCCAGCTGAAGCGAGAAGATTGTCGACTTCGGCAGCTGGGTTATAAGCGTCAGCTGAAGTATAAGTAGGAACTTCTACTGGTAAAACAGGTTGTTTCTGGGCTTGCGTATAAGGTTGTACACTATCCTCTGCAACTTGTGTTTGCTCAATAGGAGTAGGAGCTGGTTCGTTACCCGCCATTGGAGTTGGTTCAGGTGCGGCAGTAACAGGGACAGTCGGAGTTATGGGGGCAGCAGGAGTTATTGAAGCAGGTGTTTCAGCTACCTTTGCTGGCGCAAAAGTAAACGAAGGCCCTAGCTTAAGTCTCTCGCGCATTGCGGCTCGTTGTGAACTCGTCAACTCATTGGAGCGGGTATAGCGACCAGTCGCAGAATCCCACGCCCATCCATTTTCGGCCGCTTGTGCTGTGCGTTCACGCTTGTCCAAAGCTTTATTAATAGTTTGTATTGCGTTGTTAGTCGCCATTTGCGATTTTTCTTTTGGAGAAGCCATGGCCCATTGGCTCAATGACCCTGGGGCCTGGTTATAAGCTTCAATTCGTCGTGCCTGTTCCTCTGCTGTGGACGCAGGGCGATTGGTCATAATAGGGCGACCAAAATAATCTTTTCCAAGTTCGGTAAGAGTGGAGGGGGCGTTGCTTTCATTTCTCCATCCCTCCATTTTACGCATGAAATCTTTTGCCCTATACTCAGCATCATCTTGAGCCATCTGTTCCATTTTCTGTTTGCTAATTGCTTCTTTTTCTTTTTGTTTGACTGATGCTTCTGCCATTTTTTCTTCAGCAGATTTTGTTCTAAATAAGTCAAGCAATATATTAAGTCTTCTTGTTTTCTCTTCTTCTCTAGACTGTCTTTCTTTCTCTTTTGCGTCACTCTCTACTTTATTAGCTATATCTTGTGCTGTTTTTTCTCCGGACGACAAAGCCCGGTTTTCTCCAAATTTTGAAGCCTCGTCAAGAAGCTCTTTATTTGCTGGCGAATAGACTCCTCCGAAAAAAGGATTGTCTAAATACTCCATCGGGGTATTAAAACCTCTTGTAGCCGAGGAGGGAAAAAGGTAATTTGCCATGGTTTTTATATTACAAATTTAGGTTGAGTAGGTCAAGGCTTCTTCTCTAGAATGTCCTCAACGCCGTCCGAATCTTTGTCCTTAAAGTTTGAGGGATCGCGGGTAAAGATCTTCTTGGCTAACATGTACTTCTCTTCGGCAGACATCTCTGTCCACGATTCGGTCTTACCCCTTGGCTTCCAGAGGATTAGGATTACTACTATCCCAACAAAAAATATAACGGGCCAGAACATTAGGATTTCCCTAGCCCAGTTTTCTTCTTCCAGCTTATCGGTTCTGAGCTTACTTTCTTACGCATGGAAGAATTGCACATGGACTTAGTCGGCCTGCAAGCTGGGTAGCTTCCGCCAGACTTAGCACTCTCACGCCCACAAGGCCCGCCAGTCTTACAGTTAATCCAGCCCTTGCCTTTGTTCCGGGAGAACCAACCGTGCAAACCTTTCTTCTTTTCAAGTTCAAAGCCCATTATTTCTTCCTTTCCATTTCTGTTCTTAGCAAACGAATATAGTCCTTTTGTTCTTGTGTCCCCACACCGCTAGTTGGGTCTCCCGTAAAAAGCCTGGCGGCAATTGTTGCCAGCCGGTCTTCTTCTTTAGCATCTTTATAATAGGATGAAGTATCAAGATAATCTGTTTGTTCTTTTGTGAGTGCGAAGTTTGGCTTTGGAACTTTACCGGTTCGTATTAGTACTCGCGCTGTTTCGTTTTGCGCGACCGCTTGTTTTTCTGCGTCACTCAAAGACGAGTAGGGATTTATGATGACCGCATTATCTTCTGTTGCCATTCCAGAAACCTTTGGATTTTTTTTGAAAAACTCTAGTTCGCTCGGGAAAGGTTTCCGTATCATGTTGGTTTTACCGAGGGGCATATTATTTTTTCTCCTTGTTACCCCAATTAGCTGCTCCTACTTTACGGCACTTCACCAAAGCTCCGCTGGCGTAGGCCGAAGGCCATACCGCGTAACGAGCTTTCACCTTGCGGGTACAGGCATCGTTGGATTTCTTTTTACCTATTCCGCCCATATAGACTTTCCAGCGGCCATCCTTTGTCTCGCAAAGTCGGCTGCTTTCTTTATCATTTCTGGGGTAGCTTGTTCATTACGTTTTAATTTTTCAATTTCTAAAAGATTAAGAGTCGGAACAATCAGAGGAATTAAAGTTTCTTTCCCATCAAAATTAACTCCTATGGACTTTTCTGTCATTATACTACCGTCTGTTGTTTTAATTGGGCCCATCCATCCACGACCTTTTGCTGTGCCATCTTCCCGCAATCCATAGTTATTGGTGGGTTGTTTACCGAGAGGCATATTAGTATTTCCCCTTTCGGTTGGCTGGGCTGGATTGGGTAGACCCGCCTGGGCCGGCCCATAAATTTTTACAAGCCCAGTACTTGGCGCTTAACTTAGTTCCAGGGTTGTCGCAGTTATGGCGAGCCCGGAAAGATTTGCGGGCAGCTGAAGAGTAATTGTGCCCGTACCCTTTGGCCCCAAAGTGTACAAGCCTTTCTTTCCCGCCCTCACAGGCTTTGACCATTCGCTTCTTGCCTGGCCGTGTGCTTGGCCGGGGTTGGTTACATGGCATACTTGCTTTTCCTAGTCCTGGCATATTACTCCTTTGCTCCCGCCATCCTTGATTCAATGATGCTTGGGTCCATGGCCGGAGTGTTTTTCATAATTGTCTCGAAGTCTTTCACAAGACCACGGAGTCCTTTGGTGTACACCCCAACGTCTTCAGTAAAGTATCCACCCTTCTTTAAACCTTTGGCGTAGTCTTCAACCGTCTTAGCTTTTCTTGCATCCTCATATTGTTTCTTGCTAAGTCTTTCAGCCCACTTATTATAGAACGCATCGGTGCTGGGGTAAGCACCAAACCTGCTCACCTCGACGCGCCGTGTTGCCCCGTATCCCTCGGCTGATGGGTACATTGCGCCGGCTTCAGAAGCCCCAACCTTTACACCCCCCAAATTGTTTTGCTCTTTGGCTAACTTTGACTCTCCCCAGCCAGATTCAAATGCGTTTTGTGCCATGAGATAAGAGGGAGGAACCCCAAGAACTTTGGAGGCTCGCTCTGCGTTATTATAAATCTTGTTGAAAAAATCAATTTTTTTCTGGGACATAGGGCCCAGTTGCTTCTTCCATTCTTCTTCGTTTTGCGGGGGCATGGCGTTATTGTAAAGACTATTTTTACTGTTTCAACCCCTGTTGTTTTTGCATCCGTTCCAGTTGAGTTCTCATCAAAGCGGCTTTCTTGACCGGGTTGGTGACACGGGAAACGATCTCGCGAATTACGTTCGGGTCTTCAGTGTTTAGGATAAGATTAAAGATACGGGGATTGGACAGCACCTTAACCATGTCGGGTCCAGCGAGCTGCATCCAGTCGTACTTTTCCTCTCCGCTCAAACGCTTACCAAGGAACACGGCATTGCTCAACTCACGCTGGGCTTGTCCCGGGGCAATCGATCCGCTTGCGATCTTGTCCTGAACTTCCTTAACTGCGATATCGGAAAGGGAGCTTGGGCTCCAGTCGATGCCCACTCGCTTCGCTGCGAGCAATGCGAATACTCGCTCCTCGGGATCGGCAGAATTGATATCCGCACCGAGTGAGAATGCCCGCTTGGCCAATGGAATACCGCGGAGCAATGGAACCTTGATAGGAGTTCCAAGCATCGTAAGATCGGGGCGGGCGATCTTATCTGCTCCAGGGATGGAGGTGGCGAAAGGGATACTGCGTAGGAACGCAGAAGTAATTCCGACTTGGGCGGGTTTACCAGAAGGAGTCTGCATCAAGCCGTCGAGTGTTGATTCCAAATCTCGCAAGGTTGCGTAGGCTGGTACGAAAGTAGTGGCTCCGAGATTACCAACGAAATCCGAGAACGCCTTGAGTCTTCCTTCCGCACCTTGCTGTTGGGGATAAGCGGCATTGAATACTCGCTTGAGCCCGTTCATAAAGGCGAGGTCGAGGAAGCCAAAGCCAACCATCGGGAGGGCAGCCGCGGCCGCAGTGGTCAAGGCTTCTGCATCGCTACGCTTAGAGTAACGCTGGGCTTCGACAACGATAGCGAGAGGCATGAGGAATCCAACCAGTCCGAATGGTAGAGTTTCCCAACTGATAAACCTTGCGTTGCCGCTTTTGAAAGACCCGATCTGGATTGACTTACCACGACCGCCGGCCGCTCGGAAAGCTTTGGCTTGCGCGGGATCGTCTGGGCCATTGTTATGAATCATGAAGTCAGGATCGTCTTCGCGATCAGGTCCCCATGCTCCAGCCGAACGGAGAACAGCGAGCAGGATTGCGAAAGCTGCATGACCGAGAACTACCTTGCCAACTTGGATATTGTAGGCGTTGGTTCCGGGAGTAGGGGCTTCGGTGCGGAACTTAGAACCTTTCTCGGTGAGAGTTCCGGCTCCGACAATCAGACGCTTCAAGCTCCAAGCAGGAATCCAGTTAAGACTTTCGTTAGTCAAACTACTGGCAGTCTTCAAGAACTTAAAGATTGTGCGGGCCGACCAGTGGTTGGTTCTGGCGAAGGTTTGCAGACCGCTCAACACGCGACCAATCGATCCTTCAAAATCGTTGGTGAAGGTAGAACGCTTGGCATACTGGGACGCAAGGTCGGTCAACTGCTGGCCAGCCTGATCTCGGCCTTGCTCTATAATCTCCTCGACACGCATAGCTTTTTGGAACGGGTTGAGATTAAATCTTTCAGCTTCTTCTTCAGCCTGGGCGATTGCCATATTCCTAGCCTCTGGGGTGTAGTTCAACAAGCGCATGGCTTCGGCATCCAGTTCGGCTGGGTCGGAATACTTCTGTCCTGCCAGCCGGTAAGCTTCGGCAATCTCCATGGCTTTCTTTGCGCCGAGTTTATTGAAGGCGTCACCCATCGCCATAGCTTGGCTAACCCACACAGGAGGGGAGAGAAGAGAATCGACAACTTTACCAGTTGCCGTGAAGGGGTTAAGAGGCAAAGAAAACTTCAGGCCAAACGGAAGATTGATTTCTTGGTATGCGTCTTCGACACTTAGCTTACCTTTGCGGACGTTATCAATCTTCTGCTTCATCGCCTGGAACATATTGACAGTAGAATAATCACCGCTGGCCATGTCTTGAGCAGCGGACAAGTCACCCTTGCGGATAACATTCATGGCATCCCACGCAAGACCTTCGCCACCCATCCACTTGGGCAGAGCGACTTGGAAGAGTCTGGCGATACCATTGAATCCTGCCTTGCCAGCCGCCGTGTTGCCGAACAATCCCTCAACGCCGTTGGTCAAAGCCATCAAGCCGACGTCAGTAAGAACTTGAACAGTACCCCCGTAGGTGTTGACGCCAAGGGTACTGACAGACGCCAGCAAGTTGAAGGTTTGGAAATCCACAAGCATGTCACCCCATGCGATCGGAGCCGAAGTTTTAATGAACCCGAGCAGATCGTTCAACGCCTGCTGACGGAGCATACCTTCGGGGCGACGGGCAAGGTTCTTAACTCTTTTGTCGATCTCGGCTCTCACCTCTGCTGTAATCTCCGGCAACCCAATGGACTGACGGATCATGCTAAACAGTTCGTCATCACGCAGTGCGCCTAAGTTAGTCGCTTCAATCAAACGATCTAAGGCAGAACGAATCTTGCGTGTCTTCTTCTCCGCACGTTTTTCCATTCGCCGTTTGATGCTCTCGAGTTCACGGATACGTTCGAGTCTGATTGTCTCGCGGAGTGCGCCCATGAGATAACGTTTAACCTTCTGCGTATCTTCGTCGGACAGATTAGTATCCTTGAGCATTGCATCTTGGAAGTTCTTACCAAACCGGACAACGTCTCCGTTGCTTTGGCGGATAAGGTTCTTGATATTCACCGACACTCCGCTTTGGATATTATCCTTGGAATTGAGTGCCGCCTTAAAGTCGGAAACAGTTAGAGGAAAATCCAACGCTCCGTCGATCAAAGGCTCGAGGGCTTCAACCTGATCTTCCGTGTAGTCTGTACGCAAAGTTGAGATCGCCTGGTCCAAAGCCCTCTGGAAAAAGGGCAAGTTGGCAATACGTCCCTTGAACTTTTCTCCAGCTGTGGGGGGCGCGGGGCGTTCGTATTTTTCTTGCAACCCACCAAGTCTCTTGATCTCCTGCCGAATGTTGCGTTCGAAATCTTTCTTAAACAGAGTCATCATCTGAGCTTTGACAGGCTCCTTATCAAGGTTAGCCGCTATGTTCGCCAGAGTTTTAGCAAAAGCTATGCCGTAATCCCTCGCCGTATTTCCAGTAGGAGCGACGACAACTTTCTTCTTAGCTTTGGTTTGCTTGGATACTTCACGGAATTTCTCTTCGGATTCTTCCAAAGTCCTGACGGGGTACTGCAATTTGTTGACCTGTTGAGTTAGCTTCTCTTGAACAGAGATAGCCGCTGCTTTTCCGTAGTTCTCGATCTCATCTGTGGTGAGCCCCATCTTTTCGTAGTAAGAACGAAGAGCCGAGAAATCTTCAAACAGGACATCGACAGCTTCTGGATCGACTTGGGAAACGATATTAATGTGGGCCAACAATGCTTCTGCCAAGTCATTGATTGCATCTTTGTTGAGACGGATTTCGTCATCGGGACGGCTGGCGGCAGATACTTTACCCAGCCGGCGTTTGAATCTCTGCAAGCTTTCGATAACAACCTGGTCTTGGTTTGCTCGGCGCAAAGCTTCGAGCAGTCCAGAAACGCGTCCCGATGTTGGGGTTTTCGGCGTTAGTTCTTCAAGCTTATCGATAACTTTCTTGACCCCAGGATTAGAGAGAAGTTCATTGACTGCTTTGCCGTTGGCGTTGGCCAGGCTCAAATCAATATCATTCAACTCAGGTAGATAAGGTTCAATCCTATGCTTGGCTGCCTGCTCGAGAGTTTTGTTGATGACGAAGTTCATCGCCGTTGGTTTCCCGGCTACGATGTTGAATACCTTGGCCAACTCGACCGAACGTCCAGCCTCAGTAAAGTATTTCTTTGTCAGGAAGATTTGGAGATTGGCCATATCCTCGGCCGCATCTGGGTCTTCATCTGCCCGGGCGTTTAGATCAGATACAACTTGCAAGGCAATGGCAGTTTCAAGAGAGAAAGGAATTGCTAGGTTGTCGGCCAGCAATAGAGAAACAGTTTGCTCAACGCCGTGAAGCTCGACGAAGTCGCGGGCTTTCTGCATGAGAACTTCTTTGGGCTGTTGTTTGTACTCAGCCGCGTTCCGCATATAGTGTTCAATCTCAGGGTTGGCCTGAAGATCGGCAAGTTTGTTGACGGCTTTGGAGTATTCGATTCTTCCAGCGGGCGAAGCTCCGGCACCACGGACGGGACCAACTTTAGAGAAGACGTAGGCGTAGCTGGTCGAATTCTGGATTCTGTAGTATAGCAATTTACGTTTTTCAAGCGGGTAGCTTTCCCCTTCAAAGGTAATCGGCTGGTTCTTATTGGTCTTATAAAGAGTATTGATGGTAGATACCAGAGCCTGATTGGGTGTTTTCTCAACCCCAGACACAACCTCATATCCGGGCAACGCAAGATTGTACCGGATGAATGGCTTGGCGGGAGTGGACATCAACCTCAAGTCCACAGTATGAATCCGAGGGTCGGGCTTAAGCCGTTGGTCTAACGGGATCGGATTGTTGTTCGAGTCGAACGTAACGGGGTCGGCGGAACCAATCGCTACCGGTAGAATCACCGCACCCTCCCAGTTCCTGCGCGCTCTTTCCAAGGCGTGCTGGAAGTTAAGCCCCTTCATTCCGTCAATGAAAGGTTCCTGCCCATCAAACTTAACGACAACAACAATCTCTGTTGAGTATTGAGCCTGATCGTACATTTGATTGTCCGTTCCATCAGCCTTAAAGCCAACGTAAGCAAGAGGAGTATTGGCGTAGTTGGTGGACGGGTATGGGCGGGCGAACCGCAGGGCGGCTTTCTCGAAGATCTTTCCGGCCAATCCGAATTGATTGTTGGCGATAGCTTTATCGTATTCGGCTTTTTCTTGCTCGGTTACACGGAGTGAAACAGGAGAACTCCCAACCGCGGCTCTCCGCGGGAAGCGTTGTTTGATATCTATCACGGTACCGCGATTATCCCTAACAATAGGATCGGCTTGTTTGATCTGGGTATTGGAGAAAACAATGTACGAATCAGACGGGACAAATGTTCTGCCAGCCGCTTCGTCAGCGATCTTACCTTCAAAGTTATTGGTATAGATCACACCATCATATCCCTTTTGGATAAGGATTCTTTGAAGCGCAGATTCTCTGAAGCCACCAGTCTTTCTCAGATTGGCGATGGCGTCATACTCTTCTTGGGTAATGGTGTTAGAGGCGAGCAACTGCGGGGCAATAGAATCAAAATTCCACTTACCGTTTTTTGGGTCTTCAAGACGGATAGGGTTAACCAGTTTGATAGCAGCTCGATAAACATTCTTTCCAGAGCTTTCCGCCTGCTCGAAACGCGATCCAAAGTGAGCCCCAAACTGCGGACTCTTGGTCGAGCTAGTACTTTCAAATACCTGCTTGGGGTCCGTCGAGAACGCGGGGAACGCCTCGGCGGAAGTTCCATGCCAGACACCAACGAGGTTAAATCCTTCAGCCTTAAGATTGTCGTCTACAATTTTCTGGGCTAGCAGAATGTTCTGAGATAGAACAGCGGCTTTATAAATTGCATTCTCATTCTGTTCAGCGGGAGATTCTCCATCATTGAAAGCGGCAATCTTTTCGCGTAGGGCGAGAACTTCCTTGCGCATCTTCATCCACTGTGCGCGTTCGGCTTTTGCCTCTTTACTTTCCTCACCCGTCTCAACATTAATGATAGGGAAAGCCCCGCTGCGGTCGTCACCCAGCACATCAATATCGTCAATGATCAGCTTCAAGGCATTTAATTGCCAAGCCTCAGTGGAGGTGTCTTGTTCAAGGGGTTCGGATTCTTCCAAGGAATCGATCCTAGCTTGGACTTCATCCCGGCTAGGTTTGGGTAGAGATTCGATAATTCCGGCAACCGTCACGCCGGCCTTCTTCATGTTGTCGACCTGCCTGTTGACGCTTACGGGGGACTTGGTGAAGGGGACGAAAGCTTCCACGGGCAATACAATTCCACCTTCCTCAAGAGGAGTTTCGGTCAAATCTTCCGTAACTTTAAGAGCATTATTGTTAATAACATAAAGGCTGGCTTTGCCATCACGTAGGGCCATTTCCGTGGCTGCTTTGTAAATCATGTACTCTTCTTTTGTAATCAGCCCACCATTGAAAGCGCCGGTTAAAGCATTCAACCATTGGGCTATTGGCATTGTCCTTGCGTTGTCATTCGCGGGCATGACGCCAAGGATTCCGGTTGCAAGGTTTCCTTCGAGGAAGTTATTGATCTGGCGGTAAAGCCGAAGATCTCCGAAATCAAGTTTGGTGGGCTGGCGCAAAGCGTTCGGGGATTCCCCAGTAAAAACTTCCTCCTTAGGAGAGATCTCGCTCACAAGATTCTCTAGGTCTTTTCTAACTTCCTCCAAGGCTGATCTCAAAGCCTGAGCATTTGGAGCCTTAGACGTCCCCAATTTAGTCCCTACTCCCGACAACGTATCAATAAAGTTCTTCAACCATTCTAACAATTTCTCAATGAACCCAGTGTTTTCGCCAACTGTCATTGTCTTGATAAGATTATAAGCCCTTACAGCTTCTTGACGATTTTGTCCAATAGCGGAAATTTCTGTGGTTTTCCCAAATGTTCTTAACTGTGTGAGAATTCTTTTGTACTCAAGAGCAATCAAGAAAGGATCGTTCATGAGATCATTGACATTCTTCTGTGCGGCTTCGTTGTTAATCGGGATTCCGTGTTTTATGTAGTAAAGTTCAGCAACAAGACGACGTAATCCCAGGCTCATCATGCTTCCAAGTCGTGTGTTCTCTTGCACAACATCTTCACCGCGGGCTCTGGAATTTCTAAAATCCTCAACGTGAATAATTTCTTCAGCAAGAATCTTAGCAATATATTCTCTTGCCTGTTCTTCGGTTAACTCATACTGGGCAACAGCCGCAAGAATTCCTTCTGGGTTAATTACAATCTTGTCGTCCTCATCGCTATCCCCAGGGAACGCCATACCGACTCCGTCGGCTTCGTTATCAAACTCAACATTGTAGTTGCCGTCTGGGTACACTTCTTGAAGAGCCGCGGTAACTTGATTCTCAAGTCTGGAAGTTGGGGTTTCGGCTTTTGGGGCAGGCTCAATTTTGATGGTCTGAGTCTTTGCTCCCTCAACTTGAGTCGGCTCCGGCTTGAAGGTAGGTTTGTTAATCGGATTGTCGTTGACGTCCAGCTTATCGAAGCCTGCTTCCATGGTCGCGTTGAGCGAACGGATACGAGCGGAATGACGATCCAATGCCCATTGGTCAGCATCCGTATCGGAGATGAGCATGTACACATCAACAGGGCTGGCCGTGTCTAGACGCCACGCGCGATAGATACCTTGGACGGTATCGATAGCTGTGACAGAAGGAGTGAGCATGATAATCGAACGACGACGTCCACCGTTGGCTGGGCCAAACTTATCGTCTAATTCAATACCAACTCCACCCTTGTTTAAAGTCGTGATAAGAACGTCGGCGTTCTGTTTGTTGAACAAGTCAATCGATTGTTTATCCTGGCCCTTCGGTCCTTTGGCTTCTCCGTGGAGTTCAGCCACAACCGCGGCCGATTTGCGACGGGCGAGTTCTTTGCGAATAAGATCTGCTGTACCTTTTAACCCCAAGATATACTCGTCAGTAACTGGGTTATTGATCTCAGAATCCTTTACATAGGAAACATACAGCACTACTTGTCGACCGAGTGCTACTTCTTTTTCGATCAAGTCGCAAGCGGCATTAACTTTAAACTCTTCTAACGCGCGTCTTTGAGAAATAATTAAGTTAATTTCAGCCCCAGGAGTTTCAGGATTGGGATACTTTTGGCGAATGAAATCCAAACGTTCTTTGGCTTCTTCGGATACTGGAACGTCGACTCGGTTGACGGTTACTCCGCCTTCCAACGAGAACGATCTGGAAGAAAACAATCCGATACTAGACAATCCCTTGAGGAGTTTTGACTGCCTATCGTCGAGTTCTTCTAACGATAACGCGGGGTCTGCAATCCATGTTGAGCGGTTACTCTTGCCAAGCTTGGCCTTAACCTGGCCTAAGCCCGTCATTACCTGGTCGAAAGAGGCTTTGTCGAAAATACCTAGACGCTCATAAGCTTTGAGTTGTTCGGGTTTCTCGAATGGGGTTCCAGATGCAAACAAAACTTTGTCCGCTAGCAAAGATATTTCAAGAGCTAGAGGGGCTTCTTTCTGACCCTTCTCCTGAGCCTTGTGAACACCACGAACGCTTTGATGTTCGTCGAACAAAACCACAGCATCCGGGTTTTCTCTAACTACTTTGGCGACGTCGTCGATGTAATTATAAGTTGTGACAACTACTTTCCCGGGGAAAAGCTCGGTAAGCCCGGGCCCTTCTTTCGCTCCACGGACAACAAGCGGAACGCCGAGAGCTTCTGCTGCCGTCGCTATCGACCCCTCAACCCGGCTGTTCAACCAATCAATATTCTTGAATGATGTGGCCGAGCTGATGTAGATAACCTTTTTACCCTGCTCGGCGTAGTGCTTTGCCGCGCCCATGAGAACAAAACTCTTTCCAGTTCCGGGTCCGTTGGCCAACAAGAATGCCCGTTGCTGAGATTCATCCATCGCTGAGATGGCCGAAACAAGATCATAAATCTGTTCCTTGAACAGAATCTGAAGCGTAGCGGGGCTGATTGTCTTTCTTACATTCGGGTTGATTTGACTGTGGGCTCCGAAGGGGAAGACGAACTTCTTGGGGAGGGCTGGACCTTTGCCCCGAACCCCCACTGCCTCTGTGCCAACAACTCCTCCGGAGTTAGGAAGTTGTCCTGACTCTCCTGCTTCAGCGACTGCATCACCTCCTGCGGGCTTTTGCGTGGGCTGTTTCCCCTCGGGTCTGGTAACGGCACTGGGCTCAGGTTGAGTTGTCCCAGCAGTTTCTGTCGTAATGACTGTGGGGGATACGACACCTTTGGTTCGCTTAGAGAGGTTTTTGACGGCTCGTTCGTCAGAGTTTCTTGCGGCTTCATCTTCTGCTGTTTCATATTTTGCATCCTTTCGTACTCCTTTGGTCAATAGAACAAGCGAATCGCGCAGGTTTTTTTGACCACGTTTTTGTATTACTGGGTCGGTTGATTGTTGTGACTTGTTAAATTCTTCTTGTATCTTTTCAAGCTTGGCTACGGCTGCGCCATATTGCTTTTCATTTAGATCGTTTTTGAAAAAGTCAATATCAGTCTTAGCGTCCTTGATCGAAACTTCAGGATTAAATGTGGAAAGCATAACTGCTTCTATGCCTTCAAGCGTACTAATGATTACGTTGGCAGTTTGAGCATCCCTAGAAATTGTTATTCCATACCCACCACCATTTGAGTTATCCCCATTCAAAAGATTCTCGTATAAATCGGCATCTATATATGCAAGCTCTTGCGCCAACCGAATCTCTTTAATAATTGAGGCAACCTGTGCGTCGGTTATGGTGTCGCCTTTCCGCGCTTTGTTTGTTATTTTAGGCTGTACTGGAACGGGAAGATTTCCAGCAGCTTGTCTCGCCTGGTACTCGGCCTTGACTACTTTTTGGAACTCGGCAAACAACTTGGCGCCACGACGTTTGACCGTCTGTTCTGACATCCCAGAGGCAGCAACTGCGCTTTGCAAATTGCGCATCCCAATAGCCCATTCAAAAGAAACGGCATCAATCCCGTTCTTAAGGGATGATCGGAAAGGTATCTTTAACTCTTCTACAATAAGCTTTGCTGATTCTTTATACTCGGAATTCTTTGTTTGCTCACCCAAAGTTTCAGCAACCTGATCTTCTAATGGCGCTTTGTCTACAGTCTCTTCTTGGGTAACTTCGTCTCCACTGGCGGTAGATTGTTCGCTTTGCCCCTCAATAAACTGTACAGCTCCTCCACCAACTCCAGCCCGTAGACGAGGGATAGCCAGCTCAAAGAAATCCCCAAGCTCAAACTTAAAGACTGTGCTTAAAGTTACTTTCTTATTCTGTCGCATCAAATCTTGGGCATTAGCAACAATCGCAGATCTGATTTGGTCTCCCGCGTCGAAACCTTTATACTTATCAAACCGAGGACTATTATTAAAGTAGTCTTGTTGCCTATTGCTATAGGCTATGATGACTTCATTAGGCGTCATCAGGAAATCACCCGTCTCACTGATCGCCCCAAGGTCTTCAAGGAGAGCAAAAGTACTTGCGTTATTGAGGTCAAATACTTCGCCCAATCCAATTGTGTTGTCTTCTAAAGGATGGGGCTTGGAGTTTGCTAGCCTTACTTGAACCGCACCCCCGGGTTTATTGGAGGCCAAGATGGCTTCACCTCGCTCGATCAACTTGCCGTTTCCATATTTCTCTCTGGTCTTCTCTTCCTGTTCGTCGGCAGAACGATCATTTTCAGCTGCTACTCTGGCCTTTTCTTTTTCTTTTATACTTTCTGCCCGCACGTTTACCCCCTCCAATTCTTTTTGTTTGGCGGCCCGATCCGGTCCGGGGGGAAGTTTATCAATTTCTTCCTGTAATTTAACGGCCTGCTGTTTATTATTATAAACATCTTCTCTTAACTTTTTACGGAAAGCTTTTTGTTCGATTGCTTTTTGATCTTCAGCGGGAACTTCTTCAGGTCTATTTTCAACATTTCCTTCTTCCGGGTATGTTTTTGCAAGATCATTTAATTCATCTAAACTTTTTGCGTCGTAAACAATATCGTACATTTGATCTAATTGTTCCTGAGAATAGCCACCGGACTCTTCGCGCTTCCTTAAAAATTCATCTTTGTCGTTGGGTAATATTTCGGTAGGGTCAGATTCCCCGTACCAAACCCCATCAGAATCTCTGACACCTAGAACTGTATAAACACCCGTATTCTTATCTTCCTTTGCGTAGACATCTCGATTGCCGTTCGCCCATTCCTTAAATCGGTTGGTATCTTCGCTCGGTTTGAATCTCAATGGGGTTTCGTCTTGGCCCATCGAATCAATCATGGATTGAAGCAAGGTTTGAGTTTCTTCCTCGTTAGTGGGAATATCTTTAAACGTGAGGGCTGCTGGCTCGACGTCCACGTACCGGGGCTTGGTCGGTTGAGTCTTGGGGGCTTCGGTTACTGGAGTGACGGGTTGTTCACTCGTAATAGCGGGGGCAACAGTTTCAGAAGGGGCAATAGGGGCGGTGGGTTCTTCGACTTTCTGCGTAAGTTCTTCGGCAATACGTTCGCCTTCAGCGGTGACGTCCATTCCAACTTGTTCTGTTTGTTCGGTCAGTACTTTATGAGTTTCAGGAGAAATTGAGGGATCAACTTTATCCAAAGCAGCTTTAAGGCGAACACCTTTTTCAACACTAGTGAACAACTGAGTAAACTGGGGTTCAATGTTATTCCGCAAGGATTCAATCTGAGCCTGCTTGGTTTCGTCGTCTAAGCCAGGGTCATTGACAACTGCTGAAATCTGATCGCGGTAAGCAACTGCTTTGTATTGGTTAACCAGATATTGAATCTGTCTGTAATTGGATCGGAATCCAAGGGCTCGCATTCCAAGCCCGGCGCCACCGGCCGCGGCAAGAGACTCGGCCATCCGGGCAACAGGATCTTGAGCGGTCAGAATGTTCTGGATAACGTCAGAAGTAAATTCCCCGGCAGTCATGGCGCCGGCTCCCAAAGCGTAGGTCGCCAAAGCTCCGGCTAAAGGTTTGTTCTTTAGTACTGACCCTTTCGCAAAATCGGAAGCGAACGCGCGCATAGCTCCGTCTTCGATGCCCCTTTGACTCAACTCTTCCGCCAAGGCCATGGAAATGCCCTCTGATCCGATAGATGCCAATCGATCGTACCAAGGGAGATCGCGAGGATCATTCTTCAATGATTGGCTCGTTCCCAGTGTTCCATAGAGAGCGGCTCTAGATAAGGGGGTAGCTGTCTTTTCGGTTCCAGCTGCGGTCTTGGCCAAGCTTTGCGCTAGTTCTTTTCCGAATAACTCTTCAGCTCCGGCGACGGCTTCAGCTTTACCAACAGCGCCAAACGCTTTGGCCGCAAGTCCACCACCCAAAGCAAACTGAGACACGGAGCCAAGAACAGAACCTGCAAGTGTTGACCCGAGATAGTCTTTCCCAACAACCTCGTTAATTGCTTCGGTTAACGCCGCTCGTTTTGCAACCTGATCGAAATCTTTTTCGTCAATTACGATGTCGCCTACTCCGATGAAAGGAAGGAAAGTATCACCAGTATTTACTGCGAAGTTACGAAGTCCTGCTGTTCCGAGGGCTTTACGACGATCGCTTTTAAGATCTTTAAGATATTCCTGCGCTCGGCCAATCGTCATCCCCGCGGTAAATAGAGTTCCTTTCTTGGCCCCAAACTCGATCAAATCCCCATCCTCTTGCGCGATAATCTTTCCTTCGTCGAGTTCTTTTTTATAGTCTGCGCCACGGGATAGGGATCTTTGAATATCATCGGGGTCAGTTAATTCGCCTATGTATTGGCGGGCCGTAAAAGCATGTTGGAGAGATTCAATATCTTTCTCATCAAGTCCAGCAGCATATTGCAAACCTGCCTGAGTTTGACGGCCTATAGCTTTGGCCGTTCCCCAAAGCTGTTGTAGTAGACTTGGATCTTTCCCGGTGTCCCTGGAAATCTGACCCATTTCCTTGGCGTAGTCCAAGGTAACTTGGTTGCTCTGCTTTTTAAAATACTCCGAGCTGTCGGGGGAACGATTAAATAAAATACCAGGATTTAAAAGACCCGATCCTTTAGTGGTTGGGTTATCGCGAGCCTGCTGGAATACTTTACCAAGATCCCCCATATTAGGGATCTGAGATAGATTGCCTCCCACCGCCCCGTCATCTGGATTAAACGTAAGCTCCTGCTCAGGAGGCGTAAGCTCCAGAACTTCATCCTGCATTGGCTCCGGCTGGTTGATCTGCTCGGGGGCGAAAGAGGATGGTTCTTCGATTGGGTTAAGCGGATCGATGGGGGGCATAGTTAAAGCTCATGTATTACTCTGACCTGCCCGCAATATTACCGACTCCGGAACCAGTTGTCTCCTTATTTTTTCGAGAAAGTAAGCCATTGTACCCACCCGTTTGGGCGTAATAAGTATCGTAATATTGTTTGATTGTCATCGTCTTTCCTGTCTTAGTATCCTTAATTGTGCTGTTGGGGCTACGAGAAAGAGCGATCTGATCCTGCTGGCTAAGATTCGAAGTTGGGGTTACGGCGGAAGGCTGTTGCGCTACTTGTGTTTGAGCCCGAACAGGAGGAGTGGTCCTGACGTAATTCAAAGAAGGCGCTGGTTGTTTAGTATTCGAAGTGGTTTTGCCTGTGGTAGCTGGAATAGCTGATGCTCCCTGAACGAGGAACTGGTCAAATAGACTCTGATTGGGGAGTTTGAGTTTATTTCTGGCAAACCATTCTTGAACTGCTTTTTTGGAAGCTTTAGTGCGAGCTCCAGTTCTAGGATTGATTGTGCCATCATCGCCAATTTCTTCTTCCAAAGAAGGGGGCGGGTCGGACCAAGTTACTCCACCCTCCGTTTGAACCGCCTGATCGGGATACATTTTGACCAAAGCTGAAGCTAGGTTATGCATCGCAATATCATCTTTTTCTAGAGCTTTAATTGCTTTTGATTTGTTATACACCAAAGCAAAATTCTTGATATCTTCAAAATAGCCGGGGGAAGTGCCACGAATTTCGGGGGGATATTTGGCCATGATTTTATCGAATTGCTCCTGCCCATCCCCAAGAGATTTAAATGTCCCTAGCTGGACAAGGGATGCCATTGATGAAGCATCTTCATCGCTCATTAATTTTGCGTGGGCAGCCCGAGCGTTGTTAATGTTTTCTTGCAACATCTTTCTAATTCCTGGGTCAGTATTTCGGAGTTGGCTGTAACTAGTTGTTAAATCTTTCGTGGCCAAATCCAATTCGGTAGGAGTCATGGTTTCAAGATTGAGGGACATCGGGGAAGAGGCAATTGCATATGCCTGATCTTGTGTCTTAAGATTTATATTTTCTTGCTCCATTGCTCGTTGAGTATTCACGGCTTCTTTAGCTGCTTTCGCGGTCTTTAAATACTCAGCTGTGTTTTGCATTGTCTGGCTGGCTTTTAAGCTAGCTTCCTGAATTTTATACGGGTCACCACTGCTATACGCCGTCTCAAGTTCGTTCTGCATAACGGAAGAGTTTTCTTCTTGGAGCCGTTTACGCTCTTCCTCTTTGGCTTTAATTAATTCTTTTTGCCTGTCAAAATCAAACTTACGTTCAGCTAAATCGTTCTCAAAACTTTTTTGCATCATCCCGGAACGATATTGTTCTAGCTGGCGGGCGTTATCAATGCTTGCCGCCTGGATTCTTTGTGAATCTAGATCGGCTTGGCGCGCCGAGTTCTCGCGTTGGGCCGCAAGTTGAGCATAACCCAAACCAATCTGGGCTTGAGCCTGCTCATTCTGCTGGAAAAGCTGCTGCTTTTTTAGGTAATTGTCACGAAGATCACCAATAATCCCTCGGACTTGACTTACGTAATCGGGGGCATTTGGAGAGAGGGCCATATAGCAGATATACTAGCAACACCAAATTCCATGTCTAGTGCTTCTTTGAAATCCTAAAATATTCATCTTAAAATTTTTATCCAAAACTACTTCCGCGTCGTGCATATTGTCTGGCATTGGCCTCGGCATTCCGTATCCATTCTTCATCTACTCTATTCTTATTCTTATCGGACGAGTGACCGATCAAATCCTGACCAGCTTCCACACGTCTCCTATTCTCTGCGGCTCGTACTTCTCCTACATGCATAGGACTAGTCGCTTGCCTAATCCGTTCTTGTTTTTTAAAAGCTATTGTATCGGGAGAATCCGGCCGAGTTGCCGAATAAGTTCCGGGGGTATAGCCAACATACATCCCTTTCTGAATATCAAATTGTCCGGGCTTCGGTTGTGATTGATACTCATTCATAATGTTTTGATTTTGAATATCTAAATTAGTTTTCATTCGGTTTGCCTCAGTTCTAAACACTAAATTCGGGTCAATTTGGTTCATAGCTTTCATAGCCTGAGATGAAATTTGAACACTTTGCCCTAATAAAGCAGCCCCTTGTTGTTTGACTTGCAAAGAACTCAAACCAAAATCTCGAGCTAGCAGATTTCTGCCCATGCCAGATCTGCCGCCAAATCCGCCGCTAAATCCTAGGGCGGCTGTATTTCTGCCAATTTCTCCAACCATATCCCTTCCAAGTTGACCCGTTGCCATCTGAGCCCCGGACGCTGATAAAGCCTTAAGCCCAGCCTCCAGGTCGGGGTTCATCTCTTGAAATTGTTGGCGAAATGGAGCGTTAGCCTCATAAGCTTTCTTCCCCATGTCGCCATAGTCCAAAGATAATTCTTTTAAGGTCGGAGCTTTCCCTAAATAAAAATCCATTGGTGGCTCCTCTGGCGGTTCCCGCCAAAGCCAAGAAGCACTTAATGTTGGCCCGCGACCTACCCCAGATCCTCCGCCTTTTCTAGGTGTTGAAATACCGCTTATCCCGGGTCCATATTTACTGTCACCGGGGAAGGTACCTGGAGTCAGGCTCATATACTTTCCTTCATGCTCTATTAAGAATATTGTGGTACGTATGCGCTTCCAGTCCAATTTGATGCCTTTTCCCTAATCGCGGCATTCTCTCTGTCTATTTGGGCGTTACGGGCCTCCTCTCGTGCAAGCCAATTGCCACCAGCAAACATTCCTTGGCTCTTTGGTTTTTCTATAAATGTTGTGCCAGGTAAAAGAGGACGTGTATCTGAATATTGACCGGGAGTAAAGGATACATACTTGCCTTTTTGAATATCAAATTGGCCGGGCAATGCTTGGCTCTGCCAAGCATTAAGAAGATTTTGATTTCCTATCTGTTGATTTATAGAAGCTTCATTCGCTGCTGTTGAGAATATCTCAGTGGCTGAGACCGGCATCATTGCGGTCATTGCTTGTTGTGCCAACCCTGTAGCTTGTGCTAACAAATTAGCGCCCTGCTGTTGGGCCTGAATAACGCTTATTCCCACATCCCTAGCTAGTCTTGCGCGTCCAGCCCCGGATCTTCCGCCAAGTCCACTTCCAAAACCAAGTAAAGCATTGGTCCGTCCGAGCTCACCCATTGCCTCTCGCCCAATTTGACCGGTTGCGTAAGTTGCTCCCGCCTGAGATAAGGCTCTGGTACCAGCTTCTGCCATAGGGTTAAATTGTCTAAACTGGTCTGCAAAAGGTTTATTCACCTCCATGACGCGTTTTCCCATTTGACTATAATCTAAATTCAATTCTTTTAGGGTTGGCGCTGGTCCTAAATTAAACTCAACAGGTGTGGCAGCTTGTTGCTGCTGCTGTTGTGGCATTATATACCCTCCTCCTCCCCCTCCTCCACTGGGTTTTTTGGCGGGGGTAGAAAATCCGCTTACTTTGTTTCCACTCTCATCTACGTATCCACCCCCTTCTAATTTTCTATATATATGCCCATTGGCCCCTTGTATTTCTGGACCATAAGCTGCTTGGGCGGGTTTATTGCCAATTCCAAATTGGCTCCCAGTATTTACACCTGGAACTCCGCTCTGAAGACTACCTCTATTAGATTGGTCCGCTGACTTAAAAAGTCCGGCTGTACTGCTTGGTGCTCGTGAAGCTGAAAATTGTACTGCCATAATTATGCCATGTTCGGGATTTCTCCCATTGCGAACATCTCCATTTGAATCTGGGGTCTGCCTATGTTTGCCCCCTCTACTTCTTTCAATTCTTCTTGTAGAAGGGCAAGAGCTTTTCCTTCATACTGAGCAGCTTCTTCCAGGTTATTGTTTTCTTCTTTTTCAATGGCGATCGCCATCATCTTTAAAGCTCCAAGATTGGTCACGATTAAATCGTCGTCATCGCTTACTGCGGGAATAAACTTTCTTTTTGCAAGCACGGTCACAGTAGCTCCCCCTTCACTTTCAAATCCAGGAATTGCGTAGCGTCGATATTGAGGCAAAGTCTCGCTGGGCGCAAGTATGGCGATGCAGGACTCAGAACCCGTGGTCGGATCAACTGCATAGACACGGACCCAACCTTTCGTTGCAGTTTTGTTTATGGCATCGATGGATCGGAAAGCATTAACTGTGGTGCGGGGGAGTTCTGTTGTTGTCAGGGATGGCGTAAAGGTTGCTTGCCAGGGATAATTACTGTTACCAGAAGAAATTGCAACCTGGGTGCTAGATGCATTTAAAACGCGCCAAACAGATGCATTATTCGATATAATCCAACCCTCAAGATTTCTATACTTGGGCTTTGAATTTTCGGTTGTAAAAAAAGCGAACACAGAATTTCCATCAGTGTTGGAACCAGTAAATCCAGAAACCAACACGCTGGAATTACCAGAGCCGGCGCTCAAGTTCAAACGCTCGCCGTCGATCATAGCGCCACCCTCCTGCGTCTGAACCCGGTTATTGTAAGAGTCGGAACCGCGGAACAAAATGGTTGAAGTGGAATCCTCAATCAGGTCGGTGTAAACCCGAATATATTTTTGAGACTCAATCGAACGAAAGCAAGGAACATATCCACGATCTTGTAGTTGCCTCCAAGCTCCTACTGTAGACATTCCCGGGCCATTAGCCATGAACTCATACCACTGGTTGTAAACTTGCGCCGGAGCGCCGGAGTAGTTGTAGCCAAGAATTGATTCAAACTCGCGCGGAAGAGTGATGCATCCTCCGTAAACACAAACGGAATATCGAGCATAAGTTCCCGCGTACAATCCTTTATTGAGCAAACGTTCCTGCGCTTCGTTGGTACGGGCAAGCAACTGCGGATCGGTCGCGCACATCCCGTTCTGGGTTACGCGGGCCAATTGTTCTTTAACCGATCCGTAAGTACGACGAATCATTCGTAGTACCCCACGTAAACTTTATACCTACCATTTGTGGGTGGAACTGGTGTAATCGGAGTCAATTTACTAATTCCATTAACAACATAAGCCGTATTACCGACACCCCATGGAGATGAAATCTCTGCATTTACGTCTGTCAAAATAATATCGCCAAAAGAAAAAGGAGTGAATTCCTGCCACGAACCGCTTGAAAACAATCGTATTGATTGAGGTTCTCCCGGATTAGCTGGATTTGTTTGAAACCAAACCTTATCGTTATCGGAGGGCGATGGTGTCGTGCTGGATATAACGATAGTACTTAGCGTACTACTAGAGATAACTGACAGATACGACTCCAAAAGCTGTAAGAGACCCTGTAGAGTGGCTGGATATCCTGTATTTGCTGGCACAGTAGCAGCAGTTATTGAATATACGGCCATAGCTTACTTAGATTAACGAGTTGGTTTTTTGTGTCAAGGAGTCTTGGAACTCCAATACCCGACATATATTTTATACGCCAAGCCCGCTGGCGTAGAGCCGGGTGTTAAAGTGGGGGTGTAATTGCCTAGTCCAGTATCAGCGGGAAAGCTATAAGTATACCCTAACTGGCCCCACGGAGCTACAATTTGGGATCCTGCTTCGACTAAAATGGCGTCCCCCTGTCTTAGCGGAGCAAATTCTTTCCATTGTCCGCTAACATACAGTCGAATTACTTTGGGTGTTCCATACTCATTTGCTCCGGGGGGAGAGGAGGTTTGAACCCAGACAACAGCATTTGACGCTACTGGTATAGACTGGTTGGAGACGAGGTATTCAACTGGGTCGCCTTCTATATGCACTTTGGAGGATTCAGCAACAAAATTAACGAGTCCTTGGACGGAGCGTGGATAACAAATATTTGCTGGAATTGTCTCTGTTGTTATCGGGAATTCATTCATAGTTGGTTCCTAGTTATTATTGCGACACGGCGGTTGGGTGCAAGCTAATACATACCATGTTGTTTGCTCCCCATCAACACAAACTTGTAGTTCTTGGGGAGTAAATGTTTGCCCGGTAGATAAACTTACAATTGTTGGACCATTACTGAAAAAAGTATCGCAATTGCAACCTACTTGCGTGGAGTCTGGTGGAACGGTAGCTGGGCAAACTTCTTCATCGGTCGGCTCATTGCTTCCTGGCGGAGCGCCGGAGGATGGGGCTAAAGAAGTTGATAGATCATTCGTTGGCCCAAAATTTGGTGGTGAGGCGGAACTAAGTCCAGGCAACTCAACGACCGCTACGGTCCCGCCCCCAAAACCCGGTAGCCCGGCCGGTAGCGGATTTCCGCTATACTCAATTCGTTCCGACATAAATCAACACTCTCCCAAATCGCTTGTGTCTTTTCTAGAGGCGTGAAGACGAAACACAGATAATTGCGCGTGCCCAGTCCAAGAAATTTTTGGTTGGAACAGGTATCCGAAGCGGGCTTTGCGCCCAATACCTGTCACGCAAGAATCGGGAGGTTTTACTGTTCTTATATTATGGTATCCGAGGGCCAATTCGGAGGGGGCGCATCCCTCAAAAGATTGTGTCTCGGTTTGGAAAGAGATTTGTCCGGATTGGACTGGCAAAAATGTTGGGTAATAATCCGGGGAGAATTCAAAATTCCAGCTCACATCTCCGTAAATTTCTGAAAAGGCTAAATCTGCTCGAACTAACTCTTTGATTTCAAAGGGAGTCTCAAAGGGAAGTCTTCTTAATTCAACGTAGGACTGGATTGGCAAAGATATCATGGACCCTCCATTTGGAATGGTATCGGAATAATCGTCATAAGTAATTTCATATAAAGCATTATTTCCATCAGACCCACAAACAAGAGCAAAGCATCTTTTGGCTCCATCAAAAACACCAACTGCCATTTTACACACCTGAAGCCCGGTCCACTCTCCATCGTACACGGGTGGGAAACTTCCTTGGTATTTTCCGGGGTTAAAATCCTGGCTAACTAACTTTGTAAAAACAGTATTAAAAGAAGTTAAACTTCCGTTAATCTTTTGAATTTTAGGGGCGCACCCATAAAGAGCTCTATAATCAAAATAAGCCGCTGGGGCATATTTTACCCACCGTTCGGTGTCAAAATTAATTACTCGATTTGCTTCTACGCTATCTACTAAAGTAACGTTCGCTACTTTTGTTTCTTGCATAGTTTGTAGGAAAGATCGAATTCCATCTAAAGAGCGAAAATAAACATCGTTGTTTGTGACAACCATAGTATCTGGGCTCTCTGCCCCACCATTTAAAAATATTCTTCTTTGCATTCCGGGAGTACTTTGCCATTGAGTTCTATCGAAAACATTGGATCGAACTGCGTTGACTTGTTCTCGTGTAAACACAATTAGATCTCCCTGGCCGGTTGATGTGTCAGATCCTGGCAGAAATGAAAGTCCAGTAATTTCTGAATCAAATGAAAAACTTCCTCCGCCAGTAAGATATTGAGTTTCTGAGAAACGAATCTCGGCCCCAGAATAACTTCCAGTTAAATCGCCAGCAAACAATTGATTTCCATTAGCAACCCATAATCTTCCATTACCAAAAGCCATAATGGGGCCAACTGGGATAGATACATTTAACTGTAGTGGACCTGGGGGAAAGAATTTTGCGGTTGATATAGCGGTGAGTGTACAATTATTATTCAGTGTTACTTGAGAACTAGAGTCAACGGAAACGACTACTGTGCCCGGGGTAATTCCTCTTGATGCCTGTACTAGCATGCCTGGGAATAATCCAGCCGTGGAAGACACATTAACTCTTGGATTATTCGCGCCAATGGCAGTTTGTAGTTCTATAAATGATTCCAGTTCTTGTAAAATATTCCTTGATCGGAATGAGCTAGATCCGCTGTACACCAGAGGTGAGCTGACACCATCCTGTACTACAAGAAAATTATTTGCGACAGCAAAAGAAGCCCTTCTTGATATATAATTATTTACTTCCCCGGCTGGTGTAATATCAAGAACGGCTCCCGATGGGTTTGTCGGGAGAAGACTATATAACCGCCCGTCAATTAAGGACACCAATTCCTGAGCTGAGTTATTTTGATAATAAGATGCTCCCTGGATGACTCCATTTGGTATTGCTTTTATAAATTTAAAGCCGGGGCGGGATTTGGGGTATCCACCACGCACAACTATATTTTCAGCCCATGAATATTGTGCGGCCGATATTAAAGCTGCATCTACACTAGAGTTCGCTCCTCCGATGAAAGAGACGACTCCCTCCACCAGACGGTTTTGATCCTTGATCATGACGCCGCGGCGCGTGTTACTAGGATATTAAAAGGAAGATTGGTTTGAGCGGTTGTTGGTGTAGCAACACTATTATTAGCTAGAAGAATGGCTACTGTATCAGTTGCAGATACATATCCTGACACAGTTACTACGTCTTTGAACGTACTACCGGGTAATGTAGTGTAAGTCACTTGAACAAAGTCCCCTAAAGCCGCCCCGGTCACAGTAATTCCTGTAATAGCAGTCGTAGCTCCGGCGGCAATAGAAGAAATCGTACTAGCAGTATGAGAAGCGTAATAAAAACCAGTAAGTTTTGCGGCGCCGCTTCCAGTACTAATTCTGTAATCAGAAGCTTGAACTGACCCAATTACATCTAAGGCAACTGTTGGAGAATCCGTATTAATGCCAACTTTATGGTTATCTGCATCTACGACAAAGTCATCTGTGTTGACAAAAAGATTCGAACTGATTTTAGTTTGCCCATCTACATCTAGGGCAACTGTTGGGGTAGCTTTATTGATTCCAACATATCCGTTGGAGGAATTTACTTTGAGTATATCGCTACCAATAGTTGTATTCCCGCTAATATTAGCAGCCCCAACTACATCTAGGGCAACTGTTGGGGAGTCTGTGTTGACGCCAACCCTATGATTGTCTGCGTCTACAACAAAGTTATCTGTGTTGACAAAAAGATTCGAACTGATTTTAGTCTCCCCAACTACATCTAGCTCAACTGTTGGGGTGGTTTTATTGATTCCAACAAAGTTATCCTCTGTATCTACTTTAACTACATTGCCACCAATAGTCGTATTTCCGTTAACTGCTAAAGTGCTGGTCAACGAAGCTGCCCCAGTTACGCTTAGAGAGGTAGCTAGACTTGTTGCTCCACCAACCGTCAAACTGTTGGACAACGCGGTTGCTCCGCCTACGCTCAAGTTATTGGACAAGGTTGTGGCTCCAGTTACACCCAAAGTTCCGCCCACACTTGTAGCTCCACCTGTACTCAAAGTTCCGACCACACTTGTAGCTCCACTAATTACTGCTGTTCCAGTTACATCTAATGAGGCTGTTGGGTTAGTATTAAAAATACCAACTGCGTTGACTAAAGGAGAAGATGTAGATTTTACATAAATAGGAACAGTTGAATTTGTTCCGTTAACACGGAAAGTGGCTGCGGATGGGGAAGTGACGCCGCCCGGATTGACTACAAAAGAAATAGCTTGAGCGGATCCGGCTACATCCAAAAGGCTACCTGGAGTATAAGTTCCAATTCCTACACGATTTTCGCTCACATCGACAAAAAATGTCTCTGCTGTCTCTTCACCTTTTACTAAAAAATCACTTGCCCCAAGCTGTGAATTATTAACAGTAACTGGTCCAATGAAAGAGGAAGAACCTGGCGCAATATTAGTTCCAACTTTAAATGTTCCGTCTACGTGAAGAGTTGCTTCTGGTGCATCGGTAGAAATTCCAACTCTTCCGTTTGTTCCCCCATTAGCATCGCAAAACAAAAGATACTGATCATTGTCGCCCTCAACTCTAAAATTAAAATTACCCCCGCTCTCATTAATTACAACTGGACCGTCCAAGTTAGAGAGGCCACCCGCGCTTACTGCAAGAGTATTAAAAGTTCCAGTTGTTAGGGAAACAGCGGATGAGGGGGAGACTTTTGAACCTACTGGAATAGAAGCTCCTTGGTTGACTCCGTCAAAATTCAATAGCTCTGCCGTTACTTGACTGTAAGGAGAATTAGGATCAGGAACTGTTACTCGATAAAATCCTGCTTCTTCTATGTAGATTGTTTGACCTATTGTCATCCATCTATTTTCGGCTACGTAAAAGGTAACTGTAGAGCCAATGGCTGGTTGGATTTGTGCGGGAGCTATTACGGTTGTAAAAGCATTGATCCCGTTGGTACCATTCGTGCCGTTAATACCAGCAAGACCCTGAGGTCCTGGGGCTCCGGCTTCTCCAACAACAAGTGTATTACAATCGCAGCTCATTTAGTTCTCCTTATTTATAAAATATAACTCTGCAAAAACCATTCGCACCATTTCCTCCAGCTCCACCTGAACCGGTAGAATTAGAAGCTCCGCCACCGCCGCCACCTCCGCCGGGTTGGGCTCCATTCCCACCTGTTCCGCCAACAACTCCAACTGAAGTTGAAGAACCTCCCCCGCCCCCGCCCGTTCCGCAAACAACAAAGAAAGAATTTGA